>Ga0075423_10007121_pt1 | contig 10534 bp, 12 predicted proteins | sample SoiMethybrSBSTD2_FD_80114 | JGI IMG/M metagenome (GOLD analysis project Ga0075423, IMG submission 80114) | Bulk soil microbial communities from a Populus tree surrounding site in Tennessee, USA - Soil MetaG P. TD hybrid SBSTD2 | ecosystem: Environmental > Terrestrial > Soil > Tree plantation...
CAGCTTTGGGATACTGCTTCAGTGCCGCATAAGTGCGCTGGAGGCCTAAGCCGAGGAGCCGGCCCATCGATGCGTCGGGAGGATGACGAAAGGCAGGCGCGAGGATTTTGACGGCCTCCTCATTTCGCCCCAGCTCGGCATAGCACAAGCCTAACAGTAGCTCAGCTTGGGTCATCCTGGAGTTCAGTTTGAGGGCACGTTCAAAGGCCTTGGTGGCCTCTATGATGCGACTTTGGGAGTAATAGGCTAATCCTAAATTCCCCTGCACTTCAGCCACGTCGGGAGCCAGCCTGGCGAGCTTTTCCAGCGCGTTGGCGGCTTCATCCCAGTTCTTCGCGGCCATCGCCTGCTGAGCCTGACGTGAGTATCGGTCGATCTCGGTCTGGCGCGTTTCCTGAGCTGAAAGCGTCAACGAGAGGACCACCATGCAGAGCAAGGAGTTACCAATTTTCATGGATTACTTTCCCAGAAGCCTTCGTAAAAAGCACTTACGAAAAATTCAGAGGGCAGAGCTGCTGTTCCTATCTCTATCAACTGGAAGCGATGCTGCATGCTAATGTCACGTTTCGAGTTGTGTCAAGGAAAATTAGTTCCCACTTATAGTCCCTCAGTCAGTTGCGAAACTAACGGGGATCACTTCTCTACGGACAAGTTTCTGGTAGGCGCCAAGGCTATTATCAACGGCACCCTTTTCGTCGGGGAAACGGTTCAATCGGGTCCCCACTGGGCCCGCTTCCCGCTCGATCCGTCTCATGGCCTCGCAGGAATGGGCACGGTTCGAATGTGCCCCGCTTTCCCAACCAGATCTACCACCCGCCCAGTGATCTGTCCCTGCATGGTTGGGTAAGCCCACGCCTTCGTCTGACACCGCAACGACCCCGACGATTAGCAAGGTTATGACTAGGCCGTGAGTCAAGAGATTCTGCCGGTCAGACGGCAGCCGATTTATTATCAGAATTTAGTTCGGAGTAGCAGCCTTGCCTACTGTTTCTGAGGCGATGGCGTGATCGTGTCGATAAAAAGAATTGCGTCGTAAGCCTTGAGTGGAACTATGGTGTATGCGTCTTGCCCCGTTGCATGAGGCAATTGGAACCATTCCTGAAGGGGGCCGCTGTTGGGCAGTTCACGAAGATCCATGATGAACCGCGGAATCGAAAGCGAGGCGAGGAGATCTTCCACGCCATGAGCGTCCGGGGGCGGCGTTAGATCTGTCAGAAAACCAGCGCCGTGTCCGAAGTAAGTCCCAATGACGACCAAATCGAGGTCCAGGGCCGACCGTAAATACGTACCGGCACATCGTATCCGTCTCCAGGGGCCCGTGGCTGGTCGGCTTGGCGAACCTAAGACTCCAATGCTTGTCTGCACATGTTGATCGTGGGCGAAGAAGAAAGTTTTGCCCCGGCCACACTCTCGCTGTTGCACCCACAACAGATTGTCTGCCATCGCCACCTCCCGCATCTCTGCGCTGTGATCGAAACGTTCGGTCGCTTGAGCCCTCGCCAGAGATTTGGCCAACGGATCGGCGCTCCATTCTGGTGGAAGAGATCGCAGAAAGGCGTCGTCCTGAGCTGCATTGAGAGCTTGACGAAGAGCCCATTCGTAGTCGTCCTGTGACACTGCCGCAGTCAACAGAGAACGCTCGCGCCGAATCAGCGCAACCAAGTCCTGAATTTTCCCAGTGATTGCATCTTTTTCAGCAGGCGCCAGCTTTGTGTACCTATCTGACCGGAAAGCAGGCAGATAGCCGTATTGCTGCTGGAGCTCAGGGCTGAGGCCCGGATCGGCGCGCTCTAAGAAGGTCAAAATGGCTTCGACCGATCGATATGCGTAAGGAAAGTATTGGCCGGTCAAGTCGATCCCGTAGAGCCGAACTTGGCGCGCCGGTTGTTGGGTAGGGTTGTAAGTGCGCAGCCATCGAATGAGTTCAAGGTTCTCCGGCAGGTCACCGAACCCGTAGCAGAACGCTTCCTTCAGCGCGGAGTCTGTTTCGGTAGTTCGTCCAAGGACATGGTCGTACAGACGCTTAGAAGAACTCAGGCAGGTTTCGAGCGCAACGGCTGTGAACCCAAGCCGCGTGACGCCGTGGCGGATCAATCGATTGCGCATTGTCAGCGGTTCGTGTCCGCCATGAATGGGCTCGCCGAACGCGACTAGTGTGCACTGCCGATGATGTTGCTCAGAGTTTTCAGGTCGGCGTCATCGTGAGCATCTTCGTCCTTCGACGTAATGGGATGCACATGATGGCGAGCCCACTGACGGAAAGCCTCAGTTGGGGCGTTCTGACAGAGAACCGTTATCGGGAAATCAAGCGACAGTAGGACAAGATAATTCGATCTCATCCGTGACACCCACATAGAAACATGCCTGGATGACTTGTGAGCCTCGTTCATCGGGCGTTCTTCTCCAGCTGTGGTCCCAACGAGGGTAGCATTGTCTGAATCTGTAGCCGCCTGTCCACAACAGGGCCATTAAACAGCACGGCCTGTGGCAACATATCTGTCCAAAGCACAGCCGGCGGGTAGAGGACAGCCAGGTCCCAGAGGATACCATTGCGTGTACAGCACTCGGGCTCCGGCTGCGGAGCGCGAGCGTCTTTGGCCAGTTGTTTCGCCACCAAGTGCTGCCTGTCCCAGATCTGTTCGATACGCGGATCTGAAAGCCGGGCCAGAACACGGTTACCGGGTTTACTCCAGTCCGTAAAGATCATAGGCTCCCACACGGCAAAGACCTTGACCTTTGAGTTTGGACTCCGGCTGAGAATCTCCTGAACTGCGGAAGCCCCCCGCAGACAGCCTGATCAAGTGGGAGACAAGAGGATGATGAGGCGTGCTCTGTCAGCTGCTCTATTGAACTCGTCCTTCAGGCTCGCCAAAGACCGTGAATCGAGTTCGATCAGGCAGACTAGGGGTCCGCGCTCTTCGAGGAAATTCCACCCGACCACCACCACTAGCAGCAGGGCCGCCAGCGCTAACGCTGACTTCAACTTGCGCATTCCCATCCCGAACTCCACCTTCAGGGCAGTCGATCGGCGACGATGCTCGCCACAAGCTGAGGAAAGAGGACCAGCGCTAACACAATCGCCGCCGCCATGCAGAAGATCACCACACTGATAGAGTTATGTCTTTGACATGTCCGCCGACGATACAGCTGCACCAGTCCAACAGCGAGAAGGACAAGTGAAAGCCCCATGAGCCATGGCCGAAGCTGTCCAGCAAGCATTCCCAGTCCGGCAAGGCCAATGGCTGTCGGAATACCGAGAGGCAAACAACAGGTGATCGACAAAACAGCACTAATCACGGCGGCCACAGGTGCGACCTTTTCGGAATCCTTCATCATTCCCCTCCAAGATTTCGAGCGGTTTGGTTCCTGTCGCGTTTGGAAATAGCCTCGCGCACCGCCTCGCGGATAAGGCTTCGAGGAGGAACTGCTCTCCGCTGACTACCATCCAAATATGTCCGACACGTCATTCCGAATGCCTGTGAAGACCGCGCAAGGGCCTCGACATCGAGCCCGTCGACTCGTACCGTGGGCGACCCCAGAAAGCCAAAGGCTTGGGCCGCTGCTCGGTCGGAGACCTTTATCTCGACGACCTCCGCCTCCAAGCCCTCCTCTCGCAAGACTTCCTGGACCTGTTCCACCGCTAGTCGGTGGTTGACACACCCATCAAAATAGAAGACTTCGAATCTCATATAGTATTTAACTTCCCCGCTTTCCATTCGGTCCAATCTCTTCCAATACCGGACAGACTTTTCCATGAGAGGCAGGCCGCTTCTTAACTTCTCGATTGCATTTGCCTAATGCGTCTTTCAGCTCTCCCTCCAATCTCCTCATCTCTGCTATCTTGTGCCGAACGGTTTCCAGCTTGCTCTCCAGCAAGTTCCGAACGCGCGAGAAATCAGTGTCTTCATCTTGAAGAATGAGCAAGTCGCGAACCTCTCCCAAGGAGAACCCCAGGGCCTGAGCCCTCCGGACAAACTTTAGACGGGCAACATCCTGGCGTGAGAACAACCGAAACCCACCTTCACTCCGAAGGGGGCTCTTAAGCAATCCTTTGCGCTCATAGAATCGAATGGTATCGATAGGTAGTCCACTCAGCTTGGCAAGTTCCCCGATCTGGACTCCCGGTTGCATAACCCCTCCTTTCATGGAATAGGGATGTCCTCTGGAGTATAGTCCAGAGTCAAGAACTTTTTTGAACAGTTACCCAAGCACTCTTGAATCCCCTCGTCATCAGAATCTCACGAGAGAAAACGAAAATAACCGATACGTGGTGAAAATGCTCATATCTCCGGAGATTTCGTGCGTTTCTGGGATAGGTAACGGAAAGTGGCGACCAATCGGAGCGATTGCCTGAGCTAAACACTGTGCCGTTGATCGCGCCGGATTCGCATTGCCTGACTATAGTAGTCTCTGCGAGGGCGTTGTGCCAGACAAGTCAAACGGTTATGAGGCCATTTCTCCCGCGCCCGGACGCTCCATTGGTCCGAGTATCGTACGGAAATGGGCGAAACGGTTGCAACCCGGCGCCTCCATCCTTCGACATCGCGATGTGGGTATGGAGTTCCGATTTCGGAGGTATTGCCCCAGGAGGGATTCGCAGTTTACTGCGTGGACGCGTCGGAAACGCTGGTCGCGAACTTATCCTGAAACCGGTTTTATCCAACGCCGTTTTCAATTTAGGCGGTACACTCTTTGTATGTGTACACGGCTCACGTTCGTAGTCATTGCTGTGCTATCCGCAAGCACCGTTTCAGGGCAAGCGGGAAAACAGGTCGAAAGCTCGGAATCCCATGTACGGTCGCGTTTGGACCAGTTCAGAGTTCTGGTAATGACGAATGGTACCTCTGAGCGCGTCGAGAAATATGAGATCACGGCAGAACGTGTTCGCTATCTCAGCTCGGAACGGCATGAATGGGAGGAGATTCCATATTCTCTGGTTGATTGGTCGGCAACAGAAAAATACGCGAAAGAGGCGGCCTCCAAGCGGGAGGTCCGAATCAGGCAATCGACGGAGGACGAGGCCAAGGAGCGTGCCAAAGAAGAGGCTGATATTCCCTTGATCTCTCCTGGACTCAGACTACCCGACAGGGGCGGGGTTCTCCTGCTCGACACTTTTCAGGGCAGGCCGGAGTTGAATCAACTGGATCAGAGTGGTGCCAATGTTAACAAGAACACTGGCGACAATATCCTTCGCGCCGTTATTAACCCAGTTGCGAGCTCAAGGCGAACGATCGAACTGGAAGGCCAGCGCGCTCAGGTGCAGTCACACGTTGGTGTCCCGGACATCTATGTGGCGCTTGACTCGGTCGGCGATACGCCTGCAACCTACACACCTGAAACCGCCAAGGATCACTTTCGGATCGTTCGATGTGAAGAGAAGAAGGGCAAGCGCATCGTCGGAATTGTAAACATCGCGATCTATGGAAAAGCAAAACGAGATGTGGCTTACATCGAAACCCAAGTGAAACCCCTATCGCGCAGGTGGGTCAAGGTGACTCCAAGGGTACCGCTCGAACGGGGCGAGTACGCGTTAGTTGAACTTCTGGGGCACGACGGCATCAACACCTTCGTATGGGATTTCGGAGTGGATTCATCCGCTCCGGGCAACGCCAACTCCCGCAAGCCAGAACCGGTCCCTGACAACTACCCGCCTCCAGTGCTCCAAAAGCGCAGGAGTCCCGCGAGACCATAATAGCCCCTCGTAGAAACTCTTGTGCACCTCCGAGCCGACCGGACGGGAAGCACTTCGTGATTGATACTTCCACCAATGAGAGCCCGGCGCTGACGCTAGTGGTGAACTGGCCGGCGCGGTTAAATCAATAAGCCATGAGTCTCAGACCCTGCTAGGTGGTGTCCGACGATAGATCCTCCCTAGTCGGCTAGCGTTTACCAAACCTGATTCAAGTTGGCGGACTTATCAGCAGGCGCCTGAAGATTCGAACAGGCGACCCGTGAAGAGTTCTCTCTTATGCCTCCGTCCCATCCCCGAACACTCGATTCCCAAGTCCGGACAACTCCGACGACAGACGAGCCTGTGCAACTTTGTCTAAGTCCCTCTCCTTGTTCAGTTCAGATCTTGCTAACTTTGGTTTGGCTCGTGCTAATGTAACGGATGAATCCGCTGAACTATTGAGGTGATTGCGATGGCAGCTTGGTTCCAGGATTTTCGTTTCGCCCTTCGCGTGCTTGGCAAGAACCCCGGCTTTGCGGCGGTGGCAGTGCTGACTCTCGCGCTTGGCATTGGCGCCACGACCGCGATCTTCAGTGTGGTTTACGGTGCATTACTGAATCCGTTCCCTTACGCCGACAGCCGTCGCCTCACAGTGCTGGTTTCCTACAATAAGGCGGAGGGAGGAAACGCCGAATGGAAGTGGGTGAGCGCTGCGGAGTATCTGGATTACCAGGAACAGAACCACGTCTTCGACGATGTGATCGGCGCTACGGCTGAACAAGTCCAGCTGACTGGGACCGACGTTCCGGAGCTTCTCCGAGCGGTGTGGGTTACCACCAACACGTTTCGTGTCCTCGGCGTACGCCCCCTGATAGGTCGGCCAATCATCGCCGAGGATGGCAGGCAGGGAGTAGCGCAGGTCGCCGTGCTGAGCTACAAGTTTTGGAAAAGCAAGTTCGGCGGGGATCCCGGAATTGTCGGTCGAACCTTGGTCTTGAATCTGCGACCCACGACCATAATTGGCGTGATGCCACCCCGCTTCGCCTGGCGGTACGCGGACGTGTGGATCCCAGCGACCCCTTCCAGGGCGGCAGCCGCGGGACAGCCGCAAAGCTTCCCCGTCATAGGACACTTGAGGCCCGGTGTGACAATCGAGCGCGCGAACGCCGATGTGGCGGTGCTCACGAAGCGCTTTGCCGCGGCTTACCCGAAGGACCATCCCCCCGATACAGCCCTCCGGCTGGAGTCTCTCGCGGACGCCGTTAACATTGACCTTGGTGACCATCGCCAAACCCATCACATTTTCTTAGGGGCAGTGGGCTTGTTGCTACTGATCGGCTGCATCAACGTTGCCAACCTCCTGCTGGCGCGGGGCACTACACGGGCGAGAGAATTCGCCATTCGAGCGTCGCTGGGCGCCAGCCGCGCCCGGCTTACCCGTCAGCTCATGGTGGAGAGCTTACTGCTGGCCTTAGCTGGCGCTGCGCTGGGCTGCGCCTTTGCCTGGAGCCTTCTGCGGGTGCTGGTGGCCATGATTCCGGAGTGGTACATTCCCACCGAGGCCGTGATTCGCATCAACGGTCCGGTCTTGCTGTTCACGTTGAGCGTAGCACTGCTTTCCACTTTGCTTTTCGGTTTGGCGCCGGCCCTAATAGCGGCAGGGACGGACCTGCAAGAGCCCCTGAAAGGGAGCGGGCGCGGAGATGCCAAAGGTCTTGGTCCCCGGAACATGCTGGTGGTAAGCGAGGTGGCATTCTCGCTGGTGTTGCTTAGTGGAGCCGGCCTGCTCATCCGCAGCTTCTTTGCGCTTCGACACGCCGAACTGGGCTACGATGCTGACCACGTGCTCGGGACAGGGGCAATCTTACCGGAGGCGTGGTACAAGACCCCCGAACAGATCAACCAGTTTCATAGGGAGAGCCTGAGCCGCGTGCGGGCCTTACCAGGCGTCCTTTCCGCGGCGCTAAGCCGGCCGGGAATGGCCATAGCTGGGGATGCCATACGAATCGAGATCGCCGGGAAGCCCAGCGCGGAGGGCCGCAGCGCGTGGTTGCGGCGTTCAAGCGATGGCTTCTTCGAGACGATGGGTATCCGACTGCTTAAGGGGCGGACCATTTCCGAGGAGGATTTCCTTCACGCTCGAAAAGTAGCCGTGGTCAATCGCGCCTTGGCCAGTAAGTACTTTGGCGGTGACAACCCCTTGGGTCGGTATGTCAGGGTGATGGAAGGCGGGGACGGGTTCGAGACTGTCAGACAAGCATGGTTCGAGATTGTGGGGGTAGTCGCGGATACGCGATACATGGAATGGATGGAGGAGCCATTGGCACAACCGATGCTCTTCATCCCCTACTCTGTTGGAGGGACACGATGGCACTCAGTTCTCATTCGGACCGCGGCGGAGCCCATCCCGATGCTGAAGTCGATCAGGCGTGAGCTTGCGTCCGTCAATAAAAACCTGATACTGCCAGGGGAAGGCTTCGTGTTACGAGAGAGTCTTAATGAGATTTGGTTTACCGTGCCGCGTTTTGTGATGAGCATGCTGACCGCCTTTGCTTCGCTGGGACTGGCGCTGGCATGCACGGGCGTTTACGGCGTTCTCTCCTACTCGGTCTCCCGGCGCGTGCACGAGATCGGAATCCGCATGGCCTTGGGAGCTGAAGCCACTGATGTACGCCGGATGGTGGTAATGTCGGGCCTCAGATGGTTGCTAACAGGAATCGTGATCGGCGTACCTGTCAGCATTGGTCTCGTGAAGATTCTCCAAAACCGGATTTGGGGAATCAAATCTGACGATCCGCTGACTCCGCTGACTCTGATTGTGGTGTCTTTGTTGTTGACCGTCGTAGGCCTCGGGGCCTGCTATTTTCCAGCCCGAAGGGCGGCCAAGGTCGATCCGATGGTAGCGTTGCGGTATGAATAACGCGCTTGCTCATTCTTACCCGGCATGACCGACGATAGATCCTCCCTAGTCGGCTAGCGTTTACCAATACTCAAAGAATAAGCGCTGTTTCGTCCCTCCTGACGTGACGCTTGCTCTACACAGCCTAGCCGAGAGCATTGCTGGGGGACCCTCTGGGGTCCGCATCATAGTTTCAACCCGCCAGCGCATCAAGTCCGCGATGTCCTTCTGGCCCGCCAACTCCAGCTCCTCGGCACGCCTGTGAATCCCGTCAAACACGTGAATGTATTTCAGGCCCGGATGCCTCATGAACAGCAGATCGTCTAACAGAGCCGTCATCTGTCGGTGAGGGCCGCCGCCCAGTAGAGGGCGTACAATAGGTTAGCATTTGGGTGTGTCGCAATCATTTTATTAATCCTGGTCGTCGGCAAGACGATAATGAGCACCAGAAATGTGCATTAAACAGGTGAGTCAGTTCTCGATTCTCTAAACTCTCTCCAGCCGTAAAAAAGGAAAATCTACAATGACCAAGAAGCTCTGCTCCTCATTCTTACTTGCGCTCCTTCTGGGCTCGTCGATATCAGCCAAAGATTTGGCAAACAAGGTCTCCTCCGGTGTCAATCAACTCCTGCCCACGGCCGCCAACACGCCCGGCGCCTTCGGTGCCTTCTTCAAAACCAAAATCGACTTCCTCAATCCGACGCCGTTCTCTTATCAGGTCTTCGTGACGTTCCAGAACAAGGACGGCAAACAGCCTTCCCAATCGTTCTCGATCGCGCCGAATGAGTTGAAGAGCTGGGACAACTTTCTCGAGGCCTTCGGCTGGACCGGCGCGGGAGCCTTGCAGTTCGATTCATTCCTTGAACCGCCAGGCGGAAGTCAGGATTTCCATTTCATCATTTCGGCCGAGATCTATACGGAGAGCCCATCAGGAAAATATCGCACGCCAGTTGAAGTTGAGAGTGGGTCGATTAGTACGACTTGGCCCGCCTTCAGTTCCGGTATCAACGTCACTTCGCAGGAGCGTACAAATCTCGGTTGTGTTTCCTTCTTTCAAGCTCAGACCGTGATGGCCGAGATTCATGGGTCAGACGGAACGACGTTGGACACCTTCCCGATTCCACTGGTTGGGTTCGGCTGGAATCAGATTCCCTTAAACATTCCTGTGACGAACGGTTACGTCAAATGGATTCCTGCAGCCACAGCACACTGCTGGGCCGTCGTGGTGAACAACAAGAGCAACGACGGGAATCTCATCCCAGCGACTGAGTATTTACACTGAGCGAAGCGCGCTGTGGACGACTCATCAGGAGATCGTCTAACAGAGCTATCATCTGTTTTCTCTTTGCCTCCGACAGAGACTGCTCTTCATATATGAAAATCTGATGCTGGGGTCTTAAGGGACCTCTCTGTAGGGTTCTTAAGAGCGCCTTCTGTATATGGGCGCGTGAGGACACCAACAGGCGATCCATGAAGAGTTCTTACTTTTGCGTCCCACCTCCGAACACTCGATTCCCAAGAGCGGACACTCTCACAACAACGAGCCTGTGCAACTTTGTCTAAGTCCCTCTCCTTGTTCACTCAGAGCTTGTTAACTTTGGTTTGGCGCGTGCTAATGTAACGGATAAAAGCCGCTGAACTGAGGAGGAGATTGCGATGGGAGCTTGGTTCCAAGATTTCCGTTACGCCATTCGACTGCTGCACAAGAGCCCGGGCTTCACGGCTGTGGCGGTCTTCACGCTGGCTCTCGGCATTGGGGCCAACACAGCCATGTTCAGTGTGGTGAATGGCCTTCTTCGTCCCTTGCCCGTCAAGGCTCCTGAACGACTCGTGGTCCTGGCAGCTAAGGTGAAGGGTGCCACCTTCGGATTCGACCACTATTTTTCTTATCCCGCCCTCCTTGATTTCCGAAAGCAGGCCGACACCTTCTCCGATCTCTTCGCATACCAGATCGACATCGGAGG
>Ga0075423_10007122_pt1 | contig 10534 bp, 10 predicted proteins | sample SoiMethybrSBSTD2_FD_80114 | JGI IMG/M metagenome (GOLD analysis project Ga0075423, IMG submission 80114) | Bulk soil microbial communities from a Populus tree surrounding site in Tennessee, USA - Soil MetaG P. TD hybrid SBSTD2 | ecosystem: Environmental > Terrestrial > Soil > Tree plantation...
CGCGCTCGCGACGCTCGAGCAGGTCGTTCAGCTCGGCGACCATGTCCTTGAAGCGGGCGAGTTGCTCGGGGTCGATGTTGCGCATGCCCTGCGCGAGCTGGCGGAAGTACGACCCTAGGACCTGTTCCCGCAGGTGCTCCATGAGTTCGTCGAAGAGACGCTGCGCCTCCGGGTCCATGAACCGGTACTCCTGGAGCTCGCGGATCTGACCGGCCACGTCGGGCGGGAGGGCGTCCAACGCCGTCTCGCGGAGCCGCGCGTCGTCCCCCGGTTCGAACGACAACCGGGACCGCTCCCGATCGAGGATCTCGTCGAGCCGCTCCCGGAGCTCCTCGAGCGGCCCGGCCAGGTTCAGTCGCTCCTGCTCCTCCTCTCGACGCTGCTGCAGCCGCCGGCGCAACGCGTCCAGCCCGCCGAAGCGACCGCTCATCCCGCGACGCATGAGCCTCCGGAGCGCCGCGTCCGGCGTGTCGCCCATCAGGATGTCGTCGGACAGCTCCTCGAGGACGTCGGAGGCGGGGACGTCGTCACCGAAGGGATCCTGCGAACCGTCCCAGCGGGAGTAACGAGCACGGGCCACGCGTCCAGGGTATGGGGAGGTCGCACGGACGACACACGGACGGCAGACTGTCGCCGTGGCTCCCGCGCCGGAAGAGGTCCGTCTCGAACCCGTCTCGGACCGTGAGCGCTGCGTCCCGATCCTCCTCCAGGCGGACGAGTCCGAGCCAGTCCTTCGCGGCTACCTCCACCGGGGCGACCTCTACGAGATCGTCTCGGACGGGGGACCGATCGGGGCGATCCTGTTGATCCCCGAGGGCGACGGCGTGGAGGTCAAGAACATCGCGCTGCTCGAGGCGTACCGTGGTCGAGGTCTTGGTCGGGCCACGATCGAAGCGGCCGCACGGGTCGCTCGTCGTTCGGGCGCGCGCCGGCTGCGGGTCGGTACCGCCGACACCAGCTCGGGGACGCTCTCGTTCTATCGTCGCGTCGGGTTCCGCGATGCAGGCCGGATCGCCGGGTTCTTCGACTCGTATCCGGAACCCGTCATCGAGGACGGGAGGGTCGCGCACGACATGATCCGGTTCGAGATGGAGATCTGAGCCGGCCGGTCGGGCGGACGGGGTCAGCCGATCCCGAGGCCGGTCATCAGCGCGCGCCCCGCAAGCCCGAAACAGATGAACTCGGCCGCCGCGAACACCACCCACGGGTGCCAGAAGCGGCCGCCGTCCTGGTCGCGAACCTCGCGGGCCATCTGGTGCGCGATCACGAAGACCACGAGGGGACCGAACCCGTACACGTAGTGCAACCAGGTGTCCGGCCGGTACCCCAGGAGCAACAGGAGGACGCCCAGCAGGGCCTGCACGCCGACGATCACCTGGGCGACCACGACCCACGTCCAGAACCGTTGGCCCGGATCGCGCTTCGCGACGAGCGCGATCAAACCCCAGACCCACCCGACCGTGAACACCCCGACGACCGCGAACCCGACGTACTCGTGGACCTTCGGCATCGGCCGGGGAGTGTACGGACCGTACGACCGTATCCTCGGGGGGTGGAGAGCACCCGTCGGACCGACGCGCTCGCGGCGGCGATCGTCGGCGTCTTCGTCGTACCGATGGCCGCGGCGCTGCTGATCCGGCACGACCCGCCCGTGGACCTCGCCGTCTACCTCCGCGCGGGCAAGATGTTCGCGACCGGAGGCGGCCTCTACGCCGACGGGTGGGGGTCCGTGCTGGCGCACCCGCTGCCCTACACGTATCCGCCGCTGTGGGCCGCCATCGTCGCGCCGATCTCGTGGCTTCCCTGGCGGGGCGCATCGTTGCTGTGGTTCGCCCTGAACGTCGCCGCCCTGATCTGGCTCGTCCGGCTGTCGTACGCGAGGTTCCTCGCGACGGTCGACCGCTCGCGGCGCATCGCGCTCGCCGTGGTCGTCGTCGTCATGGCCGCGACGACGCCGATCGGCAGCGCCCTCTGGTTCGGCCAGGTGGGCATCCTGCTCCTCGCCGCGTGCCTCGCCGACGTCGTTCCCGAACGCACGCGCTTGCCGCGCGGCGTCCTCGTGGGACTGGCGACCGCGGTGAAGCTCACACCGGGCATCTTCGTTACGTACTGGCTCGTCACGAGGCGATGGCGCGCCGCGATCACCTCGATCGCGACGACGCTCGGACTGTGGCTGGCGGTGGCCGCGGTCCGGCCGGATCTGGCCCGCGAGTACCTGGGTCGCGTGGCCTTCCGCGCGGACGTCATCGGTGACCCGGGCTTCGTGAGCAACCAATCGATCTACGGAGCGCTCGCGCGCGCGGGCTGGACCGGACCGCTGTGGCTGATGCTCGCGGCGACGGTCTTCGTGCTCGGGGTGCTGCGCGCCAGGGAGGTGCACCGGCGCGGCGACGAGCTCGCGGCCGCGACGCTGATCGGCGTGACCAGCCTTCTGATCTCGCCGATCTCATGGATCGACCATGCGGTCTGGATCGTGCCGGCGAGCGGCGTGCTCCTCGCCGACGGACGGTCGACGGCCGGACGCGTCGCCTGGGCATCGCTCGTCGGGATGTTCCTGCTCAGGATCCCCGACTGGGTCGCGAGCGGTCAGATCGCCGTCGTCCCGACGCTCGGCCCGCTCCTCGAGAACGCCTACCTCTGGGCGTACGTGGCGCTGCTGCTGTTCCTGGGCATCCGGCCGAGGGCCGAGTCGCCCGCCTACGTGTCGGTCGACTCGGCCACGCCTTCGTAGCGCGCCACCCCGTCCGCTTCGTCCTTGTTCAGACGCCGGGACAGGTGCAGGCCCTCCAGCGCGAACTCCAGCGCGCTCGCTGCGACGCCCGGGCTCTCCTCTTGCACACCCAGCCTCCCGAGGAGCTTCGCCAGCCCCGGGAGGTCGCCGAACGCGTCCAGGATCTCGGACGCGGGCGTGAGCTCCGAGGTGTCGACCGCGAAGTTCGGGTCATCGAACCGGTTCAAGAGCGGCGTGAAGTCGTACCCCGACAAGCGCCGACGGAACACGCCGAGCTCGGCCTGGCGCAGCGCTCGCGAGAGGATGTCCGCTTCCCGGCCCTCCTCGACGGTGTCGAACTCCACCCGGCCCTCGGAGGAACGCAGCACGGCCGGCAGGTCGATCGGACGCGGGACCGCCTCTGGCTCGTGCGCGCGAGCCGCGCGGCGGATCGCCGCCGCCTGGAGGGTCTCGAGGTTGCCGATCGAGTACCGGACGCTGATCCCGCTGCGGTGGTTCACGTGCGGCGAGCGCCGGAGCTCCTGCGTGAGCGAGGCCACGACCTCCTCCATGAACAGCGGCACGCGGGACGGCACCGCGCCGCCGACCGGGCGCGCCTCCTGCTCCATGATCCGGATCTCTTCGGTCGCCGTCTCCGGGTAGTGCGTGCGGACCTGCGTTCCGAACCGATCCTTCAGCGGCGACACGATCCGGCCGCGGTGCGTGTAGTCGTCGGGGTTCGCGGTGACGACGAGCAGGATGTCGAGTGGAAGCCGGATCCGGTAGCCGCGGATCTGGACGTCCCGCTCCTCGAGGATGTTGAAGAGCGACACCTGGATCCGCTCGGGCAGATCCGGGAGCTCGTTGATCGCGACGATCCCACGATGGGTCCTCGGGATCATCCCGTAGTGGATCGTGAGCTCGTCGGCGAGGTAGCGGCCCTCGGCGACGCGGATGGGGTCGACGTCGCCGATCAGGTCCGCAACGCTCGTGTCGGGCGTCGCGAGCTTCTCGCTGTACCGGTCGTCCCGCGTCAGCCAGGCGATGGACGTCGCATCTCCCTCGGCCGCGACGAGCTCGCGGCATCGAGCGCAGATCGGCCGGTACGGATGGTCGTTCACCTCGCAGCCCGCGATCATCGGGACCGACGCGTCGAGCAGGTTCACGATCGCGCGAACGAGGCGCGTCTTCGCCTGTCCTCGCTCGCCCAACAGGATCAGGTCGTGGCCCGCGAGGATCCCCCGCTCGAGCCCAGGGATCACCGAGTCGTCGAAGCCGAGGATGCCGGGGAAGAGCTCCTGCCCGAGCTCGAGGCGGCTGAGCAGGTTGGAGCGGAGCTCCTCCTTGACGGTTCGGTCGGGGTAGCCGGATGCGCGGAGCGCGCCGAGGGTGGTCTCGTCGGTCATGCCGACCAGGGTACCGGCGCCCCCGCGAAAGGTGGCCGGCAGGTGCGATCGTCCGTCATCGTCGTGCGATCGCCCCGGCGAACATCGTCGCCGCGACGAGCGGGACCGCGATCGACAGGGCTCGCAACGCTCGCTCGGGCGTGGCGCGCAACCACGCCTGGTCGAGGACGTCTTCGCTCCCGTCGTCGTAGACGGCGCGCCCCTCGATCGCGATCGCGTTCCGACGCAGCCTGCGCACCGGGGTCGAAAGGATACGCTGCGCCGCAGAGAGCATCGCGCACGCAGCGCCGGCAAGGATCCCTGCCCACGTGAGCTTCCCGAGCTGCGCGAACGCGGCCGTTAGTGCCGGGAACGCCCCCCAGCCGATCGCGAACCATATGTCGGAATGGAACGCCCCGCCGAACCACTCCAGGTTGTACGCGACCGCGATGAACGCGCCGATCGCGATGAACAGCAGGAGCCAGTTCGAGACCAGGATGACGCCCCAGATCCCGATCGCGACCGCGCCGACCAGGCCGACGACCGCGATCCCCACGAGGACGGGCGACGGGATCGTTGTTCGGAGCGGTCGTCCGTTCAGCTCGTCGAGCGCGTGCGCGGTCAGACCGACGGCCGCGAAGAACGCCAGGAGCGTCCACGCCAGGTAGCCGAGGTTGACGACGGCGACGGTGCATGCGCCGATCACGACGTAGGACAGGTGCCAGAGCGTGTAGGGCGGGTGCAGCAACGTGACGTAGTCGCGCCACCCGCCGCTCGGCAACGCGTAGAAGGCGGGACGCTCGGTCGTCACCGCTTCGTGCCCCACGTCACGATCGCGGCCCCGTTCGACATCGTCTTCGTCGACACGTCGCCGATGCCGGCAGAGCTCCACCAGCCGAGCTGCTCTTCGAGCGGATGCGCACGCCAGAAGTCCTCGATCGAAGGACCCAGGAAGCGCCCCGTGTGGCTCCACGCCGACGAGACGATCGACCCCACCACCGGCATCACCCACGAGGTGTACGCGCGCCAGGCCGCCTGCGCCCAGCCCGCGGTCGGCACGTGGAACTCGAGCTCAGCGATCGGTCCGCCGGGACGGACGACGCGCGCGAGCTCGGCGAGCGTGGCCGCGGGGTCGTCCACGTAGCGGAGGAGGTAGGTGAACGTCAGCCCGTCGAAGACGTCATCGTCGAACGGCAACCGCTCGGCGAGGCCGACGACGCGGGAGCCGGCCGGCGGCCCCGAGCGCAGCATCGGCTCGCTCGCGTCCAGCCCCGTGACCCGGAGCCTGCGGTCTCGGAGCGCTCGTGCGACCAGCCCGGTCCCCGTGGCGACGTCGAGGACCGCGCCTCCGTCGGGCAGATCGATGCGTCCGACGAGGAAGCGGCGCCAGCGCGGGTCCTGGCCGAAGGACAGCACGCCGCCCATCCACTCATACTCGGGCGCGATCCCGGCGAAGAGGGAACGAGCGTGCCGGGTCCTGGTCGACATCAGCGCTGCGCCAGCCAGTCCGGGACGTCGGCGATCGACCCCAGCACGGAGTCCGGCGAGCCCTTCGCCAGATCCTCCTCGCGGAACTTCCCGGTACGAACGAGGACACCCGTGAGGCCGGCGGCCCGCGCGCCCTCGACGTCGTTCGTGATGTCGTCGCCGACCATGGCCGCGCGGGCCGCCGGCACCCCGAGGAGGTCGAGCGCGGCTTCGAAATAGGCGGCCGCGGGCTTGCCGCAGATCGTCGCCGTCGTGTTCGCGGCAGCTTCCAGCCCCGCGATGTACGCGCCGCCGTCCAGCTCCCACCCGCGAGCCGTCCTCCAGTACAGGTTCCGGTGCATCCCCACGAGCGCTGCACCGTCCATCAACCGGCGGAAGATGTCGTTCAGGACGTCGTAGGTGAACGCGTCCGACGCGCCGCCGATCACGATCGCGTCCGCATCCTGTGGGCTCTCGGCGATCGGCACGCCGGCCAGGTCCTCGCCGGGCGCGCCGTCGGTGAGGACGAAGGCACGTCCCCCGGGATGATGCTCGCGCAGGTAGGCCGCGGTCGCCGTGACCGCGGTCACGATCTCGTCGGGGCTCACGTCGAAGCCTGCACCGCGAAGCGTCTCGGCAAGATCCCGGCGCGTGTGCGTCGTCGTGTTCGTGATCAGCCGGAACGGGACCTGCTCGCGGAGGCGCTTCATCGCGTCGACCGCACCCGGGATGGGGTCCCACGACACCGTGAGCACGCCGTCGATGTCCAGCAGCAGGCCCTCGATCGCGGCCATCGTCACGGCGCCACGGCCGGGAGCGTGGGCGTCAGGCGGCCGCCGCGGACCCAGGCGGTGTACGGCTCGATGAACCTGTACTTCATCGGGATCAGCCCGTGGCCCAGGCGCATCGCCGCGAAGGTCGCGCGGAGCGCGGCCTCCTTCCCCGCGTTCCACCGCACGCCGTACATCTCGCGCAGGACCGGCGGGAGGGTGCCGAACGCGAGCCTCGCGACCTGGGGCAGGATCGGTCGCCACTCCGCGTCCGGCGGTGGGTCCAGGAACAGGCCTGCCACGCGCTCGGCGCCGTAGGTCACCCGGAGCTCGCCTCGGTCGATCACGTCCGCGAGCCACGCGCGGAGCGCCGGCACGGTCGGGGGGATCGTCTCCTTCGGGATGCCGACGAGCTCTGCGGCCAGCATCTGCTCCTCGTGGAACCGTTGACGTCCCGCGTCGTCGAGACGACCGATCGTGAGCTCCTCGTACAACAGCGCGGAGTCGATCAGCGTCGCGTGCACGTACAGGAGCAGATGGGGATCCAAGGCGTCGTAGCGCCGACCGGTGATCGGGTCGATCCCGTGGATCCGCGCGTGGACCTCGTTGATCCGGTCCGCGGCCATATGCGCCTGCGCGCGCGTACCGAACGTGATCGCGTACGTCAGGACGAGCGTCCGCTGCAGGCGCTTCCAGGGGTTCCGGTCGTACATCCCCGTCTGGTTCACGCCCGCGACGACGAGCGGGTGCGCCGCCTGCAGGAGCAGGGCCCGGGCACCTCCGAAGAGGACGGTGACCTCACGGTCGACCTGCCAGCTCACGCTGCCGGGGCCGAAGTACCCGACATCGCGATCCGTTCCGACCATCGTCCGGCAAGCGTACCGAGCCCCCGGCGATGTCCGCCTCCGATGCCTCCAGGCGACACGCATGGTTGACTGACGCCCCGATGCCGACGCCGAAGCCCTTCACCGGGTCCGAACTCCGGCGGCAGGTCAGGATCACCGGGTTCGATCTGACCGCCGACGGCGAGGACGCGGTGTACGCCCGCCAGACGATCGAACGCGACCGGTACCGTTCGCGGCTCTGGCGCGTCGCCGTTCGCGGCGGGAGGCCAGAGCAGCTAACGAGCGCCGAGGCGTCGGACGGCCGCCCCCGGATCTCGCCGAACGGCACCCGCCTCGCGTTCCTCTCCGATCGCACGGAGAAGACCCAGGTCTGGGTGATGTCCCTCGACGGCGGCGAGCCGCGCATGATCGAGGGATTCCCGGACGGCGTCACCGCCGCGGAGTGGGCGCCGGACGGGCGCCGGCTCGCGGTCGTGGCCCCGAGCGGCGTCCGCCGGTTCACCGTCGGCGACCCGAAGGACCCCACCGCGCGGCGCGTCACGACGCCTTTCTGGCGCCTCGACGAGGTCGGCGTCCTCGACCAGCTCGCATCGGTCTGGATCGTCGACGCGGACCGGACCGCCAAGCCGAAGCGTCTCACTGGCACGGAGCGGGGGGCGGGCGGCCCGGCGTGGTCGCCCGACGGCCGGACGATCGGACTCCTGGCGTCGACGCCGGACGGGACGATCGAGGGCGAGCTTCCACAACCGTTCCGGCTCACGGTCGCGGGCGCCAGGCTCCGGAGCCTGCCGACGTTCCCCGGCGGAACGCACGCGCTCGCCTGGTCCGCCGGCGGTCGCCTCGCGGCCAGCGCAGACCCGCGCCCCATCGGCGACGCCTGGCAGAACAGCGGCCTCTTCGTCCTCGAGGACGGCGCCTGGAGGAGGCTCGGCGAAGCCCTGGACCGGCCGGTCGGCAACACGAACTACGGGGACATGTACACCTCAGGGCTCCTGGGCGCGCAGGAACCTGTCTGGCTCGACGAGGAACACATCCTGGTTCCGATCTCCGATCGGGGGACCGTTCCCCTCGTGCGGTTCGGGCTCGACGGCTCGATCGAGCGGATCATCGACGGGGAGCTCGTCGTGATCGAGCACCGCGTCGGTGGGGGGCGGGTCGTCGCGGCAGCGACGACCCGCGGGCGGCCGCCGGAGCTCTTCGAGAGCTCCGGCGGCCGCCTCCGCCGGATCACGTCCGACGGCGGCCGGTGGTTCGGCCCGTTCCAGCGTGACCCCGAGCGCGTCTCGACGTTCGGCCGCGGCTCGATCGACGCGTGGCTGCTCCGCGGCGGACGTGGACGACGACCCACGGTGGTCCAGATCCACGGCGGCCCGCATGCGATGCATGCGGGCACGCCGTGGCTCGACATGGTCGCCGTCGCGAGCGCCGGCTTCCATGTCGTCTACGCGAACCCCTCCGGCTCCCTCGGCTACGGCGAGGCGCTCGCGCGCCGCCTCCACGGCGACTGGGGCGTCCCCGACACACGGGAGATCCTGCGCCTCCTTGACGCGCTCGCCACCGACGGCATCGTGGACCTCGACCGGGTCGGCGCGATGGGCGCGTCCTACGGCGGTTACCTCGTGAACTGGCTAGCCGGGCACCAGCCCGACCGGTTCCACGCGCTCGTGAGCGAGCAACCCGTCGCGGATCACGTCAGCGAATGGGGCGGCGCGGATTTCCCGTACGAGATCGCGGAGGCCGCCGTCGGAGAGCACCGGATCCCGCAGCGCGTCGAGAGCCTCGTGGAGGCCTCGCCCTACCGCACCCTCCACAAGGCGAAAGCCGCGGTGCTGTTGCTGCACGCCGACGGCGATCTCCGGTGTCCACCGGTGAACACCGACATCGCGTTCGCGGTCCTGCACAGAGCGGGCGTGCCCGTGGAGATGGTCCGGTACCCGGACGAGCCCCACGGCCTGAAGACGAACGGGCGACCCGACCGCCGAGCCGACCGTATCGATCGCATCGTCGCCTGGTTCCGCGAGCACCTCTGAGCCGCTGCTCGACGCGGCACATCGGTTGCGGCACGATACGCCTCGATGTCGCCGGTCCTGATCGTGATCGTGGCGGCCGTACTCGTCGGGCTCATCGTCGGCGGGAGCCTCCGGAACTTCGAACGACTCCGGGTGCATTGGTGGGTGCTCGCGTTCGCCGGACTCGCCCTGCAGATCCTGCCGGTCCCCTCGATCGCCGGCGTGCCGACGTGGGCGCTCGGCGCAGGGATGCTCGTCGCCTCGTACGTCGTCCTCCTCGCCTTCCTCGGTGTGAACCGGTGGATCCCGGGAGCGAGCGTGATGGCGGTCGGTCTCGTGCTCAACCTCGCCGTCGTCGCAGCGAACGGCGGGATGCCGGTGAGGGCGCGGGCGATCGAAGCCGCGGGCGGATCCGCATCGTTTCCGACGGACGCCGGCGACAAGCACCACCCGATGAACGACGACGACGTCCTGACACCTCTCGGCGACGTGATCCCGATCCCGCCGCCGATCGGCGTCGTCCTCTCGATCGGCGACGTGCTGCTCTACCTCGGGATCGCCTGGTTCGTCGTCCAGGTCATGCGGGGACGGAGTCGCGAGAACCCTCGGCCGATCGCGTTGTGGTTCCTTTCGTATCGGGGGAAACACGCTCCGGGATATTGGCGGATGCCGGCTCGGTATCGGACTGCTGCTCCGGTTGGAGCAGAGCGATCGGGAACCGAACCGTGATCTCCGTCCCGACCCCGACGGCACTGTGCACCTCCAGGTTTCCGCCACCGACCTTCGCGCGCTCGCGCATCATCGCCATGCCGTAGTGACCTTCCGGCCCCGGCGCCGAGGTATCGAAACCGGTCCCGTTGTCCTCGAGCCGGAGCACGATGTCTTCGCCTTCCTCTGCGACCGACACGGTCACGTCGGTCGGATCGGCGTGCTTCAACGCATTCATGATGCCCTCGCTCGCGATCTTGTACAGGAGAAGTGCGATCGGGGCCGGGAGCTCGATGTCCTCGACGTCGCGATGGAAGCGGATGTTCGAGTCGCGCCCGACCTCGTCCGTGAAGGACTCAAGCGCCTCGGCAAGACCCTTGGCACCGATCGGCGAACGGTGCAAGTTCCGGATGAGGGCGCGGATCCGATCGGACGTCTCCTGCTTCGAGTCGCGGATCTTCCCGAGCTGCGATCGCACCTGGTCGAGTTCGCCCTTCTCGAGGAGCTTGCTCGCGACATCTACTTGGAGCGAGAGTCTGAAGAGGACCTGCGCAAGATCGTCGTGGAGGTAGCCGGCGATCTGGAGCCGCTCGTCGGCACGCTCCTCGGCCATCGTGTTAGAGAGCTCACGAAGAATCGC
>Ga0075423_10007124_pt1 | contig 10533 bp, 10 predicted proteins | sample SoiMethybrSBSTD2_FD_80114 | JGI IMG/M metagenome (GOLD analysis project Ga0075423, IMG submission 80114) | Bulk soil microbial communities from a Populus tree surrounding site in Tennessee, USA - Soil MetaG P. TD hybrid SBSTD2 | ecosystem: Environmental > Terrestrial > Soil > Tree plantation...
GGTGGATCCGTGAACCAGATCGACCCGTCCGACTTGCAGACGATGTCGTTCGGGGAGTTGAGCGGCTTGCCGTCATACGCATCGGCGAGGACGGTGATCGCGCCGTCGTACTCGGTGCGGGTCACGCGTCTCGTGTCGTGCTCGCAGGTGAGGAGGCGGCCCTGGCGATCGCGCGTGTTCCCGTTCGAGAAGTGCGACGGTTTCCGGAACACGCTGACCGCGCCGGTCTCCTCGTCCCAGCGCATGATCCGGTCGTTGGGGATATCGCTCCAGAGCAGATAGCGTCCGTCGCCGAACCACACCGGTCCCTCCGACCAGCGCATCCCGGACGCGAGCCGCTCGACCTTGGCCGTGTTGATCCGGTACTTCGTGAAGCTCGGATCGAGGATCTGAATCAACGGGTCGGGATAGCGCTGGCTCTCCTGCCACTGTTGACCGGCGGGCGACCCGACGGCGGCCGCGACGAACGCGGCCGACGAAGCCAGCGCCGTGCGGCGGCTGGGAAGCGCGCGCGCGCCGTGGGTCCGGCCGCGGCGCGTCACCGCCGCACACCGCCGACGAAGGCGCCGCCCGTGAACGGCCCATAGGGCTGTGACGAGAGCAGGAGCGCGCCGGTCATCCCATCGACTGCGGTCACGGTCGCCGGTCTGCCCGGCCCCGACATCGTCACGATGTCGTAGCGGCCGTCGCCGTTGACGTCCGCGACCGCGACCTGAACGCCGCCGAAGAACGTGGGCTCATAGGCGAAGAAGGACATGAGCACCGCTCCATCGACGCCGCTGAAGGCCTTGACGTGCGGGCCGCCGCCCGCGCCGGCCCCGGTGATGATGTCGGGCACGCCGTCGCCGTTGATGTCGCCCGCCGCGACGAAGACGCCGCCGGTGAAGCCGGACGGGTAGGCGAAGAAGTTGTTGACGAAGTCCGGCAGCGAGGCGCTCGTGAACGGGGCGCCGGATGCGTCGAACACGCGGATGTTCGGGCCGCCCCCAGGGCCCGGGGCCGTGATGATCTCCGCGTCGCCGTCGCGATCGAAGTCCGCCGCCGCCACCCGTACGCCGCCGGTGAAGGCGGGGTCGTAGGCGAACATCGCGAGCAGCGCCGCTCCGGTGGCGCCGCTGAAGGCCCTGACCTGCGGACCGCCTCCGGCTCCGGCGCCGGTGATCACGTCCTTGTTGCCGTCGCCGTTGATGTCGCCCGCCGCGACGTAGACGCCGCCGGTGAACCCGACGTCGTAGGCGAAGAAGCTCATGAGCGCCGCAGCGCTCGTGCCGTTGAACACTTTGACGTGCGGCCCGCCGCCGGCGCCGGGCGCCGTCACGATGTCCGGAATCCCATCGCCGTTGATGTCGCCGGCCGCGACCCGGACCCCGCCGGTGAACGCCGGATCGTAGGCGAAGAGGTCATGCATCACGGCGCCGGTCTGTGCGTCGAACACCCGGACGTGCGGGCCGCCCCCGGGCCCGGCGCCGAACACGATGGTGTTGGCCGGCGCCACCGCGAGACCGGTCACATCGAACAGACCGCTGCCGATCGGCCCGATCGGCGTCGCCACGGCGGTCGCCAGATTGATGGTGAACAGCCGCGTGTAGCCGGTGCCGTCGCGCAGCGCCGCGAACGCCTTGTTCGGACCCGGCGCGATGTCGAACGCGGCTTCACTGTCCTGCAGAAGCGAGCCGGTGAGGCCGGTGAGCTGCATCTGGTTCTGGATCGCCCCGCCGTTCGGGCTCGGGCTCTGGTTGATGCCGCCGATGGTCACGAGGCTGCTGGTCGCGACGCTGATCCCGTAGGCCGTCGTGCGATTCGCCACCGCGAGGCCGGTGTCGAAGTTCCGGTCGTAGGCGACACCCTTGATCTGGAAACCGAGGGGCGACAGATCCGTGTCGGTGGTCGGTGCGTCGGCGCGGGCGCCGGTGTTCGGGTTGATGCGCAGGTTCTCCTCGCCGTCGTTCACGACGCGGATGCGATCGACGGTCGGATTGAAGTCGAATCCGAATCCGAGGCTGGCTCTCTGGCTCGCGGCGATCGTGAACGGAGAGCCGATGAGCGTCGCGACGCCCGAGAACGGATCGAGGCGGTAGACCCGCGCCGTGTCGAGGCTGCTGTGGACGATTCCCAGGCCGTAGAGCTGGCCGGTGCGCGGCCGGAAATCGATCGCGGCAAGCCGTTCGGCCGGCGCGAGGCCGGTGACGACCACGACCCGGGTCAACTGGGACGGCGTCGCCGTGTCGAACTGGACGAGGAAGAACGGCGGCGCCAGCGCGTAAGCGGTCTCCGCGAGGCACTGCAGCGGCGAGGCCACCAGCGCGATGATCGAGAAGCATGAGATCGTGAGCCGTCTGCGCAAGGTCGGTCACCTCCGTGACCGCGCACTCTAACATGCTGCGGCGCGCGTCGTCTGATAACGTGGACGCGTGATCGATCTCGTGGCGCTCGACGCCGACGACACGCTCTGGCACAACGAGCCGCTCTTCACATCGGTCAGGGAGCAGTTCTGCGCGCTGCTCGGCCGCTACCGGCCCGAGGGCGTGCCCGGCGACCGGCTCGACGCCGTCGAGATGCGCAACCTCGGTCACTTCGGCTACGGCGTCAAAGGCTTCGTCCTGTCGATGATCGAGACCGCGATCGAGATGACCGGCGGCCGGCTCGAGGCGGGCGACGTGCAGACGATCATCGGCTGGGGACGCGACATGCTCGAGTCGCCGGTCGAGCTGCTCGACGGCGTCACGGAAGCGGTCGAGGAGCTCGCGGGTGCCTTCCGGCTGATTCTCCTGACCAAAGGCGATCTGCTCCACCAGGAGACGAAGCTCGCGCGCTCCGGTCTGGGGCGGCACTTCGCCGGCATCGAGATCGTCTCCGAGAAGAACGCCGGCACCTACCGCCGCATCATGGCTCGGTACCGGGTGCCGCCGTCGCGGTTCGCGATGGTCGGCAACTCGCTGCGCTCGGACATCCTGCCGGTGCTCGAAGCGGGCGGACTGGCCGTGTACGTACCCTACGAGATGACATGGGTGCACGAGCGCGTCGAGCCCGAGCGGCTGGCCACGGTACAGTTCCACGAGATCGCGCACATCCGCGAGCTGCCGGCGCTGCTGCGCGGGCTGGCGCAGGAACGACCGGCCTGAGGATCGGCCTCGGGCGAATCAGGACGGCAGCACCGCCACGACCCGCAGCGGCGCGCCGCTCCCGCCGGCGATCTTCATGGGCAGCGCAATCACCGTGGCGCCCCGCGCCGGCAGCCGCTCGAGCGCGTCGAGGTTCTCGAACGCCGGGATGTTGCGTGCGAAGAGCAGCCGGTGCGACTCGAACAGCTTCGACTGGCCGTAGTCGATGCTGGCGGTGTCGATGCCGATCGCGGAGATCGACCGGTTCGCGATCAGCCACTTCGCGGCGTCGGGATGCAGGCCGGGAAAATGCAGCGCCGCGACCGCCGCCTCGCCCCGCTCGGCGGTCCCCAGATAACGCGCGGCGTCGGGCCAGCGGCGCGAGAATCCGGTCCGGATCAGGAGGATCGCGCGATCGGGAATGCGGCCGTCCTGACGTTCCGTGCGCTCGATGTCGTCGACGGTCACCAGGTAATCGACGGCGCGATCGGCGGCCTCCCGCACGTCCACGACCACGGCCTGCCCCATCAATCGATCGAGCGGAATCTGATCGACCGTCAGGTGACCCTGCGCGAAATGCACCGGCGCATCGACGTGCGTGCCGCCGTGCTCCGACGTGAAGAAATCGTTCGCCGCGTAGTAAAAGCCGGCCGGCGTCACCCCGTCCGCGACTTTCTCGAGCCGGAACGGCTTCGCCGTCGGCCAGAAGATCGCCTGCGCGTCGTACGCGTGCGACAGATCGACGATGGCGCCGGCGGGAAAGGGCGCTGCGGGACGGGACGAGCAGGCCGCCACAGCGAGCAGCATGACGATGCAGGGGATTCGGGGCACTGTCAATCGCCTCCTCTCGGGTGCCGGCATCATACGTCTCGTCCGCGCAGCGGCCGCTGATCGCACGCGAGTTCTTTTTAATGTACAATGTACAACCTATGAAGCCTTTGAAAGTGGCGGAGGCGCGGGCCCGGTTCGGGGAAATGCTGGACGAAGCCGAGAGCGGCGCCGACGTGATCATCGAGCGGCGGGGTGTCCGGTTCAAGGTGACGGCCGAATCGGGCAGTCCGGCGAGGACGTCGTCGCCGGCGCTCTTCGACTACGTCGATCCCGACGTGGTGAGCGGGCAGTGGACCTGGAAGACCTCGTCGCGGGGCGTGACGTTCTCGCCGCGGCGGAAGCGGCGGTGATTCTGCTCGATACGCACGCGGCGATCTGGCTCGCGCAGGGCCACCGCCGCGGTCGTCCGCTCGAGCGGATGCCACGGCTGTATCTCTCGCCGGTCAGTGTCCTCGAAGTGCAGTTCCTGATCGACGCCGGGCGGCTGCGGCTGGTGGCCGGCCAAACGGCAACGGCGTTGAGCACCCACGACCGCTGGCGCATCGACGAGCCGCCCGCCGAGAAATGGTTCGCGCGAGCCTGCGAGCTCGGCTGGACCCGCGATCCCTTCGATCGGCTGCTCGCCGCGCACGCGCTGATCCGCGGCTGGAAGCTGGCCACCGCAGACGACACGCTGCAGGCGCATCTTCCGGAATCGGCGGTCCTGCGGCTCTGACCTCTCAGCGTGACGCGGCCCCGCATCCAGGCATCCGGAACGCGCCGATGCGGGTCGAGTAGCTGGCGGCCCCCTTCTTCACGTAGTCGCCGACGTACCAGATCGTGCAGTCGTCGGACGGATCGATCGCGGTCTGTGTGTAGTCCTCCCAGCGCATCGTGCCGGTTTGCGCGCCCTCGCCCTCGACCAGTACCGTCTCGCGAAGCGTCAACCTTCCCGGCGGATCGTCGGCGAGCCGGCCGGCGAACCGCTGACCGGCAAAGTGCGGGCTGCCGCCGAACGAATAGCCGATGCCGATATTGCCGTTCCGGTCCATGGCCGGACTGGCCATCCACCGGAACAACCCGTCCGGCGCGTACGTCCCCTGTTGAACCAGCGAGACCGTACGGTCGCTGGCGATCCGGAACTCGTACCAGCGCACGGCCCCGCCACCGGCAGACGAGTTCACCGAGTGCACCGCCACGATCGACTCGCGATCGCGGATGCGGCGGTAGACGAGCCGGGCCATGATCTTGTCGCCCTGCGCGTCGAGCCGACGGTCGGTGCCGGGCTGCGGCACGCAGTGCGTCAACTGACCGCCACACAAGTAACGATAGGGCGCGACCGCAATCCTGGCCGGACCCGCCAGCCTGGTCCTGGCCGGTTCCTTCCAGTCCACGAAGAACTTCCACGCGTACACGACGTCGTCTTCGAGCACGTTCTGCAGCTGCGTCCCGCCGGTCGCCATGATGACGTTCGGGGCGCCGCGCGGCGGGACGGCCGGGCCGTCGATGTCCGCGTTGTTCAGGAAGTTGACGCCATCGATCACGATGCACTGCTCGGACGCCGGCTCGCCTTTCAGCATCCTCGCGCGATCGGCTACGCACGCGTGCTTCTGGATCACGTCGTCGCCGGTGCTCGTCGGCACGTAATAGCCGTCGGACCAGACCGCCGGACGTGGATAGTCGGGAAAGAGCGGACGCAGGAACTCGTAGCGGTAATAGGGACCGAACGGATCCGGTCCGGCGCTGATCGCATAGCACATCGAGTACGGCCCCTTCGGGCCGTCCTGCGCGCCGCGGCCGGCGGGAACCGCGCCGCGGCCGCGTGCGCCCTCCACCGGCGGCTCCGGCCGCGGCGGCTGCCGCAGGAGGATCGCCGGTCCGGGTTGATTGGGCCTGCCCGGCGGACTGACGTACGCCGCCTCGGCCGCCTTCCACTCTGCCGGCTGATCGACGCGAACCGGGCCGCGGCGGAAGAGCGGCATCACCATCAGCCACCGGTTCGCCAGCTGGTCGTAGCGCACGACCGCGTCGCCGTTGTTCAACGCTTCGCACTGGCCGCCGAAATCCTTGAACACGTGGTTCGTGTTCACGGGCCCGTAGATCGGCCGTCCCGACACGTCGAACTGGGCGCCCTTCTTGGTGAAGATCGCCATCCGCGAGTTCACGATGGCGACGATGTGGTTGGGGCCGACGGCGAGGCTGTTGTCCGACGGGTTGCGCAGCGTCGCGGCGCCGGACGGACCCTCGAACCCTTCGCCGAGCCCGTCGAACGCGTCCACGAGTACGGCGGGAGCACGCGGACCCGGCGATGTCTGCTCGACGCGCGCGGCGCCGGACGGGACGCTCATGTCGGGCGGTGGCGGCGCCGGCGCCGGCTGCTGTGCGGCGATCGCGGCGATGATGGTTGCGACGACCGCGGCGATGCAGGCGCTGGCCGTTTGCGGCACTGAGGCTCGGCGAACGTAGAGATGCGAGCTACCGGAACGGGTTTTCGTCGGCGCTGGGGCCGTAGATCGGCGGCACGGGCACGTCGAGCAGGCGCAGATACACCGAGAGCTGTCCTCGATGGTGATAGGTGTGGTTCATCAGCAGCGCCCGCAGCAGCGCGGCCTTCGGCATGGTCATGAGCGTCTTGCCGCCGGAAATGCCGGACCAGGACGTCCCGAGGCCACCGTCGCCGATCTTCTCGAGGTTGCTCTTCACCTGCGCCACGCCCGCGTCGTGGGCGGCGACGATCTGGTCGGTCGAGGTCGGAAGCGGCGTTTTGTCGCCCGTGAACTCGAACTGGTCGGGAATCGGCCACGCCGAGATCGCGGCCGGCGCGGACGCGAGGTGCATGGCGAGCCTTCCGAGCGACATCGACTTCACGTGCGGGGTCCAGGTGAGCTTGTCGGACGGGACCCGCTCGAGCACGCGGCGCGTGGTCTTCGCTTCCGACTCGAACTCCTGAATGAGCTCTGCGATGGTCATGCGATCTTCTCCTGGATGGCGGACAACTCTACAACGGCTCTTGGTGGCGACGACCGCGCTCACGCGCCGGGCTTGTAGTCGCGTGGATGCGTAGCGGTCTTCAGATACAAGTAGGGCTGCCGTTCCATGTCGGCCATGAGCCAGCCGAAGATCGGATCGCTGGCGCTGCGCGTGCGCTCGAGAAACACGCGGTACTTGTCGGCCGCGGCCTTCATGCCCGCCTCGTTCTTCTGGCCCTGGCAGGTCTCGAACGCGATCCGCTGACGCTGGGCGATGAACGCCGACAGCCACGGCGCCAGCGGCGAGCCCGGATCCTTCGCGAGCAGGGCTTCGGCGTGATTCGCTTCCTCGAGCGGTCCCTCCGGCATGCCTTCCCATTCGTAATGGATCGGCGCGGTGGCCACTTAGTCGGCGGCCGTCCGCTCGATGCCGGGCGCGTCGATCAGCGACACCACCGCCTGCTCGACGAGGCGCCGCTTCGCGTCGACGCGGACCTGCTCGAAGCTGTCGGCCTCGGACTTGTAGTTCGACCTGAACGCGCCCCGCCGGGCCAGATACTTCTCGAGCCGGCTCCGGACCGGTTCGGGCAGGGCCTTGAGGTCGCCCGGTGCGAGCACGCCGGATCCTGACGCGAACACCGACTTATACAGCTTCCCCTGCAGATCGGTGGCAGCTCCGCCGGGGCTCTGGGATCGCGCCGGCATGCCGGCCGCCGCCACGAGTGCGATCGCGAGCGTGATCGTTCGCCTCATTCGACGTCCTCCAGTCACGGCCTACTCCAGTACGTCGGTCCTGGGCTCCGGGAGCCAGGCACTCGCGATCAGGCCGACGAGATAGACGGAGAAGCCGACCGCGGCGGCCACCAGCGCCACCTTGGTCGGTGCGTACGCGCGATCGGACGTCACCGCGAGCGTCGCCGTGACCCACGCGAACGATGTCCCGATCAGCCGGCCGCCGATATTGGCCGCGAAGCTCTCGCCGGTCCCGCGAAGGTGCACGGGATAGACACGCGGGAGATAGTTGCCCCAGAAGCTGAACTGCGCGACCGTGAAGAACCCGGCAAGGAAGATCAATGGATAGAGCAGCTGCAGATCGGTGCGGGCGGCCCACGCGAACACGATCGGCATCAGGATCAGTCCGGGCACCTGGAACATCCGAATCAGTTTGCGGCGGCTGACGACGACCACGGCCAGCCACGCGAGCGCGACGCGGCCGACCAGCCCGCCGATCTCCTGGAACTTCGTCACATCGGACGCCACGCGCTGCTCGGTCAGACGCGCCTCGGGCGCAGGACGGCCGGCCACCATCTGGCGCACTTCCGGCAGTCCCGGGACGATCTGCGGAATCTGCTGAATCGCCCCGAAGGCGGCGCCGTACGCCATCGCGAACATCACCGTCGTCACGATGGTGGTGCGGCGGAAAGCCGGGGAAAACAGCTCGGCGATGCTCGGACGCCGCAGCGTGCCCGCCTCCTTTTTCGATTGCCAGATCGGCGATTCCGGCAGGAAGGGGCGAATCAGGATCAGCGGGATCGCCGGCAGCACGCCCGACATGAGCGTGTATCGCCACGGCGCGTGCGGGTTCGGGATCGCCACGGAACCGAGCGTCGCGAGCGCGGGCAGGCTCGCCGCGTACGCGACGCAGAGCCCGTTGGCGGTGGCCACGAGCAGACCGCCGAACGACGAGAACGCCTGCGTGTAGCCGAGCACCTTCTCGCGGCGTTTCGGCTCCGGGAAGAGCTCGGCGAGCCAGGCGACGGCGGCGACGAACTCCACGCACACGCCGATGAAGACCAGACACCGCAACAGCAGCAGCATCTGGATCGACGTCACGAAGCCCGAGAGGAACGCCGAGATCGCATAGATGAGGATGCTGTAGGTCAGGACGCGGCGGCGGCCGAAGCGGTCCGTCATGTAACCGCCCAGGAGCCCGAAGATGCCGCCGGCAAACGCCGGGACATAGAACAGCCGCCCGACCCACATCTGGAACTCGGGCGATCCCGGCGCCGCGCCGGTCAGCTCGAGCAGCGCCGGCCGCACGATCAGCGGCAGCATCAGGATCTCGTAGATGTCGAACGCGAATCCAATCGCGGCAATGGCGCAGATCAGCCACTGGATCGGAGTCAAGCGAGTGCCCGGAGCAGTCTCGGCGATCGGCATAACTGTCTGAGTGGGAGCGAGGGCCCGTCCACCGGCGGTAGCGGCCCGGAAGGCGCGCCAGCGGGTGATAGAGTTTACTTCACGATGGTCCCGTTCGATTTTCAGCTTCGCACGAGGACGATCTTCGGGCGCCAGACGGCCGAACGGACCGGGTCGCTGGCGCGAGACCTCGGGTTCACCTCGGTGCTGCTCGTCGCCGATCCGGGCCTCGTCGCTGCCGGCCACGCGACCCGGATCGAGCGCGCGCTCGAAGGCGCGTCGATCGCGTCGGTCCGCTTTTCCGACTTCGCGCAGAATCCGGACAGCGCCATGGTCGAGGCCGGCGCGCGGTTCGCCGCCAGGCACCGCGTCGACGGCATCGTCGCGCTCGGCGGCGGCAGCTCGCTCGACTGCGCGAAGGGGCTGAACTTCCTCCTCACCAACGGCGGCACGATCGCCGACTATCGCGGCTACGGCAAGGCGGCGAAGCCGCTGCTGCCGATGATTGGCATTCCGACGACCGCGGGCACGGGCAGCGAGGCGCAGAGCTACGCGGTGATTGCGGACGCCCGCACGCACACGAAGATCGCCTGCGGCGATCCCTCTGCGGCCTTTCGTGTGGCGATTCTCGATCCGGATCTGACTCTGACCGCGCCGGCGGCGGTGACCGCGGCGTCAGGCATCGACGCGATCGCGCACGTGGTCGAAGCGGCGGTCACGACCCGGCGCACGCCACTGTCGGACACCTTCGCCCACCAGGGCTGGCGGCTGCTGTCGGACGGCTTCGAGCGGGTGCTGGTGCATCCTGCCGACATCGAAGCCCGCGCGATCATGCAGGTCGGCGCGCATCTCGCGGGCCTCGCGATCGAGCAGTCGATGCTCGGCGCCGCCCATGCCTGCGCCAATCCGCTGACCGCACGGTTCGGCCTGATTCACGGCGTGGCGCTCGGCATCCTGCTGCCGCACGTCGTCCGCTGGAACAGCCTGGTCGCGGGCGATCGCTACTCGGCGCTGCTCGGATCACCACGCCGCCGCGCCCGCGACAGCGATGCAGCGGAAACCCTGGCGCGCCGCCTGGAGGACTTCGCGATCGCCGGAGAGATCCCCCCACGCCTCTCCGAGACGGGAGTGTCGGAGGACGCCCTCCCCGAGCTCGCCGACCTCGCCGCGCAGCAATGGACCGGGACGTTCAACCCGAGGCCGTTCGACGCGGGCGGAGCGCTCGAGATCTATCAGGCGGCGTATTAACTCCGCGGTCCGCGATCCGCGGTCCGCTGGTCCGTTTCGGGGTGGAATTCGTTGGACCACACGCAGCCTTCCCTAAAGGCGGAAGCCACGAATTGCGAGCGGCGTCGCGAATTCCACCCCGATTCGGACCGCGGACCGCGGATCGCGGTCACCACCCGTACCGCGCCAGCGTGCGCGTCGACGGCGGCGGCGTGGCGAGCGAGACGGCGGCCATCAGCGCGCACGAGATGAGCGTCATGGGGACGACCGGCAGCATGCCGTACCAC
>Ga0075423_10007126_pt1 | contig 10531 bp, 8 predicted proteins | sample SoiMethybrSBSTD2_FD_80114 | JGI IMG/M metagenome (GOLD analysis project Ga0075423, IMG submission 80114) | Bulk soil microbial communities from a Populus tree surrounding site in Tennessee, USA - Soil MetaG P. TD hybrid SBSTD2 | ecosystem: Environmental > Terrestrial > Soil > Tree plantation...
GAGGAGGGCTACCAGGGCGACTACGTGAAGGACCTGGTGGCCGATTTCCCGGCCGCCGAGGCCGAGGCGGCTCTCGCCGATCCCAAGGCGTCGCGCTTCGCGAGCTGGGCGCTCGAGCGCATGCTGCGCTGGCAGCGCGAGGACCTCGAGCACTACGGCATGCGCTTCGACCACTGGGCGCGCGAGACCGCGCTACACGAGGGCGGGAAACTCGAGCTGGCCCTGGGCGAGCTCGAATCGCGCGGCCACGTGTACGAGCAGGACGGGGCCAAGTGGTTCCGCTCGACCGCGTTCGGCGACGAGAAGGACCGCGTGCTCGTGCGCCAGAACGGCGAGCCCACGTACTTCCTCGCCGACATCGCCTATCACCGCGACAAGTTCGACCGCGGCTTCCGCAAGGTCATCGACCTGTGGGGTCCCGATCACCACGGCCACGTGCACCGGCTGCAGTCGGCGCTCACCGCCATCGGGCTCCCCGAGGGCTTCCTCGAGGTCGTGATCGTGCAGTTCGTGAAGCTCCTCTCGGGCGGCGAGCCGGTGAAGATGTCGAAGCGCGCCGGCGAGTTCGTCACGCTGCGCGAGCTGGTCGACGAGGTCGGGGCCGACAACGCCAAATACTTCTTCCTCATGCGCTCGGCCACCACGCCGCTCGACTTCGACCTCGATCTGGCCAAGAAGCAGAGCGACGAGAACCCGGCGTACTACGTCCAGTACGCCCACGCGCGCATCTCGAGCCTGGTGCGCTACGCCGAGGGGCACGGTGTCGAAGCACCGGCGCGCCCGGCGGAGCGCGTGTCGCTGCTCGACGCGCCGGAGGAGCTGGCGCTCCTCAAGGAGCTCGCGCTCTTCCCTGACGTGGTGCGCGGCGCGGCGCGAGCACGCGAGCCGCACCGCCTCCCGACCTACCTGGCGCGCACGGCCGAGTCGTTCCACCGCTTCTACCACGTGCATCGCGTGGTGACCGACGACCGCGCGCGCTCGGAGGCGCGTCTGCTATTGTGCCTGGCCGCCCGCCAAGTGGTTCGCAACGGGCTCGATCTGCTCGGGGTTTCGGCTCCCGAGCGCATGTGAATTCCCGGAGGAAACGGTGAGCGTTCTGGTCGTGGGGTCGGTGGCGCTCGACTCGATTCGCACTCCCAACGGCTCGGTGGAGGAAGCACTCGGCGGTTCGGCGAGCTACTTCTCGCTCGCCGCCCGCCACTTCACCGACGTGCAGATGGTGGCCGTGGTGGGCGAGGACTTCCCCGCGCAGGGACGCGAGCTCCTGGCCGCGAGCGGCGTCGACATGGGCGGGCTCTCGACCCAGCCGGGGCGCACGTTCCGCTGGGCCGGCGAGTACGGCGCCGATCTCGCCTATCCCAAGACGCTGGCCACCGAGCTCAACGTGTTCGCCGGCTTTCATCCGGCGCTCGACGCCAAGCAGCGCAGGGCCGAGACCGTGTTCCTGGCCAACATCGATCCCGAGCTGCAGATGGAAGTGCTCGACCAGGTCGAGAAGCCGCGCTTCGTGGCCTGCGACACGATGAACTACTGGATCACGTCGAAGCGCGAAGCCCTGCTCCAGGTCATGCGTCGCGTCGACATCTGCCTGCTCAACGACGAGGAGGCGCGCCTCTTGTCGGGCGAGGCACAGGTGCCGCGCGCCGCGCGCGTGCTCCTCGACCAGGGCGTGAAGCGCCTCCTGGTGAAGAAGGGGGAGCACGGCGCTCTCCTGTTCAGTCCGGAGGAACGCTATTTCTGCCCGGCCTACCCGCACGAGAACCTGGTCGACCCGACGGGGGCGGGGGACGCATTCGCCGGCGGCTTCGTCGGCTATCTCGATCGGGCCGGCGATGCTCCCACGCTGCCCATCCGCGAAGCCATGATCTGCGGCACCGCCTTGGCTTCGCTGTGCGTCGAGGCCTTCAGCCCCCGGCGCCTGGCCGAGGTCTCGCGCGACGAGATCGCCGAGCGCATCGAGGCCATCCGTAGAGTTGCGCACATGCCCGAGGTCCGGCTGGGCTAGCCGCCGCCTCCCGTTTTCCCCGCCCGAACGCGATTTTCGGCTTGCACTTACGCGCCTGTGCTAGACTGATCGGCGTCGTTCCATGCCGTTGCAAAAGAGTCGAACGCCTGATGCGAGAGGAGGGCAACGACTCTGTCCGTCGAATCCGGCCGTCGGGAGTGGGCGGCTCAGGCCGAAGCCGTTTTGCGGCGACTCCGGGAAATCGAGTACGCCACCATCACCACGGACGGAGAAGAGATCAAAGAGGTTCACGTCGTCGCGCGCACCACGCGGAAGCCGAAGCAGATCGTGCGCGACGTCGAATCGGCGCTCAAGGCGACTCTCGGGCGAGACGTGGATCACCGTGTGATCAGCGTCGTCATCGAGAAGGAGGACGCGGCGTCGACGAACGCGAGCCGCGCGGTACCTTCGCGCGCACCGGCACCCGCACCACCGCCGGCGACGACGGAGACTCCGCGGACCGTCGTTTCGGAGACACGCACGATGCCCGAGCCCTCGGAGCGCCCGGCGCACCGAGCGCGACTCGCGGAGCCGCCCAGCGGCGGCGCGCGGGTGCGCTTCGTGAGCGCGAACCTCTACGTCGCGGGACTGCGCACGCAGGCCCAGGTCGAGCTCACGTGGCGGGGAATGATCCGCCTCGGGAGCGCCACCGGGCCGAGCACGCGCGAGAACGCTGAGCGACTCGTCGCCTCGGCGACGTTGAGCGCCCTGCAGCCGTATCTGGGGGAGGAGCGGACGCTCGCGGTGGAGGACGTGGCACGGCTGCGACTCGGCCGCCGCACGGTGTACGTGGTCAGCGTGAAGCTTCTGGAGCAGCGGTCGGAGAAGGTGCTGACCGGGAGCTGCACGCTGGAGCAGGACGCCCCGCAGACGGTGGTTTTCGCCACGCTGGCTGCGGTCAACCGAATCCTGGGCGGCATGCCCGCCCAAGAACCAGTGGAGTACGAACTGAGACCGGCATCGGCCTAGGACAGAGCGAAGCGAAGACGCGAGCGGAGCACCACCTGTCGTGGAACGCAAGTTCCCGCAGATGAGTCCTTCACCTAAGGAGGTGGCTCCCTATGACGATCTTCGCCACGATGTTCGTCGAGTTTATCGACGGGCTGTTCGGTGACGCGGAGAACGGTCGCAACGGCTGGTAAGCCGCTAGCGTCCTGAATCCCAATCGAACCAAGCGTCCTGGAAGGTGTCGGTCTCCTTTTCTTCTCTCGTAAGAACGTTCGAGCCGTCCCACCTGCCCCCGCCGGGAGGACGACCGTCTCGTGAATCTCGCGGGGTCTCTCCAAAAGCTCGTTCCCACCGCCCGCTACTCGTCTTCGAACGGCATCCTCCGCCTCTACTACGGCGTGATCGTCGGCGGCGCGGCGTTCTACCTGATCGCCCATCCGTTCCATCCCGGTCCGGCGTGGGGCCTCGTGGCCGGGCTCGGCCTGCTCATGGTGGCGACCGAGCTCCTGCCCGTGTGGCTGCCGCGCGGCGGCTTCGCCACGCCCACGTCGGCGATCGACATGGCGGCGCTCCTCGTGCTCGGCCCGGTGACTACGGCGTGGCTCGTGGCCGCGAGCTCGCTGCTCACGCAGCTCGTGTTCCTGCGCCGGCCGCCGGTGCGCGGGGTGTTCAACGTCGGGCTCTTCACCCTCAACATGGCGGCGGCGGGAAGCGTGTACCTGGCGCTCGGCGGTCGCGTGGGGGAGGTGGCCCTCCCCGAGCAGCTCCCGGCGCTGGCCGGCGCGGCCCTGGCCTATTTCGGGGCCAACGCGCTGGGTATGAGCGCCATCCTCTCGCTCGCCCAGGGGCTCTCGGCGCGCCGGATCTTCCAGCGCAACTACCTGGCGGCGGCCCCCATCCATCTCGGACATCTGGCCATCGGCGCGAGCGCCGCGCTCGTGTACCTTCACCTCGGGCCGTGGGGGCTCGTGGTGTTCGTCGTGCCCCTGCTCGCGGCCGGCGTCGGCCTCCGCCGCTACTGGGAGATGCGCCACGACCTCCTCGAGTTCGTGCGCGCCCTCACCGGCGTGCTCGAAGAGGTCGATCCCTACACGCGCGCCCACTCGCACCGCGTGGCCGAGTACGCCAAGCACGTGGCGCGTGAGATCGGCGTCGCCGAGCGCGAGATCGAGGACATCGAGTACGGAGCCCTGCTGCACGATCTGGGAAAGGTGGGCCGACCCTTCCACACCATCCTGACCAAGCCGTCGCGGCTCTCGCCCGACGAGGAGCGCTGCATGCGTGACCACCCCGAGATGGGGGCGCGCATCGTGGGACACATCCGCACGCTGTCGCGCGTGGCCGAGTACGTGCATTGCCACCACGAGCGCGTCGACGGCCGCGGCTACCCGCGCGGCCTGGCCCAGGGCGAGATCCCGCTCGGCGCGCGCATCATCACCGTGTGCGACGCCTTCGACGCCATGACCTCCGACCGCCCGTACCGGCGCGCGCTGCCGGCCAGTGAGGCCTTCGCCGAGCTGCGTCGCTTCGCCGGCAGCCAGTTCGACGCCGACATCGTGGGCGCCATCGAGACCGCGTTCCGCGCCGGACGCATGGAGCTCCTGTTCGTGCGCGACAGCGAGGACCTCTTGAGCTGGGCGGCCCAGGCGGGCGCCTGATGAAGTACGAGGACGCCGGGGTCTCCATCGCCCGCGGCGACCGCGCCGTCGACCGCATCCGGCGTCACGTCGAGAGCACGTTCACCTCGGGCGTGGTGGGCAAGTTCGGCCACTTCGCCGGCATGATCCGCCTGCCCGGCGCCGGCCCCGACGCTCCGATCCTCGTCGCCTCCATCGACGGCGTGGGCACCAAGGTGCTCCTGGCGCGCGAGTGGGGCGCTCACGCCGTGGTCGCGGGTGACATCGTCCGCCACGGCGCCAACGACTGCCTGGTGCTCGGAGCGCGCCCGCTCTTCTTTCTCGACTACGTGGCCTGGGGTCGTCTCGACGAGGCCGCCATGGAGGAGATCGTGCGCGGCATGGCCGAGGCCTGCCGCGACGAGGGCGTGGCCCTGCTGGGTGGGGAGACCGCCGAGATGCCGGGCCTCTACCGCGAGGGCGACTTCGACATCGCGGGCTGCATGGTGGGGAGCGTGCGCGAGGCGGAGGTCATCGACGGCTCGCGCATCCAGGCCGGCGACGTGCTCCTCGGCCTTCCCTCCACAGGCCTCCACACCAATGGCTTCTCCCTGGCCCGCGCCGTGGTCGAGGGCGCGGGCTGGAAGGGGACCGACGAGCTGCCGGGCGCCGGCGTCACGGTCGCCGAAGCGCTGCTCGCGCCGCACCGCTCCTACGTGCGCGCCGTGCGCCCGCTGGTCGAGCGCGGGGCGGTCACCGGCCTCGCCCACATCACGGGAGGGGGCATCCCCGGCAACCTGGTCCGGGTGCTTCCCGAAGGCATCCAGGCGCGGGTCGCCCGCGGCTCGTGGGAGCGGCCGGTTCTCTTTCGCGTTCTTCAGGAGCGCGGAAAGGTGCCCGAAGAGGATATGCTGCGCACCTTCAACCTGGGCGTCGGCTTCGTGGTGGTGACACGGCCCGGCGAGGCCGAGGGCGCGCGCGCCGAGCTCGCCGCCCGGGGCGAGCGTCCGTGGGTGATGGGAGAGATCGTCGCGGGGTCCCGCGGCGTGACCTGGGTCTAGGCGAGGGAGGGGAAGCGTGGCCAAGAAAGCCGTGCGGGTGGCGGTGGTGGGAGTGGGCGCGGCGGCGCAGGTGAGCCACATCCCAGCGCTCAAGAAGGCCGAGGGCGTGGAGCTCGTCGCCCTGTGCGACCGCGACGAGGAGAAGGCGGCGCGCGTGGCCCAGCGCTACGGCATCCCGCAGGCCGTCGAGACGATCGACGAGCTGTTGCGCGACGACGCTCTCGACGCGCTCGTCGTGTGCACGCCCAACTATCTCCACGCCCCCATGGCCATCGCCGCGCTCCAGGCGGGCAAGCACGTGCTCGTCGAGCGGCCGCTGGCGCGCAACGCCGCCGAGGCCGAGAAGATGGTGGCCGCGGCCAAGAAGGCCGACCGCGTGCTCCTGTGCGCGCTCTCGCATCGCTTCCGCTCCGACTCGCAGATCCTCAAGAAGTTCGTCGACGGCAAGGAGCTGGGGCGCGTCTTCTATGCCAAGGCCGGCTGGCTGCGGCAGCGTGCCAACTGGAAGCCCGAGGACTGGCGCGACAAGAAGCGCGTGGCCGGCGGCGGCGTGCTGCTCGACCTCGGTGTGCAGATGCTCGATCTCTCGCTGTGGATCCTGGGCGGCCGCGAGGTCGAGTCGGTCACCGCCTCGGCGCACTTCCCACCGCAGACCGAAGTCGAGGACTCCCTGAGCGCGTTCCTGCGCCTCGAGGGCGGCAGCACGCTCACGCTCGAGGTCACCTGGGGCCTGCTCATGGAGAAGGACTTCGCCTACTGCAACCTGTTCGGCGAGCATGGTGCGGCGCTGTGGAATCCGCTGCGCATGCACCGGGCCATGCACGGGAGCCTGGTCAACGTGACGCCGGCCGTGGATTCGGCACGCAACGTCTACAAGCAGGCGGCCGAAGCGCAGCTCGGCTACTTCGTCGACTGCGTGCGCAAGGGCTCGGTCCCGGCCAGCGCCATGCAGGAGGCACTCCTCGTCATGCGGCTCGTCGACGCCATCTATCGCTCCACCGAATCGGGCCGGGAGGTGAAGCTCGGTTAGCCGCTCCCGCACGCGCGCCCTGGCCGCCGCGAGCGGCCTCGCGGCCGCGCTGGCTTTTCCTCCTTTGCCGCTTCCGGTTCTCGCCTGGGTGGCGCTCGTCCCCTTGGGCGTGGCGCTCGAGCGGCGCGCCGCCGCCGGCGACCGCGCCAAGGGCTTCGGCCTCGGCTATCTCGCCGGCTTCGTCTTCTTCCTCGCCGGGCTCCACTGGATCGCGTTCCTCAAGCCGGTCGCGGTCACCATCCACTGGATCATGTATCCGTCGTGGGTGGCGGCCGCGGCCTACCTCGGGGTCTATCCGGGCCTCGCGTGCTGGGCGGCCCTGACGTTCCGCCGGCGGCTCGGGATCCCGATCGCCGTGGCCCTCCCCGTGACCTGGCTCGCGGCCGAGAAGCTGCGCTCCATGGGAGAGCTGGGCTTCCCGTGGCTGAGCCTGGGCTACACGCAGTGGAGCTGGACGAACATTCTGCAGTGGGCGTCGATCGGAGGCGTGGCCCTCGTCGGCGCCTGGATCGTGGCCGTGAACGGCTGCCTGATCGCGGCCTGGCTCGGCCGCCGGACCAAGACCGGCGCCTATGCGCTCGCCGCCGCCTCGGTGGTCTGGACCGTGGCCTTCACGGAGGGCTCGCTCCTCTATCCCGAGCGCCTCGAGAGCATCCCCGGCCCGCGCGTGGCCCTGATCCAGGGAAACGTGCCCGGCGAGGTGAAGTGGAGCGGCAAGCACCAGGTCGAGGTGCTGAACAAGTTCCTCGCCCTCACGCGCCAGGCGCTGCCCGAGCGTCCGAGCCTCGTCATCTGGCCCGAGACCGCCACCGGCTCGTACCTGCGCCGCGATCTGCCGTCGCTCGTCGCCGTGCTCAACCTCGTCGACTCGACGGGCGTGCCCATCCTCGCCGGCTACCCCGACTACCAGCCGCGTCCCGACGGCACCTACCGGATCTCGAACGCCGCCGGCGTGTTCGCGCCGCACATCGGCCTCACCGGGCAGTACGAGAAGATGCACCTGGTGCCGTTCGGCGAGCGCCTGCCGTTCCAGTGGTTGTTCCCCGGCCTCGGCAAGCTCGACTTCGGCCAGGCCGAGTTCGCCCCCGGCGACTCGCTCGTGCTCCTCGACGCCGCCGGGCAGCGTGCCTGCGTGCTCGTGTGCTTCGAGTCGATCTTTCCCGACGCCCCGCGGCGAGCCCGGCAGCGGGGGGCGACGCTCCTCGTCAACATCACGAACGACGAGTGGTTCGGCCGCACCGGGGCGCTCTACCAGCACGCCGCCATGTCGGTGTTCCGCGCCGTGGAGACGCGCCTGCCGCTCGCGCGCTGCGCCAACACCGGGCTCACGTTCTTCGTCGACACGCGCGGCCGCATCTTCGACAACGGTGGGGTGTTCGTGGAGCGCGTCGTGGTCGACCATCTGGACCGGCCGCACCCGGCGCCGCCGTACGTCCGTCTCGGCGACTGGCCGGGGGCTCTCGTCCTGGCTCTGACGCTCGCCGGCGTGCTAGCATGCGCCGTGCGCGTGAAGAAGCGCGCCTCACCCCTCCATCCGGAATCGTCATGAGCCCGAAACACGTCGCCATCGTCGGCGCCACCGGCGCGGTGGGACGCACGCTGCTCTCGATTCTCGCCGAGCGCCGCTTCCCGGTCGGACGCCTCACGCTGCTCGCCACCTCGCGCTCGGCGGGCGAGCGCGTCCTCGCCCTGGGCGACGAGCATCCGGTGCACGAGGTGACGCCCGAGCGGCTCGAGGGCCACGACTTCGTCTTCTTCTCGGCCGGCACCGACGGCGCGCGGCGCTGGGCTCCGGCGGCGGTCGAGCGCGGGGCGGTGGTGATCGACAACTCCTACGCCTTCCGCATGGAGCCCGGGATCCCGCTCGTCGTGCCCGAGGTGAACGGCCACGCCCTGGGCCCCGAGGCGCGGCTCATCGCCAATCCCAACTGCTCGACCATCCAGCTCGTCCTCGTGCTGGCGCCCATCGCGCGCCACGTCGGCCTCGAGCGCATCGTGGTCAGCACCTACCAGAGCGTCTCCGGCACCGGTATCGAGGCCCTGGGCGAGCTCGAGTCGCAGGTGGCGGGCGACGCGCGCGGCGTCGTACCCGAGCCGCGCGTCTATCCGCACCCCATCGCCTTCAACGTCGTGCCCCAGGTCGACGAGTTCGTCGACGGCGGCTACACGCGCGAGGAGCGCAAGCTGGTGGACGAGACGCGCAAGATCCTCGAGCAGCCGGAGCTTCGTCTCACGGCGACGACGGTGCGCGTGCCGGTGCGCGTGGCGCACTCGGAGGCGGTGAACCTGTCGCTCTCGCGCTCGGTGTCGGCGGCCGAAGCGCGGGCGTGGCTGGCGCAGGCGCCGGGCGTGGTCGTGGTCGACGATCCGGCGCGCTCGGCGTATCCCACGCCGCTCGCGGCGGCGGGGCGCGACGAGGCGTTCGTGGGACGCATCCGAGTCGACGAGTCGCAGCCCGCCGGGCTCGATCTCTGGATCTCGTGCGACAACCTGCGCAAGGGGGCGGCCCTCAACGCCGTGCAGATCGCGGAGCAGGTCCTGGCCCGCAGTCCGGCGCCGACGGGACGCGCTTCGTGACCGCGGGTGCGGTTCTCGCGACCACGGCACTCGCGGCGGCGGCGGTGGCGCTCGCGCCTTCCGGCGGTCCGCTCGCGCTCGCGGCGACGATCGCCGCCCTCGGCGGCCTGGTGCTGGCGGGGGCGGGCGGCGTTCCCGCGCCGAGCCGGCGCGAGTGGCTCGGGCTCGCCGTGCTCGCGGCCACGGGCTGGCTCCTGAACGCGCTCTTCCTGGCCGGACCGCGCGCCGTGATCGGCGGTGCCGCCATGCCGTGGAGCCAGGCGGGCGCGCGCGAGGGCGTGTTCACGGCCATTCGCCTGGTCTCGATCGTTCTCTTGTTCCGCGGCGCCACGCGCGGGATCTCGGCGCGCTCGGCACTCGATCTCGGGGCTCGCGTATTCGGGCGCCGGGCGCGCTCGGCCGGGGTGCTCCTGCTCGTGGCGCTGCGCTTGGCACCCACGCTCGGCGTCGAGGCCGAGCGGCTGCAGCGCCAGCGGGCGCTGCGCGGCGACTGGCCGGGTCCGGCAGCGCCGCGCGCGGAGCGCGAGCGCCGGCTGCGCATGGGCGTGCGGGATCTCTCGCAGGTGACGCTGCCGCTTTTCCTTCTCACGCTGTCGCGGGCCGAGGAATTGGCCTGGGCGCTGCCCGCTCGATACTATGGGCTCGGAGAGCGCACGCCGCCGGAGGCGACACCGTGGGGGGCGCGCGATGGGCTCGCGGTGACGGCCGCGGCGGCGCTTCTCGCGTGGGTCGCGTGGGCGAGGTGGGCGTGAGGAATCTGCGGTTCCTGGTCGAGTACGACGGCTCGGAGTTCAGCGGCTGGCAAGTGCAGCCCGGACTGCGCACGGTGCAGGGCACGCTCGAGGGCGCGCTCGGCGTGGTGCTGGGCGAGCCCGTGCGCGTCCGCGGCGCCGGGCGCACGGACGCCGGCTGCCACGCCCGCGGCCAGGTGGCGAACACGCGCACCGGCTCGGCCGTGGCCACCGATCGCCTGCTGCGCTCGCTCGCGAGCCTCCTGCCGCAGGACGTGGCCGTGCACGAGGTGAGCGAGGCACCGCTCGCCTTCGACGCCCGCCGCGACGCGCGCGAGCGCCGCTACGAGTACCGGCTGCTCGGGCGGCCGGCGCCTTTGTGGCGCCGCTTCGGCTGGTATCCGGGCTTCCATCCCGACCGCCGCGTGCTCGAGGAGTCGCTGCCGCTCGTCATCGGCGCTCACGACTTCAAGGGCTTCGCCGGCGCCGATCCGGCGCGCCGCGGCGGCACGAGCCATTGCCGCGTCACGCACGCGGCCTGGGAGGAGTGGGAGGGCGGACTC
>Ga0075423_10007129_pt1 | contig 10529 bp, 12 predicted proteins | sample SoiMethybrSBSTD2_FD_80114 | JGI IMG/M metagenome (GOLD analysis project Ga0075423, IMG submission 80114) | Bulk soil microbial communities from a Populus tree surrounding site in Tennessee, USA - Soil MetaG P. TD hybrid SBSTD2 | ecosystem: Environmental > Terrestrial > Soil > Tree plantation...
GCGACCGACTCGTGTCGATCACCGACGCCGAGGGTGGCGTGGCGCGCTTGGCGTATGACGCCAACGGCAACGTCGTCCAGACGACGGATCCGCGCGGCTCGAGCGCGACATTCGGCTACGACTTCCGCAACTTGCGCACATCGGTGCGCGATCGCGTCGGTGCGCTCACGAGCTACACGTACGACGCCGCTGGTCGGCTCGTCGCGACGACCGATCCGCTCGGCGCGACCACGCGTCTCGCGTATGACCGCGCCGGCCGCTACACGAGCACGACCGACGCGCTCGGCGGCGTGACGGGCTTCGCCTACACGACGGCCGGGCGCCGCGCCTCGGCGACCGATCCGAAAGGCAACGTCACACGCTACGCGTACGACGCGACCGGCCGGCTCGTCGCGTCGATCGACGCCGCCGGCGGGCGGCTCGCGTTCGCGTACGACGCGGCAGGGAACGTCGTGGCGCGCGTCGATCAGCTCGGACGGCGCACCGCCTTCGCGTACGACGCGCTCGACGAGCTCGCGCAGATCGTCGACGCGGCCGGCGGGACGACCGCGCTCGCGTACGACCCGGAGGGCGCGGTCGCCTCACGCACCGATGCGAACGGTGCCAAGACCACGTACGCATACGACGCGGCGGGGCGCCTCGTCCAGGTCACCGACGCGCTCGGCGGCGTCACGCGGTACGGCTATGACGCGCGCGGCCTGCTCACGACGATCACCGACGCGAACGGTCACACGCGCAGCGCCGCGTACGACCGCAGCCGTCGCCTGGTGAGCGAGAGCGATCCGCTGGGCCGGACCCGCTCGTACGCCTACGACCCGAACGGCAACACCGCGAGCGTGCTCGACGCGAAGGGCCAGCGCACCACCCTGAGCTACGACGCCGCGGACCGCCTCAGCGCGGTCACGTACGCGGACGGCACGAGCGTGCGGTACACCCGCGACGCCGCGGGCCAGCGCAGTTCGATGACCGACGCGCGTGGCACGACGTCGTACACGTATGACCCGCTCCGCCGCGTCACGCGTGTCACCGACCCGTCGGCAAAGACCGTTGGCTACGGGTACGACGCAAACGGCCTGCGCACCTCGCTCACGTACCCCGACGGCCAAGCGGCGTCGTACACGTACGACGCGCTCGACCGGCTCTCGAGCGTGAGCTTTGCCGGCGCCGTCCACCACTACAGCTACGACGCCGTCGGCAACCCGCTCGCGGCGGTCTTCGGCAACGGGACGCGCACCGACGCGGCGTACGACGCCCTCGACCGGATCACCGCGCTCACCAACACCGCGGCGGACGGCAAGGTCGCCTCCGCCTTCACCTACGCGTACGACGCGGTCGGCAACGTGCTGCGCGAGGAGGAGTCCGGCGCGCGCGACCTTAAGGACACCCGCACATACGCGTACGACGCGCTCAGCCGCCTCGTCGCCGCGAGTGACAAGGACCACAAGACCGCGCGATTCACGTACGACGCTGTTGGTAACCGCAGCTCGAGCACGAAGAACGACGGCGACGGCGCGACCGTCGGTGTGTTCGACGCCGCCGATCAGCTCCTCTCGCTGCAGCGAGGCACAAGCGTGCTGGAGTCGTTCGCCTACGACGCGAACGGCAATCTCACGCAGCGCGCCCGCGAGGACGCGCGGACCACGTTCAGGTGGGACGTGGCCGATCGCCTCGTAGGCACGCGCACGCTCGAGTTGGCAGCCACGGAGCGTGGCGCGACATTCACGTACGACGGCGACGGCAACCTCGTCCGCGAGGCGCGTACGGGTGACGACGGCGGGACGGCGACGCTCGACTACGTCCTCGACGTCGTGCGGTCGCTGCCGCAGGTTCTCAGCGCGAGCGAGGGCAATGAGACTGCCGCATACCTATACGGCCTTCAGCGCATCGGTAGCTTCGGCACTGCGACGCGTTACTACGGCGGCGACGTGCGCGGCAGCGTGCGGACGATGACCGACGAGCAAGGCAAAGTCACGTTCGCACAGCGCTACGACGCTTGGGGCGCGCCGCACGACAACGGAGCGGGCAGCGCGAAGCTCGCCACGCTCTTCGGCTACACGGGCGAGCGTCAAGATCCCAAGTCGGGTCTCGTCTACCTGCGCGCGCGGTGGTACGCGCCGGACAGCGGGCGCTTCGTGAGCGAGGATCCCTTCCGCGGCGGGCTCGGCGACCCGCGCGCGCAACAGCGCTACAGCTACGCGCAGGACAACCCGGCGAGCTTCATCGACCCGTCAGGCCTGAGCGCGGCGGACCTCGCTGGCCAGCGCGCGCCCGGCCGTCCCTGGACGCTCGGGCTCTACTCGCCGACCTTCATGCCCATCGGGGACTCCTGCAGCGGCACGGTGATGATGGTTCCCGACATCGCGCAGCAGCTGAGCGACGCGATCGCCGACGCGTTCGGCACGCAGCACGTGCCGGGGATCGGGCAGAGCGGGCTCATGCTCACGCTCGCCTGCAACAACCCGCGTCAGGCCGCGCAGCGGTCGACCGCCAAGCCGGCTGAATGGAAGGCTGCACTGCCGCAATCGGCACGCACCTGCACTGGCGCTCCGACGGTTCCGCCGGTCACTTTCGGGGCGAATCCATATGGATCGTTCACGGTCACTTCTCAGCCGCGCTCCATCTCGCCGTGCGACTTCTTCGTTTCGAACGAGGGCGCGTTGTGGGCGAAGATCGGCCGCGAGGCGCCGGCGCAGACTCGAGTGAGCACGACCGCGCAGGCGGAAGCTAAGGGACACGCCACCCTACCGACGCTCGTGATCGATGCGCGCAAGCTACCCAACATCGCTCGAAACATCTTGAAGGCGCTTGAAGAGGGAAAGCCATCCGTCCTGAACCGGATAACTGACGCGGATTCGATCGCCGCGAACCGAGCAGCCGCGTGCGAGGGGTTCTGCGGCTCCGGTAGCCCTGACGAGTACCCCTTCGCATCAACGTTGCAGGGCGGGAGGGGCGCGCGGGTCGAAGGCGTTCCGCTTACCGAGCAACGGATCCAAGGCGGCATTCTCAGGAGCTTCTATCAGCGCAATGGCATCAAGGCGGGTGATCCGTTCCGGATCATTATTGTCGGCCTAGTAAGTGAGTAAGTTGATCGGACACTTTCGCGTTCGGCCTCTTTACGGTCAGGTTTCTGTTGAGAGCGAGTCTCCGTCGAGCACGCCGATACCCGAGACGGGCGAGGAGCCCGTCGTCGCTCTTCCGGAATCGATTCTGATCGCGACTCGATCGGACCACGAGGGCGACGTGGATTTGGAGTTATATGCCGGCGCCGCCCCGCTCGAAGGTTTCTCAAAGGTGTATTCCGGCGCGATCAACCTCCGAACGCCGTTTGTCGTCCTCGGCAACACGATCGGGAATCAGATCTGGAAGGTGCGAGTTCCAGCAGCCGGGCAGATGCCTGTCGAAATCTATGTTGACCGCCCAAGCAGCGCCTCGCGGGTACGCATCTCGCTGCCGTCGGTTCCGCCCAGAAGCTGATACGAATCCACCTCCAGCAGGATCTCGAAAATTCAGACCGAAGAGACTCGACCTGACGGCTCCTGATCGGTACCGAGGTCGATCTAACCTTCAACATCAATGGACGGTCGGTCACGATTCGACCGTGTGGTCGCAATAACGGCAGAAGGCCAGTACGTGGTCGTCGAGGCGAACTACACAGCGGCAGCGAGTCATACGGCGGGTCAACAAGCTGTCTATCCCGAGCTCATTCGGTCAGGTGATCAAGCCCTACTCGCGACTGTTGGAACCAGGACCGGTGGCGGTGTGCTCCGTCCCGGCCAGCAGATCCGCGTGGTGTTCCAGGGTGACGTTTGGAATGGTGGACCTACTCTGCATGGCCACTGATCGCAATCTGAGACACCTCGTGTCCAAGCGTCTTATTGCCTCGGGTTTCAGGCGCACTGGACGAAATCACCTCAAGCTGCTGCAGTCTGGTGTTTGGTCGGTCGTCGACACTGGACCGCTCGAGAACCGCAGTGACATCGCGCCTTGGGTCGGCCTTCGCCTCGACGAGGTCGAGGAGGCGTACACGCGTCTACTTGGCATCCCAAACGAGGGGCATATCGCAACCGTCGGATCAAACGTCGGCTACATCGTGTCGGGCGAGTACAAGCACTGGACGGGCGAAGCAGACGCGGAAGACGTTCTCGCAGAGATCGAGAGGGCGCAGCGCGTCCTCAGTTCTTACGCCGACATCGAAAGACTAAGCGAGGCGTGGAAGATCCGTGGGACTGAAGCACCTGGATACCAGCGTCACCTCGCACTCGTTCATCACATGGTCGGAAATCGCGCCGAAACTCAGCGCTGGTTGCGCGAGGCAGAACGTGTCGACTGTCGCGTCGAGGATGCCCTTTGCGATGAGTTTCGGCGTTTCAGAGAGAAGCTCGTCGCGGAGAGCTCGTCCCCGCGCTGACCGGTAACCACTGGGAACGTCGATCCGTGCAAGTACTACGCCTTCGAGACAGCGCTTGCGGCGAACGATTAACACTCGATCTACGCGCTCACGACGCCGGACATCAGGGCGACGCTCGGCGCCGATGCCTTCGTCGCGCGGGTGACCAGCGACCAGGCGACCGTGGGGACTACAACTGCGCTGCAGTGCCTCAGGGCCTCAGCGTGGGGGACTTCGAAGACCTCGTGAGCTCGGCGCGCGTCGATGGATCTCTTCTGAACACGACGATGACAAGTGCGACGACTAGGGAGGACGCCATCGCGGTGCTCGACTACACGAGGAAACTGCTGCTGGCGGGAGTCGTCGAGCGTTGAGGGTCTATCACCTAGAGGTTCTTGAGGGTTACGAGTGGGTGCTCCCCACGCGCAAGGCCGATTACGAGACACTGTCGTTCGACGGCACACCTCGGGCGTCGACGTGGAAGCCGGTGACGGTAAAACTCCTTCGCGCCGCCGAGGATGGGACCAAGTTCAGCCAATCGGATATGCCATGGCTCGGTACACACGCTCCCGTTCTGCGCACGCGTGCCGTCGCGGCTCTCAAGGAGTTTCTCTCGGTGTACGGTGAGCTTCTGCCGCTCGCATGTGCCGACGGGGACCTACAAGTCTTCAACGCCACGTCTATCGTTGCGGCGCTCGATGCGTATAGATCCGAGGTCGTCACGTTCTCGAGCGGCGGCGTGATGACGATCAAGGAGTACGCGTTCAAGCCATCTACATTGCGTGGCGTCGGTGTCTTTAAATTGCCCGAGATCCCGCGCGGTCCAGTCTTCTTCACCGAGGAATTCGTCATGCTCGTTCAGCGGAGGGGTTTGATCGGCGTCGGCTTCAAGCTTGTATGGGATAGTTCGCGTCGAAGGTTACCGGATCCGAGCGGTGATCGGGTACGCCTACACGCGTCATCAGCCCGCGAGCGGCGCCCGTCCCGATGCTATGAAGCAAATCGACGACGCTGCGACGATCGCCGCGGCGGAAGCCGACGCGCTGAAGTCGATCGTCAGACGCGGCGAAAACGACTCCGGCATCGGGCGGCCTCGCGCAGCCGTGGGAGCGGGACGTCATAGACCGCGCCGATCAAGTCGCATCGCTATGACGCTCAGCCAGCTAGGCGTAGAGTCGATCGTCATAGGTAGCGCAGCCTTCGGCCTCTATGAGCTACTGACGTCGGTGGGTCGTTGATGGGGCAGGTAGCTGAAACCTTGATGTTCTGGCGCCCGAGGCTGACGCGAGAAAGGGCCATAGAGATAGCGCGGTCGGAGTGCGAAGTGCGGGGGTTGCCATGCCGCGAGCCCCTCAAGGCGTACCGGCATCTGACGCACTACTCCGTATGGACCATGGCCGACTCGGTCGGGGGCAACGTGATTATCGAGGTCGATCACAGGACCGGCGAGGTGCGGTCGGTCCGTGGCCCCACTCCAAGGTGACGTGCGTCGGCTCGCTCGTAAATTTTGCGTAGGGCGCGAGGGACCGGGACGGAGATGTCGACAAGAAAGTCCACGGGCAGCGTAAGTCTTGGCTCGGGCAAACCATCTTCAGGCCTCTTCCGACCGGAGACACCTCGGCTGCTTCTCAGCAATCCCATCGCTGGCGACATGGCAACGGTCGAGCGGCTCGGTCGGCGTTCGCTAAGTAAACGGGCCAGGTGATCGTCGGCGTTGAGCGCCGCGGGACGCTCGTCGGCGGCGCCGGGCTCGCGCGCATCTACACGCTCGATGGAGCAGGTCTCGGCACTCAACGATGTCGTTTTGCGCGATCCCGCGACGCAGGCGCTCGTGGCACCAGAGCAGGCGTTGCGCGGCACCTGGCGCCAGCTCGACCTGTCGGGTACCTACTGGGATGTGACTCTCGACCTCTACGCGAAACAGGGAAAGACCGAGTCGACCGTGCTCGTAGCGCCGCGACGCGCGAAGAACTTCTCGTCTCTCCTCTCGGGCCTCCAGCGGCTGCGCGAAGCGGGTGTGGCAGCGTGATCCCGTTCGCGTAGACGTCGAGCGAGGTTCGGACCGACATCGATACTGGTCACGTGAAGACGCTGCTTGCCAAACTCTTGCCGGGGTTCGGCGGCCGTCGCTTCCGGAGCCACGCGATCGCCGCCTTTGAGTTTCTAACGCGCGAACTTGGATTTAGCGAAGGGGTGTTCCAGTCGGATTTCTTCGGAGACACGCTGACGTATTCGCGCAGCGATGTCGCAGTCAAAGTCAGTCTCGACAAGCGCGATCGCTACCTGGAGGTATACGTCATACGGCTTCGCGACGGGCAGATACCGCTGTACGTCGAGGAGCCGCAGGACTGGATTCCACTAAGCAATCTTTTAGCGACGCGCGGGTTAGAGCCGCTGCCGTCAGCACGAGAGACTCAGTCTGCTTCTGACGACCTCCCAAACGCTCTAATCGCGGCCGCCAGCGCTCTTCGTCAGCACGGAAGGGACGCCCTCGCCGGCAATCCGTCGATCTTTGCCGAGATCGCTCGGCGCTACCCCCAGCCGCGCAGACGGCGCGAAGACTACGTAACGCGCGAGGTGCCACCAGGAAGCACCGGGACCGGTACAGCGTCATGAGCGTGAACGGATGGGGTTGGTGACTCCGCCTTCACCGATTGCGGGTGCAGATCTCTTTCACTTCGGGGTTGATCTCAGTCCGGTACCTGTCCTGGTGGTACAAGAAGCGCTAGTCGACGTGGTCACAGGGTCGCTTGACCTGCGGGCGCACTTGGAGCGCTTCTGGGCGGGACGCGCCAAGGAGGCCTTCGAGTGGACCGCCGGCCCAATCCGGTCGACCCTGCCGCGATTCAGCGTCCTGCGAGTCGCGCCGCGGAGTGCGAAGGACCCCTGGATCTACGTGTCGGACGGCGCTCGGGATGTACGGACGCCGGACGGCCAGCGGTTGGAGTTCTTCCTAGAGTCACCCGAGAGTGACCCTATCCATGTAGAGAATCTCGCAATGGTGGCGCACTTCCACGCCGATCCGCGGTACGGCCTTTCGCTGGGCAAGGTGATCGCGATCGGTCGGCCCTGGATGAAGCAGTCGAGGTGCGATCATTTCATGGTCTCGCTGCCATATCCGTTCGGCCCCGATTTCGAGTGGGCCACGCTCGGCGAGCGCAGGGTGCGTCTACTTTGGCTGCTGCCGATCACGTCCTCTGAGGCGGCATTCGCGCGCGCTAATGGCTGCGAGGCCCTCGAGGAGCGCTTCGAAGAAGCCGCGTTCGATGTGATCGACGTAGATCGCATCTCTGTTGTCTGAAGTGACCGCTGCCGACGTCGCGCGACTTCTCACGAAGTTCAACGCACGTGGGCCGGCACGTGAGGAGTTGATCCGCGAATTTGAGGACAAGGCCGGCTTTGAGTTGCCCGGGGACTACAAACAGTTCCTCCGGCGCGCGGACGGTGGCGAGGGCTTCGTCGGACACGCGTACCTAATCCTCTGGCCGGTTGAGCAATTGCAAGAGCTGAATGATGCCTACCAGGTCGAGGAGTACGCATCCGGTCTCCTCCTTTTCGGATCCGATGGAGGCGGCGAGGCCTACGCGTTCGATACCCGGGCGGCAGGAAAGCCGATCGTGTCCGTGCCTTTCGTCGGTATGGAGCGCCAGCTGGCTAGACCGATGGGCGCCGACTTCAGGGAATTTCTCGAACGGCTCTCGAGATCATGACGCTCTGAGTGACGATGGAAGGTCGAAGGTCACGACCGCCCGGGGCCGGCGGCAAGGACATATTCGACATCAAGCCGATCTTGCTTGGCGGTGACCCGAAAGACCCCGCGAACAAGGTCGTTCTCTCGCGGTCGGAACACATCGCCGCAGGTGCGGCACTGGAACAAGGTGATCCGTGAGCTCCGAAGCAGAAAAGGGGGACTGCGCGACGAGACGTCGTAGCCGGCACGATTGACCGTGGCCGTTACGCTCGCCGACCTCTTCCGCGCCTCCCGCGGCGAGCCCGTCGAATGGGCGGGTCGTCGGGTTCACGCGATGTTGGAGTTCGCCGGGCTGACTACCGACAAGCGATTGTTGATCGAGTTCGCACAGGCGTCGCCTCTGCGGCAAGCGCTGCGGTTACGGGTGCGCGGCGGCGTAATCGAGTTGAGAGAACAGGAGCTTGATGACGTGGTGCTCTGGTACGACAGCGTTCCCGGGACAGTGATCGCTCGACTCCGTCCCAAGACGCCAGTTGTGCCGATGAGTCTTCGGGTGTGGAATGCATGGCGCGACGCTGCTGGGACGATGCAGGCTTGGATCGGCAACGCGGGCATGCTCATCGAAGAGCGCGGCGCTGGAGTCATCGTGGTCAGGTGTAGCGATGGCTTCGACGAACCAAGCTTCGACGACCTCGTCGCTACGCTGCGTCTGACAGAAGTGTCAACGGCTTCGAATGAGACTTGAGTTCAGGTCGCCGTGCAGAGGAGGAGCGTGCTGCACTCGAGGCTGCCGTGCGGAAGTGACGAGGATAGAGCTCACGAACGCGCTGCTAGATGCGTTTCGGCGCCGATTCGCGTCATGTCCGCCCCGAGTCAACTGACCAAGCCACGAGAAGAGGTTGATCGGGAGCAGCGATGGTGAACGCCATTCGACCCGAGTTTCGCCAACTCGTCGAGCTCGGGTCCCTCCCGAGTACCGAGGTCGCGACCGCGTCGCCCGCTCGGCTCATAGCTTTTCAGAGGGTGCTGGAGCGGATCGCGAAGCCCGTGTCAATGGACGAGGCCGCGGCGCTCGCGACGCTGTTTGGTCCGGACGAAAGCTTCGGCCTCGCGTGGGCCCTCGTACATCTGATCGAGTCAGCACCGGGTTGGCCTCGCCTCGACGTACTCCCAGTCAACGACAACCAGTGGGTCCAACTGTTACGCGACAGAGCGTCGAGAGCAACCCGATGACGTCAGGGCGCCGCAAGTCGGGACTCCGACCCCGCGGCTCTGATCGCGGCAATAGGCGATGAGTGTGTGTTCACAGTGTGCTGTAGGAGCACGGTGACAACTCGCATCGTCCGAATCTCGCGTGTCTCGAAGTCGTACGCGCTCGCCGGCGAGCGCATCGCCGCGCTCGATGGCATCAGCCTTGAGGTGTCTCAGGGTGAGGCGCTCGCTATCACCGGACCGTCCGGATCGGGCAAGACCACCATGCTGAACCTCGTTGGCGGGCTCGACCGCGCGACGGCGGGCGAGATCGAGGTCGCCGGCCGAAACGTCGCCGCACTCGACGCTGATCAGCTCGCGGCGTACAGGCGCGAGATCGTCGGATTCGTGTTCCAGGCGTTCCGACTCCTTCCGTATCTCACGGCGCTCGAGAATGTCGCGCTCGCGCTGCTCCTCGCCGGCGTGCCGCGCCGTGACGCGGCAGCGCGGGCGCGCGCTGGCCTCGATCGCGTCGGGCTCGCAGCCCGCGCGGGCCACAAACCCTCGCAGCTCTCCGCTGGCGAGCAGCAACGTGTCGCGGTGGCACGCGCCATCGCGAATCGTCCGGCGCTCCTCCTCGCGGACGAGGCGACCGGCAACCTCGATGAGGCTGCCGCGCGCGCGCTCCTTGATCTCTTCGCCGAGCTCCGCGAGCGCGATGGCCTCACGCTCCTCATCGCGACGCACAACACCGAAGTCGCCGCGCGTTGTGATCGGGAGATCCGTCTCCGCGGCGGTCGCGTCGTCGAGGCGGCTACGAGATGAGGCGGGGGCGCGACCAATGAGCTGGCGCGAGCTCGCCGCGCACGCGGCTCGAAACCTGCGCCGCCGCCCGCTGCGAAACGTGCTCGCGGGGCTCGGCGTGCTCCTCGGCACGGCGACGCTCGTCGCGCTGCTCGGGCTGTCGCGCGGCCTGCAGCTCCAGGTGCTCGAACGTTCCGCCGAGCAGCCGCTGCTCACGCTTGTGCAGGTGCTGCCGGGCACCGCACCGGCGGGCGGACGCGCGCGGCCGCTCGACGATGCCGCGGTCGACGCCATCGCTCGCGCGCCCTACGTGCGCGCGGCGTTCCCTGTCGTGGTCGTGCCCGCGACGCTGCGGCTCAGTGATCGCACACCCGGCGGGACCGTCCTTGGCATGTCGCCCGCGAGCCGCGCGCCATACGCGCTCGCGGCGGGACGCGCGCCAAGCGCGAGCGATCA
>Ga0075423_10007132_pt1 | contig 10528 bp, 14 predicted proteins | sample SoiMethybrSBSTD2_FD_80114 | JGI IMG/M metagenome (GOLD analysis project Ga0075423, IMG submission 80114) | Bulk soil microbial communities from a Populus tree surrounding site in Tennessee, USA - Soil MetaG P. TD hybrid SBSTD2 | ecosystem: Environmental > Terrestrial > Soil > Tree plantation...
GCGCCCTCGACCACGTGCGCGTTGGTGAGGATCACGCCGCTCGGCTCGACGATGAAGCCCGAGCCCATGCCTTGCCGGATCTGCGGCCGCTGCGGAATCTGCCCCTGGAAGTGCCGGAAAAACTGGTAGAACGGATCGTCCTCGTCCATGCCCTGGGCCGCGTCTTCGTCGTCGCCGTCGGAGGCCTTAGCCTTCAGGGTGGACGTGATGTTTACCACCGCCGCCTTGTTGGCCTCGACGATGGTGGTGAAGTCCGGCAGCGTCTGCACCGCAGCAGGTCTCGCGAGCTGAGGTGCGGCCTGCGTTTGCGCGGGCTGAGCCTGCGCCAATTGGACCGATTGGGCCGCGGGCGTCGCCGCGGCCGCTTGCGAGGTCGGAATATTCGCCCCCGCCCAGTACCCGCCCGCGATGAGCGCGGCCGCGGTCAGGCCGAGAAAAGCCAGTTTCTCCTTCATGGGAACTCCTCGAAGTTGTTTTGCGTCCTTGAACGGACAGACAGGAACAAGGGCGGACGAGTTCCGGTCGGCCCATGGCGTTGCGCCACGGCTTTGTAACGAACTATTTCGACAGCAGGATGAAAGCTGCCGCTTAAGGCAGCCTTAAATCAGCGTCGTGCAATCGCGCGGCGCCGGCGGATCGCCCGCCTCGCTCGCGCCCCGGGGAGTCGTCTCGTCCAGCACGAGGTCGACCGCCTTCAGGAATACCGCCATCGGAGGCTCCTCCTTCTCGGCGATCCACTTCTCGAGATCGACGAGCGGCACGCGCAGAATTCGCGCGAGCTTCTTCGCGCCTCCGCTGGCTTCAGCTGCTTTCTGCAGGGTCCTGCTGTAAACGCTGGTGGGCATTGGTGTTCTTCCCCGTTGGGGGCTCCCTGTGAAAACGCGCAATGGTCTCCCATGCGCGACCCGCCCACAATCGCTGCCCGCACTACACCGGGGCCGATTTTGTAATGGTTCGTACGCGCGAAACCGCCGCGCTCAGGCGCTGCCCTGGCCCGGAGCTGCGCCGAGCAGAACGATGTCCACGGCGGCGAGGAATTTGTCGAGCGGCGGCTGCTCCAGCCCGCCGATCCAGCGCGTGAGCGCCGACGCGGGCACGTTGAGCTGGCGCGAAAGCGCGTCTACGCTGCCCACCACCTCGCACGCCCGGTGGAGCGTGCGCGCGTAGACCGTCACCCGCGCCTTGGAAAGCGGCGGGCAGTCAACCGCCAGGATGACCGGATCCGACACGTCTGGAAGCCGCCGCGGCGCGGCGCTCAGTCTTCTTCGGGAGCGGCCTTGAGGAACTTCGCCTGGGCGAACTCCTGCAGCGTCCCGATCGCGCTCGCCACCTTCGCGCCGAACGACGGCGCGAACTCGATCGTCTGCTCGCCCTCCTCCTCCGACTTCTGCTTGAGGCAGATGTAGCCGCCGTCGGAGATCGAAATCTCGATGTCCTTTTGCCCTTTGATCCGCATGCCTGGTACCTCCTTGGGTCCGTGCATGCTAGTCCGTCGCTCCTACGCGTCGTCTGTTGTCCAGAGGTACAAGTGGACTAGCCCGAAAGAAACGGGTCGGATCAGGATTGGACGCCAAAACAATTCGGGGTCAGAGCCCGAATTCGTTCGGGTAGTGGCCTCAACAAGAATCGGGGTCAGAGCCTGATTTCGCACAGCGGAGCCGACGCTACTTTGGCTCGCGTGGCGTAACTTGGCACTGAACCTCTTTCACCAAGCGGCTCTCTATTGAGCCGCTGCCCTCCACCCATGCGATACAGCGAATCGCGACGTGCTTCCAGCGCCAATCTCGATCCGCATCGACGCGCCCGGTATCGGGTAGCGCGGGCCCGATAGACCAGACTTCTGGCTTGTCGGTGATGTCTTGAATCCGCCACGTGCCGGTCGCCATTCGAAAGTAGACGTTGATCACGCCACGGAACTCGTCGATATCGGCACCTTCGAACGGGGGTGCATCCATCCGCACCGTCGCTCTGCCGTCTTTCTCTACCTTTGCAGTACCTAGGGTGTGAGCAATTTGCTCAACCACGGGCTTCACCGCCCCTAACCGTTCAACCAAGCGATCGACCGTCAGCTTAGATGTATCCACCGCGATGTCCTTTTTGTCTTCGGCCACAGCAGTACCCGTTGCAATGCCGCACGCGACAGCCGCAAATAAGAGATGAAGAATAATGGCCATTAGGCCACGCCATGCTTACCTTCCGACAGGCGCGCCATTATTGCGGTCGACGTCCTGCCTCCCGAGTCCCAGGCGTCCGCCTCCTCGGGAAGAGCTCGGTAGTCACGGTAAGTTTTCGAGTAGGTCTGTTCGGCCGCATCCAAATTTCTTCGACAGTCCGCCGACCTAAGTTGCGCCGCCCTTAGCTTGGCGGCGCTGTCGTTGCGCTGTTTGGCCAAGGTATCCAGCTCTGCTTTGGTCGGAGGAGGTTTTCGCTCTTTGCAAGCAATATACGACTGATCTTCCCGCAAGAACTGAGACTTCATGCGCCGTTCCTCCTCGATAGCTCTTTCGTAATCCTCGCTCGCCGACAAGTATGCTTGGCCATGCCGGTCCAGATTCGTAATCGTGCTGTTACGGGCAATGCGGCCCGGGCCGTATATGCTCTTGTACAAAGCATCGGCGCATGGCCGGCGCGAATCCGAAGATACAAGCGGCCGTTTTGCGGCATCCGTCGCAACCCTCTCCGGAACACGAAGTTCATCGCAAATTTGGTCGGAAGCCAGGCCCTCCGCAGCCTGCCTTTTAGCAATGAGACTCCATTGTTCTGCATGACGCGTCTCGTGGTAGACGGTATCTCCGAGCTGGGCCGTTTGCTCGGGGCTCAGGTGTTCGCTCTCCACGAGAGACGGGTTGATTGCGATTTGCCATGGTTTGAACCGCAGTTCTCCGGTATGCCGTAATCCCTTTGGGGCAATAACGGCCGGCGCCGGAAACCCGGCACTGGCTGCACGCGCGTCGACCATCGCTTGAAGCCGGTCAAGCCGGGCGCCCCCGCTTAAAGAGGGCCAGTCCTCCTGCAGCTTGGCCATATCGTCGGCAAATGCGTCGACCTCTGCCGGCGCGGACATCCCTATTCCCTGACAAGGGTGGGGTGCAGCCGGCTTGGCGCACGGTTGGGCGGGGCCGCCGGCTCCTCCCGGATATGTGACCGCGATACTCACGGACTGCGAATTGGTCTGAAGGATCGCAGCTGCTTGCACAGACCAACGACGACGGACACCTTCTCTTGAGCGCTGAAATGTGGGTTCGTCAGTACGACGTCCAGAAGAACATTGTCGCGACCGAAAATCGCCGCTGCCTCTACAAGTGAATAGAAATCACCGCGAAGGACAAATCCGTGAGCACGGCCCACGTCGACGATTTCACGGACGAAGCTCGCTAGCTGATCGTCTGACAGCGCTTTGATCTGGATCGCAAGCGGCTCTTTGGAATTCTCGAACCGCCGACGCAAGGCTGCAGCTATGTCCGCTTCCGTCCTCCGAAAGCAAAGCTCCGCCAGCGTCCGCCACTGAGAAGGCCGTATCTGCAACACGTGGGTGTCGCAGTTAGTACGATGGTTTACTACTTCTGAGCACTGAGGCCCCCCAATGATTTTTCGCTTCCGAACCCATACGGCGGCGGCCAGCGCTTTTTTTAAATCAACGCTTCAAATGAGTGTACGCAACCGCTGGTCGCGTCATCAATGGCGAGTTGGTTTTTTTCGAGCGCCCGTTCTAGATCTTTTGGACGCACAGATAACGAATCGCTGGGACTGCGAGCGACTACCGCGGCAGTTGCAATGAAAACAGCACGAGCGGAATCGGGCTCTGACCCCGATTTATCGACCCGAATTATTTTGCGAGCGGGTCGGGGCGCATCTGGAGCTTGACGACCTTCGGGCTGCCTTCCTTGCCGCTCTCGCTATGAAAGAGCGCGCGCGTGCCGGAGGTGGTCCAGAGGCCGCGGCCTTTCCAGCCCTGCTTCTCGTCGTCGATGCGGCCGTCGAGGCTCTTTGGGAAGACGCCCATCGGATACGGGAGGTGCAGGGTGACGAACTCGCCCTTCACGAGCGCATAGACCGCGTCGCCGCCGTCGCCCATCGCGATCGGGACGTTCTTGCCGAGGCCGAGGATGCCCTGCCAGTCGACCCAGGTCGAGGAGCTCACTTCGGCGCTGCCCTCGAGTTTCACGTCGCGAAGCTGCGGGCCGGGGAGCGCGTGGAAGGTCCAGCCCTCGGGGCAATGCCTGCCGGTCGCGGTGGGACCGTTCAGCACCTTGCACTTGCTGCGGTCGAAGCGGCCGAGGTGGCCGCTCGCGAGCGAGACCCAGAAGGTGCCGTTGGTGTCGACGTCGCCGCCGCGCGGCCCGTAGCCGGGGAGCGGGACTTCGTAGTACTCGGTGAGCGCGGTGAAGGTCGGGTTCGCGCCGGGCGTGACGCGCGCGATGCCGCCCGGGTAGCCCGCGACGGTTCCCCACACGGCGCCGTCGAGCGGGCTCACGGCGATCGAGTCGAGGTCGATCGCGATGCGCTTGTCCTTCTTCGGCTCGACTGCTTCGTCGGGCTGCACGTACGCGCCGCGCTTGCCGTCGCCGCTCGTGTCGAGCACGAACGGGGTCCAGCCCTGCGATTTCGCCTCGTCGCCGGTGCGCTCGTAGACGTAGCGGTTGAGCCAGCCGAGCACGTTCGCGCCGCCCGCGCCTCCGCTCGCCCACAGCGTGTTGTCGTCGTCGAAGCCGAAAGCAAGGTGCTCGACGCCGAAGCAGGTGCGCACGAGCTGCCATTTGCCCTTCTTCGGCTCGAACACCGAGAGGTGGCGCCGCGCCTCGCCGTCGAGCGGAACGCCCTTCGCCGAAGGATGCGCGCCCGACTTGCAGAAATCCGGGTTCACCCCGGACGCGATGCGCGCGCCGAACCAGATGTGGCCCTTCTCGTCCATCGTCGGGCTGTGGTTCCGCGTGCGGCTGTCCCACACCGGCTCCGCGCCCCAGTAGGGCGAAGGGCCGAACGGGTCCGAGCGCGTCGACTGCATTTTCGGGTCGCGCACCGGGTGCACCACCGCGCTCGAGCTGTTGGTCTTCGGGTCGAGCATCGGCACGAGGTCGGTGCTCATCTCCGCCGAGCCGTAGAGCCGCCCGTTCGCGTTCACGCGCGGGTTGCGGCGGTCGGTCGAGACCAGTTCCTGCAGGTAATAGGTGGACTGGCTCCAGTCCCAGATCGTCACCACCAGGTTGCGCGCCGCGCCCTGCGGCCGCTCGGGCCGCGCGAACGGCAGCGCGCCCTTCTCGATCGCGTCAGTCCACTGCGCGAAGTACCTCAGGCCCGGCTCGCCAAGCCGCGCCATGTCGCGCGCCATCGCCGCACGCGAGCTGCCCGCGGTGACGCGCTCCTTCCAGGCCTCGAACGAAGCGACGTCGCCGCCTTTCCTGTACATCTCCGGGATCGCGCGCGTGCCGGGCGTGCCGAGCGCGTGGCACGACTGGCAGGCGCCCTGCTTCAGCGTGTGCAGCCATTCGCTCTGGCTCGACATCTTGCCGAGCGGGAACTCGCTCTCTTCGGGTACTCGCATGAGCGAGAACCAGTACATCGCCGGGTAGTACTGCGCGGCTTCCTTCTTCGAGGGTGCCGGCACCGCGGTGAGATCGAGCGTCATGCCCGTTCCCGCCTTCGCGGGAATGACCGCCTTCACCTTCGGCGAGTCGACCAGGCCATAGCCGCGCACCCATACGTCGTATTCGGCGGGCGGCAGGTCGGGCACGAGATAGCGACCTTCGCCGTCGGTGACCACGATGCGCGCGAAGCGCGTGGGCAGGTCCTTCGTTTCCGCGATCACCCACACGCCGGGCTCCGGGCCGTTGGGGGTCGCGACCGTGCCGCTGAGATGGTTTTGCGCCTGGACGTTGCCGAGACCAACCGAAAGAAGCGCGAATGCAAACGCTCCGCAGCAGAGCTTGCCCATCTTCGCCTCCAACGCGAGTTCGAGTCGATGCTACTGCCGAGGTCAATACCCTCAATAAGGAACTATTGGACGCTTCGGGCAAATGGGCTCGGACCAAGGCGACCGATCGGACTACGCCGCGGCCTTGAACGCTCAAACCCGCGGTTACCATGCCGGCATGGCGCGCCAATCCACCCAGGGTCGGCTGCAGCCGCGGCACAACCGCCTGCTCGCGGCGCTGCCCGAGGCCGAGTTCCAGGCGCTCGCGCCGGCGCTCGAGCCGCTCGCGCTCGCGCCGGGCATGGCGCTCTACGAATCGGGCGAGGCGCAGCCCTACCTCTACTTTCCCGCGAGCGGCATCGTGTCGCTGCTCTATCTGCTCGAGGACGGCTCGACCACCGAGATCGCGCTCACGGGGCGCGAAGGCGTGGTCGGCATCTCGCTCTTCATGGGCGGCGGCGTCACGCCGAGCCGCGCCGTGGTGCAGATCGCAGGGCATGCCTGGCGCCTGCGCGCCGCGGCGATGCGCCAGAGCCTCGACCGCGGCGGCTCGCTGCAGCCGCTGCTCCTGCGCTTCACGCAGGCGCTGATCACGCAGATGACGCAGACCGGCGTGTGCAACCGGCACCACTCCGTGGATCAGCAGGTGTGCCGCTGGCTGCTGCTCGCGCTGGATCGCCTCGATGCGGCCGAGATCGCGATGACGCAGGAGCGCATCGCGCACCTACTCGGCGTGCGCCGCGAAGGCGTCACCGAGGCGGCCGGCAGGCTGCAGGAGGCCGGCGCGATCGAATACAGCCGCGGGCGCATCCGCGTGCTCGAGCGCGCCGGGCTCGAGCAGCGGGCGTGCGAGTGCTACGCGGCCGTGAAAACCGAGTACGAGCGTTTGCTGCCGGCGCCGCCCGTCATGCCTGCGACGGCCGGTTCGCGACGCGGAGACCGTTCCTGACGGCCGAGACGCCGCGCACGCCGCGCGCCAGCTCCTCCGCCCTCGCGATGCCATCGAGCGAGCGCACGAAGCCGGTCAGGTTCACCACGCCGTCCTGCGTCTCGACGTAGATCTCCTGGCTGCGCAGGAATGGATCCTTCGCGAGCGCGTTTTCGACGCGCTGCGTGATCGCGGCATCGGCCGGCGTCGCCTCCGTCGAATCCTGCACCTGGCCGGGGCCCGCGGCGAAGGTGGCGGCGACGAGCAGCACCGCCGCGATCCACGCCGCGAGCGCGGTCAGGACCTTCACCAGCGGGCGCTGCCCGATCGATGTGATCGGCGTGATCGGTGTGATCGGTGTGATTTGCTCCGCATGCATGGCCGGGAGTGTGCGCCGTTTTTGCCGGCGCTTCCGTGCGCCGTCCGACATAGCGGGCGCTTAAGTACGCCAGCGCACAGAACCCCCCACCGGTAACGCACACCATGGCGGCCATGGAAATCATCATCTGGCTGCTCGCCGGCGCCGCGCTCGGCTGGATCGGGTGCGCGTATTTCGACTGGAACGCCGAGCGCGGCTTCGCCGTGTCCGTCGGCATCGGCGCCGCGGGCGCGCTGGTCGGCGGCAAGGTGATCGCGCCGATGTTCGCTGCCGCGACCGCGCCGGCGGCCGCCTTCAGCCCCGACGCGCTGCTCTTCGCCGCGGCCGCTTCGGTCGCCTGCCTCTTCGCCGGCGACCGGCTGCTGCGGCACTGGGGCGTGTAGCGGCTTAGCTCGTCACCACGCGGGCGACGAACCCGATCAGCTCCTCCTCGACGAGCTGGCGGGTCACCTTATCGAGCGCAAAGGCGCCCTTCGCGCCGGCGAGCCCGCCAGAGCCTGCCGACTCGCCGGTGTTGATCCACACGGTCTTGTTGTAGTGGCGCGTCGCGATGGTGAGCGAGCGCTGGTCCTCGTGCAGCGGCGCCTTGGTGCCCGAAGGCACGATGCGCATGGTGATCGCGGCTTCGCTGATCCTGCCTTCGGCGCCGGCGGTGAATTCCTGCTCCGTGATGCTGTAGCGGTGCCCGCGCTCCTCCAGCATCGCGCCCGCGGCCTCGAACACCGGGCGGATCACGTTGCGCCGGACCACGGCGAAATCGCTGAGAAAGCGCGCCTCCTCGTCCTTCGCCTTCTGCTCGCGCTCGACGTCTGCGCGCCGGCGCGCGTCGTACACGTCGAGCAGCTTGCCGAGCGCCTCTTGAAGATGGTCGTCCATGGCCCTTTATTTGAACGGACTGCGTTCCCTCTGCGCGCTCTGCCACGAAGCGAGCTGCTTCTCGGCGGTCTCCGGCGACACGCCATACACCTCGCGAATCTTCTCCGCGAGCTGCTCGCGATTGCCGGCAATGACGTCGAGCTGCTCCGGGCTCAGCTTGGCCCAGTGCCGCCTGGCATTGCCCTTGAAGTGGTGCCAGTTTTCGTGGATGCGCTCCCAATTCATGCGGGTTCCTCTGCGGCAATGGTCGGCAGGCGGCGCCGGACCCGGGGAGTATGCGCCAGATGCGCGCAAAAAAGCCGCCCGAAGGCGGCTTTTCCACTGCTACTGCTGGGGCGTCGGCGTTTAGTCCTTATCGCCCCCGCGCCGGCCGCCCCGGTCGTGATCGTCGTCGCCGCCGCGCGCGTGTTGGTCGTCGCGATCGTGCTTGTACGCGCCCTTGTGCTTGCCGTTGTCGTGATGCTCGTCGTCGCGCTCGCGCGTCTGGCCGCCCGAGGCGCCGTAGCGGTCATTGTTCTGCGCCGACCGGTTGCCCTGTCCGTACTGCTGGTTCTGCTGGTTCGCGCTGCCGTACGCATTCTGGTTCTGCGCACCGCTCTGCTGCGAATAGGGCATGTTCGACTGGCGGTTCTGCTCGTACGCGCTCGTGCCGCCCTGGCTCGAAGCGTTGCCCTTGCCGTACTGCTGGCTCTGCTGTGCGGAGTTGCCGGTCGCGTTCTGATTCTGCGCGCCGTTCTGATAGGTATTGCTGCCTTGATTGTTGTTTCCATACGTCTGCGAGCTCTGGTTGCCGCTGCCGTACTGCTGGCTGTTCTGCACGCCGTTCTGGTCCACGCTCACGTTCGGGGAAACGGTCTGCGCACCCGCGATTTGAGCGAACGCAAGAGTAACGGCGCCCGCGAGGGCGGTCATGGTCAGCTTCATTACTTCCTCCAGGGTTATATAAGCCCGCTTGCGCGGACGGTGTGGAAACGACGCAAGGCCCATTCCAACCGCGCCCCGGATTTCGGAATGCGAAACGCGCGTCAACCCGAATTCTTATGCTTTGGCGAGTACTTCTTCCAGCAGTTGCAATGCCGCGGCCGCGAATGCGTGCATGTTTTCCAGCCTCTCGCTGCGATTCGTGCGCAGTGTTCTTGTACTGCGAACGGCGCCCGCGACCGCGATGCACGTGTGTCCCGCCGGATCGCCGTAGCGGTTTCCCGTGGGACCCGCCGCGCCGGTTTCGCCGAGGCCCCACGTAGCCTCGAAGCGCTGCCGCGCGAGGTCGGCGCGCAGCCACGCGTTCTCCTCGGTCGCCGAGCGCGCCTTCTTCAGCAGCGATTCGTCGAAGTCGCGCAGCGCGTGCCATGCCTGCCGCGTGTACAGCACGACGCCGCCGAGGCAGTACGCCGAAGCGCCTGGAACTGCGAGCAGCGACGCCGTGACGAGACCGCCGGTCGACGACTCCGAGACCGCGATCGTCTCCTTGCGCTCTTTCAGGAGAGCCGCGACCCGATGCGCGTGCTTGAGCAGTTCCTCCAAGATCAACTCGGCGAATGCTCGAAGGTGTATTTCCCGAGTTCCCGCTCGCCGGCGTCGTCCACTGCCAGCAGCTGCACGCGAAGGGTGAACCTGCCTTTGCGCTTGAGAGCGGCGGGCGCGGGACACATGAGCACCTCGCCAGCCGCAGCGTCGAAGGGGACGTCCTCGAAGCGCCCGGCGTCGGTCACGAGGTCCACGCGCCGCACGTTGGCGAGCGGCGCCGACAGCCGGCTGACCACGAAGTCGTCCGTCGCGGCGATGGTGCAGTCAACGCTCCCGCCCGGCGTCATCGCGTATTCGCGCAGGCGCAATCCCTCTCCCTTCATCGCATCGAGCAGCGCGCGCGAGATGACGGCGCGCACCGCGCCCTCGCGCCAGGCCGCGCGCACCGCTCCGCCGAGCGCGACCAGCTCCGCGAGCTTCGTCGTGCACTCGTCGCAGCCGAAGAGGTGCTCCTCGAACGCCGCCTCCTCTTCGCGCGCCAGGTCGCCGAACCAGTAGTCGACCAGCGTGGCGAACTCGGCGCTCATGCCGCCTCCATGCACGCGCGCAGCTTGCCGAGCGCGCGATGCCGGATCACCCGGACGTTGCCGGCCGAAAGCCCCGGCTCGGCCTTTTGGTTTTCGTTTTCTTCAAAGAATGATGCGATCACGATCGAGCGCTCGCGCTCCGAGAGCGCCTCCAGGCAGGCGGCGAGCCGGTCGCGCTCGAACACGCGCGGCTCGGAATCTTCGACCGCCTCTTCGGGTATTAGCCATTCTTCCAAAAGTCCATTCCTGCGTGCCGTCCCTCTTCGCAGGTCCACCACCACCATGCGGCACATGCCGAGCACGAACGAGGCGAGCCGCTCGGGGTCGCGGAGCTTCCCGGCGCGCAGCCGCTCGAGCGCCATCATGAGCACCTGCTGCAC
>Ga0075423_10007135_pt1 | contig 10526 bp, 11 predicted proteins | sample SoiMethybrSBSTD2_FD_80114 | JGI IMG/M metagenome (GOLD analysis project Ga0075423, IMG submission 80114) | Bulk soil microbial communities from a Populus tree surrounding site in Tennessee, USA - Soil MetaG P. TD hybrid SBSTD2 | ecosystem: Environmental > Terrestrial > Soil > Tree plantation...
CCTGGGTCACGAGGCCTCCGGGGTGGTGGAGGCGGTGGGGCCGGGCGTGGAGTCGGTGCAGGTGGGCGATCACGTGTGCTCCAGCTACATCCCCTCCTGCGGGAAGTGCTGGTACTGCGCCAACGGGCGGCCCACCCTCTGCGCGCTGCGCGACAAGCCGCGCTGGTTCCTCCTCGACGGGACGACGCGGCTCCGCAAGCACGGCCAGCCCCTGCACCACTTCCTCGGCGTCGCCGGGTACGCGACCCACGGCGTGCTCATGGAGGAGAGCGTCATCCCCATCCGCCGCGACGTGCCCCTCGACGTGGCCTGCCTCGTGAGCTGCGGGGTACTCGCGGGGGCCGGACCCGTGCTCAATGCCGCCAAGGTGCCGGCGGGGGCGAGCGTCGCAGTGTTCGGCTGCGGCGGCGTGGGCCTCAACACCATACAGGCCGCGCGACTGGTGGGGGCGGGGAAGATCATCGCCGTGGACGTGTCGCGCCGGAAGCTCGGCTGGGCGGAGGAGTTCGGCGCCACCCACCTCGTCGACGCCTCGAAGGAGGATCCGGTCGCGCGCGTGGTCGAGATCGCGGGGCGGGGCGGGGTGGAGTACGCGTTCGAGGTGGTGGGCACCCAGAAGACGATCGAGCAGGCCCTGGCCAGCACGCACCGCGGGGGCACGGCGGTGGTGGTGGGCGTGTGCCCCTCCGGCACGCGGCTGTCCATCGACCCCACCATGTTCCTGCAGCAGCGCATCCTCACCGGCACGTCCTTCGGCGGCGGGCATCAGCGCACCGACGTGTCGCTCCTCCTCGACCTCTACAAGGACGGCAAGTACAAGCTCGACGAGCTGATCAGCCGCCGTCTGCCCCTCGCCGAGCTCAACCAGGCCTTCGAGCTCATGCTCCAGGGGGACGTCAAGCGTAGCGTGATCGTGTACGAGTGAAGGGCCCGGGCGGCGTCACCCGCGAGTTCCGCGCGCGCTGGACCATTCCGCTCGCGATGTTCGTGGGGAGCTTCGCCTGGTCGTTCGTCTTCGTGAGCCTGCCCTTCTATATCCACCGGATCAGCACGCTCGATGAGGTGTCGACGATCCGATGGACGGGCTGGATTCTGGGCATCAGCTCGCTCATCACGGTGGTGACGGCGCCCCTGTCGGGGCGGCTCGCCGGCCGCGGCGATCCCAAGGGCTTCTACATGCTCGTGCAGCTCCTCCAGGGCGCGGGCTTCTTCCTTATGGCCATGGCCCGCACCCTGCCTCAGATGCTGGGCGCGCGCGTCCTCCTGGGGCTCATGGGCGCCTCGTCCACGTTCGCCTTCATCATGGCGGGCCGCCGCGCCGGCGGCGACGTCCGGCGTGACATCTCCGCGATTCAGTCGGGCATGACGCTGGGCCAGGTGCTGGGCCCCCCGGTGGGCGCCTTCTCGGCGTCGCGCATGGGATTCCAGGAATCGTTTCTGCTGGGCGGGATGCTCCTCTGGGGGTGTTGCGTGCTCGTGGGCCTCGGGGTGCCGAGCGGCGCGGCCCCCGCGGCCGCCGAGTCCCGGAAGGGGACGACGTCGATCTTCGAAGTGGCCACCGTCTGCCTCCTCGTCCTCGCCGCCTCCACGCAGATCTTCTTCCTCACCGCCATCCTTCCACAAGTTCTTCCTCCGCTGGGAGTCGCGCCCACGGACACGCTCGAGATCGGCGGTCTCGTCATCTTCGTGACCGGGCTCGCCGCCGCGGTGGGCTCGCTGGTCGCGCCGCGCCTCGGCGAGCTGGTGGGCGATCTCCGCGCCATCGTCTGGTTCCTGGCCGTGTCGTCCCTGCTGCTCGCCGCCCAGGCCTTGGCGCCGGAGGTATGGAGCTTCGGGACGCTGCGGTTCCTCCAGGTGCTCTGTATCGCGCCGATCTTTCCGCTCTCCGTCGCGGCGATCGCGCAGCGCTCCTCCGGCACCGCGATCGGCTTCGTCAACTCCTCGCGCATCGGCGCGGCGTTCCTCGGGCCGGTGCTCGCCACCACGGTGCTGACGGTGGCGCCGGCGTGGACCGTCTACGTGCTGCTCGCGGGCTTCGGGCTCGGGGTGGTGCCGCTGCTCCGGCGCGCGTTCCGCGGACGCGGCGGCGCCGCGGACGCGATGGCGGTATGAGCGACGCGCTGGTCCGGCTCTCGGAGGTCCGCATGGAAGGTGTGGGCAAGCGCGCGGGGGGAGGTTGGGTGGTCGAGGATGTGTCGCTCTCCGTGCTGCCCGGCGAGATCTACGCCCTGCTGGGCGCGCCGGACAGCGGCAAGACCACGCTGCTCCGGCTCCTCGCCGGGTTCGAGCGGCCGGACGCCGGCCGCATCATCGTGGACGACGCGCCCGTGGACGCGGTGCCCGCGTGGGAGCGGAACATCGGCATGGTCTTCGGTGGAGTCGCGGACTACGCGCTCTGGCCGCACATGACGGTGGGCGAGAACGTGGCCTTCGGGCTGCGCCAGCGCGGCGTGCGCGGGGACACGCTCACGGAGGGGGTCGCGCGCGCGCTCGCCCGCGTCGGCCTCGCGGGCTACGCGGACCGCCGGCCGGGCGACCTGCGGGACATCGAGCCGCTGCGCGCCGCGCTCGCGCGGGCGCTGGCCACCGAGCCGCGCTTGCTCCTGCTCGACGAGCCGGTCGCGGCGCTGGACACGCCGCGGCGCGGGCCGGCGCGCCTCGAGCTCGCGCGCCTGCTCAAGGAGGCCGCCATCACCACGATCTACGCCACGCGCGACGGGGCCGAGGCGCTCGCGCTCTCCACGCGCATCGCCGCGCTCGCCGGCGGCCGCGTCATCCAGGAGGGCAAGCCCGAGGAGGTGTACTGGCGCCCGCGCTGTCGGGTGGTGGCCGAGCTGGTGGGCGGGGTCAACCTGGTGCCCGTGCGCGTGGTCGAGCTGCGCGAGATGGGGGTGCTCGCCGAGACGGACGGCGGCGTGCGCGTGCCGGTGGGCCACGGCGGACACCCGTGGACGGTGGGCGCGCGCGGGCTGCTCTGCCTGCGGCCCGAAGCCCTCCGCATCGACGAGGCCTCGCTCGTGCCGGGCGGCATTCCCGGCACCGTGGAGGCCTACCTGTTCGAGGGCGGCCGCGCCCTCTACGACGTCGCGATCCCCGGCGCAGTCGTGCGGGTCGAGATGCTCACCTCGGCGCTGGCCGGGCGTGGCTTCATGCACGGCGACCGCGTGAAGATCGAGGTCTCGCCCGAGACGTCCGTCCTGCTCCCCACGGACTAGTGGTATCGTGAGCGCAACATCATCCGGGAGGTCGAACCGATGGCCCATGACATCAAGCCCGCCGATCTCAAGAAGCGGCTGGACGCGCGGGAGCCGATCGTGCTGCTCGACATCCGCGACAACTGGGAGACAGCGCTCGCCCGCATCGACAACGCCATGCACATCCCCATGGAGGAGCTCGAGCACCGCACGGACGAGCTCGACCCCAAGGACGAGATCGTGGTGATCTGCCATCACGGCGTGCGGAGCGCGGCGGTGGCGGACTATCTCGCGCAGCTCGGCTTCGGCAGGGTCTGGAACCTCTCCGGCGGCATCGATCAGTGGGCCCGCTCGGTGGACCGCGGGATGCCGCGCTACTGATGGACGGCCGCGTCCGGCTCGAGCAGCGAGACGGCTGCGCCTGGGTGACGCTCGACCGTCCCCCGCTGAACCTTCTCGAGCCCGGCCTCATCCGCGGCCTGCGCGATACCTTCGTCGCGCTGGGCCGCGATCCCGGCGTGCGCGTCGCGGTGATCACCGGAGCCGGCCGGGCGATGACCGCGGGCATGCAGATCCAGGTGCTGCGCGATCTGGAGCCGGCGAGCGCGAAGGCGCTCATCAGCGGGCTCCACGAGGCGATCCAGGCCGTGCACGAGGCGCCGTTCGCCACCAGCGCCATGATCAACGGCGCCTGCCTCGGCGCCGGCTTCGAGCTGGCGATGGCCTGCGACCTCCGCGTGGCGACCACCACCGCGCCGCTCGGCCTCCCGGAGATCCGCGTGGGCATCCCGTCGGTGATCGAGGCCGCGCTTCTGCCCGCCCTCGTGGGGCCGGGGCGCGCCGCCGAGCTGCTGCTGGTCGGCGCGCCGGTCACAGGCCAACAGGCGCTCCAGTGGGGCCTCGTCAATCGCGCGGTGGCGCCGGAGGCGCTCGAGCCCACCACGCGCGAGCTGGCCGAGTCCATCCTCGCGTGCGCGCCCAGCGCGGTACGGCTCCAGAAGGAGCTGATCATCCGGTGGCGGAACACGGATCTCCGCACCGCAATCGAGTCCGGCATCAACGCCTTCGCCCAGTCCTATACGACCGGCGAGCCCCGCGAGGCGCTCAGCGCCTATCTGGAGAAGCGGAAGCCCCGCTTCGCCTGAGCGGCTCCACCCGCGCCCGTGCCCCGGCCGATCCGCGCCGTCACCGTGGACTTCTGGGGCACCCTCGTTTTCGAGGGCCCGCGCGCCGACGATCGCTACCGAGAGCGCCGCCTCGCCGACTTCGAGGCCATCCTCACCCGCGCGGGATTCCGCGTGACGCCCAAGGACCTCGGCCGCGGTTACGAGCACTCCGCGCGTGAGCTGACCTGGGTATGGTCGGAGAATCGCGACATCTCGGTCGTGCGCCACGTGGCCTCCCTCCTCGAGGGCGCCGAGCCCGGGCTCTCCGCCCGCGTGGCCGGGCCGACGCTGGACGCGCTCGTCGACGCGTACGCGGCGCCCGCGCTGCTGGTGCCGCCGCGCGCGGACACCGGCGCCCGCCGGGCGCTGGAGGCGCTGGCCGCGCGCGGGCTTCGGCTCGGGGTGGTGTCGAACACCATGCGGACGCCCGGCCGCACCTTGCGCCGCATCCTGGAGGGCCACGGCCTCCTGTCCTGCTTCCATCACCTCACCTTCTCCGACGAGGTCGGCGTGCGAAAGCCGGCCGCGGAGATCTTCCGGCTCACGCTGGACGCCCTCGGCGTGCCACCCGCGGAGGCGGCGCATGTCGGCGACGACGCGCGGCTGGACGTGGAGGGGGCGCGCAATGCGGGACTCCGCGTAGTGCAGGTCGTGGCGGCCGGCGGGGCCGCGGGTCCCCCCGAGCCTGACCTCGTGATCGAGGACCTCGGCGCGCTGCCCGAGGCCATCGCGGCGCTGGAGCGGCACGAATGATCCGGGCGGTCACGTTCGACTTCTGGCAGACCCTCGCGGACGATGAGCCGGACAATCTCGCGGCGCAGCGGCGGCTCCGTCTCGAGGCCCTCCACGCGGCCATGCGCGCGACCGGGCTCGATCTCGACGCCGACGCGGTGGAGGCGGGGTACGAGCGCTCGCAGGGGCTGCTCGAGGAGCGCTTCTGGAATCTCCACCGCGACCCCGGCTTCGCCGAGCAAGTGGCCCTGGTGCTGGACTGCGTGGCGCCGGGCGCCGCCGCCCGCGTGAGCGGCGCCGTCATGAACGCCCTGCTGCGCGGTTACGCCGAGCCGGTGCTGCAGCGGCCGCCGTCGCTCTGCCCGGGGGCAGAGGACGCGGTGCGGGTGCTGGCTGCGCGCGGCCTGCGCCTCGGCGTCATCTCGAATACGGGGCGCACGCCGGGCATGGTGCTGCGCCGCTTCCTCGAGCGCCAGGGCCTGCTGCGCCACTTCCAGGTCGTCACGTTCTCGGACGAGGTCGGGCTGCGCAAGCCGGCTGCGGAGATCTTCCGGCGCACCCTGGCCAAGCTCGGACCCGAGCTCGGCCTCGAGCCCGCCGCGGTGGCGCACATCGGGGACAATCCCCAGACGGATGTCGAGGGGGCCCGGGCGGTGGGCATGCGGGCGGTGCACTACGCGGTCGCCGGTCAGCCGGGCGCCGCGCGGGCCGACCTCGTCGTGACGGATCTGGCCACGCTGGCGGAGCGCCTCGCCGGCATCTAGCGCGGGTTTCGTCTTGCACCCTTCGCGGGTAGCGGGTAACATCCGTCCCGCCATGGACGTGGCCGAGCTCCGCTCCAAGATCCGGGATATCAAGAACTTTCCCACCGAGGGCATCCTCTTCAAGGACATCACCACGCTTTTGAAGGATGGCCCGGCATGGGCCTCCGTCATCGACCATCTGGCCGCGAAGTATCATGCGATCCCGGTCGAGATCGTGGTGGGGGTGGAGTCGCGGGGCTTCATCTTCGGGGGCGCGCTGGCTCACGAGCTCAAGGCGGGCTTCGTGCCCGTGCGCAAGCGGGGCAAGCTGCCGGGGCCCACCATCGAGGAGGAGTACGAGCTCGAGTACGGGCGCGACGTGCTGGCGATTCACGAGGACGCCATCCGGCCGGGCCAGACGGTGCTGGTGGTGGACGATCTCCTGGCCACCGGGGGCACCATGACGGCCACCCTCCGCCTCGTGGAGCGGCTGGGGGGTAAGGTGGTGGGGGCCGCCTTCCTGATCGAGCTGGGATTCCTCAAGGGCCGGGACCGACTTCGTGGCTACCCGATCGAGGCCCTGATCAGGTACGATTAGGGCCATGAGGCTGACCGCCGTCCTTGCCACCGGGCTCCTGGGGGCCGCCCTGGCCACCGCAGTGCCCGCGCGCGCCGAGGAGGCCGCCAAGGCCCCCGTCACCGGGCCGTCCGCCATCCTGCAGCTGCTCAACAACCGCCAGCCCGAGAGTGCGGAGACGAGCCTCAGGGAGTCGCTGCGGCCCGATCTCACGCCGGTGCCCGCCGCGCGGCTCGACGCGCCGGAGCGCATGCCGGACGGCAGCATCCGCTACGGGAAGACGCGGTTGAACGTGAAGGTCAACGACTGTCCCGACGATCCGAATCACGAGGCGCTGCTTCCCCCGCCGCCCGTGCGCCGCATTCGCTAGCCCGCTCGCGTAGCACGATCCCAACGCCGCCGGCCTGCGCCGGGCGCGGTCGAACAGGAGTTGCCCAGCATGGCCATCAAGAACGTCGGTGTGATCGGGTGTGGGCTCATGGGCTCCGGCATCGTCCAGGTCTCGGCCCAGGCGGGGTTCCGCACGGTGGTGGTCGAAGCCAGCCCGGAGCTCCTGGAACGGGGGCTCGGCGGCCTGCGGCGCACCCTCGACGGCCTCATCGCGAAGGCCAAGCTCGACGAGGCCGGCAAGAAGCAGATCCTCGACCGGATCACGGGCGCCACGGACTTCTCGGCGTTCAAGGACTGCGACCTCGTCATCGAGGCCATCACCGAGAACCAGCCGCTGAAGAACGAGACCTTCGCCAAGCTCGACGCGATCTGCCCCCCGCACGCCCTCCTCGCCTCCAACACCTCGTCGTGCAACGTCACCGCGATGGCGGCGGCGACCAAGCGCCCGGCGCAGGTGCTGGGGCTGCACTTCTTCAACCCGGTGCCGCTGATGAAGCTGGTCGAGGTGGTGCAGACCATCCTCACCGACGACAAGGCGGTGGCGCAGGCCTATGAATGGGTGCAGGCGGTGGGGAAGGTGCCGGTGCGGGCCAAGGACTCCACCGCGTTCATCGTGAACCGGCTCCTCGTACCCTATCTCCTCGACGCCATCCGCGTCTACGAGGGAGGGCTGGCGACACTGGAGGACATCGACACCGCGATGAAGCTCGGCTGCGGCTATCCCATGGGGCCCTTCACGCTGCTGGATCTGGTCGGGCTCGACACGACGATGTACGTGGCCGAGGTCATGTTCGAAGAGTTCCGCGAGGCCCGCTACGCCCCGCCGCCCCTGCTCAAGCGCATGGTCATGGCCGGTCAGCTCGGCCGCAAGTCCGGCAAGGGCTTCTACGACTACAAGGCCAAATAGCCGAGCGGCGGTGACGATGAACGAACCCTGGTACCTCACTGACGATCAGCGAGCCATCCGCAATCTGGCGCGCGACATCGCGCAGGAGCGCATCGCGCCGCTGGCCGCGCGGGTGGACGAGACCGAGGAGTATCCCGCCGAGCAGCTCCGCCTTCTCGGCGAGCAGGGCCTGATGGGGCTGCACATTCCCGAGGAATACGGCGGCGCGCAAGCGGGGACGCTCGCATATTGCCTGGCCGCCGAGGAGGTGGCGCGGGCCTGCGCGGCCACGTCCACCATCTTCCTGGTGCAGAACCTCGGCGGCTATCCCATCGTGATGGGCGGGAACGCCGAGCAGAAGAAGCGCTTCCTCCCGCGTCTCGCCACCGGCGAGATCACCGCCGCGTTCTCGCTCTCCGAGCCCGGCTCGGGCTCTGACGCCGCCGGCATGACCTGCTCGGCGGTGCGCAAGGGCGACCGCTACGTGGTCAACGGCTCCAAGATGTGGGTGACCAACGGATCCCACGCCGGCGTCATCACGGTGTTCGTGAGCACCGACCGGACGCAGCGGGCCCGCGGCGTCACCGCGCTTCTCGTCGAGCCCGGCACGCCGGGGTTCAGCGTGGGCAAGCACGAGAAGAAGCTCGGCATCCGCGGCAGCCCCACGGTGGCGCTTCACTTCACGGACTGCGAGATCCCGGTCGAGAACCGCCTGGGCGAGGAGGGCGCGGGGTTCCGCCTCGCCATGCGCACCCTCGAGTCTTCGCGGCCCACCATCGGCGCCCAGGCCGTCGGCATCGCCCAGGCCGCGCTCGACGCCGCGGTGGGCTACGCGAAGGAGCGCAAGTCGTTCGATCAGCCCATCGCGGCGTTCCAGGGCATCCAGTTCATGCTCGCGGATATGGCCATGGCCGTGCACGTCTCGCGGCTAGCCGTCCATCACACCGCCGCCCTCATGGACCGGGGCGCCGCGTCCACCGCCTTCGAGGCCTCCGTGGCGAAGTGCGTGGCCTCCGACACCGCCATGAAGGTGGCCACCGACGCCGTGCAGATCTTCGGCGGCTACGGCTATACGCGCGAGTTCCCCGTCGAGCGCTACATGCGCGACGCCAAGATCACCCAGATCTACGAAGGCACCAATCAGATCCAGCGGCTCGTCATCGCGCGGGCGCTGCTGGAGCAAGGAGAGTCTCGATGACCGGTCGCCGCCCGTCCGCTCGCATCCCCCGCCGCACCGTGCTCAAGGGTGCCGCCGCCGGCGCCGCGGTGCTGGGCTTCCCCTTCCCGCTGCGCGCCCAGGCCCCGGTGATCAAGATCGGCGCGGTGCATCCGGTGACCGGCCCGCTCGCGGAGCCGGGGCAGGCGTGCCGGCTGGGCGCGACGATGGCCGCGGAGGCCGTGAACGCCGCGGGCGGGATCAAGGCCATGGGCGGGGCCAAGCTCGAGCTGATCTTCGGCGACACCCAGACCAAGCCCGACGTCGGCCGCACCGAGGCCGAGCGTGTCATCAATCAGGGCGCTCAGATCCTCATGGGCTCGTTCGACTCGGGCAGCACCGCGGCGATGGTGCCGGTGGTGCAGCAGCGCCGCATTCCGTTCCTGGTGGACATCGCCGCCGCCGATCCCATCACCGCCAACGTGGCCAAGGCGGTGAAGGAAGGGCAGCAGAAGGTCCAGTACGTGTACCGCAACTTCCCCACCGGCTCGTCCTTCGGGGCGAAGGCGGTCGGCTACTTCACCGAGATCTTCAAGGAGGCGGGCGTCGCGCCCAAGCGGGTCGTGCTGATGTACTGCAATGATCTCTTCGGCCAGAACGCCGCCAAGGGCTTCCAGGCGGGCTACGCCGCGGCGAAGCCCTCGTGGGAGATCGTGGACGTGATCCCGTGGCCAGAGCCGCCGCAGGACCTCTCCACCGAGGTCTCGCGCGCGAAGGCCGCCAAGCCCGACATCATCGCCCCGATTACCCGACCCGCGTCCGCGCAGCTCCTCCTCCCCGAGATCCGCAAGCAGCGCATCGAGATGATGGGCATCGTGGGGCCGGGTAGCCCGGGTCTCTACGAGGCCGGCCAGCTCGCCGTGCTCAAGGACGATCTGGAGTACGTGATGTCGGCCGTGCCGTGGGCGAACTTCAAGAACCCCCGCACGCTGAAGGTGGCCGAGGACTACCTCAAGCGGTCGAATGGCAAGACCTTCGACACCAACTCCGGCTACTCCTACGACGGCATCTTCGTGATCGCGGACGCGCTCGAGCGGGCCAAGTCCACCGACCCCGAGACGGTGGTGGACGCGATCAAGAAGACCAACTACACCGCCGGCCTCATGCAGTACGCGGGGCCCGTGATCTTCAACGAGCTGGGCGACAACCCCAACGCCGTCACGACGATGATCCAGATCCTCGGCCAGAAGCCGGTCGCGGTGTGGCCCAGGGAGGCGGCGCTCCAGAAGTTCGTCTTCCCGCGTCCGAAGCGTTGACGGGTCGCCGGCGCGGGGCGCCCTGAGGTGGACCTGACCCTCGTCGGGCAAGGCCTGCTCAGCGGGCTTCTCTTCGGGGGCGTGTACAGCCTCATGGCGGTGGGCCTGACGCTGATCTTCGGCGTCATGCGCGTGGTCAACTTCGCCCACGGCGACATGATGGTGTGGGGGATGTACCTCGCCTGGCTCCTCGCCACGCGGCTGGGCGTGGACCCCTACCTCGGCTTCCCCGTCTGCGCCGTGATCTTGTTCGCGCTGGGCTGGGCCGTCCAGCGGGGCCTCGTGCATCGCATCGTGGACGCGCCCCACGAGATGCAGATCCTCCTGATGCTGGGCGTGGCCCTGGTGCTGGAGAACGCCGCCCTC
>Ga0075423_10007136_pt1 | contig 10526 bp, 6 predicted proteins | sample SoiMethybrSBSTD2_FD_80114 | JGI IMG/M metagenome (GOLD analysis project Ga0075423, IMG submission 80114) | Bulk soil microbial communities from a Populus tree surrounding site in Tennessee, USA - Soil MetaG P. TD hybrid SBSTD2 | ecosystem: Environmental > Terrestrial > Soil > Tree plantation...
CATCCTCGCGCGCCGTGATCGTGCAATGCCGGCGCGACGCCGCTTCGTCATCCACCACGACATCGCAGCCCTTGAGGCGGCCCAGCGTGATGCTCTGCCCCGAGCTGACGACGATGGTTCGCCCCATTTCCTTGCCCGAGCGAACCGCGAACTCGAATCGCATGAGCAGATGATAATGAAGAAGGAGACCCCTTTGCCAGACTCGTTAGTGGAAAAGCGTCTGCGCTACATCGAGCGGCAGCGTGAACTGCATAGCGAACGTGTGAATGTGGTGTTCGAAGGCCGCGCGCCGCAAGGCAGCGGTCCCGCCAACCGGCACGGCATGCCCAAGCTGCCGACGGGCCAGCGCCAGGTCCCCAACTGGCCGGTGCTCGATCTCGGCGACGTGCCGGACGTGTCGCTCGACGCGTGGCGGCTGGAGGTTTCCGGACTCGTGCGCAAGCCGGGCGAGTACACGCTCGACGACATCCGCGCGTTGCCGAAGATCGTCCAGAACACACGCCACGTGTGCGTCGAAGGATGGGCGGTGATCGGCAGCTTCGGCGGCAGCCGCGTCGCGGACTTTCTGACGCGCGTCGGCGCCGACGAGTCCGCGCGCTTCCTCGAGCTGCGATGCGCCGACGACTACTACGAGTCGGTGGACATGGCGAGCATCAGGCACCCGCAATCGCTGCTCTGTTACGAGATGTACGGTGCGCCGCTGACGCGAACGCACGGCGCGCCGCTGCGTCTGGTGATGCCGACGAAGCTCGGTTACAAGCAAGCCAAGTACATCGTCGGCTTACGGGTGTCGAATGTTTTGCCGGCGGCTTCGGGCTACTGGGAAGATCAGGGCTACAGCTGGCACGGAGGGTTGTGATGACAGGCCGCCTCGAACATCCGGCCGTCGTGCGCTTGTGCCACTGGTTCAGCGCGCTGGCGATCGCGATCCTGGTCGCGAGCGGCTTGCAGATCTTTGCCGCGTTCCCGAGCTTCGGCGAAAAGATCCCCGAACGCGACCTGTTCATTCCGCCGGCGTCCATCACGCTTGGCGGCTGGCTGGGCGCCGGCCTGCAGTGGCACTTGACGTTTGCGTGGCTGTTCGTCGTCTCGGGCGCGGTCTACGTCCTGTATCAGCTGACCACCGGCAACTATCGACAGGTGCTGTTCGTCCGGCGTGATGTTGCCGGCGTGTGGCCGATGGTCCGGCACTACTTCTTGTTCGCGCCGAAGCCGCCGCAGAACGCGACTTACAACGCGCTGCAGAAGCTCGCCTACACGACGGCGCTCGCGCTGGGTGTGGTGTTAATCGTGACCGGGTTCGCCCTCTACAAGCCCGTTCAGTTGTCGCCGCTGGTGTCGCTGCTCGGCGGCTTCGGGCTCGTTCGCGTCTGGCACTTCGCCGCGATGTGCGGCCTGCTCGCGTTCATTCCCGGCCACGTGATCATGGTCGCGCTGCACGGCTGGAAGAATTTCGCATCGATGTGGACCGGCGGCGCCGAGTCTCAGCGCCGCACGCCCATGCCGAACTGATCGCCGTTGCGCACCGGCTTCGCGCCGTCGAAGTCGATTTCGAGCAGCTTCTCGCTCCCGATCTGCCGGCCGGTCTCGTCCTGCAGCGCCTTCACGAGCTTTTTCGACTTCGTCTCGAACACTTCTCCAGTCGACGGATAGGCATGCGTTCCATCGATGCTGAACGTCACCCACCCGGGCTGATCGCGAACCTTCAGCGTCGTCACTTGCTTCGGCGGCATGACGGTGTTGTCGAAGATATGCACCGCGCTGTTGTGGCCGTCGCACAACCAGATCTCGCGCTCATCGGGCGTTAGGCCGATGCCGTGGCTCGGGCACCCGTGCCGCGCGACCGGCCCCATCTCGTAGCCCTTCACCTCGATGCGATGCAGCTTGCGGCCGGATCTGATCTCGCCGATCTCGAAGCCGAGCAGCTCGTTGACGTTCACGTAGCACAAGGTCTGCGCCGCGTTGATCGTGAACGGCCGGATGAAGTTGCCGAACGGACCGACGGTGGAGACGACCGAATGCGTCTTCGTATCGGCGACGGACAAGAACGGCGACCGCAACCCCGCGAGGTAGGCGCGGCGGCCGTCGGCGCCGTAGACCGTGTTGTGCGCGCCGGACTTGGTGACGATCGTGGTGATCACTTCGCCGGTCAACGCCTGGACGATGTTCCAGTGCGGGCCTTCGAGGGAGGGCACGTAGAGCGTTTTGCCGTCGGGAGCAATCGCGAGACGGTCGCAGCCGCCGTCCAGCTCTTTTTCCCAGTCCATCTTCTCCGTCAGGAGATCGATGCAGCCGATGCGCTTGATCGTCGTGACGTAGAGTTTGGCGGTCTTGGCGCTCGCGGCAACGCCTTTGACGTTCTCCGGGTCTTTACCTTCCTGAAGGGCCCAGGTCGGGATGCGCTTGATGAACTCGTACCCCTTGTCGATGTCGTAGACGAGCACACCGACGCCGCCGTACGACACGTAGTTTCGAATGCCGGGTTCGGCGATGTAGAGAAGCCGGCGCTTGCCCTGAGCCGTCGCCGTCAGCGTCGAAAGGGGTGTTGTCAGCGCCGCCGCTGTTGCCGCCAGGAACTCTCGTCGTCGTAGCATGGGGCCTATCATAGAGCGTTTGCGTTTCCGCCTCGAACCGTTCTAGTATGGCCAACCAATATGAGATATCTCCGTGGCCTGGTCAGGCGGATTGCGGCACTGCTGGGTGCGGGCCGGGACGAGGAACTGTCAGCCGAGCTCGAGAGCCATGTCTCGCTCCACGTCGACGATCTGATGCGGCAGGGCCTCGATCGCGGTGAAGCGCGCCGACGGGCCTTGTTGCGGCTGGGCGGACTGGATGCGACGAAGGAAGCGTATCGCGATCGACGAAGCTTGCCGATCGTCGAAGCGTTCATTCAGGACGTCCGATATGCGTTTCGCCTCATGCGGCGGAACCGAGGATTCACGGCGGTCGCCGCCATCACGCTTGCGCTCGGTATCGGCGCGAACACCGCGATCTTCAGCCTCGTCGACGCCGTGCTGCTCAAGACCCTGCCAGTCGACGATCCGTCTCGGCTGGTCGTGCTCGACAAGATCACGCCGCGAGGCACGAAGCAGAACATCTCCAATCCCTTGTTCGAGCGATTGCGCGACCAGACCCAGATCTTTTCGGGCGTCTTCGCGGCGCTGGACGGAACCTACAACTACGAGATCGTCGGCCCCGCGCCGGCTCGCGTGCGGGTGCAAGCGCCCCTGCAGCTGGTCTCCGGTGAGTATTTCTCGGTGCTCGGCGTTTCGCCGCTCATGGGACGGATGCTGACACCCGACGACAACCGCGTCGGTGATGCCGCGTCCGTCGCCGTCATGAGCCACGAGTTCTGGCAGCGCCGTTTCGACCGCGATCCGAACGTGATCGGTCAGTCGCTGATCGTCAAAGGTCAGACCGTGACGATCGTCGGCGTTGCGCCGCCGGGATTCTTCGGCGAATCGGTCGGCCGAGCACCGTCGCTCTGGCTTCCGCTCGCGATCCAGCCGCGCTATGACAGGTCGCTCCTGAGCGATCCGAACGTCGGCTGGCTCCGCGTCATGGCCCGGTTGCGGCCGGAGGTCGACGAGCAGCAGGCGTCGGCGGCCCTGACGACGGTCGTCACGCAGATTCTCCGAGAGCCTGGAAGCGACGGCAAGCCGGTGCGATGGCTCGGCATCGATCGGATCGAGGTCTCGGCTGGAGGGCGCGGTCTGGCCGACTTTCGCGAACGATTCTCGCGACCGCTGCGCATCCTCACGGGGATCGTCGGCCTGGTGCTGTTGATCGCGTGCGCGAACGTCTCGAATCTGTTGCTCGCGCGCGCGGCCGGTCGTCAACGCGAGATTGCCGTCCGTCTCGCGATCGGCGCGGCGCGCCGGCGGCTGTTGACGCAGCTGCTCACCGAGGGCGCGTTGCTCGCGGCGCTCGGCGGAACACTTGGGATTCTGCTGGCATGGTGGGGCAGCAACGGCCTGCTCCGCCTCGCGTCGAGCGACACGTCGCCCATTCCGATCGATGTCACGCCCAACCTGCGGCTCCTGGCGTTCACCGTCGCGGTGTCGTTGGTCACGGTTGTCGTGTTCGGGCTCGCGCCGGCGGTGACGGCCTCGAACGTCGACGTCAATGGCGTTCTCAAGCGAGCGACGTCGGGACCGGTGCGCGCACGCCTGTCGCGCGGCCTCGTCGTGACGCAGGTGGCCATGTCGCTGGTGCTCCTGAGCGGCGCCGGGTTGTTTCTGCGGACGCTCCACAACCTTCGGACGCGCGACGTCGGCTATCCGCGCGAGATGCTGATGCAGGGACGCATTCCGGGAGGTGGACGGTCGCCGGCCCAAATCGCCGAACGCTCGCAGGAGATCGTCGCGCGCCTGGCCTCGATTCCCGGCGTGCAAGCGGCAACGCTCTCCTCGTCCGGAATCGGCACCGGCACGTCGACCACATGCTGCATCGCTGTCGAGGGGTTTACGCACGTCAAGGGCGAGGACCGCGACATCGGCATGATCGCGATCGCCCCCGATTACTTCCGCGCCATCGGCCTTCCGATCGTGCGAGGCCGAGCGCTGCTCCCGTCCGATCGCGTGGCTTCAGGCATGCCGATGAAGACCGCGGTCGTCAACGAGGCGTTCGTCCGCCGCTACCTCGGACCGGGAGATCCGATCGGCCGGCGATTCGGCTGGGGCGATCCTCCGAAGGTCACCTACTCGATCGAGATCATCGGCGTCGTCAAAGACGCGCTGTATGGAGATCTCCGGCAGGCGAGCAGGCCGCTGCTCTACACGCCGTTCGGGTCCATGCCGGTGTCGCCGAACGTGCTCGTACGGACCTCGGGCGCGCCGCAGACGCTGATTGAAACGATTCGGCGCGAGGTCGCGACGATCGATCCGACCCTCGACTTCAGGATGCGTCCGCTGTCCGTCGAAGTCGATCGCATGCTCGTTCGCGAGATGCTGCTCTCGAGGCTGTCCGGCTTCTTTGCCGTGCTGGCGGTGGTGCTCGCCGGCATCGGCGTCTACGGCGTGATGGCCTACACGATCGGCCGGCGCACGCGAGAGATTGCGATCTGCGTCGCCCTCGGCGCCGCTCGCCGGTCGATTCTCGGCGGCGAGCTGCGCAGTGCGCTGGCTCTGGTCGCGATCGGCATCGCCGCCGGTGTGCCCGCCGCGATCGTCGGCGGGCGATTGGTCGCAAGCCAGCTGTTCGGCGTCTCGACCGCCGATCCCACGACCCTGACGGCTGTCGCTGCGCTGCTCGCGCTCGTCGCCGCCGTGGCCGCGTATCTCCCGGCCCGGCGCGCCGCGCGCGTCGATCCGACACTTGCGCTACGGTGGGAGTAGGAAAGGGAAAAGGCAAAAGGCAAAAGGGAGAAATTCCCTTTTCCTTGTCCCTTCTCCCTTAGAAATCGATCGCAATTACCTCGTGGCCATCGACGAACGGCACCGTGACGGTGATCACGTTGCCCGATTGCTCGACGTGCGGCGACGACCGCGCCGTCAGCAGCTGAATCTTCTTCGCCCTCGTGCCGGCCGGCAGTCGGATGCGGGCACGCTGCGGACCGATCGGAATCGTCTCGCGCAGCGGTCCCTTCATCATCATCGGGTTGGTCAGGTTCACGAGGTGAACCGTCATCGAGTCGCGCTGGCGCCACGCGGTGACGTCCAGGATGCCTGGCCCTTCCACTTCCACCGGCTGCGGCTCGTTTGCCGCCCACCGCACCGCGTTGCGCAGCAGCCGGCCGTGATCGACGCTCAAGACTTCCCAGAACGTGCGATCGATGTCCCAGGGAAAGTACGCGACGCGGCTGGCGCCGATGGTGCGGATGTACAGCTCTCGCGTGTCGGTGCGCGTGACCCGGGGATACACGTCCTCCATCGGCAGGTCGGGATAGGTCGGGATCAGGGTCAACGGTGAGGCAAAGCTCTCGGTCGGCCGCACGGCGATGCGAAACACGCCGTTGATGATGCGGGTCGCGTCTTCGAAGCCGTCGATAATCGCGTGGCGCCGGCCGGTGAGCGAATCTGGCTCGAGATTGAGATACGAATTGTGCATCGGTCCGTCGATCTGGCCGGCGAACGACACGCCGAACACGTCGGCGAGGCCGAAGTCTTTTCGCTGACGGCCGGTCTCATCGTAGAGCGACGTCGCGAAGGTGGCGAGCAGGCTGCCGCCGCGTTTGACGTAGCCGCGCAGCGCCTCGCATTGCGCATCCGAGAGCGCCGCCGCATCGGCCAGGATGATCAGCTTGAACGAGTCGAGGCGGTCGGGCGTGAGAAAGGCCTCGTGCACCAGCTCGAATGGAATCCGCGCTTCGATCAGCGCGTGATACATCCCGAGCACGTGATCCTCGAAGCGGTCGCCCGGCGCGACGCCGGGATGATAGGTCGCGGTCTGCTCGGAGTGGAGCAGCGCCACGCGCGCGAGCGGCGCTTCGTTGCGAAGGTAGCGCTCGTGATCGAAGTGCCACTGGTAGATCCGTTCGACCGCCGGCAGCCATCGCCGATCGTAGAGCACGCCGGAGAATTTGGTGACCCACGGCCGCATCCCGTTGGCCGTGCCCTCGGCGACCCACAATCTGATCTCGGGCTCCGACTGCACGGAATCCTTCCAGCGATAGGGCTCTTCGACACCGACGCTGAAGATCCCGCCGATCGGCCGCTGGCCCATCACCGACCGGTATTCCTTCGCGCGCCGTCCGTTCGCCCACGGCGGCGTCAGTCCGCGGCGCGCCTGATTGTCGGTGAACTGAATCGCGGCCAGCTCACCGGCGGTCTTGAGATCGGGCGGACCATTCGGAATGAAGCGCGCCTCCGGGTTCGCCGCGCGAACCGTCGCGTCCCAGTGCTGCCATAGCAGCGTCAGCCGCGCCTTGCGCCACTCGAGATACTGGCGCCGCGCCGGGTCGCGAGGATCGGTGGTGCGCGGCAGGCTCGCGCCGGTCGCCTCCTTGTAGTTCTGCTCGCAGTGAACGCAGTAGCAGTCGCCGCCCTGCGGCGCCCAGCGATTCGAGAAGATGCCGTCGACCTTGTACTTCGTCACGATCTCGCGGTGCACGCGATCCATGAAGTCGAAGTTGTACGGCCCGAGCGCGCACGTGACCCACAGATCGGGATTCGCCCAATGCTTCAACGGCGCGCCGGCTCGCGTGACCGAGATCCAATCGGGATGCGCGGTCTTGACTTCGTCACGGACGGCGTGCGGATCGGTGCGCGCCACGACCTGCATGCGCATCGCACGGCATCCGGCAACAAGATCGCCGAAGGGGTCGCTGGTACCCAGCCACGCGCTGCGATGATGCAGCGGCACTTCGGTGGGGTAGTAGGCGACGATACCGCCGGCGCTGAGCGTCGCGGCGTCGGCATGAAGCCGACGAAAGTAGTCGAGCCAGAACTTGACGTCGAAATTTCCGGGATCGTTTTCGACCAGCGTGAGCTGGACCCACCGCATCGGACGATCGAACCACCCGGCTTCGATGCCAGGGCTGCCAGGGACGCCAGGCGCGGCGTTCTGCGCCGTCGGCACAGGGGATGACTGGCTCGTTGCCGCGGGCGCGGCGATTGAGGCGAACGCGCCGGCGCCGGTCACCTGGAGGAAGTCGCGACGCGTGAGATCTTGCCGCATGCGCCGGATTGTACGTCCGTTACTTCAACGCGAAGGCCACCAACTTCGTGTCGAGGCGCGAGAACGGCGTGTCGTGGCCTCCGGCCGCGATGACCATCAGCTGCCGGCGCGCCGTCGTGTAGATCAGCGGCGTCGCTCGCGCGCTGGTCGGCAGCTCACCTTTCCACAGTTCACGGCCGCTGCTGGTCTCGAACGCGCGAACGTACGGATCCAGCGTCGCGCCGATGAAGACGAGTCCAGTAGCCGTCGCGATCGGTCCCCCGAGATTCGGTGAGCCGGTTGAGGTCTCGAGTTTCGCGTTCATCTTGTCGCGAAGATCGCCGAGCGTCACGCGCCACGCGATCGCCCCGGTGTCGACGTCGACGGCCACCAGTTCGCCCCACGGCGGCGCGGTGCAGGGTCTTCCCGCCGGCGAGAGAAAGAACTGCCGCGACATCGCGTAGGGCGTGCCCGCCTGCTCGGTCGTCTCGCGCTCGGGATGGGCGCGCCTCGCCTCGGCGAACTGCGCGCGCGGCACCAGCCGGACGATCGCCGGCAGGCGATTGACCGGCACGATCAGACGCCGCGTCGACGGATCCCACGCGGCGCCGCCCCAATGGAGGCCACCGATGTTGCCGGGGACGATCAGGCTGCCGCGGACGCTCGGCGGCGTGAAGATGCCCTCGTTCCGCACCGCGTCGAAGATCTCGCGGCAGGCCGCACGTTCCTCCGGCGTTGCACCCCACAGATCCTCCGCGCGGATCTGCTGCGGCACCAGGCTCGGCGGCCGTTCCGGAAATGGCTGCGTGGCCGCCGCCTGTTCCCCCTCGACGTCGCTCTTTGGAACCGGACGCTCGACGATCGGAAACAACGGCTTGCCGCTGATCCGATCGAACAGGAAGAGATGCCCGGTCTTCGATCCGACGGCAACCGCCGCACCGGATCGGGATGGGAAGAGCAGCGGCGGCGAGGCGACATCGTAGTCCCACAGATCGTGATGGACGGTCTGGAACGACCAGACCACGGCTCCGGAGGAGGCGCGGAGCGCGACGATGGAGTTCGCATGACCGTCCTGGCCGGGCCGCATGCCGCCGAAGTAGTCGGGGCTCGCGCTCCCGATCGGCAGGAACACCAGATCGTTTGCCTCGTCGACGACGATCCGCGACCAGGTGTTGGCGCCGCCGGCATTCGCGTCGGCCGGCAGTGGATGGAACGTCCAGCGAAGCGCGCCGGTACGACTATCGAAGGCGCGGACCTCGCCGGACGACATTCGCGCGCGGCTGTTGTCGGCGATGGAAGAGCCGATGATCACGAGGTCGCGATAGATCGCCGGCGGCGACGTCACGCCGTACTCGCCGGGCCACTCAGGCGCCCGTCGCAGTCCTTCGGTCAGATCGATCTGACCGGCGCGACCGAATTCCGCGCATGGCCGTCCCGTCGCGCGGTCGAGGCACGCCAGTCGGGCGTCGACGGTGCCGACGTAGATCCGATCGCCGCGCAAAGTCACGCCGCGGCTGGCGAAGTCGCCATAGTTGCCGTCAGTTCGAACGCGAAGCTCCGTACGCCAGATCTCGGTTCCGGTTTCCGCATCCAACGCGATCACGGCGCCGCGCGGCGTCGAGAGATAGAGCTTGCCGTCGTCGTACACCGGCGTCGCTTCGAACGCGGGCGGCTTCGAGCCGGGCCGCAGCCGTTCCGACGATTCGTGGGTGTCGTAGGTCCAGGCCGGCGAGAGACGCAGGACGTTCGAGGGAGAGATGGATTCGACCTCGGCCGCCGGCGCGATCAACGTCAGGAGCAGGGCAGTGAGCGACACGAGTGAAAGGCGCATGAGTGGACAATAGTGTCCTATAATCAATTCTCCAGATGCAGCCCTCAAACGTTGGGGACCCGAACTACTACCACCGCGTAGTGGATTGTCAGTGGGCGTGTCCCGCGCACACCAACGTTCCCGAGTACATCCGTCTGATCGCGCAAGGCCGCTTCACCGAGGCCTATCTCCTCAATCGCGAATCGAACGTGTTCCCCGGCATCCTCGGCCGTACCTGCGATCGGCCCTGCGAGCCGGCGTGCCGCCGCACGAGGGTCGACGGGAAAGCGGTTGCGATCTGCCGCCTCAAGCGCGTCGCCGCCGACAACCGTGGAGAGGTGAAGCATCTCCTGCCGACCGCTGCGGCGACGAAGAACGGCAAGCGCGTCGGCATGATTGGCGCCGGCCCGGCTTCGCTGACGGTCGCCAACGATCTCCTGCCGCTCGGCTACGAGGTGACGATCTTCGAGAAGCTGCCGCAGCCTGGCGGCCTCATGCGGATCAACATCCCCGCCTTCCGGCTGCCCGAACAGGTTCTCGACGAAGAAATCGGCTACATCGTCGACATGGGCGTCGACGTCCGCTACAACTCGCCGATCGACAGCCTGAAGGGGATGCTCGACACCGGAGAGTTCGATGCCGTGTTCGTCGGCAGCGGCGCGCCCAAGGGCAAGGAGCTCGAGATTCCAGGCCGCCACGACACCGATCAGATTTTCATCGGCATCGAGTGGCTCGAGTCGATCCACTTCGGCCACGTCGACTCGGTGGGCAAGCGCGTGCTGATCATCGGCGTCGGCAACACCGCCATGGACTGCTGTCGATCGTCGAAGCGTCTTGGCGCCACCGACGTGAAGGTCATCGCGCGCAAGACGCGGAAGTACTTCAAGGCGTCTCCGTGGGAGCTGGAAGACGCCGAGGAAGAGGGCGTCGAGATCATCGAGAATCTGCAGCCCGTCAGGTTCATCATCGAGAACGGCGTCCTGACCGGGATGGAGTTCGACAAGTTCAAGTCGGTCGAGACCGACAAGGGGCTGAAGCAGGAAGTGATCGGCCGCGAGATCCTGCCCTGCGACACGGTGGTGCTCGCAATTGGCCAGGACAACGCCTTCCCGTTCATCGA
>Ga0075423_10007137_pt1 | contig 10525 bp, 7 predicted proteins | sample SoiMethybrSBSTD2_FD_80114 | JGI IMG/M metagenome (GOLD analysis project Ga0075423, IMG submission 80114) | Bulk soil microbial communities from a Populus tree surrounding site in Tennessee, USA - Soil MetaG P. TD hybrid SBSTD2 | ecosystem: Environmental > Terrestrial > Soil > Tree plantation...
GGCCCGCCCTCGCTTGATTTTCAGGCGTCCTTCCTGATACATAAGTCGAGTGGTTGCATCCGACGACTTCCGCCGTGTTCTCGGTCACTTCGCGACCGGAGTGACGATCGTCACCACGCGGGACACGGACGGCCGTCCCACCGGCCTCACCGTAAGCGCGTTCTGTTCGGTCTCGCTCGATCCGCCGCAAATCCTCGTATGCGTCGACCACAAGTCGCAGAGTTATCCGGCGCTGCGCGATGGCGCGCACTTCGCCGTCAACTTCCTCGGAGACGCACACGAGCACGTGTCGCGGCGCTTCGCGACCACGCGGCTGGACAAGTTCGACGGCGTGCCGCACGCCGTGAGCAAGCACGGCGTGCCGCTGCTCGAGGGCGCGCTGGCTCAGTTGGAATGCCGGGCGGTGTCGCGACACGTCCAGGGTGATCACACGATTCTCGTCGGACTCGTTGAAGAGGCTCGTAACGGCGCCGGCGAACCGCTGCTGTATTACCGCGGCAAGTATCGCCGTCTTGGCGAAACCCATTCCGGAGCGACATCGTGACGCATATTCCGCTTTCCCGCCCCGCCGTCGATGACGAGATCAAGCAGGCCGCACTCGCCGCGATGGATTCGCGCCAGTGGATTCTCGGGCCGGAGTGCAAACAGTTCGAGACCGAGCTGGCCCGCTACGTCGGCGTGCGCCATTGCGTGCTGACCAATTCGGCGACGGCCGGCTTGTGGCTGACGCTGCGTTCGCTCGGCGTGAAGGCAGGCGACGAGGTGCTGGTGCCGTCGCACACGGCGTTTCCCACGATCGAGGCCGTGTGCTTCGCGGACGCGACACCGGTCTTCGTCGATGTCGATGAGTTCTACACGATGGACGCCGCCGACGCGGCCGCCAAGATCTCGCCACGCACGGTCGGTGTCGTGCCCGTGCACCTGTACGGACAGGCCGTCGACGTGCCCGCGGTACGCGATCTCGCCAACCGTTTCGGGCTCTGGATGCTCGAGGACTGTGCGCAGGCGCACGGCGCGAGCTTCCAAGGTGGCAAGCTCGGCAGCTTCGGGCGTGCCGCGGCATTTTCGTTCTACCCGTCGAAGAACCTCACCGTCATGGGCGATGGCGGCGCTGTCATCACGGACGATGACGAGATCGCCGCGCGCTGCCGCCGTCTGCGCGACCACGGTCGGTTGAACAAGGACGTCCACTCGGAGGTCGGCTTCAACCTGCGCTTCAACGACATCCAGGCGGCCATCGGCCGTGTGCTCCTGCGCCGTCTCGACGCGATGAACGATCGGCGCCGTGAGATCGCCGCCAGATACAACGAGCGCCTCGCCGGCCTGCCGCTCGAGTTGCCGCGTGAGCGCCCGGGCGCGCGCCACGTCTACCATCTCTATGTCGTGCGCACGCCGCGCCGCGCGGAGCTGGCCGCGTTCCTGAAAGATCGCGGGATTCAGACCGGCGTGCACTACCCCGTGGCGAGCCATCGCCAGCCGGCCGTCGAGCGCTTCGCGCCCCCGGTGCTGCCGGTGACGGAACGGCTCGTCGACGAGATCCTCACGCTGCCGATCTCCGCGGGCCACACCGACGCCGAGATCGACACGATCGCGGCGGCAGTCAGGGCGTTCTTCTGATCGGCGCCGGCGTCGCGATCTACCGCCGGCTGTTCGTCCATCTCAAGCCCCACCTGCCGATTCTGCTGCTCGGCGGTGCGCTTGCGTTCGTGGTGGCGGCGATGGAGGGCGCGATCGCCTGGCTGGTGAAGCCGGCCATGGACGGCATCTTCATCCGGCGCGACGTCGCGATGCTGACGCTGATCCCCCTCCTGCTGTTCGGTGCGTACGTGGTGAAAGGCGTGGCGCGCTACGGCCAGTCCTATCTCATGGCCGCCGTCGGCGAGCGCGTCATCGCGACGCTGCGTCGCGCGCTCTACCGGCACATCCAGACGATGCCGCTGTCGTTCTTCTCGGATCGCCACTCGGCCGACCTCATGTCGCGGATCATCACCGACGTCAATCGCCTTGCCCGGCTATCCTCCACCGTGCTCGTCATGACCGTCCGCCAGGTGGCGCTCATGCTGGCGCTCGTGGTCGTCATGTTCGCGCGCGAGTGGCGCCTGGCGCTCATTGCGCTGCTCGTGTTCCCGCTCATCGGCGTGATCGTGCGGGCGATCGGGCGCCGGCTCTATCGGATCAACAAGCGCTCGCAGGAGAAGATCGCCGAGCTCAACGTGCTGCTGCACGAGGCGCTGGCCGGCACCAAGATCGTCAAGGCGTTCGGTCGCGAGGCGTACGAGGCCGAACGTTTCGACCGCGTGAACGATCGCCTGCTCGCGCTGGCCCTCAAGGACCATCGCGCCGACGAGATCACCGAGCCGCTCATGGAGATCGTCGCCGCGATCGGTGTCATGGGCGCGCTCTGGTACGGCGGGAACCAGGTGATCTCGGGCGCGATGACGCCCGGTGACTTCTTCTCGTTCACGGCGGCGCTCGCGCTGCTCTACGGGCCGGTTCGTCAGCTCTCGCGAATCGTCAATACCGTGCAGCAGTCCACCGCGTCCGTCGAGCGGGTATTCGAGGTCCTCGACACGCCGCCCGCCATCGCGGATCGACCCGGCGCACGCGTGCTCAATTCCTTCACGGGAAGCCTGGTGCTGGAGGGTGTGTCGTTCCGCTATTCGGACGCCGCCGAGCCCGTGCTGCGTGACATCGATCTCGAGGTCCGCCATGGCGAGGTGGTCGCCTTCGTCGGCATGAGCGGCGCCGGCAAATCGACGCTGCTGGACCTGCTGCCACGCTTCCACGATGTCACCGCCGGACGCATCACAGTGGACGGCCATGACCTCCGCGATCTCACGCAGGCCTCGCTGCGCGCGCAGATCGGCCTGGTGACGCAGGACACGTTCCTGTTCAGCGATTCGATCTACTACAACGTCTCGTACGGCCGTCCCGACGCGCCGTTCGCGGACGTCGCGCGCGCCGCACGGCAGGCGCACGCCGAGGAGTTCATCCTCGCCTGCCCGCAGGGCTACGACACGCTGGTCGGCGAGCGCGGAGTGCGGCTCTCAGGCGGACAGCGGCAGCGACTGGCGATCGCGCGCGCGTTCCTGAAGGACCCGCCGATCCTCATCCTGGACGAGGCCACGTCGGATCTGGATGCCGAAAGCGAGTTCATCGTGCAGCAGGCGCTCGCCGACCTGATGCGTGGACGGACGGTCCTCGTCATCGCGCACCGGCTCGCCACCGTGCGCAATGCCGACCGCATCGTCGTCGTCCACGAAGGCCGCATCGCCGAGGTCGGACGCCACGATCAGCTGCTGGCCGGCGACGGCGTCTACCGCCGCCTGTACGCATTGCAAATGGAGCCAGCGCGCGTCTAGAGCAGGCCACCCACGGTTCGAGCCGTGCAACCACCCGTCGCTACAACAGAGCCGGCGCGCGTCTAGAGCAGGCCACCCACGGTTCGAGCCGTGCAACCACCCGTCGCTACAACAGAGCCAGCGCGCGTCTAGAGCAGGCCACCCACGGTTCGAGCCGTGCAACCACCCGTCGCTACAACAGAGCCAGCGCGCGTCTAGGACCGGGCCGCGGAGAGGCTGACATAGCGTCAGCCTCTCCGCGGAGGCTCTCCGACACCGTCGCGTGTGCAGGAAGTTCCATCACCGCGGCGGCGAAGAGTTACGCGGGGCGCGGATCTGGCCGCTGAGTTGCTCTCTCCCGCGCGAACTATGCGCGCGCGCCGCCTGCTCCGCCGCCGAACGCTCCACGCGATCGCCGCCGTGCTCGTCACCCTCGGCGCGCTCGTGCTCTCTGATCTCGTCTCCGTCACGATGCCGGCGCCGGCGAGCGACCGGCCCCTGCATCACGGCCGACGCGGGTTCCGCAATGTCGATCCGGACTACGCCTACTCCCTCGCCAGTCGCATCGCGCACGTGGTCGGTCGGCCGCCGGCCCCCGCGCGCGGCCGGCCGCTCGAGGTGGTCGCCAACGACGGCTCAGCGCTGCGGGGTCCGCTGGCGGCGCCGCTGATCACGTGGGTCGGCCATGCGACCTTTCTGGTCCAGCTCGACGGATTCAATCTGCTGACCGATCCGATCTGGTCGCAGCGCACGAGCCCGGTCGCGTTCGCCGGGCCGCGCCGCCTCGTGCCACCGGGGATTCGTTTCGAGGACCTGCCGCCGATCCACGCGGTGCTGATCTCGCACGATCACTACGACCACCTCGATCTGCCCACGGTCACCCGGCTGGCGCGCACGCATCGGCCGACATTCTTCGTACCGCTCGGGCTCCGCGGGTGGTTCGAATCGCGGGGGGTGCCCAACGTCGTCGAGCTGGACTGGTGGCAGTCGTCGAGCCTCGGTCCACTGACGATCACGGCGGTGCCCGCCCAGCATTCGTCCGGACGCTCGCTCCTGCTGGACGACCAGAACGAGCGGTTGTGGGCGTCATGGGTCGTCGCCGGGCCCGATCGGCGCTTCTTTTTCGCCGGCGACACCGGTTATCACGCTGGACTGGCGGAGATCGGCCGCCGCCTGGGGCCGTTCGACGTCGCGGCCCTTCCGATCGGAGGTTACAGCGATTTTCGGCACCACCATCCAAACCACTTGAATCCGGAGGAGACCGTGCAGGCCTTCGAGGATCTGAAGGCCTCGCTGCTGGTGCCCATGCATTGGGGCACCTTCGAGCTGAACCGCGAGCCTTTCCGCGTGCCACCCGACCGGCTGATGGCGGAGGCGCTCCGACACGGTCTCGAGGAGCACGTTGCGCAGTTGAGTCCAGGACAGACCGTCCGCTGGTAATCTGTCCGTATGCTCGCCGCCTGGGGCCGCGCGGTCCACCGGTTGCGATGGTGGCTCGTGGGTCTCTCACTCGTGCCGCTCACGCTGTGGCTCGGGGTGCCGACGGGCGAGCGTCTCGACGAATCCGTCGTGCCTCCCGACATGGAAGCGGTCCGCGCGGTGCGCCTACTCGATGCGGAGCTGGCGCCGCGGCCGCCCTCCTTCGGACTGATCTTCAGCAGCGACACGCTCCGTGCCGACGATCCGCGCTTCATCGAGGCCGTGCGCCGGGCGCTGGCCCCGCTGCGCAGCGATCGTCGCGTCACACGCATCCGCACGCCGTGGGACGGGCCGATGCCCGATGCGCGCGCGCTGTCCTCCAATGGTCATCGCGCGGCCGTGATCATCGAGGGCGAAGGTCGCGCGCCGGCGTTTGCCTCGATGGTGGTGCCCTCGGCGCGGCCCGAGCTCTATCCGCAGCTGCGCGCCAAGGTCCGCTCCGACACGCTCGACATCCTGCCGTTCGGGCCCATGGCGCTCAATCACGACTTCACCGAGATGGTGAAGGATGACCTGCACCGCGCGGAGATCGTCGTGCTGCCGCTGGTGCTCGTCTTCCTGCTGATCGTGTTCGGCTCGGTGGTCGCGGCCATGCTACCCCTGGCCGTTGGGCTGCTCGGCGTCGGGGCGGGGATGGCGGTCACTGGACTGCTCTCGTGGGTCATGCCGGTGTCGGCCTACGCCGCCAACGTCGTGTCGATGATCGGCCTCGGCGTGGCCATCGACTACTCGCTGTTCATGGTGAGCCGCTATCGTGAGGAGCTCGTGGCGCACGCGCCGCCCACAGCGCTGTCACGCACGCTTGCCACTGCCGGTCGCACGGTGATTTTCTCCGGCATGGCCGTCGGCATCGGACTGCTCGGCATGATCCTGCTGCGCATGGGCAGCGTGAGCACCATCGGCATCGCGAGCGCCGTCGTCGTCGGTTTCGCCGTCCTCTACAGCCTCACGCTGCTGCCTGCGCTGCTCGCAATCCTCGGCCCGCGGGTCAACTCACTGTCGCTGTGGCGCGGAGGCCCCGCGGCGGGGGTCGGGACACGATCGATGTGGCATCGGCTCGCCACGGCCGCCATGGCGCGGCCGTGGCACGTGCTCGTGCCGGTGGCGCTTGTTCTGATCGTCCTCGGGCTGCCGTTCCGCCATATCCATCTGGGCACGCCCGACATCTCGACGCTGCCAGAGCGCGCGGAATCGCGCCGCGGCCAGGAGCTCTTGGCGCGAGACTTCCCGCAGCTCGAGCCCAACAGCATCGTGGTCGTCCTGCACTATCCCGACAACGCCGGTCTGACAGAAGCGCGCGTGGACGAGCTGCACGCGCTCAGCCGATGGCTCGCGGGCCGGCCCGGTGTGGCGCGCGTCGACAGCGTGGTGGACCTCGATCCGCGCATCACCCTGGCTCAGTACAAGATGATGGCGTCGGCGCCGCGCGAGATGCTGCCGCCGCCGATGCGTGAGGCGTTCGAGCAGATGACGGGCCCGCACGTGACCCTGCTCGTAGCGCAAACGCGGCTCGCCGCGGACAGCCAGGAAGCGCGCGCGCTCGTGAAGACGATCCGCCGGGACCATCCACCCGTCAACGCCGACCTGCTCGTCACCGGGCGTACCGCCTACGATGTCGATTTCGTCGCGCTGGTCTCACGTGTGGCGCCCGGCGCCGTCGCCTTCGTGCTGGCGGCGACGTTCGTCGCGCTCTTTCTGCTGTTGGGCTCGGTGCTGCTGCCGCTCAAGGCCGTGGTGATGAACTGCCTGTCGGTCACGGCCTCGTACGGCGCGCTCGTGTGGATCTTCCAGGACGGCCACTTCAAGGACGTTCTGGGCTTCACGCCCGGGCCGATCGAGCCGGTGATCCCACTCATCATGTTCTGCGTGCTGTTTGGCCTGTCGATGGACTACGAGGTGCTGCTGCTCAGCCGCACCTACGAGGAATTCGAGCGCACGCACGACAACGATCGCGCAGTCGTCGCGGCGCTGGCCGCGACGGGACGGCTCATCACCGGCGCCGCCCTCATCATGGCCACGGTCTTCTTCGGCTTCGGCGCCGCGCACGCGGTGATGATCAAGGAGATGGGCATCGGCATGGGCATCGCCGTCGTGATGGATGCGACGGTCATCCGCGCGCTGCTCGTGCCGGCCACGATGCGGCTGCTCGGCGACTGGAACTGGTGGGCGCCGCGGCCGCTCAAGCGGCTGTGGGAGCGGCTGCGACTGCCCGTCAGCGCGCTGTGAGCTTCACGGACGCACTGCCTCGACTCTAACCCGTGGGCCCAGCGCTCGCCCTCGCCGCCGCCGTTCTGTTCGGTCTCAGCGCCCCCGCGGCCAAGATGCTGCTCGGCGCGATGGACCCGTGGCTTCTCGCAGGATTGCTGTATCTCGCGTCGGGCGTGGGACTCGGCGCGATGTTCACCGTGCGCGCGGCCACCGGAGGCGTGCGCGAGACACCACTACATCGGGCCGACGCGCCATGGCTCGGCGGCGCCATCGTCACGGGCGGGCTGATTGGCCCGGTGCTCATGATGTTCGGCCTGATGCATACGGGTGCCGCGCGCGGCGCGCTGCTGCTGAACCTCGAAGGCGTCTTCACGGCGCTGCTCGCTTGGTTCGTGTTCCGCGAGCACTTCGATGCGCGCATCGCGCTCGGTATGGCGGCGATCGGCGCGGGCGCGTTGCTGCTGGCGTGGGAGCCGAGCGCCGGCTTCGCGATCGACGTCGGCGCGCTCTTGGTGGCCGGCGCCTCGCTCGCATGGGCGATCGACAATAACCTGACGCGCCGGGTCTCCGGCGGCGATCCGGTGCAGATCGCGGCGCTCAAAGGCGCCGGCGCCGGGACGATCAACGTGTTGCTGGCGATCGCGGGCGGCGCGATGTGGCCACGAGCGGCCACCGTGGCCGGGGCGGCCGTGGTCGGCCTGGTCGGTTACGGCACGAGCCTCGTGCTGTTCGTGCAGGCGCTGCGACGGCTGGGTACGAGCCGCACCTCGGCGTACTTCTCGACGGCGCCCTTCATCGGCGCCGTCGCTGGAGTACTCGTGCTCGGCGAGCCGCTGACCGCGAGGCTCGCGGCCGCGGGCGCCCTGATGGCTCTCGGCTTGTGGCTGCACCTCACCGAACGCCACGAGCACGAGCACGTCCACGAGGCGCTCGAGCACGCTCACCTTCACTGGCACGACGAGCATCATCGCCACGAGCACGAACCGGGCGATCCGCCCGGTGAGCCGCACGCGCACGCGCATGTGCATTCACTGCTGCGGCATCGGCACCCGCACTACCCCGATCTCCATCACCGGCACGGCCACTGAGGGACCGCGAGACTACTTCCGGTTGCTCGGCGACAGCGCCGTCGCCAATCCCAGGCCGATGTACATCGTGCCCGGGATCCAGCGTCGCGTGAGGGCGACGCCGCGGCGCGCGCGCAGCCACTGCGCGGCGCTACCGGCGGTCAGCGCGTAGAGGCCGTCGGTCAGCAGCCCGAGCGCACAGAACACGAGGCCCAGGCACGCGATCTGCGTAGGCACGGCGCCGGCCGAGACGGTGACGAACTGTGGCAGGAACGCGAGGAAGAACAGCGCGGTCTTCGGATTGAGCACGTTGACGATGAAGCCGTCGATGAACGCGCGCGACAGCCGTGGCGCGGCCGCGAGCGTGACGTCCGTCGGCTCGGGAGCCTGCGCGATGAGCTGGCGTATCCCGAGATAGATCAGATACGCGGCGCCGAGGTACTTCACCACGCTGAACGCCGTGGCCGACGCGACGAGAACGGCGGACAATCCGGCCGCCGCCGCGGCCACGTGCACGAGGGTCCCGGCGTGAACACCGAGCACGGAGATCAGGCCCGCGCGCCGGCCCTGATCCACTGACCGCGTCACGACATAAAGTACGGCCGGCCCCGGGGTCAGCAGCAGCACCACCGCCGCCACGACGAACAGACCAAACCGCGAGGGATCGGGAAGCGTCTACTTCTCGCGGAAGCGATTGACGATCGGCAGCCGCCAGTCGCGTCCAAACGCCCGCGGCGTGATCTTGACGCCGATCGGGCCCTGTCGCCGCTTGTACTCCGCGGTATCGATCATGCGAATGACCTTCCGCACCGTTTCCGGCGGGAACCCACGCGCGATCAAATCCGCGACGCCACAGCTTTCCTCGACGTAGAGCTGGAGAATCGCGTCGAGGACGTCGTACGGGGGCAGCGTGTCCTGGTCTTTCTGATCGTGGCGCAGCTCGGCCGACGGGGCGCGATCGATGACCGACGCCGGGATGATGGCTTTGCCGCCTCGCGCGTTGACGTGCCGCGCGAGCTCGTACACCAGCGTCTTGGGCACGTCCTTGATGACCGCGAAGCCGCCCGCCATGTCACCGTACAGCGTGGAGTAACCGACGGCGATCTCACTCTTGTTGCCCGTGGTCAGCACGAGCCAGCCGAACTTGTTGGACAGCGCCATCAGCAGCGTGCCGCGGATGCGCGCCTGGATGTTCTCCTCGGTCACGTCTTCCTTCAGGCCTTTGAACGGCTCCGCGAGCGACTTGAGAAATCCCTTGAACACCGGCGTGATCGGCACCCGCATGAACTCGATGCCGAGATTCTTCGCCAGCCGCTGCGCGTCGTCGCGCGTGCCGCGCGAGGAAAACGGCGACGGCATGGTGACGCCGGTGACGTTCTCCCGCCCGAGCGCCTCGACGGCGACCGCGGCCACCAGCGACGAATCGATGCCGCCCGACAGCCCGATCACCACACGCTTGAAGCCATTCTTGCGTACGTAGTCGCGCGTGCCGAGCACGAGCGCCTGGAAGACTTCGTCCACGCGCGACAGCGGCTCGACCAGCGGCACCGAGATCGGCGGCGCTTCGGGCCGTTCGCGCAGCCCGGGCACGCTGATGACCGGCGCGCGCGTGGCGTCGAGCGTCTCCTTCCGCCGCCGCGAGTCCTGCATGCGCGCGCGGAACACCGCGTCCAGGTCGATGTCCGCGGTCACCAGCTCTTCGACGAACTGCCGCCCGCGGGCCACGGTCTCGCCGTGCGGATCCACGATCATGCTGGCGCCGTCGAACACGAGCTCGTCCTGGCCGCCGACCATGTTGACGAACGCCAGCCACACGACGTCGTCGGCGGCGCGAGTCGCGATCATCCGCTCGCGGAAATGCGCCTTGCCGGCGTGATACGGCGAGCCGTTGATCGTCACGATGAGCTCGGCGCCGGCCAGCGCCTGCGGCGTGGTCGGGCCCGTGGGATACCACAGGTCTTCACAGACGTTCACGGCCACGCCGGTCGTCCCGATCGAGAACACCGACGCCTCGCGTCCGGCCTGGAAGTAGCGGTTCTCGTCGAAGACGCCATAGTTCGGCAGGAACTGTTTGTGATAGACGCCGGCCAGCGCGCCATCGTGGATCACCGCGGCCGCGTTGAAGAGATCCTGGCGCCGATCGACGAAGCCGACGATCGCGGTGAGACCCCGCGCCGCCTTGGTGACGTCGGCCAGCGCGGCGAGGTTCGCCTCGATGAAGGCCGACTTGAACAGCAGATCCTCCGGGGGATACCCCGTGATGACGAGCTCGGGAAACGCGACGAGGTCGGCGCCGACGGCGCGCGCCTGCGCGATGCCGTCGATGATGCGGCGAGCGTTGCCCTCGATGTCCCCGACCGTCGGATTGATCTGGGCCAGGCTCACGCGGAAGCGCCGCATGCCGCTATTGTAACCTCCGATCATCGACCC
>Ga0075423_10007138_pt1 | contig 10524 bp, 5 predicted proteins | sample SoiMethybrSBSTD2_FD_80114 | JGI IMG/M metagenome (GOLD analysis project Ga0075423, IMG submission 80114) | Bulk soil microbial communities from a Populus tree surrounding site in Tennessee, USA - Soil MetaG P. TD hybrid SBSTD2 | ecosystem: Environmental > Terrestrial > Soil > Tree plantation...
CTCGGCAACCGGTACCCCTTCCCGCGGATCTCGAGCTACGGCACGGTGACCCGCAACAACGGCGCGGATACCGTGGACGTGGGCTTCGATCGGGCCAACCCGACGGCGCACTTCGTGCGCGACCAGAGTCACAAGTACCTGTCGCCGCACATCCAGGTGTCGTTCCCGGTGACCGACAAGACGAACTTCCGTCTGTCGTACTCGCACCAGGTGCAGGCGCCGGACTTCGCGCTCCTGTTCGGCGGCATGAACATCGACCTGAACTTCACCAACACGAACCAGGTGTACGGCGCGGATCTCGACTTCGGGAAGACCATCGCATTCGAGTTCGGCATCCGGCACGCCTTCAGCGACGACATGGTGCTGGACGTGGCCGCGTACAACAAGGACATCGTGTCCGATCCCGCGGCGCGCCTGGTCACCCTGTACGATCCGACGCTGAAGGTCGACAACGACTTCCGCATCCTCACGAACCTGGACTTCGGGAACGTGCGCGGTATCGACGTCCGGCTCGACCGGCGCTTCGGCAACTACTTCAACGGGACGGTCGGCTACTCCTACCAGCAGGCCCGCAACACCGGCTCCGATCCCTTCACCTACGTGAACTACGGCTCGCGCATCGTGAATCAGGTCGGCGGCAACAACGGCGCGCAGCCGCCCCCGCAGGGCATCCTGCCGACCGACGACAGCCGGCCGCACACCCTCACCGGCGCCTTCGCGGTCAGCTTCCCGAAGGACTACAAGCAGGGGTCGGCGCTCGGCAGCGTGATGCGCAACGTGAACCTGTACTCGACGCTGCGCTACACCAGCGGCACGCCCTACACCAAGTGCGGGAGCAGCCAGGACGAAGAGGTCATTCTCTCGATCGAGGGCTGCGCCCGGGTGTTCCCCGAGGGCATCAACTCGCAGCGCCTGCCGGCGTTCAAGCAATTCGACGTGCGGCTCACGAAGGGCTTCGGCCTGGGCAAGTTCGACGTGACGGCCTATCTCGACGTGCGCAACGTGTTGAACTTCAAGAACACCCTGCAGGTGTACGCCCAGAACGGCGACATCGTGAACAACCAGGAGCGCGCCAGTCACCTCCGCGCGGACCTGAGCGATCTGGCCACCGAGCGTGACGCCAACAGTGCCGGGATCGCCGATCCGAACGACGGCACCGCCGACCCGGGCATCGACCTCCGCTTCGGCGGGGTGTCCGACCCGCGGACCGGCTGCAACGACTGGAAGAGCAGCAAGAACAGCGCGCCGGCGGCCGCGAACTGCGTGTACCTCATCCGGGCCGAAGAGCGCTTCGGCAACGGCGATCACATCTTCACCGTGGGCGAGCAGAGCAACGCGATCAACGCTCTGTACGACGCGGGTCGTGGTGAGCAGGAGCAAACGGCGCCCGGTCGTCGGGCCCGCCTCGGCTTCGAGATCAACTTCTGACCTGTAGCCGCGGACTGGCGCACCCGGGAAGACCCGGGTGCGCCAGGACCTCGGGATCGGTTTTCCCCAAGGAGGACGGGATGCGTTTCTCGCGTTGTCTGCACGGAATCTTGCGGGCGGGTGTGGTCATCGGAGTGCTCGGTGCGGCGCTGGCCTCGACCGCGTGGGCCAGGCCGAAGCCCAAGCCGGGGAACGGCTTCCGGCTGTTCGCCAGCGCCCAGACCATCTTCCAGGTCAACCGGGCGCAATGCCGCATCTTCGCCAGCGGCCAGCTGTGCGCCACGGGCTCCTCGACGGTCGGCGGCGGCATCTGGCCCAAGGGCACGGCCGACCAGTACATCTTCGCCGGCGGCCTGCAGATCGGCGGCGTCATCGATCCGACCGCAAGCAAGGCCGTCAACGGGTTCGCCGGGGATACCGCCGGCGCCTTCTTCTACAACACCTCCGGCAGCAGCAACGGCCTTTCGCTCAAGCAGATTCTGGCGGCGACCGATCCGGCCGACGTCGGGACCTGGCCGGCCGAGGCACGGGTTCCCTGCTCCGATCCCGCCACGACGACGATTCCGGGCGGGATTCCCGCGACGACGCTCACGCGATGCACCACGGCCGGCGTGGGCACGTCGCCGGAGGGCGACCTGTTAGATCCGGCACTGCAAGGCTCGGTGTCGGCCTCGCAGGGTGACCACTGGTTCGTGTACTGGGAAGGGGATCCCGCCGACCTCGCCTCCCGTACCCACCCGATGGGCATCCTGGTGGAAACCCGGGCGCTGGCGTGGAACTTCCCGTCCGGGAACGAAGACATCATGTATTTCATCTTCACGTTCTACAACATCACCAGCGCGAACCCGGACGCCTACATCAACGTGCGTTCGTCGCTCAGGTCGTTCATCCAGCAGAAGGGCCGCGACTTCGTCGCCGCCAACACGGCCAAGTACGGCATCAACCTGCCGCAGGACGGCTATACCATCAAGGACATCTTCGTCGATGTCGTGAACGACATGGACGTGGCGAACTTCAACGCCAACTATTCCGGCGTGAACGTGCCGTTCTCGCTTGGCTACACGTACCAGAACGACTTCAACGGTGCGACCGCGACGAGGGACTTCGGGTGGACGTTCGACCCCTCGATCTTCGGCTCGGCGCCCTTCTTCGCGGGCGTCGGCTTCGCGGGCGTGAAGTACCTGCTGAGCCCGATCAACCCGGCCACCGGCCAGCAAGTGGGCCTGACCCTGTTCGGCACCTTCTCCAACAGCGTGGGCTCGCTGACCGACCCCAACGACGACAAGCAGCTCTACCGGTTCATGACCGGCCACCTGCTCGGGACCGACGGGGCGTGCACGCTGAACCCGGACGTCGACCATATCTGCTCGGTGAACCTCGACAGCCCGGTCGACATGCGGTTCTACCAGTCCTCCGGGCCCTTCGACCTCGGGCCGGGACAGTTCGGCACGGTCGCGGTGGCCTACATCTTCGCCGCGCCGGTAGCCGACGGGAACTGCCCCGGACCGGGCTGCAACGTCAAGGCGGCCGACGGCGGTCAGGCGGATCGCCTCCGGATCATGGGTAACGCCGCGCGCATGGCAACGGGTGTGAACCAGATCGACCGGATGACCGGCTATCTCGACTTCCAGGACGCCAACGGGGACGGCGTCGTCACGCAGACGGAGATCAGCGCGCGGACCAACTCCCTGCTCGGCAAGGCCAAGGTGGCCCAGGACGTGTTCGACAAGCGCTTCCTGCTGCCCTTCGCCCCCGACGCGCCGCCATTCTACCTGGTGCCGGGTGACAACTCGGTGACCGTGTTGTGGTCGCCCTCGAACACCGAGACCACGCCAGATCCGTTCTTTACCGTCGCGAGCTCGCCCATCGTGACCAACCCCGACGGCAGCACGTCTGCCAACTCACTGTACAACCCGAACTTCCGCGGATTGGACGTCGAGGGGTACCGGGTCTACCGGGGCCGGACGAGCAACCCGAGCCAGCTCACGCTGCTGGCGCAGTACGACTACGCCCCGGACCCCGCGACCGGGAAGGGCATATTCCGCGACTTCCTCGCGACGGTCCAGAGCGGTACCGGCGGGCTCAACGTCGGCTGCGCACCGGAGCTGGGCATTCAGACCACGTGCCCGATCACGTTCAGCACGCCGGTGCCAGGCTCCGGCGTGGCGTACACCGACTCCGTCTAAGTGGACCTCGTGGGCACGGTGACGCAGGTGCTCCCGGGTGGACGCGTGGCGCTCGCCACCGGCGAATCGCAGATCCTTCCGGCCCAGGTGGACACCGCGTTCACCGACATCGCCCGCGGCCGCCTGGGGACGGGGGTATCCACGACGCTCACCAACTCGGGCGTGCCGTTCCTGTTCGTGGACAACACCGCCCGGAACAGCGTGCGGTACTTCTATACGGTGACGGCGTTCGACGTGAACTCGGTCAACTCCGGCCCCTCGAGTCTCGAGTCGGCGCGCATCACCAAGGCGGTCACGCCGACGCCCCTCGCCAGCAACGTCGACAACAGCGTGACGTTCGTGGCGGGTGTGTTCGGCCGAGGCCAGCAGCAGACCGCCACGGCGGTCCCGACGATCGATGCCTCCGGCCGCTTCAGCGGTGCCTTCCCCCCGGCGGACGGCGCCTCGGTGGCGTTCGTCGGGCAGTTCGCCAAGCAGCTCTTCTCGACTGGTGGCAGCGTCACCGCGCGGCTCGTCGGGCTCGGCCTGGGCGACGGTCGGGATGGCGTGCCCGCCAGCTTTACGTTCAGCGCCTTCGGCAGCCTGGACACCACGTCCATCACACTCACGCTCGATTCGGGTACCTCGCAGGGCACGGTCTCGGCATCCAGTCCGGCGTTCCCGGCCGCGCAGGCGGACCAAGCGCTATCGGCCAAATACGGCGGAACGAGCGCGCCGACCATCTCCGCCCAGGTGAATTTCTCGATCGCCAACTATCAACAGAGCGTCGGGCAGGGTCGCGGCTGCCTCGTTGATGCCATCCTGGCGCCGGCCTCCGGGACGAGTGGCTGCGCCTATAACGGGCCGCGCTGGTTCGATGGCGCCAATGAGACCGCGACGAACCCGCTCGCGGGTGAGGCCACCGACGGCGGGGGTGTCGTTCCTGGCACCAACCTCAACAACGCCGGTGCGGTGACGGGCGTCAACACGATCTTCGTGCCGCTCGCGTACGTCAACGTCAGCGGTGGCTGGCGCGCCATGGAAGCCTCGCTGTACGGCGCGATCCGGGCCGCCGACTTCAAGGTCTATTGGGGGAACCCGGGCAAGATCGATTCCGTCATCGACGTCACGCACAACGTGCCCGTGCCGTTCATGGCCGACAGCATCGGGGGCGGGTTTGGTGTCCTCAATGTCTCCGGCAGCAACCAGGCCGGGTCCGACGACGGACAGCCGGGGGTTGTGACGATCAACGACCTCAGCTGTGTCGAGCCATGGAAGACCGGGGCCGCAGGCACCGGTCCGCAGGGACAGTGGGCGAACGGATGCTCGTCGTCGGCGCCATTCGTCCTCAGCGACAGCGCCGAGCTCAACCCGGTGGGCATCTACACCGGCGACATTGCCCAGGGCTCCTCGACTGCCCCTGCGGCAAACCCCGGCTTCCTGCTCTACATCGCCGGGCGTGTTTCCATGTTCGAGCTGAGCGGTGCGAGCCTGCCGACCGCGACCGTCTGGACCCTCCGGTCCTACACGGGCTGGATCAGCGGTGGGAGCGGGGCGGGCGGAGACCTGGGGCCGTACGCGTTCACCCCGTCGGTTCGGCCGTTCACCGCGCTGGGCGCAGACCTGCAGCTCGTGTACACCGTCACCAACTCGGTGCTCGCGACCACGAAGAGCGATCTCTCGCACGTGCACACCGTGCCCGACCCGTACTACGTGCGGAGCGAGTTCGAGAGCAGCACCGACCAGAAGATCCTGAAGTTCGTGAACCTGCCGCAGGACGCCATCATCCGGATCTACTCGGCGAGCGGCGTGCTGGTGCGCATCCTGGAGCACCATAGCGGGAACTACAGCAACACCTCGCTGTCGCAGGGCAACGAGATGCAATGGGACCTCCGGAACCGCAACAACCAGGTGGTCGCCAGCGGCGTGTACTTCTATCACATCGAAGCCGGCGACGCCCGCAGGGTAGGCCGCTTCACGGTTGTGAATTTCGCGCAATAGCCTCGGGGCGGGGCCCCGCTCGGGGGTCCCGCGCCTCTCTTCAGGGAGATCGGATTCTATGAAGAAGCTCACTGCAACCGGCTGGTGGCTTACACTCGGGGTTCTCGGCTTCGTTCCGGCAACCGGTGTCGCCCAGGGTCAACCGGGCAACGACAACACCGGCTTCGGGACGACGTCGGCCGAGTTCCTGCTGCTCGGCGCCGGGGCCCGGGGCACGGCACTGGGCGGCGCCTTCGCGGCGATCGCGACCGACGTCAGCTCGCTGTACTACAACCCCGCGGGCGCCGCCCTCATGGAGCACCCCGCGCTCATGATCGGCACCTACGATTACCTGGCGGACACCCGCTACTCGTGGGGCGGCGTCGCCTTCCCCTTCTCGGGCGGGAGCCGGACGATCGGCATCCAGCTCGGCACCTTCGGCTTCAAGGACCAGCCGATCTACACGGAGGAACAGCCCAACGGCACGGGCGCCACCTACTCCGTGGCCGAGACCTTCGTCGGCCTGACGCTCGCGCAGCAATTCTCGGATCGCTTCTCCGCCGGCATCACCGGCAAGTACATCGACGACCGGCTGGGCACGGTCAGCGGCAGCGCCTTCGCTGTGGACTTCGGCACCAACTTCCACGCCAGCCTCAACAACCACCCGATCAAGTTCTCGTTCGTGCTGGCCAACATCGGCTCGAACCTGAGCTACAGTGGCACCGGTCTGCAGAACGGTGTGGCGCGGACGCCGATCGACGACCCGAACGGCGACGTCCCGACCCTGCCGGACCAGTCCAACCTGCGCACCAAGGACTTCGGCCTGCCGACCACCTTCCGGGTCGGGCTGGCCTACGACCTGATCACGGGCGACAACAACCACCTGACCATGCTCGGCGACTTCAATCAGCCCAACAGCAACACGCCGGGCTTCGTCTTCGGCGGCGAGTGGATGTCCCAGAGGCTCGGCGGCTCGAACTTCGGCTTCGCCCTCCGCAGCAGCTACAGCTACACCGGCGCGAACAACATCAGTCCATCGGCCGCGTCGCCTACGGCCCTGAACGACGAGGAGAATCTCCAAGGCCTGGCCTTCGGCGGCGGGCTGATGTACGCCGGGGCGGAGTCCGGCTTCAACCTGAGCCTGGACTATGCCTACAAGTATCTGGGCATCCTGGGCCCGACGAACTTCTTCAGCTTTACCCTGGGGTGGTGAGCGATTCGCTCCGACGCCCGGATGGAGCGGTGTAGGTGCACATGGACGTAGCGATGGTGACGGCGTACGCGCTGTTGGCCGTTCTGGGCGCGCCGTCGCCGGTGGGGTCACAGTCCGCGAGAACTCTGGTGGTGCACGCGGTGCGAGCGTATCGGCCTGCGCAGGGACGCACGGAAGTGAACGCGTTCATGCAGATCCCATACGCGATGCTCGAGCCGACCACCGATGGCGCGGACGGGACGCTCAGTTACAAGATCGTCGTCAAGGTGGTGGATTCGACCGGGCTCACGCTGCTGCAGAACGGCTGGCAGAACCATGCGCCGGCCACGCTGCGTCAACCCGGTGCCTCGGCGGTCGACATGGTGCGCTTTTCGCTCGCGCCAGGGCGCTATCAGCTGACGGTGACGGTGCAGGACTCGGTCTCGGGGCACCAGGCCGAGGCGGGAACGGAGCTCGAGGGGTTCGCGTCCGAGCCCCCGGCGTCGGATCTCCTGCTCTCGCCGAGCATCCGGCCGGCCACGGCCACGGACTCGGTGCCGCGGCCCGCCGAGCTCCGGTGGGGGGACGTGCTGGTGACGGCGGCTGCCACGCTCGAGCTCACTCCGCTTCGGGCGGTGGCGTACTACCTGATCGAGGCGTACGCCGACCAGAACGTCACGGGCACGCTGAGCTTCCGGGTCACCGACTCGGCGAAGGCCGTGCTCCTGCGGACCCCGCCCACGCCGGTCCAGGTGCCACAGGGCGGCGGCGTCCTGAAGGGCCAGCTCGACCTGGCCGGGCTGCCGGGCGGCACGTACACGCTGACCTCCACGCTGGCGCTGGGGTCGAAGCACGTCGACCGGTCGTCCACGTTCGCGATGGCCAACCTGGGCGATGCGCTGGCGCGGGACGTGGCGCGGCGGGATGCGACCGCGAATACCGACGAGGGATACTTCGCGGGGATGAAGCCGGACGCCCTCGATGCGGCCGAGGAGCCGCTGGCGGGCATCGCGACGTCGGGCGAGCTCGGGGCCTACAACGACAAGCTGAGCGTCAGTGCCAAGCGCAGGTTTCTGACCGAGTTCTGGCGGCGGCGGGATCCGGATCCCAGCACGCCCGAGAACGAGCGGCGTGAGAGCTTCTACCAGTGGATTCACTACGCGAACGAGCACTACCGTGAGGGAGGCCGCTCACGGGCCGGGTGGAAGACCGACCGAGGGCGCATCTACCTGCGGAACGGTCCGCCCGAAGAGGTGCTCCGCCGGGACAACCTGGCGCACGCGCCGCCGTACGAGGTCTGGCGTTACCGGACGGGGAAGGATCGGTGGTACTGCTTCGTGGACCGGTCGAGGGGCGTCGGGCTGTTCCAGCTGGTTGCGTCCAGTGACGTTCACGAGACGGGACTTCCCAACTGGCAGGAGCTGCTGACGCCGGAAGGAATGCAGGACGTCGGTCGCTTTCTTGACATCGACTTCTTTACGAACCAACGGCAGTACTGACCTGGACCACCGGCGTCAGTGACGTCATTCGCTCCATGAACCGTTCCTTTGGAATGAGGTCAGAGATATGAAGCGCTTGCTATTCGGTATGGCTCCGCTGCTCATGCTGGTGGGCGTGGTCGGCTGCAACAGCGACTCGTTCGGTGACCTCCAGAACGGTATGGATCACCTGGAGGCAACGCCGACCCAGCTCTTCATCGAGCTGGGCGCCACAAAGACGGTCGTGGTCGGCGGTGTCGACGCGCAGGGCAATCCCCAGGAGGCGCACTACGACGTGACGGCTGTCGGTACCGGCATCTCGGTGGAGCGGGACACGACGTTCCGACCCATCTACGTCAATGACAGCGTCCTGCAGGTGCCGGACCAGTCGCCGACGTTCCGCTTCATCGTTACCGCCAACGCCTATACGGCGACGTCGTTTACGGTGACGGGCGGCGGCAAGCAGATCGTCATCCCGGTGCAGGTGGTGCCAAACCTGCAGATTGCCGCCACCTTCAGCAATGCGACCCCGGCACTCGGCGACACCGTCACCATCACGGCCCCGGCCGGCACGACGTTCAGCCAGACGTCGGAACTGTTCTTCGGCGACATCTCGCGCACAGCGTTCATCGTCGATCGCGACCCGAACGGCCAGTTTATCCGGTTCATTCCCCCGCCGAGCGTGAACGGCCCGGTCGGCATCACCGAGGTCACCTCGGTTTCCGCGCCGGATCTCCAGTTCACGCCGCTGACGACGACGCCGCTGGTCACGCCACTGATCGACACCGTGGACGTGGCCTACTCGACCACCACGCCGACGCTCGGGCAGACGGTCACGATGTCGATCGTCACAGACCCGGCGCATGTCAAGTTCGCCACCATCGACTCGATCACGTACCCCGGCCAGCTCACCGGCCCCTCGGCGGGCCCGCAGGCGATCACCGTGGCGGCTGACAGTGGCAGCCTCACCTTCCAGGCCCCACCCAACGTCAGCGGCGCGGGCCTGGTAACGTCATTCACGTTCCCCGGCGGCTACGTGATTGCCCTGCCGACCCGGCCGAATCTTACGGGGCAGTTTATCGGGCTGACGGTCGACGCCACCTTCTCGGACAGCACGCCGGCCCTATTCGATCCGATTACCGTTACCCTGCCCGCGGGCTTCCACGTCGGGGCGGCCGCAGATGTCGTTGTCGACTTTGGTGGCCTGGGGGCGACGATCAACTCCGTTGGTGGGGGTGGCTCCACCATCGACATCACGCCGGCGCCAGGATCGACGGGCATAGCGGTCATCACGGGCGTGTTCCCGACGGCGGCGCCACAGTTCGTGCTGACCATGCCAACCATTCATACCATCTCGGTGCCGCCACTGACGCCCCTCGCGGGCACCGACGATCCGGCCACGGCGCCCACGTTCGACGTCCCGGGCACGCTTGCCGATGCCGGCTCGTTTGGCTACGACGCTTGCGGCGCCGCCTCCGGCTTCCCGTGCCAGGTGTACAAGATGCATGTGGCCACCGGTGGCACGTTCCACTTCAAGCTGCGCGGCTCGAACGCTGCTGACCTGGGTCTGTACTTCCTCGACGTCAACACGCTGGCCCAGCTGTCGCAGGTGTGCGACAACCTTGGCCGCGCGTCACCGCCTGAGGAATGCGACCTGACTTTCGCCGCGGGCGACTACATCATGGGTGTGGTCACGTTCGGCCCGGGCTATCCGGAGAACGATCCGAACCCCTCCTTCATCGTGGTGGACGTCAACTAAGGGAGGAGAAACCCAACGCGAACGCCCCGCCAGAAGCTTGGCGGGGCGTTCGTGTTTTCGGCCCTTTTGGCGGGCCCTTCAGCCAGTCACACCTGTTCGCGTTCCACCACCGCCGCAAACCCCTGCGAGCTTTCCCGGAACTGCCGCCGGTAGAGCCGCGCATACAACCCGTCGCGGGCCAGCAGCGCCTCGTGCGTTCCTTCCTCCGCGATCCGTCCCCGGTCGAGCACCACCAGCCGGTCCGCGCGCTGCACCGTGCTCAGCCGGTGCGCGATGATCAGGGTCGTGCGGCCCACCAGCAGCTTCGAGAGGGCGTCTTCGATCAGCCGCTCGCTCTCGGTGTCCAGGTTGCTCGTCGCCTCGTCCAGGATGAGCACCGCCGGGTCCTTGAGGATCGCCCGCGCGATCGCCACCCGCGGGCGCTGCCCGCCCGAGAGCTTGACCCCCCGCTCGCCTACCAGCGTGTCGTAGCCCTGCTGCAGCCGTTCGATGAACTCGTGCGCGTGAGCGGCGCGCGCCGCC
>Ga0075423_10007141_pt1 | contig 10522 bp, 11 predicted proteins | sample SoiMethybrSBSTD2_FD_80114 | JGI IMG/M metagenome (GOLD analysis project Ga0075423, IMG submission 80114) | Bulk soil microbial communities from a Populus tree surrounding site in Tennessee, USA - Soil MetaG P. TD hybrid SBSTD2 | ecosystem: Environmental > Terrestrial > Soil > Tree plantation...
ATGGGCGGAGACTTCGCTCCAAAAGCAACGATCGCCGGCGCACTACTCGCCCTGCAGGAGCTGGATGGTGATCATCGTGTCCAGCTCGTTGGCCGAACACAGGTAATCGAAGCGCAGCTGGACAGGCTCCTTTCCGAGGAGCTTCCGGCCGCGGCTTCGTCGCGGTCACGTCTGGATATCGTCGAAGCACCCGACGTCATCGAGATGAACGAGAAGCCAACGGCCGGGCTCCGCAAAAAGCCGAACAGCTCGATGATCGTCGGACTCAAGCTGCAGGTCGATGGCGAGTCCGACGCTTTCGTCTCGGCCGGTAACACCGGCGCGCAGATGGCATCCTCGGCGATGTTGCTCAAGCTGCAGCCTGGACTCACTCGGCCGGCTATCGCGACAGTTTTCCCAACCGCACGCAACCCGGTGATTGTGCTCGACTCCGGCGCCAACGTCGATTGCTCCAGCAAAGAGCTACTGCAGTTCGCCTGGCTTGGCGCGGTTTACGCGGAATGCGTGCTCGGACGCGGGAATCCTTCGATTGGGCTGCTTTCGATTGGCGAAGAGCCGGAGAAGGGAAACGCAGTGGTCAAGGAAGCACACGCACTCTTTCAGAAAGCTGGATTCAACTTCCACGGCAACCTCGAGGGTCGCGACCTTCCGGCGGGCGCGAGCGACCGCGGCCCGTTCGACGTCGTTGTCTGCGACGGGTTCGTGGGCAATGTCGTGCTCAAGTTCTATGAAGCAGTCGCCCCGCTCATGATTCGGGTGTTGAGCGAGAATCCGAAGCTGAACCCCGAAGACATCAAGGTGGCGCTCAGGGGTTTCGACTCGACTGCCTACGGCGGTGCGCCGCTGCTTGGTTGTCGCGGCGTCAGCATTATTTGCCACGGTAATTCGCCCCCGCGTGCAATCATGAACGCGATCAAAGTCGCCGTTCGCGCCGTCGAGACCAACATGAACGATCAGATCGGACGAAAACTCGAGGCTGCCGAACCGTTGATCAACGCCGTGGCGGAATCAGCATGAAGAGACCTGTCGCGGCGGTAGTAGGGACCGGTCGCGGTCTGCCGCAGCACGTGATGACCAATCACGACTTCGCTTCGATCGGGATCGAAACCTCGCACGAATGGATCGTCGAGCGCAGCGGGATCGTGGAGCGTCGGCTGGCGCGCAATGGCGAGACAACTTGCTCGATGGCGGCCGATGCTTCACGCGCCGCGATGGAGAAGGCCGGTGTTCACCCCGGCGAGATCGATGTAATCGTGCTGAGCACCGCGACACCCGATCGATTGCTTCCGTCGACAGCGGTCGACATTCAGGCTGAACTGGGTGCGACGCGCGCTGCCGCCTTTGACGTCGGTGCCGCCTGCGCGGGTTGGCTCTACGCGATGAGCACAGCCGAAGGGCTGATCATGTCTGGCACTGCCGAGACCGCGCTCGTTGTGGGCTCCGAGAAAATGAGCGCGATCGTAGACTGGAAAGATCGTGCGACTTGCGTGCTGTTCGGCGATGGCGCGGGAGCGGCAGTGCTCAAGCGCAGCAGACATCACGGGAAGGGGATCCTCTCGTCGTACATGCGCAGCGATGGCAAGCTCGCCGACCTGCTATATCGTCCTGACGGGGGTGCCACTACTCCAATGTCTGCCGAAGTGCTCGAGAAGCGCTCCCACCTGGTGAAGATGGCGGGCCGCGAGGTGTTCAAGCATGCGGTTCGCTCGATGGCGGATGCGGCAGACAGAGCCCTCGACGGTGCGAAGTTAACTGGCGCCGACATCGATCTTCTCATTCCACATCAGGCCAACGTCCGCATCATCGAAGCGACCGCCAAGCACGCGAATATCTCGATGGACAAGGTCTACGTAAACGTCGACAAATACGGCAACACTTCTTCGGCGTCGATTCCGATTGCGCTCGACGAGGCGATCCAGGCGGGCCGCATCAAGGATGGAACAACCGTGATGATGGTCGCATTCGGCGCCGGATTCACCTGGGCGTCGATGGTCATCCGCTTCTAAGCGGTGGACATCGTTCTACTCTTTCCCGGCCAGGGCTCGCAGAAGCCGGGAATGGGAAAAGATCTCGCCGAAGCATTTCCGATCGCGAAAGCCGTTTTCGGTGAAGTGGATGCGGCGCTTGGCGCTGATCTGAGCCGTCTTTGTTTCTACGGTCCCGCTGAGGAGCTGACCGCGACACGGAATGCGCAACCTGCCTTGTTCGCACATGGCGCTGCAGTATGGGCATTGGTTCGCGAGTCAGTTTTTCCCCATGTTCGCGCGGCAGCCGGCCACTCGCTTGGCGAGTTCACCGCGTATCACGCAGCCGATTCAATCAGCTTACCGGGCGCTGCGCGACTGGTCCGGCGGCGCGGTGAGCTCATGTACGATACCGGCACAGCCCGCCCCGGAACGATGGCCGCGATTCTTGGCACCACCAGCGCACCAATCGAAGAAATCTGCCAACGCGCGAGCAAGGAGGCCGGTCTGGTAGTGCCCGCCAACTTCAATACCGACGAGCAGGTCGTGATCTCGGGGGAAATTGCCGGCGTCGAGCGCGCGATGGAGTTGGCAAAGGAGTCGGGCGCCAAGCGAGCGATAAAGCTGCCGGTGAGCGGCGCCTTCCACTCGCCGCTGATGGAACCTGCCGTCGTCGGACTGACCGATGCAATTGCGACATCCGCATTCATGGATCCGGTGTTCGCCGTATTCTCAAATGTCACCGCCGATGCTTCCACGCGTGCAGTCGACGCGAAGGATCTCCTGCTCCGACAGCTGACGTCGCCCGTGCGGTGGTCGACTGAAATGCGGAACATCGCCTCGCATTTCCCGGACGCGCTTTATGTGGAAATGGGTCCCGGAAACGTGTTAACTGGTTTGATGGGACGATTGGTGAAAGGAGCAAAGACTTTTGCATGCGGAACCGTCGCTGAAGTAGAAAAACTCTTACAGATGGTTGCCTGATGAACATCGATCTGAGCGGCAAGAACGCACTCGTAACCGGCAGCACCCGGGGAATCGGTCGCGCGATCGCTGAGGCATTTGCCAAAAGCGGTGCACGCGTCGCTGTCGTCGGCCGCGATCAGCAGCGCGCTGATGAAGCGGCCGTCGCGGTCGGAAACGGTGCCAGGGGTTTTGCCGCCGATGTCACCGAGACTGCGACAGTCGCAAAATTGATCGACGATGTCGAGAAAGCGTTTGGGTCGATCGATATCCTCGTCAACAATGCCGGCATCACCCGCGACAACATCGTGATGCGCTTGAAGGATGAAGACTGGGACATCGTTCAGAACGCCAACTTGCGTGGCGCGTTCGCGGCGATTCGCGCGGTATCGCGCGGCATGATGAAGAAGCGCAATGGTCGCATCATCAACGTGGCAAGCATCGTCGGACTGATCGGCAACAAGGGACAGGCTAATTACGCTGCCAGTAAGGCTGGACTCATCGCCCTCACCAAAACGGTCGCCAAGGAGCTCGGATCGAGAAACATCCTCGTCAACGCCGTCGCCCCTGGCTTCATTGAGACCGAAATGACTGCCTCGATGACCCCTGAGGCCCGCGAAGCGCTAGGCAAACAGATTGCACTTGAACGACTTGGCACCGTCAACGATGTCGCTGCAATGGTGACGTTTCTTGCTTCAGATCTGGCAGGCTACATCACCGGGCAGGTGTTTGTCGTGGACGGTGGCTTGGTGATGTAGTTAGCTCGTGGCTGGGGGCATAAGGCTGGAGGCAGCCGGCTGGTAGTTTTTCTTTGTAGTTACGCTCGTAACAGTGTCATCTAACTTTGTACAGCACTGCAGCTTAGGTATATTTCAGAGAATTCCCTTAAACGCGAGGAAACGCATCCAATGGCCGACAATTCCGACAAGGTCAAAGACATCATCGAGAAAGAGCTCGGTGTGGAGCGGGAGAAGCTGACCAACGAAGCGAGCTTCATCGAAGATCTCGGCGCGGACAGTTTGGACATCGTCGAGCTTGTGATGGAGTTCGAGAAGGAATTCAACATCGATATTCCTGATGAAGACGCCGAGAAGCTGCGCACCGTCGGCGATGCGCTCGGCTATCTGAACCAGAAGGTCGGAGCGTAATGAAGCGAAGAGTCGTCGTCACCGGCATGGGGGCGATTACCCCTGTCGGCAATGATGTGGCGACGACCTGGCGGTCCCTCGTCGAAGGGAAGTCGGGTACTGCCCCCATTACCAAGTTCGACGCATCGAACTTTCCAGTTCGCTTTGCAGCCGAAGTGAAGGGCTTCGATCCGCTTAATTTCATGGATCGCAAGGAAGCCAAGCGAGCCGACCAGTATACGCAGTACGCGGTCGCGGCCGCCCGTCAGGCGATGGAAGACGCCGGGATGGGCAATGGCAGCAACGGAATGGACCCTGACCGTCTCGGCGTTATCATCGGCAGTGGTATCGGCGGCCTGAAAAGCTTCGAGGAACAGCACGACGTCTATCGTGAGCGCGGCGTCGGCAAAATCTCGCCGTTCTTCATCCCCATGTTCATCGCCGACATTGCCGCCGGCATTGTCTCAATGCGATTCAACGCCAAGGGGCCAAACTACGCCACTGTATCGGCTTGCGCCACGAGTGCTCATGCAATAGGTGATGCGTTTAGAACGATCCAGTATGGCGACGCGGACATGATGATCACCGGTGGCGCCGAGGCAACTGTGACGCCGATGGCAATTGGTGGATTCGCGAATATGAAGGCGCTGTCGGAGCGCAACGATTCGCCGGCGACAGCTTCACGTCCGTTTGACGCAACTCGCGACGGCTTCGTGATGGGCGAAGGAGCCGGGATTCTTATTCTCGAGGAGCTCGAGCACGCACGCAAGCGCGGTGCTACTATCCACGCCGAGCTCGTTGGCTATGGCGCCACAGGTGACGCCTATCATCTCACAGCGCCTGCGCCGGACGGCGAAGGTGCGCAGCGCGCGATGAAGCGCGCACTAAAAGATGCGGGACTGGCGCCGAAGGACATCCAGTACATCAACGCGCATGGCACGTCCACACCGGCCAACGATCTCAACGAGACGCGAGCAATCCAGGCGGTTTTCGGCGATGACGCAAACGAGGTCAACGTCAGCTCAACCAAGTCCATGACCGGCCACATGCTCGGTGCTGCTGGTGCTGTCGAAGCGGTAATCAGCTCGATGGTCGTACTCGAAGGCACGATTCCACCGACGATCAATTACGAGAATCCGGACCCTGAGCTCGGTCTTAACTACACGCCCAATAAGGCCGTCAAGCGCGACGTCGACGCCGTTCTGAGTAACAGCTTTGGCTTCGGTGGACATAACACCACCCTCGCCATCAGACGCTTCAACAACAACTGAGCGATGAGCGCCGGGCCCGCGCTGGACCTCGCACGAGTCACTGATCCCGCGCTACGCAGAGTCGGTGAAAAAGTCGGGTCGGGAACGCGACTCTCGCATGACGACGCATCGCTGCTTTTCACGACGCCCGATTTGCTCGGCGTTGGCATGCTCGCCAACTTCGCCAACAATCGGAAGCATGGTGATGTCGTCACTTTCGCTGCCAATCAGCACATCAACCCGACCAACGTCTGCTACCTGAGAAAGACCTGTGTCTTCTGCTCCTTTGCGCGCTTGCCAAAGGAGGAAGGCGCCTATCACTACACTCTCGATCAGGTGTTCTCGGAAGCCGAAACCGCCGCCAGTGGGCTGACGAAGGAATTCCACATAGTTGGCGGACTCGATATGAAGGCGGGACTCGAGTACTACAGTGAGATGTTCCGTGGACTCAAGGCGCGCTATCCGCACGTTCACATCAAGGCGTTGACCGCAGTCGAGATCGCCCACATCGCCCGCATCGACAAGATGTCGGTTGAGGACGTGCTCGTCGCGTTACGCGAAGCTGGCCTCGACACTTTGCCTGGCGGTGGTGCCGAAGTGTTCGGCAAAGGCGTGCGCATGACCATCGCGGACAAAAAGCTTGCTGGCGAGGATTGGATCAACGTGCATCGCACCGCCCATAAACTTGGCATTCGCTCGAACTGCACCATGCTCTACGGGCACGTCGAATCTGTTGCCGACCGCGTCGAGCACCTCTCGATGCTGCGCGATCTGCAGGACGAGTCGCACGGATTCCTCGCCTACATCCCGCTCGCATACCATCCAGATAACAACGAGCTCGGAATCGAGCTGGGGCGGCAGGGAACTGCGACAACCGGCTTCGACGACCTCCGCAACCTGGCCGTCGGCAGACTTTTCCTCGACAACTTCGACCACATCAAGACGCACTGGATAATGGTCACGCCGTTCCTGTCGCAGACGTCACTGTCCTTCGGCGTCAACGACCTCGAAGGCACCGTCGTTCGGGAGAAGATTTATCACGAGGCGGGCGCGCACACCGCGCAGGGACTGAGTCTCGAAGAGATTCTCAATCTCATTCGCTCAGCTGGAAAAACTCCCGCCGAGCGTGATTCGTTTTACAACATCCTGCGCGTGTTCGATCGCAACCCGGGTCCCCGCGACAGCGCGCAGAGTGCGGTAGCCGCCTGATGAAGATCGGCCGCATTCCATACATCAATTGCTACCCGGTCTATGGGGCGATCGATCGGGGTGTGGTGCGTCTCGATGCGGAACTGGTCGACGGCGTACCAACCGATCTCAATCGTCGCATGGCGACGGGCGAGCTCGATATCAGCGTCGTTTCGGCTGTCGAATACGCACGCGATTCGGTGCGCTACGTACTGCTGCCCGACTTGGCGATTTCGTGCGATGGTCCGGTTCGCTCTGTCATGCTCTTCTCGCGTCGACCGGCGAGCGAGCTCGGCGGACGGAATGTTCTTGTGAGTCGTAGCTCGATGACCAGTGTCGCGCTGCTCGAGCTGCTGTTTGAGAACGTTTGGCATACCAACCCTCGTTTCGTGCCTGGCGATGCTGAGGTTCGCGACGTCGTTGAATCGACCGACGATGGAACCGATGCGAGGCTGGTCATTGGCGACGCAGCCCTAGTTCTAGGGTCTACGCAACGCGATCGCTATCCGTATGTCTACGATCTGGGCGAGACCTGGAAGCAGTGGACGGGACAACCCTTTGTCTTCGCTGTCTGGGTTGCTCAGCGCTCCACCAACGTGCGTCAGGCTCTGAATGCACATGCGGGCCTGATTGCTTCGCGCGATTGGGGCCTTTCGCATCTTCCTGATCTCGCCGAGCAGGCTCATCGGGCGACTGGAGTGAGCCGGCTCATTTGCGACGAGTATCTTTCCGGTCTCGACTACGGTTTGTCGTATCCGCATCTTGCAGGGCTGACCGAGTTCTATCGCCGACTCGTCGAGCGTGGTCGTATCCCCAACGGAACCCTGACTTTCCTTCCGGCTGCATGAGCGAGACAAGCGAGCTTCTCGACTTCTACACGAACGCGCCCTTGCTCGAGCTGGGGATGGCGGCGGACCGCGTGCGTCAGGAGAAGCATCCTGGCAACATCGTCACGTACATCATCGATCGCAACATCAACTACACCAACGTCTGCGTTGCTGATTGCGGTTTCTGCGCGTTTGCCCGGCGCCCGAAGCACGGCGAAGGCTACACGCTGTCATTCGAGCAGATCGGCGCCAAGATCGATGAGGTAAAGGCGCTTGGTGGCGTTCAGATCCTGATCCAGGGCGGCCACAATCCTTACATCCCCTTCGATTGGTATCTGGATCTGATGCGCTACATCAAGCGCAATCATCCAATCCACATCCACGGCTTCAGTCCGAGCGAGATCGATTTCTTCTCCAAGGTTTTCAAGATGGAAGCGATCGATGTAATTCGCGAGCTGCGGAAAGCGGGCCTCGATTCGATACCGGGTGGCGGTGGCGAGATCCTCGTGCAGCGGGTGCGTGACATTGTGGCTCCGAAAAAAGCCGGCGCCGATCGCTGGCTCGAGATCATGGAGCTCGCGCACGGCGAAGGTATGAAGACGTCGGTGACGATGATGTACGGACTGGGCGAAACGCTCGGCGAACGTCTCGAGCATTTGCTGCGCGTAAAGGAAGTCCAGGCGCGCACCGGTGGATTCACCGCGTTCATATGCTGGCCGCTCCAGCCGGAGAACACGCCGACGATGTCGCACCAGCCAAAAACGGGTGCGGTCGAGTATCTCCGCACTGTTGCTTTCTCGCGCGTCGTTCTCGACAACGTTCCCAACCTGCAATCGAGCTGGGTTACGATGGGAATGAAGATCGGCCAGGTAGCTCTTCGCTTCGGCTGCAACGACTTCGGTTCGCTGATGCTGGAGGAGAACGTCGTTTCCGCAGCCAATACCACTTACCGCACGTCCGTCGCCGAGATGGAGAGGTTGATTCGCGATGCGGGTTTCACCCCCGCGCGCAGAAAGCAGGATTACTCACTCCTGGAACCAGCCCCGGCCTCGGCCGGCGTGAGTGCGTCAACAGGACTACCATCGAGCGCCCCAGTCGCAGCAGCCGCCGTCCAAGCGGATGCCGCGTGAGACCGGCCCGAGTTTCCGTGTCGGCGTAGGTTACGACTCCCACCGCTTCTCCGCTGGACGCGCGCTAAAGCTCGGCGGCGTTTCAATTCAATCTGACGTTGGACTCGCCGGGCATTCCGATGCCGACGCCGTTTGTCACGCATTGACTGATGCCGTACTTGGCGCTGCCGGACTTGGCGACATCGGCGAGATGTTTCCGGACACCGACGAAGCAAATCGTGATCGTGATTCGATCGAGATGCTTCGGGTAGCGGTACAGCGAATCGGGGACGCCGGTTTCTCCGTGAACCAGGTGGACGTTACCGTGATTGCGGAAGCGCCGCGCCTCGGCCCGTATCGCGAAAAAATCCGCGCCCGACTCGCTGGTGCACTCGGTATCGAATCAGCGAGCGTAAGCGTCAAAGGGAAGTCAAACGAGGGAATGGGCTGGATCGGGCGTAAGGAGGGCATCGCCTGCATTGCCGTTGCAACTCTGACAAAAACTTCCTGACGAAATGCTGCATTCGATTACGAGCTGGTTGGGAGATCTGCCACTCGGCTCGCTGTACTTCGCGATTGCCGCGCTGTCCGCATTCGAGAATTTCTTTCCACCATTCCCCTCCGACGCCGTAATCGCATTCGGCAGCTTCCTCGCCGACCGCGCTCACGGCTCGCCGTTTACGGTTTTCCTGTTGGGTTGGGCGGGAAACGTAGCCGGCGCCGGCATTACCTACACGCTCGGCCGAAAGTTCGGCGCCAAGGTGTTTCTGCGGCGTATCGAAAGATTCGCCGGACCCGATGCCGAGTCGCGGATCAAGAAGCTGCACAAGAAGCACGGCCTTGTTGGGCTGTTCGTCAGCCGTTTCCTCCCTGGCGTAAGGGCCATAGTGCCGCCGTTCGCCGGGGCGATGCGGTTGCCCGCCTTCAGGGTGATGCTGTCGATCGGGTCTGCGTCGGCCGTCTGGTTTGCGCTGATTACGTTTCTGGCATTCCGCGCAGGCGATAATTGGGACCTGGTCGAAAAGTATCTCGTTCGATCGGGCAAGGTGGCCGGCGCAATTGCGGTTGGCCTGGTCGTACTCGCGCTAGCTTTCTGGCTGTGGAGACGACGTCGAGCCAAGGATGAGTAGCGCAACGATCGACGATGCAGTAGCACGCGCGTTTTATGTTGAGCGCTTCGATGATTTCCTTGCGCTCGAGCAGGGCGCATCTGTAGAAACCAGCAAGGCCTACAGACTGGACATCGCTCGCTTCGTTACTTACGCGCACCTCAAAGGCGCCAAATCGCCCGCGGACATCGGAGCGCGTACGCTGCGGGATTATGTCTACCATCTGAAGGATCTTGGGCTTTCACCCGCCTCGATTCGCCGCAACGTGTCAGCTGTGCGCACGTACTTCAAATTCCTGCTCGGCGAAGGTCACGTAGTACGCGACCCGAGCGAAAGACTGGAGACGCCGCGAAAATGGCGTACGCTTCCCGACGTGTTGGGCGTAGATGAAATCGAGAAGCTTCTAACGGCGCCGTCGCTCGACGAGCCGTTTGCTTTTCGGGACCGTGCGATGCTGGAGCTCGCCTACGGTGCGGGATTACGGGTGTCTGAGTGGATCTCGCTGAGCGTCCGCGACGTGATGCTGCAGGACCACTTGGTTCGCGTATTCGGCAAGGGAGCAAAGGAGCGGCTGGTGCCGATCGGTCGCCGGGCAATTGGCGCGATTGCGATCTATCTACGAGAGCTACGACCCAAACTGGAGCGAGGTGAAGGGAAGGGTGTGCTCTTTCTCAATGCCCGCGGCGAGCCGATGTCGAGGATGGGGGCGTGGAAGATTCTGCGGAAGTACGTCGATCAGGTTGGGATCACGAAACCCGTGTCGCCGCATACCCTCCGTCATTCCTTTGCGACCCATCTGCTGGAAGGTGGGGCTGACCTGAGGGCGGTGCAGGAAATGCTCGGTCATGTCGATATTTCCACGACGCAGATTTACACTCATGTGGATCGGGAGTATCTGCGTACAGTCCACAAACAGTTTCATCCACGTCCCTGAGCGTCCCTTGTCCTCACTCTCGCTTCCCGCTTCCTGCTTCCCGCATCCCGC
>Ga0075423_10007143_pt1 | contig 10521 bp, 15 predicted proteins | sample SoiMethybrSBSTD2_FD_80114 | JGI IMG/M metagenome (GOLD analysis project Ga0075423, IMG submission 80114) | Bulk soil microbial communities from a Populus tree surrounding site in Tennessee, USA - Soil MetaG P. TD hybrid SBSTD2 | ecosystem: Environmental > Terrestrial > Soil > Tree plantation...
GACGGCGCTGGTTTCGTCAGCTAGCTCCGACTCGCTTTCTTCGTGGCGCCGCGGATAGAGAATGATCGTTCCCACCACGGCGGCGATAAGTGACGCGATGAAGATTGCGATTTTCGCGGCGGCGTAGTCGGCGGCATTCGGAAATGCCAGTCCAGCGATAAACAGCGACATCGTGAAACCGATTCCGCCGAGCGCGCCTGCACCGATTAACTGACGCCACGAGTAAGCTTCGGGTTTCACCGCGATGCCGCTCCGCACCGCGAGCCACGCGGCCGCCACGATGCCGGTCGACTTACCCACGACAAGTCCGAGCGTGATCGCGGCCATCAATCTTCCGTTTTCCTGGAATACGTCGGTGGACCAGGCAACGCCAGCGTTCGCCAATGCGAAGATCGGTAGCACGAGGTAGCTCGACCATGGCTCGACGGAACGAAGGAGCTTGTCCGCGGGCGACTCGGCCCGGGAGTAAATCCTGTCGAGCGCCCGCAGTGCCGGCTCGGACGGTCCAGGATGCATGGCTTCGCCACTGTGGAGGTCTTCCTCGTGGATCACTGTCGTTGCCTGCGCTAACAATGCTTTCAGGTTGGCCGGAGGACGCGTGGGGATGAGCACGGCCAGGATCACGCCCGCGAGGGTGGCATGCAATCCGGCCTCGTGAAGGAAGAACCAGAGCACGATGCCGCAGACCGCGTATGGCAGGACGCCGTATACGCCGGCCCGGTTGAAAACGGTCAGCAGGACCACAACCACGGCGCCTGCGATCAGATAAATCGTTGCGAGGTCGCCGGTGTAGAACAGCGCGATGACCACGATTGCGACGATGTCGTCGATGATCACCGCCGCGGTCAGGAACACGCGCAACTCGATGGGGACGCGGTTGCCGAGCAACACGATCAGCGCGACGGCGAAGGCGGTGTCGGTCCCGATCGGAATCCCCCAACCGTGCCTCAGGTCCGGCGGCGCGATCGACGCATAGATAACCGCCGGCAGGACGATGCCGCCGAACGCCGCAATCACCGGAAGCGCTCCTGATCGAAAGCTCGCGAGGTGGCCCACTGTGAACTCACGCTTAATCTCAAGCCCGACCACGAAAAAGAAGATCGTCAGAAGCCCGTGGTTTACCCAGTCCAGCAGTGTTAGGCCGAAGGTGAATGTGCCCCACTGAAAACCTAGAGTGGTATCCCACCAGGATCGGAATGCCGGCGCGACGCGCGAATTGCTGAGCACCAGCGCAAGCAGCGTCGCCAGGCCCAGGAGCAAACCCGACGATGGTCCCCAGCGAACGAACTCGAACGCAGCAGCCTGGATCCGGTGTCCCAATGGGGCGAGCATCGCATCGGCCAGGGAGCTTTCGTCCCAGGTTCCTGCATAGCGGCGGCCGTTGATGAAGAAGGTCGGCGTCACCCGCGCACCGCTGCGTCGCGCACTCTCGGCATCCTGCCGCACGCGCTCCTGCGCTGCCTCTAATACGGCCTCGGACGTCGCGCCGCTGGGCAGGTTGAACTCGCGTGCAATCCGTTCGAAGTCACCCTGAGAGAACGCTGGCCCGCGTTCCATTAATGCCTCGTGAACTTCCCAGAAACGTCCGGTAGTTTCAGCCGCATATTCCGCCAAAGCGGCGGCGTGTAACGCGTCCTCGTTGTCAGCCACTGGGAGGTGTCGAAACACATAACGCATCCGCTCTCCGAACCGGCTCCGCAGCCCCTCGATAACCTCGTGGACCGCGTGACAGTGAGGGCAGGCGTAACTGCCGTACTCGACAAGCGTGAGTTCGGCGTCCGGTGGTCCCAGGACGTGGTCGTGGTCCAAGTCAATAGGAGGGTCGAGCTTCTCGACTTTCATATCATCATGAGCCAAGTCTGCGGTTAGCTGATCCGCCTCGTCCAATCCACAAGACTCTGGAGCAACTGGCGAATGAACTCTTTTGTCGCGTCATCCGTCAGATTCCCCTGAGCATCGAACCGCTCGGAGGCGTTCGCGATCATCACCTCCGGCTGGTTGACGGGGAACATGTTGAGGAACACCATCATCTGCCGAGATGGTATTGTGCCCGCGCCGTCGCGATTGCACCATCAAGCTCGAAAATTTCGATGGTAGCGCCTTCAGGAACGAGTTCGGTTGCGGCCCGCAGGGTGGCACGGTTATAGGAGTCACGCCGGAGGCTGCCGGCGATGCCGAGAATGTGAACTGGTTTGCTCATTTTTCCTTCCTTGTGGTTAGACCACTTGTCCTGTGTCGATCCCAGATCACGGTTCTAAACCCTCCGCTGCGAATCGCCCGTAGAAGTTAATGAAGTGCCCGCCGTGAGATTTCAGTATCTCGCGCGCTCGCTCTCGCGCTTCCCCGTCTTTGGCGACAACTCCAATCAAGTAATGACTGGCCCGCAACTCTTCTTCGACCCGCCTGACAATTACAGGTGAGTCATAGAAAGCGGGCACCTTCTGTGTTGAATCAAAGATATGAACATGGACCATCGCTTCGAGCCCCTCACCGCTCATATCGATCCGGGCAGCCCCTTCTTGATCCGTCAGGAGTTCTACTTCGCTCGCCGCAAAACCCGCCGCTGTTAAATCACGCATTGCGTTTTTGGCGTCACCCGCAGCATCGATACTTCCTACGACCTTATTCGTCGGATCGAAGGTGAATTCAGAGTTTGCGCTTCGGTGTGGTGTCTCGTTCATAAGTCTCCTTCCAAAATCTTCTATGTTGACCACATATCCCGCGATTGTTTTGCCTCCTTGACACTAATGCCGAACTACACGCAGCAGTTACCGTCATTTTCTTCCTTATTGTTGACTTTTGTTTTTTAATCTTAACTCTTTTTCGGATAAAAGCGGTCTTGCGCGCGGCCAGCAGGTTGAAGGCGATCAGCGACTGGCTGATTGGTACGAGGTTCTGTACGAGTCCTGAGTAAACACGGAGGGGTCTGCGGTCATGTCTATCAGCGAAACATTTCTTTCCGGCGTCGGACGAAAATTTCAAGTTGAGACAACAAGCGGTTGTTGCCATCTATCTCTCGCTCATTTCCGGCATCATTCTAAGCGGAGCGAGTTCGTTTACCTCACGTTTCGGCAGCTCCAGAGTAATCGCTGCTCGTTTGAGCATAGCTGCCGAGCCAACCCCCGGAAAAGCCTGCTCGTCGAAGACCAATGACGATGTAAGGGCAGCTTCGCATCAATCGCCAGATGAATTCGGAACGATAGTTCTCGATCATCAAAACAATTGGACCCTGATCCAGACCATAGTAGCCCTTTGAGATCCATCCCTTGTTTGAAGCTCCAGAGAACGTCGGGTTGAAACTGCACTTGAATCCATACTTACTGATCATCTCAGGAAAGCTATCGTCGAAGTAACGAATCGATGGCAACACAATCTCGGGAGCGAACGGAAGCGAGGCGATGACGGCCCACGGCGCCAGTGTGCCATCATCCGGGCCGTCAGGAATCCCCCGGTTTATGTAATCGTAGAATTGGCGCACCTTACCATCGCTCTCTTCGAATGCTGGTCCAGGACCATCGCTCGCCGTGAGGCCCCAAATGAATTCTCCGTACCCCTTGAAGCCTTTCGGGTTGTGAATGGCATACTGCTGCTGAATGTAAGTCGCGCGCCGGCTGTTCTCGAAATAATCGATCCCTCTTTGTCGCATGTACTCATCCTGGATTTCGCGAAAATCGATCCACATATGCGATAACTGATGGATGAATAGCGGACCTGCGTAGAGGAATTCGTATCCGTAGAGGTTTCTCCAGTCATAAGTAGCGGTCCAGGCGTGGTAGCTCTCTTTCGGTAAAGGGTGCGTTGGCGATGCCAGGCCAAGTACGTACAGAATTAAGGCTTCGCTATAACCTTCCCAACGATACTTTATGAATCCGCGTTCGGGCGTCCAACCGTGGGTTACTGTATTTCCTCCGTTTTGCGCCCAATTCCAGTCCGCACGTCTATACAGGGCCTGCGCGAGGTTTCGGATTTCACGCTCCTCTTCAGTGTCACGGTTGAAGTATTCCGCCGCAGTCAGTGCACCGGCAATCACGTAGGTTGAGTCGATCGTTGATAGTTCGCAATTGAACGTTCGACGTCCCGTCTTCATGTCAAGAAAGTGATAATAGAGCCCTTTGTATCCGGTGGCGTCCGGTTCAGGTCCCTGCGGGCTATTCCAGAAGAATCGGAGGGTTGTGAGCGTTCGTCTAATCCCCTCGTCACGCGTAATGAAACCGCGCTCGACACCCACAGGATAAGCTGACAGGGCAAATCCTGTAGGAGCGATACTACAAGGCGCGCCCGGACGCGTGCTGTCGGGTACCAGGCCATTCTCACGATTTGTTTCCTTTAGAAAATAGTCAAACGTGAGGCGTTGTAGTTCTTCAAGCTCCTCATCACTGAACGAGTGTTGTCTCGACTTCACCGCAAACCTCGCAACTATTGAATCCCTCGTGTGGATCACGTGTCTAACGAGGCAGAACTCAAGGCATGACCCTGGTTCAGACGCTCGTCACAAACATTCCAAGGCTTAGTAAGTCTCGCTGGCGTTAACTGGACGGTGGCCTGCTTGATTAATTCACTTATCGCGGTGTAGCCGTGTTCTACCGCCACCATCAAAGCGGTTCTACCGGAGCCAGAGACTTTTCCTGCGTCAGCACCGCGTTCTAGCAAGGCCCTGGTGATCCCGACGTCCCCGCTGCATGCCGCAAGCATCAACGGCGTGCACCCGCAACCCGCTGCCTCGACATTTACATCCGCGCCAAACTCCAGCAACGTTTTCACAGTCGCCGCGCGCAGGTTAATGATCGCAAACATTAAGGCCGTTCGCCCTTCACGATTTTGCGCATTCACCTCGGTTCCATTGCGGAGCAGAGCCTCCACCTTCTCCGTTTGACCATCGAGCGCGGCCCGCATCAAGGGCGTATTGCCTTGCTCATCTATGGCATCAAACCTCAATTGTGTTCGCGGCATAGGATTCCCTTCTGAAGCGGTACGCTTTCGTTATTCTTCGGCATTTGAGCTACCTTCAAAGCACTGTTGCACTGTTGTGATAAGGGCAAATCCGTTCGGTCGACTTAGAGCGATTTCAAGTACTCTACCAAGTCTTTCTTCTCCTGCTCAGTCAAACTCAATTTCTTAAAGCCGTTGTAGTGGTTGACCACATCCAGCAGCGTCGCAAAGCGGCCGTCATGATAAAAGCCGCCCTTGTGGATCTTCTGCGTGTCAAACAACGCTCGCAGCGGCGTTGTTACATAGCTTCGCTCCGGGCCGCGGTTAGCCTGAAAACTGTCAATGCCGATTTCTTCGGCCTTGTGAAGGTTGTGTCCAGGCTCGGTAAAGATCGGCGGCACGTGGCACTGCGCGCACGTCGCCTTGCCGTTGAATAGCACTTGTCCACGCTGTGCTGCCGCTGCGTCATAGCTGCCTGGCGGTGGTTTGGGGACGGGCATTGCTAGTTGATAGAAATGCAGAGCCGGAAGCTTGGCGGTAATCAAGTCCCTGGCATCTCGTTTATGACCCCAGCCGGCCTTTGCTGCGACAGGATATTGCTGGGCGTTCTCCAAACGCGAATCGAAGAATGTTCCCTGGCCATACATCTGAGTGTTGGCGACATACGCATTCCAATAAGTAACTGTGCCCCACCCACCAGTCCACGTGTGCTGGTTGACACCGGCCAATCCAAAAGCAGAAGGCATTAAGGTCGCGGCGATCTTGCCATCTGGAGTTTTGGCTTTTCCGTCCATGTTTAGTTCCGCATCGTAACGACCTGGTCCCCAGCTATTCAACACGGTCTTTACGGTGTCCACATCGACACTTAGCAGATCACTGAACGGCTTAAGGTTTGGCGCTGTCGCCACAATCGCTCCGACATTCAAGTCGCGATTGCCCCAACCATCGAGACGCTTACCGATTCCGGGCGCGAATGAGTCGTCAACGGTGGAGTGACACAGGGCACATTGGATGCCGAGGGATCGCAAGTTTCCCTGCTCATTGAAAAAACCGGTTATGCCGACGACCGCCTTTAGCTTGATTAATGCAACCGTTGTCGCGGGATCATCGAGATTAACCCGGCCAGCTTTGATCTGCGCCACCAGCTCAGCTGGAAGCGCCTCGGCATCAACTTTTAACCCCAGCGCCAGCGCCGTCTTGGGACTGACTCCGTCGCCTACCCCACCCAACTTCGCGCCGGCAATCGACTCATGTAGACGCAGTTTTCCGCCCCAGAAATCCTCCGAGCCGAATGTGTCGTAGCGGAAGATCTGTTTCCCTTCCTGCATCATCCGCTGTGCGTTGTCAGTAATTTGCTGATCGTACTCTTTTTCATTTTGACCACGACTTCGATCATCGGCTCGTTGGGCGCGACTCCGATTAGAAAGATGACCGACTGCGACGGTAACGACTGCGGCCACTGCCAGAATCCTGATTAGCATCATCAGCTTCCTGTTTTTGTCATTGGCTGGATCTCTTCTTCGCTTGGTCTGTGCCACCAGCTCAAGTCGGGTATTGCTACTGTCTGACATACGTCCTCCTTCGTGAGCACAAATTGATTAAGTTGCCTTACGCCAATCGGCAAGAAATTGCTGAAGCCCCTTTTCTGTAAGTGGATGATTAATGAGTTGGGCCATCACTTTGAATGGCATCGTCGCGACATCTGCTCCGAGGTGTGCCGCTTCAATCACGTGCATGGGATGGCGAATGCTGGCCGCGAGTACTTCGGTTTTCCAATCGTAGTTGTTATAGATTTCGACGATGTCGGCGATGAGCTCAACAATCACACCGCCATCTCGATGCAAACTCACGCCGTCAAGAAACTCCGCTCGCGAGTAGTTGACTACGGTGTTACCACGTGTCAACACAAGTGTTTTCACTCGCCGCCTGCTGTATTCATGCGAAAAACTCGAGCCAGCAAGCCTTTCAACCTACTTGTCGAATCCACGACTCAAACGCGCCAGTGCAAGGGCGCCGAGTGCCAAGCCGAAATCTCGCAACGCTACGTCGAAGTAGCCAGGTATCATCAGGAGATTGACTACGATCAATAGAAGCCATAACGAAACAACGTATGCGAAAACCTTTGGCTTAAATGCGACCCCAAGGCCGGCAATTATTTCGATCACGCCCACCACGAGCATGAACTCGTGACCATGACCGCCGAGCATGTTGGTAACAACCGGAGGCAGGTATTGCTCCCAATTCACCAGCACGTTGAAAAACTTGTCCAAGCCCGCAACGATGGGTGCAATTGTGAAAGCGACATGCAGGATGCGGTAAGCCTCATATGCCGGACCAGACGCAACTGATTCCTCATCGGTTAGAGAATAGCGGCGGGCCGGTTCTTCAAATATGTGTTCCATCTTTCGTATCTCCATTTCCAAAGATTTGGAATTTCGCCAATCGCGATTTCCTTTTGGACGAAGCATACATCATTAATATAATAAGTCAAGGACATACTTGACTTATTGTGTTTATTCTTAACTAGTGCGATAATACGGCCCGGTATGACGACAAAAATGGATAAGCGGTTTTTCGAGAGTACGCGCGGCCAAATCATTCGGCTTATGCGCGGAACAACGAAGTCCGTCAATCAGTTAGCTGAGGAGCTTGAACTAACGGACAATGCGGTGAGGGCTCAACTGCTTTCGCTCGAGCGCGACGGACTTATTCATCAGAGCGGCATACAACGCGGCACACGCAAGCCGCACTTCGCCTATGAGTTGACAAGTGAGGCGGAGAACCTATTCCCGAAAGCATACGATGCCGTACTGACTCAATTGATCGCCGTCTTAAAAGGACAACTCACTCCGGATGCGCTGGAAAAGGCTTTACGCGAGGTAGGTAGTTCGTTAGCTCGGTCTCAGACCGGTGGCACACAGCACGGTGACTTCGAAAGCCGTCTCAGGATCGCCGTAACAGCGTTGGAGGCTATCGGCGGAACCGCGCGCATTGAGAAGAACGGCGGAAACTTCGTCATTACCAGCGATGGTTGCCCTCTCGCGGCGGTCGTTTCCGAACATCCGGAAGTTTGCAGGCTTGCGGAAACACTGATGTCCGAGATAATTGGAGAGAAGGTTCAAGAGCGGTGCGACCGCCAAGGCTCTCCGCGTTGCCGTTTTGAAGTAATGACGAAGAAATAGCAGGCTTGGGCCTGACTAGGCGACGATTACGCCTAAGAAGTACGCACTAAGCAAAGAGCAGACTGCTGCCTGCCCTGCTTCCATCTCCTATCCGGCCTGGCGTGAAATGAATTGAATATCTGGTCCAATCGTGAGCGCAGAGATCACGGTTCCCACGCCAACGGCGCCACGTGGTCTCCGGTTTTTGTCTGTCGTAACTTAAACGGCGCAGTTCCGTACGTCGTACCTTGGGGGCCGCTCATTTCTGAGTAAGCTTGCGCTTCTTTGTGCGAGTTCCGGGCGCACCAACCTTCGATTTATCGCGCGAAGCGGGTGTTCGGTTACCTTTGCTGTCAGGGTTGCTCGCCGGATTGCTTTCAGAGGACATCGTGGAGTCGGCCGCAATCCTTCCGCCCTCGTTCTCCCACCGGTCAATCATTTTCTTCTTCAGACGCTTTCTGGCGTTGTCATCGGGCATCTTTTTATCCCCTTTTTCTACTCGTTGTCTCATAATTATCGCCTGTTAACAAATTCCACGAAAGGCTGTTCGCAACATCATTTGCCCAAACTCTGACCACGATTCTTCAGAATATCCAATCGCGAGGTTTCTACGCTCCTTACAGCACGACATTTTCCAACTCTTTACGTGGTAGCAGCAGGCATCGGCATCTTTGTCAGCGGTTTTTCTTCCATTCTGACGGGCCTCAATTTCATCGTCACGGTGCATGTCATGCGCGCTCCGGGCATGACGTGGTTTCGTCTGCCTCTATTTATCTGGTCCCTTTACGCCACCAGTCTCGTCATGGTTCTGGGCACTCCTGTGATTGCCATCACAATTCTTCTGCTGGCATTTGAACGTCTCGCTCACGTTGGAATTTTTGACCCTGCTATTGGAGGCGACCCGGTTCTGTTTCAACACTTGTTCTGGTTTCTCCCAAGCTTAAGTCAATAAACTGCGTAGCATCCAAGCTGCTTTCTCATGGGCCAGCAGTCGCTGAGTTAAGAGGTCTTCGGTCGCTGCATCAACAGCGGACCGCGAAACCGCCAACGCCGTACGAACCGTGCGTGCAGACGTTTCATGATCGCTTAACAACTCGCCGATCATCCCTGTCGCACTAGGGACAGCCTCCGACTCTCGAAGGTAAGTCAGCTTCGAGAACTCGCGATACGAACCTGGAGCAGCGGCGCCGAGCGCGCGGATTCGTTCGGCAATGGCATCTCCCGCCTGCCAGAGCTCGTTGTACTGCTCCTCAAACATTGAGTGCAGCGTATAGAACATTGGTCCAGTCACATTCCAGTGAAAGCTTTGTGTCTTGAGAGATAAAATAAATGTATTGGCCAACACCTGTGACAGCGCTTCAGCAAGCCTTTGCGTATCCTTATCTATGTTAAGTGGCGGCATTACGCTCGCCTCAATTCCAACAGCAGTCGACATCTTCGATACCTACCTCATACTAAGATTTGTAATCCGGTCATTTGCTTCAATCCAGCATTACCATTGCAGCTTACCCCGACTCGGAATCGCTCGAAACGGTGATATCACGCGTTGTATTCAGGTGTTTTCACGTTATTGACCTGACGCGCAAGTCTCAATCCACCTCTAAGGTTTTCGCACCCTCAATTAAATAATGCGCCGACCGTCGCTAAAGAGTGATTACACCGGACAACTAGGAGTTAACACTTGTCTATCCTTTCCCATTCATAGTTTTCGCATTTATTGCCGCTAAGAAATGCCTGCTACCTTCAACTAATCAGCCGTATTCCAAGCGCGTGTAAACACTTGAACCGTACACGAGTTAATACGGTCGCGAGACTTAGGAAATGGAGCTAGCCTTGGCAGTAAGGGGCAATCTTGCGATATGCAGCTTGACGTGCCACTGGCCCCAATCGATTTAGAGGAGGAAAATACAATGAGTAGCAAAAACAATATGGACCATTACAAAACAGCGTCTCAATCACGGTTGTCCGAGAATTTAGTGGACGCGATTCGAACAGGCAGTACCGTTAGCGCGAATCCGTCTGCCAGGTTGAGATACCTGCGAAGATTGAGAAGGAGACGAAGGGTCAAAGGGCTATCAGCCAGACAACTGTGGGAGAGAAAGAACAGTCAGCGTGCGACTAAACAACTGAATCTGCAGCCAGCGACAAGGCAGTCTGTGAATGATGGAGTTGCTGGTGACGCACTTTAAACGAATCCTATGTCCGGTTGCTGAATCGCATGTGACCAATATTGGCCTGCATTATGCGATTGCGTTGGCACGTTCGTATGGCGCCAAGCTCTTCGTCCTAACTTGCACGAACAAGTCCGCGGCCAGTACCAGTAAAACCGACTCAGCATTCACAATAAGTGCTAAGATTATTTACCGCATACTCAAACGGCTGCGACGCGCGGCGAATGGTCAGCACAAGCAGATGGTTTTTTCTGAAGGTA
>Ga0075423_10007144_pt1 | contig 10521 bp, 8 predicted proteins | sample SoiMethybrSBSTD2_FD_80114 | JGI IMG/M metagenome (GOLD analysis project Ga0075423, IMG submission 80114) | Bulk soil microbial communities from a Populus tree surrounding site in Tennessee, USA - Soil MetaG P. TD hybrid SBSTD2 | ecosystem: Environmental > Terrestrial > Soil > Tree plantation...
ACGCCCACACGTGCAGCGTGTAGAACTCCGGCAGTCCGAAGCGGTTCGGACTCTCGAACAAGTGAAAGAGCTGTCCCATCAGCTCCGGCGGTCCGGGGTTGTTCGCGTTCCACGCCTGCGAGACCACGAGATAGTCGACCGCGACGAGCCGGAACTTGTTATTCGGCAGCGGTTCGTAGACGAGCAGCTCGGGCCGCGCCGGGTCGAGCTCGGGGTCGGCGACGAGCGGCCCATTCACAAAGTGCACGCCCATGGCACCCTCGTGCGACCCGCTGACGCAGCCGAACTGTGGAACATAGCCTTCGGCGAGCGCCACCGATGCGTCCTGGAAGCGCCGCGTCGATTCCCGCACGAGCCTGACCAGAGCGTTCGTTCGATCTTTGCTCTCAGGCGAGGGAACGTGGTGCGACACGACCTTGTGTGTCTGCGTGTCTTGCGCGAGCGCGCCGGTTTGCGAGATGCCGGCGATGGTCAGCGCGCCGAGGACTGAATAGCCGATTCGTGCCGTGAACCTTGCGATGGTCATGGACCCTCCTGTCGTGATCAGAAGCCACAACCGCTCGAGAATCGGCTCACGCCGGTGTGATAGGCTGTTCGTAGGTAGGGAGTAGCTGCCCGCTCTTGCGGGTGATCCCCGTCGTCAACACGGAGCCAGTCGGCTCCCGGCTGAGATCAGCGGCCCAACGCACCAAGCGAGACTACCGCGCGCCGAAGGAGGCCCGTGGTGCTCGTTTGGATTGTCTTCATCCTCTTCGTTCTCGTTCTCCTCGCACTCGATCTCGGCGTCTTTCATCGCCGTGCGCACGTCGTCAGCGTCCGCGAAGCGCTGACCTGGACCGTCGTCTGGATGGTGACCGCGATCGCGTTCGCCGTCTTCATCTTCTTCGGCTACGAGCATCACTGGCTCGGCATGGGCCTCGCGCCCGACGCCGTCGATCGCTCCGCGGCCTTCCCTGACGGGCGGATCAACGATCCGCAATCGGCGGTGCTGAAGTTCCTCACCGGCTACCTTGTCGAGCTGTCGCTCAGCGCCGACAACGTCTTCGTGATCGCGATGCTCTTCGAGTACTTCGCGATTCCGAAAACTTATCAGCACCGCGTGCTGTTCTGGGGCATTCTCGGCGCCCTGGCGATGCGCGGCGGGATGATCGCGATAGGCGCGCAACTGGTCGTGCAGTTCTCGTGGGTCCTCTCGGTCTTCGGCGTCATTCTCGTCGTGACCGCGCTGAAGATGATGTTCATGAATACCGAGGCGGCGGACCCGAGCAGAAACGTCGTGGTTCGGTTGATGCGCCGCTTTCTCCCGCTGACCGACCAGTTCCACGGCGAGCAGTTCTTCGTGAAGACCGACCGCTGGATCCTCACGCCGCTCGTGCCGGCGCTCGTCATGATCGAAATCACCGATCTCGTCTTTGCGGTGGACTCGATCCCGGCGATCTTCGCGATCACTGCGGATCCGTTTCTCGTCTTTACGAGCAACGTCTTCGCGATTCTCGGCCTGCGGTCGCTCTACTTCGTCCTCGCCGGCGCGCTGAGCGTCTTCAAGTATCTCAAGACGGCGCTCGCGCTCGTGCTCCTGACGGTCGGCGCCAAGATGCTCGCGCACTCGTGGCTGGAGGAAATTCTCGGCCCGCATTTCAACTTGTACCTGCTCGCCGTCGTCGTCGCGATTCTCGGCACGGCTGTGTTGGCGTCGCTCATCGATCGGCGGCGCACTTGATCCACTCGACCCTCGGTGCTAGCCTTCCCTGAGCATCTCAGGGGAGGAAGCATCGCATGCCGCGCGACCCGGCGCTCAACGTCCTGCAAGGCACGCTCGATCTGCTCGTGCTGAAAGCGCTCGCTACCGGCACGCAGCACGGCTATGGCATCACCGCCTGGATTCGGATTCGGACCGATGGCGACCTCGAGGTTGAGGACGGCGCCCTCTATCAGGCGCTGCACCGTCTCGAATATAAGGGCTGGGTCGACGCGGATTGGGGCGTGTCCGAGAACAACCGCCGTGCCCGCTACTACTCGCTGACGACCCGCGGACGCCGGGAGCTGCGCCTGACGGAAGACACCTGGCGCCGCTACGCGCGCGCGGTGTTCCGGGTCATCGACAACCCGGCCTGATTGAAATGGCTGCGCTAAAGCGTGGGTTTCGATTCTCGTTCCGCACTGGCGGCGATGTCGCCGGCGACGTGCACGACGAGATCGCGTTTCACCTTGAAATGCGAGTGAAGGAGCTGGTCGATCGCGGCCTGTCCACGGACGCGGCATGGCGCGAAGCACGGCGCCAATTCGGCGATCTCCGGACGACCGCCGCCTATTGTCAGCGGCTCGACAACGAGAAGGAAAAAGGCATGCGCCTCAGACGATACGCAATCGAGCTTCGCCAGGATCTCGGCTACGCGCTGCGGATGATGGTCCGTCAGCCGGGCCACGCCGCCATCGCGCTGCTCACCATCGCGATCGGCATCGGCGCGACGACGCTGGTCTTCAGCGTCGTCCATGCGTCGCTGCTGGCGCCGTTGCCCTACGCTCATGCCGACCGGCTGATGGCACTCCGCGTCTCGCTTCCCGACTACGACGACGTTCGCCGATCGACCGATATCTTCGAGGACTCGGGAGTCTACGGCAGCAATCTCTACACTGCCGCCGACGACGAGCAGATCCTCGGCGGTGTGGTGTCGGATCGATTCTTCACGACTCTTGGTGTGCCGCCGCAACTAGGCCGCATGATCGACGAGAACGACAAGGCCTCGCCGGTCGTCGTCATCAGCCACGACTTGTGGCAAAGCCGCTTCGGCGGCGCTCGTGACGTTGTCGGGCGGACGATGATGCTGTCCGGCTCGGCGCTGACGATCGTCGGGGTGATGCCGGCAACATTTCAATTCCCGACGCGCGGGTTCAAGCTCTGGGTCAACATGGGCTACGCGATGACGTGGGCGCCAAAGCAGACCGAGAATCGCTCGCTCAGGATCTTTCAAGTGGTTGGGCGGCTGCGGCCAGCGACCGCACCGGCGCAGGCCCAGGGCCAGCTCACGGCGTTGGCCGATCGGCTCGCCCAGGCCTATCCGGACACGAACACCGGCGTGACGCTGACACTGGTTTCGATACGCGATCGGCTCGTCGGGGACGTCCGGACGGCGTTGCTCGTCGCGCTCGGCTCTGTCGCGTGCCTGTTGTTCATCGCGTGCGCGAACGTCGCGAGTCTAACGCTCGCCCGCATGACGACGCGCATGCAGGAGCTGGCGGTACGCGTCGCGATCGGTGCCGGCCGGTGGCGAATCGCACGACAGCTGGCGGCCGAGAGCATCCTGACGGCGCTCTGTGGCGGTGCGCTGGGACTCGTCTTCGCCTGGTGGGGACTGGCCGCGCTCCCGAGTCTCATCGGCGATCGCGTCCCTCGTATCGAGCAGGTCTCGTTGAGCCTGCCTGTGCTCGGCGTCTCGGCGCTGTCCATTATCCTCGGCGGCCTGCTCGTGGCCGTCGTGCCGGTCCTGCAGTTGTCGATGACTCACATTGAACCGGCGCTGAGGGCCGGACCTCGCGGCGGCGAGATGCGCTTCACCGTCCGCCTTCGCTCGGCGCTCGTGATCGTTCAGATTGGCGTCGCCGTCATCGTCCTCTCCGGCGCACTCGTGCTTGGGCACAGCTTCGTTCGATTGCTGAACGCGGATGCCGGCATCGCGCCGGATCGTATGCTCGCCTTCAACCTCCCGCTGATCCAACAGCCGACGCCGGGGGCACGACGATCGGCGTCGACGCGTGCGCTGGAATCGATTGCCGCTCTGCCCGGTGTCGAGTCGGTGGGCGGAGCCACGGGCCTCGCGCTCGTCACGCCTCAGCGCGCGACGACCTTCGAGGTCGAAGGACGTGCGGACGCGCCGATCAACGAGCGCCGCGCGTACTTCATCGCCGCCTCGCCCGACTACTTCAAGACACTCGGAACGCCGTTGGTCAGCGGCCGCGAATTCACGGCGAGCGACGCCGAGACGGCGCCGCCGGTGGTGGTGATCTCGCAAACGTTGGCGCGCCGCTACTTCCCGAACGGCGACGCCATCGGCCGGCGGCTGAAATTGATCAACCCCGAACAATCGAACGACTGGCGGACGATCGTCGGCGTCGTCGCCGACGTGCGGTATCGCGGTCTCGACGACGTGGATCCGCCAACCGTGTACACGCCGTTCCAGCAGACGCCGTTCCCGTGGATTTACGTCCACGTTCGGGCGCACGGCGATCCGACGGCGCTGATCGCGTCGATTCGCCACGCCGTCAAATCCGTCGATGACCGCCTGCCGGTGGCCAACCCGCAACCAATGACGGCGCTGATCAGCCAATCGACCGCCGATCCGCGATTCAGGACCACCTTGGTGGCGCTCTTCGCGGTTGCGGGCATGCTGCTCGCCGCGGTCGGCCTCCACGGCGTCGTCGCGTTCGGCGTTGCCCGCCGGACGCGCGAGATCGCGATTCGCCTCGCGCTCGGCGCGTCGGTTCCATCGGTCCGATGGCGCGTGATTCGCCAGTCGCTGGCACTCGCGCTGGCGGGCGTGGCGCTCGGCCTTGGCGGCGCGCAACTGCTGGGACGTGTCCTCGAAGGATTGCTGTACGAGACTACTCCGAGCGATCCGGCGTCACTCGCGGCCGTCGCTGCTCTGCTCGTGGCGATCGCGGTCGGCGCCAGCGCCCTTCCCGCACGCCGCGCCACGCGCATTCAGCCAGTGGAGGCCCTGAGAGACGTCTGATTAGGAGGCTGTGGAGGGGCGGAGGGAACGGAGAAGATCAAATGCAACACGGAGACACGGAGGAACGGAGATGATGCGGGTGTGGGAGGGGGCTCGTTCGTACGCAACCCGCGAGCCCCCTCCCACACCCGCATCCCCTCCGTTGCTCCGTTCCTCCGTGTTGTATTTGGTTTTCTCCGTCCCCTCCGTTCACTCGGATCGGAGCGCAATCAACGGATCCACCCGCATCGCGTGCCGGGCGGGAACGTAGCAGGCCACCAACGCGACGGCGATCAGCAACAGCGGCACGGATACGAAGGTCACGGTGTCGGTCGGCTCGACGCCGAAGAGCAACGTTCGCATCGTTCCAGTCAGTGCCAGGCCGCCGGCGACGCCAATCGCGACGCCGATCGTCGTCAGCAGAAGCCCGTGGCTGAGAATGAGCCTCAGGACACTTCCTGGCGCGGCGCCGAGCGCGAGGCGGATGCCGATATCGCGCGTGCGCATCGACACGAGGTACGACATCACGCCGAACAGCCCGACGCAGGCGAGCAGCAGCGCAATCGCGGCGAAGCAGCCAAGCAGATACATGTTGAAGCGCCGCGAGCCGAGCGACTGCGCGATCAACTCTTCGGCCGTACGCACGTCGTAGGCTGGAACGCTCGCATCGATCGCGCGGACCGCGGCGCGCATGCTGGCCGTGAGCGCCGCCGGATCGCCGGCCGTGCGGATGGCGAGAAACATCGGGTTCCATCCGGAATACACGGTGGCGGATCCGTAGACGGTGGGACCAGCGTCGGTGGCGAGCGCGTTGTTCCGCACATCGCCGGCAACGCCGATCACCGTCATCGGATTGTCGCCAAAACTGGAAAGGATGATGGTCTTCCCCACCGGATCCTCACCAGGGAAGTACTGGCGCGCGGCGGCTTCGCTCAGGATCGTGACCGGCTGCGACTGCGCCGTGTCGGCCTCGTTGAAGTCGCGTCCTCGGAGCGGGATGCCGAGGGTGCGGAAGTAGCCGGGACTGACGTTCCGCCAATCCGCGCCCGGCACGCGGCCGGTGCCTTGTGCGCGTCCGAGCAGCTTCACCTCTGTGGACGTATTGCCGCCGCCCAGCGGCACGATGCTCGACGTCGCGGCCTGCTCCACGCCGGGGAGCGCTCGAACGTCGCTCAGGAGCCGATCGTAGAACACGCGCCTGGCGTCGCCATTGGGATATCGCAGCCCGGAAAGATTGACCCGCATCGTCAGCAGCCGCGTGCCGTCGAAACCTGGATCGACGCGCTGCAGACGCCAGAAGCTTCGAATCAGCAGGCCGGCGCCGATCAGCAGCGCGACTGACAGCGCCACTTCTCCGACGACCAACAGGTGTCGAAGACGCTGCCGTCGCGTGCCGCCGCCGGTGCCTTCCTTCAACGTGTCGGTCAGATTCGGACGAGACGCCTGGAGCGCTGGAACGAGGCCGAACAGCAAGCCGGTCACGATTGCCGAAAGCAGTGCAAAACCGAGCACCCGCGCATCGAGCGACAGCTCGTTGAGGCGCGGCAAGGCATCCGGCGCGTAGGCGAGTAGCAGGCGATTCGCGCCGACCGCGGCGGCCATGCCAAGCGCGCCACCGATGAGGGATAACAGCAGCGCCTCGATCAGGAGCTGGCGTAGAATCCGCGACCGCGCTGCCCCGAGCGCGGCGCGGATCGAGATTTCGCGCTGCCGCTCGCTGCCGCGCGCCAGCAGCAAACTGGCGACGTTGCCGCAGGCGATGAGGAGCACGAGCGCCACCGCGCCGGCCATGACGAGCAGCCTCTGCCGGCTCTGCTCAGGAACGAGCCATTCGTAGAAGCTGCGAAAGACGACCGTCCAGCCACGATTCGACGCAGGAAACTGCGTTGCCAGCTGCGCCGCGATCGCGCTGAACTCAGCGTGCGCCTGCGCCATCGTCGTTCCGGGCTTGAGCCGTCCGATGACGCGAAGACGATGGTCGCCGCGCGATCGCGCCGGATCGGGCGCCAGCGGGACCAGGAGCTCCAAGGTGGGCGTGGCGAATGCAAAGGACTCGGGCAGCACGCCGATGACGCTGAACGGCGCGCCGTTGAGGGTCATCGTTTTTTGCAGCACGTCTGGATCGCCGCCGAACTGACGCTGCCAGAATCCGTACGTGAGGATCACGACGCGGGTGTTGCCGCCTGGCACGTCCTCATCGGGGCGAAAGTTCCGCCCCAACATGGGCGAGATGCCAAGCGTTGGGAGATAGTCGGCCGTGACGGCGATGCCACGAAGGATTTCGGCGTCGTTCTGCGAGGTCAGGGCCAACCCGACGTCGGTGAAGGCGGCCAGCTGTTCGAAGCTCGTGTTCTTCGCGCGCCAGTCGAGGAAGTTCGGATGCGACGCCGAGAACGTCGGCCATCCGCCTTCGGGAAAGCTCTCCCAGATTCTGACGAGGCGCTCAGGCTCCGCGAACGGCAATGGCCGCAGCATGACCGTGTTGATGACGGAGAAGATCGCGGTATTGGCACCGACGCCAAGCGTGAGCGCGATGAGGGCGACCGCGGTGAACCCCCGGTTCTTCACCAGCATTCGCGCGGCGTAGCGCAGATCCTGACCGATCGACGACAGCAGATTGCCGCGCGCCTCACCGAGCACCGGTGCTTCGGGCGCGGGCGGCCGCATCCGAGTGCGGAAGGTGTCGGCCAGCCCGACCGAGTCGGTCACTTCCTGCAGCGCCTCTTCGTAAGCGGCGGCCTCGGTGAGGCCGCGCGCGAGCAGGGTCCGGTAGCGCTGGTCAACGTGCTGCGCCAGTTCTTCGACGATGTCGGCGCGCGACGCGAGGGTGGGGTCGGCGAGACGTCGGACGATTTCAGCTTTCCAATCAGGCATGGCGAATCTCGACAATGCGGTTGATGGCGGCAGCGAAGCGCTCCCAGCCCTGGCGCTGCTCGGCGAGGACGCGCCGTCCGACGGCCGTGATGCGGTAATAGCGGCGGCGGCGTTGTCCGGCCTTCTCGACCCAGCGGCCCTGAAGCCACCCGCGCTTTTCGAGCTTGTACAGGAGCGGATAGAGCGAGGTGACCTTGAAGCGGACGGCGCCGTCGGACTGGCTCTCGATCATCTGGCTGATCTCGTAGCCATGGCGCGGCCGCTGCTCGAGAAGGGCGAGGATGATCGGCTCGGCGCTCCCCTTCTTCAGCTCGCGGTCCAGGATCCGCGCGTAGACGTTCTTCACCAACATATTCTTCACAGCGAAATATTGCAGTAACGCATCTGCAGCCGTCAAATCGCTTGGACGAGAGATTGGTCAATTTGGTTGTCCGAGCCCGTCCGTTCCGGCGGTTTCGGCATTGGCGTCGCTCTTGCACTAGCGACGGTCGGGTAGACCTGATGGAAACGATTGGTATTGCAACGACCGTGATGCTGTCCGTGGCGATGGGCCTGGTGGGCGCGCGCGCGACCATGTCGGCGGTGCTCGCGCTGATGGCGCGGCCAGCGATGGTGCCCAGCCCGGTCCGCGTCGAGCGCGGCTCGGTGAACCGCTAGCCCCCTGCTCCGTCTTCTGCTGCTTGCTTCGCCATGCAGCCGAAGAACTTATCCATCATTGACTTGGCGCTGCCCTCGATCAGGCGTTGGCCGATCCGGGCGATCATGCCTCCAGCTTCCGCCTGGGCGTTGATGTCGACACGTGTCCGGTCGGACTCGCCGGTCAGCGTGATATGGGCCTTCCCTTTCACGAATCCGGGCCGGCCGCTGCCCTCCATGACCAGCGTGAACGATTGCGGCGGTACTTTGTCCTCGAGGGCGACGCTACCTTTGAAGTCGCCGGCGATCGCCGCGATCGTAATGCCGAGATCCACTTCGTAACGATCGTGGCCGACCGGACGCAGCTCTCGGCCGCCCGGCAAGCACCGCGCGATCGCCGCGACATCCATCAGCAGGTTCCAGGTTCGGTCGACTGGTGCGTCGAAGACGTATGAGGCGGTCAGGTCCATGATGTCGATCGGTCGGTGGTGCGCCATGCGACCGGACGCGCCGGTCCGCGGAGGCGGCGAAGATGGTCGGCGAGCTGCTCCAGGCTGACGAGATTATGCACTGGCAGAAAGTCGTCGACGTGGCGGAGGGCGGCCTGCATGCCCCGCGTCAGCGGTTCGTAGTGCGTCGAGCCAAGCAGCGGGTTGAGCCAGATCAAGCGGCGGCAGCTTCGGCGCACCCGCCCCAGCTCTGCGTCGAGCAGCCCGGGATCGCCGCGGTCCCATCCGTCGGACACGATCAAGACCACCGGACCGTTGCGCATGACGCGCTGAGCCCACTGGGTGTTGAAGGTGCGGAGCGCCTCGCCGATCCGCGTGCCGCCGCCCCAGTCGGTCACGTCGCGCGCCACCCCGGCAAACGCATCGGCGCCGCGGCCGCGCTCGAGCAACGGCGTGATCCGCGTCAGCCGCGTCGCGAAGAGAAACGTCTCGACGCGCGCGGCACTGTGCGCAAGACCGTAGACGAAGTGCACCAGCATGCGGCTGTAGCGCTCCATCGACCCGCTGACGTCGCCGAGCACGACGATTGGACGTACCGCTTGACGCCGCTCGCGCCGCGGCAGGTCGACGACGTCGCCGCGCAGCAGATTCGTCCGGAGAAGCGATCGCAGATCCGGCAGACCAGCGGATGAGCGCTGCCACCGCCGCGTCCGCCGCCGACCTAGTGTCCAGGGCAGATGTTCGAGAATCTCCCGCGCGTGCTCCAGCTCTTCGTCGGTGAACTCGCTGAAATCTTTGGTCCTCGAGACGGCTGACGAGCTCCACGCGCCGATGGCGCGCGAGGTCGCCGCAGTCGCGTGCTCGGTATCCTCGACGTTCTCGAACGCGGCGTGCACCGGCACGCCGGGCGCCGGGCGCGCGACCACACGCGGTCGCTCTCCCAATGAGAACAACGGTGGACCAGGCGCCGGCGCGGCATGCGCGCGGAAGAAGAGAGCGAACGCGCGATCGAACGTCGGGAGATCGTCGCGATCGTGCACGAGCAGGCAGCGCAGCGTTGCCGCGACGTCGGTGCGCCGGCCGATCTCGATCCATTCGAGTGCGCGAATCGCGTCCAGCACACGGGCGTGCGGCACGTCCATGCCGGCGGCTCGCAGCACGCGTCCGAACAGCAGGACGTTGAGGGCGAGCTTCATGAGGCGGGACCGCGGGCCAGGGCGCGGTTGAGGAGGGCTTGCACGCGCTCGCCGCGGACCGCCGCGATGTCTTCCTGGTTCTTCAGGAGCAAGCCGAGCGTCTCGTCGATCGTCGCCGGAGAGAGCTCGTCGCGATCGAGAGCCATCAGCGCCGCCGCCCAATCCAGCGTCTCGGAAACCCCCGCAGTCTTGTACAGCTCGACGGTGCGAAGCTCCTGAACGAAGGCGGTCACCTGCTCCGCGAGTCGCGCCGGCACGCCGGGCAGCTTGGCTGCGACGATCCGGCGTTCGGTGTCCGCGTCCGGGTAGTTGATCCAGCTGTACACGCACCGCCGCTTCAGCGCGTCGTGCACTTCACGGGTGCGATTCGACGTAATCACCACCACTGGCGGCGTCGCCGCGCGGATGGTACCGAGCTCGGGAATCGTGATCTGGAAGTCGGACAGCAGCTCGAGGAGGTAGCCCTCGAACTCCTCGTCGGCGCGATCGATCTCGTCGATCAGGAGCACCGGCGGACGCGCGCGCGTCTGTTCGATCGCTCGCAGCAGCGGGCGCTTGATCAAGAACGTATCGGTGAAGAGCTCCTGCTCCGCGATCCGACCTTCGCCGGCGCGATCGGCCTCGAGCAGGCGGATAGCGAGAATCTGGCGCGGATGG
>Ga0075423_10007146_pt1 | contig 10520 bp, 14 predicted proteins | sample SoiMethybrSBSTD2_FD_80114 | JGI IMG/M metagenome (GOLD analysis project Ga0075423, IMG submission 80114) | Bulk soil microbial communities from a Populus tree surrounding site in Tennessee, USA - Soil MetaG P. TD hybrid SBSTD2 | ecosystem: Environmental > Terrestrial > Soil > Tree plantation...
AGGAAGCAGATCGCGACCGACTCGACGCCTTCGTCGCGGAGCTCGATCGCCGCCCGGGTCGCCTCCTCCACGCCCTCCGGCGCTTCGGTCCGTCGGAGCTCCTCCAGACGGGCCAGCAGGTCGTCCAGGTCGCGGCCGCCGGCCGCCTCCTCGGCGATCTCGCACAGCGCGGCGATCGACACCGCGGCTCGAACGAGGGCGCGGCTGTGCACCGGCCGCCCGTCAGCGCCGAGGGCGAGCCACGTCCGCTGCTGGTCAGGCCCGTACGCGCAGACGTACACCCGGAGGCCCGGCTCGGGTTCCGCCGGGATGACGGCGGTGACCTCCTCGCCCGCACCTGCAAACCGCCCGGCCGCCTCCGCCACACGGGCGAGCTCCTCCGTGAGCGCCACGCGCGCAACTCTAGACTCCTCCTGTGCCCGAGGTCTCAGCCCGGACGCGGCATGCACGCGCTCTCTTCGCGCCGCTCGGGCCGACCTACGACCGCTACGCCGGGCTGCTCTCGTTCGGCCAGGATCCGCGCTGGCGCCGGTTCCTCGTCTCCCGGTTGGAGGCCGCCCCGAACGACACCGTTCTCGACGTCGCGACCGGCACAGCCGCCGTGGCGATCGAGCTCGTCCGGCAACATGGGTGCGACGTCGTGGGCGTCGACCAGAGCGCCGAGATGCTCGAGTCGGCCCGCACGCGGATCGGCGCTGCCGGGCTCGACGAGCGGATCCGGCTCGTCGAGGCAGCGGCGGACGAGCTCCCGTTCGGCGACGGCGAGTTCGACGGGCTGACGTTCACGTATCTGCTGCGGTACGTGGACGACCCGGCTGCGACCCTGCGCGAGCTCGCCCGAGTGGTGAGGCCCGGCGGGACGATCGCGAGCCTAGAGTTCGGGGTCCCGCCCGCCGCGCTCCCGCGCGCGGCCTGGGAGCTCTACGTCCGGGTCGGGCTGCCGGCGGCGGGGTCGCTCATCTCTCCGGCCTGGGGACAGGTGGGCGGCTTCCTCTCGTCGAGCATCCACCGCTTCTACCAGCGGCTTCCGCTCGAACGGCAGCTCGAGCTCTGGCACGAGGCCGGGGTCGAGGCGATCCGCGGCCGTCGCCTCTCCTTCGGTGGAGGCATCGTTGTCTCGGGGCGCCGCGCGTGAGCTCGGCCGAGAGCCGGCCGGCGTTCTACGCCCTCGCCCCGAGCGGTGCCCGCGACTACTGGACGCTCCTCCACCCCCCGTACACCCTCTGGCACCTGAGCTACGTGGTCGTGGGCGCGTGCCTCGCGCCCGTCGTGTCGGGAACGCGCCTCGGCCTCGTCGTCGGTGCCTTCGCCCTCGCGGTCGGGATCGGCGCGCACGCGCTCGACGAGCTGAACGGCCGGCCGCTTCGAACCCGCATCCCGGATGCCGTGCTCATCGCGCTGGCCGTGTTGTCGATCGCCGGCGCCGCGGCAATCGGGATCCTTGCCGCGACCCTGTACTCGCCCTGGCTTCTCGCGTTCGTCGCCGCGGGTGTTTTCCTCGTGGTCGCCTACAACATCGAGCTCTTCGGCGGACGCATCCACACCGACCTCTGGTTCGCGCTCGCCTGGGGAGCGTTCCCCGTGCTGACGGCGTACTTCACGATGGCGGAGACGCTGCGCTGGGACGCGATCCTCGCCGCGTCGTTTGCGCTCCTTGCAAGCCTCGCGCAACGATCCCTCTCGACCGTCGCGCGCGGGCTGCGGCGGCGAACCACCTCGGTGACCGGCGTGATCGAGCGCACCGACGGAACCCGCGAGCCAATCACGCCCGAGACGCTGCTGCGCGCGCCAGAGACCGCCCTCCGCGCGCTGAGCGCCGCAATGGTGGCGCTCGCGGCCGCGTTCATCCTCCTTCGGTTTGCCTGAATCTATGCTCCAGCTGTGCCGCTGAAGCGCAAGGGGCCGGACGACGATGGGCTCAACCGCGCGTATGCGCAGGCCCGCGCCCAATTCGAAGAGATGCTCGAGCGCGAGGCCGCCGAGCGGACGGCGGAGCTCGAACAGGCTCTCGCGATCGCCCGCGCCGAGTCGATCTCGCTCCTCGCCGCGGAGGAGCGCCGGATCGCGGAGGAGCGGCGTCGTGCGGTCGCCGAGCAGGAGGACCGCGCGGCCGTCGAGCTCACCCAGCGGCTGCGCGAGGCCCAGCAGCGTGTCGAGCAGCGCCTCGTCGACTGGGGCCACGACCTCGAACGGATCCAGCAGCGGCTCGCGACGCAGCTCCAGGAGCTGGAGCAGCGCCAGCGGCAGCTGACGGCGCAGGCAGACGCGCGGATCACGGCGGACGCGGAGCGACTCGAGCAGGCGAGCGACGAATACCACGGCGCGCTCGCCCGCCTACGTGCAGAGCTCGAGCGCGCGACCGGCGAAGCGGTCGCAGCGGCGAACGTCGAGCTCGACGAGCACTCGGCCGAACGGCGCCGCGCGCTGCACGAGGTCGGCGACCGGCTCCGCCGGCGCGAGCGGGAGCTCAACGAGCAGATCGACCGGGAGCAGAACGAGGCTCTTCGCCGTATCCAGGACCTGCTCGGTGACATCGAGCGAAAGCAGGTCGAGCAGCTCAAGCGCGCGGTCGACCGGGAAGCGGAGCGGTTCGCGGAGGCGGCCGCGGAGCAGTTCGACGCGGCGATCAAGGCCGCGCGCGAAGACGCGGCGCGCCGCCTCGCACGGGAGCTCGACCGCGCGGTCGCCGTCTTTTCGCGGGAGGCCGACTCGGTGCTCGGAGAGCGTCTCTCCCAGGTCGCCGACGCGGGTGTTCAGCACCTCGAGAAACGACTGCGTCAGATCACGGCCGGCCTCGAGCGGCAACGGGACGAATTCCTCGAAGCGCTCGAGCGGCGCCTCGCCGACGCCGAGGCGATGCTCCGCGAGCGCGTCGAGGCGCTGAACGCCGAAGGGCGCGTCGAGCGGGACGTTCTGGACGCCCGTCTGCGCGACCTCTCGGCGCGGATCGACGAGACCGCTGCCCGCGCCCGCACGCGGCTCGGAACCCTCGAGTAAACCCTCGTTACAGCGCCGGTAAAGCATCCGTTAACTCGTTGCCGGGCGCCCAAACCTCCTCCGGGAGGGTTCGTCTGAATGTGGGCGAAAGGGGACCAACTGGGATGAATCAGACCGCGCAACAGGCAGACTGGGAACGCGCCAAGGTGGAAAGCTGGCGGCTTCACATCCTCGTCGAGGCCGGCTACCCGCTGCACCTGGCCGAGCGAATCGCCTCGAGTGAAGCCGATCTCCACCGGGCCGTTGATCTCGTGCGCCGCGGCTGCCGACCAGAGACGGCCGCAGAAATCCTGCTCTAGACGGCACTCGCCGCGGCTACGATCGACCTCTGTGAAGGTCGAGGCGATCGAGTACGGCGACCGCAAGGTCTACGGCGTCTCGGCCTTCAACCGCGGTGTCGCGTCGTGGCTCTCGCGGCTGCCGACGGTGTGGGTCGAGGGCGAGGTGACCGAGCTGCGGCGCCAAGCCGGCTGGCAGACGGTCTACTTCACGCTCAAGGATCCCGGCGACGGCGCCTGCCTCGGCGTGACGATGCCGCGGGGCCAGTTCGACGCGCTGCGGCTCGACCTGCACGACGGCGAGAGCGTCCACGTGTTCGGGCGCCCGGAGCTCTGGACTGCGCGCGGTGACTTCCGCCTCCGCGCGCTCTCGATCGAACGCTTCGGCCTCGGCGCGCATCTCGCGGCGATCGAGCGGCTGAAGGTGAAGCTCGCCGGGGAAGGGCTCTTCGCCGCGGAGCGAAAGCGCCGGCTGCCGTTCCTGCCTCGGCGGATCGGCCTCGTCACCGGAAACGACGCGGCCGCCAAGCAGGACGTCCTCGCGACCGTGACGGGCCGGTTTCCGGGCGCGCGGGTCCTGGTTGCCGAGACTCTCGTGCAGGGTCCGCGCGCGGCCGGCGCGATCGTGGCCGCGCTGGACCAGCTGTGCTCCGCGCCGGAGGTCGACGTGATCGTGCTCGCCCGGGGCGGCGGCAGCTTCGAGGACCTGCTCCCGTTCAGCGACGAACGTCTCGTCCGTGCGGTCGCAGCCTGCCCGGTTCCCGTCGTGAGCGCGGTCGGGCACGAACAGGACACGCCCCTGTGCGACCTGGCGGCCGACGTTCGCGCCTCGACGCCGACGGCCGCGGCGAGGCTGGTGGTGCCGGACGCGGGCGAGCTCCGCGACCGGCTCGACCGCGCCCGTCTCGGGCTCGAGCGCGGGACGACACGCCTCCTCGACCGCTCGCGGGAACGGGCGGGGACGCTGCACGAACGGCTCCGCAAAGCGCCGCTCCTCCTTGTCGAGCGCCGCCGGGCGGTGCTCGAGCAGGCGGCCGGCCGATTGCGTGCTTTGTCACCTCAGGCAACACTCGAGCGAGGATACGCGATTGTCCGGACGGACAACGGCGTAGCCACCGACGCTTCCGCTCTCAGCGAAGGCGACCGCGTCGACGTCCGGCTCGCTGCCGGCAGGTTCGGCGCCCGCGTCGAGGAGACGGGCCCTTGACCACGGAGGCGCCGACGTTCGAGACGGCCCAGCGGGAGCTGGAGGAGATCGTCCACCGCCTCGAGAGCGGCCAGGCGAGCCTCGACGAGGCGATCGCCCTCTGGGAGCGCGGCGAGGAGCTCTATCGGATCTGCCTGGGTCAACTCGACGCCGCGCAGGGCAAGATCGAGGAGCTCGGACGGCGCGTGGACTCGGCCGGACCGGGCTCGACGCAATCGGCCACGTAGCCATCCCCGGCCAACCGGCGTAGAATTGCTGCATGCCGGCGCCGCCCGATCTCATCCATAAGGTCCCGCTCTTCGACGGCATCGAGGGCAAGGAGCTCCGCAACCTCGCCGCCGCATTCAAGGAACGAACCTTCGACGCGGGCGACGTGATCGCGGAGGAGGGCAAGAGCGGCGTCGGATTCTTCGTCATCGCAGACGGCACCGCTGAGGTGCTCGTGCGCGGCGACTCCGTCGACACGCTGGGGGAAGGCGACTACTTCGGCGAGATCGCGCTGATCGACGACGGCGCCCGGACGGCCACGATCAGAGCCGCCACGCCGCTGACCGCCTACGGCCTGACCGCGTGGGATTTCCGCGCATTCGTCGAGTCGAATGCGGCCGTCTCGTGGAAGCTGCTAGTCGCGATGGCGAAGCTCTTCCGCGAGTCCCAGGCGCGCGCCTAGCTCGCTCGCGAGCGCGACCAGGTCGTCCCTCGCCCGCGACGGCTTGCCGGACAGCGTGTGAACCTCGACCCCTGACGGCGCCTCGGCCACGATGCCGCCGAACACGACGCAGCGCACCCCGAGCTCCCGGCACACCGACGCGACCTCGCCCGGCGCCTTGCCGCCGACGGTGGTCGCATCGACGGTCCCCTCGCCGGTGACGACCAGGTCTGCGCCCGCGGCCCTTCCGGCGAAGTCGATTCGATCGAGGATGAGGCGCGCGCCGGGGACGAGCTCCGCGGCGAGTGAGGCAAAGGCGGCGCCCAGCCCGCCCGCGGCCCCCGCTCCCGGCACGTCGGCGTAGGGCGCGAGCTCGTCGAGTGCCGCGAGCCGCCGCTCGAGCTCCGCCACCATCGCCGGCGAAGCTCCCTTCTGGGGCCCGAACACACGCGCCGCGCCGTCCGGGCCGAGCAGGGGGTTCCGGACGTCGCACGCGACCGTAATCGGCACCTCAGCGAGGGCAGCGCCGGCCGCCTCGCGCATCCCGACCCCGCCGTCGACCGTCGCCACGCCGCCGATCCCGACCAGCAGCGACGTCGCTCCTCCCGCGAGCGCGGCCACCAGCAGCTCCCCGAGCCCACGGCTGCTCGCATGAAGCGGGTCGCGCTCCTCCGGCGCGAGCAACGGAAGACCGATCGCCGCCGCGGCCTCGACGACCGCGGTCGAGTCCGGAAGGACGAGCCACTCCGCCTCGACCGGCCGGCCGAGTGGATCGGCGACCATCGCGTTCCGGCGCTCGCCTCCGAGCGCCCTCTCGAGTACGTCGATCGTTCCCTCGCCGCCGTCGGCGACCGGCAGCGCCTCCGCGGCCACACGCGCCCGGGCGAATCCTTCGCACAGTGCGGCCGCCGCGTCGCGGGCCGAAAGGACGCCTTTGAGGCTAGCCGGGGACGCGAGCGCGCGCACGTTTGGCGGGCGGCCGTTTCGAGTCTTCCTCCTGGGACTCCAGCGGAATCTCGGCCTTCGTCGCGTCCGGCATTACCTGGAGCATCGCGAACGACAGGCCCTCGCGCGCGAGGAAGATCATTCCGACGCCGATGCCGACCGAAGCCTCGATCAACTGAAGGCCGAACCCGAACGCGAAGCCCTTCGCCAGTGCGACGCCGTACTGGTTTCTCAACGGGATTGCGATGGCGGCCTGCAACAGGCCCACATTCCCCGGCCAGAGCGGAAGGATCGTCGCGATGTTCATCAGCACCAGCACGAGGGCCGCGGCCGTGAGGGGCTGGTAGATGTGGAACGCCTTCATCGCCGACCACACGGCCAGGAGCTGGGTGAACCACCCAATGCACTGGAAGAAGAGCGCCGTCAGCGCCGGCACGGGCTCGCGGAGCACCGCGAGCCCGTAGCGGGCCATGGTGAACAGCCGGCGTACTGGGCCGAGCCCCGCCTCGAGGCGCAGGTGCTCGCCCGGTTGGCGCCGGGCCGCGAGGAGGCCCACGGTGAGGAGGGATCCTCCGATGAAGGCCAGCGCGATCAGGCTCGTCAACGCCCAGCTCGGGATTCTCGCGGTGGCGAGGACCCAGATGACGAGCGCGAGCGACGGAAAGATGTCGAACACCCGATGGGCGAAGACGCTCCCGACGAGGACTGCCCACACGCCCTGCCGCCCGGGAAGCCGCCGAGTCAACACGGCAACTCGCGCCAGCTCGCCCACCCGTCCGGGCAGCACCGCGTTCGCGAACAGCCCCACCGAGAAGGCGGAGAAGACGATTCCGAACGACGGGTGCGGCTCCGGGAGCGCCTGGTTGATCACCGTCCGCCAGGCGAACGCACGAGCGACGACCGAGATCAGGTTGAACCCGACTGCGGCGACGACCCATTCCCAGCGAACGGCCGAGAACGCGTCGCCGACCTGGTTCCAGTCAGGCCCGCGCCACCAGAGCATGGCGCCCGCCAGGCCCAGGAAGGGTAAGACGAGCGCCGTACGCCAGGCCGGATTCTTGAAGAGATCCCTCACCGCGCGGCGACGGCGGCCGGCGCGCCGCCGGCGACCAGCTCGTAGATACTCGCGAGCCGGCGGGCGATTCCGTCCCAGGAGTACCGCTCCTCGGCGATGCGCCGCGCCGCTGCGCCGAACGAGCGGCGTCTCGGCTCGTCCTCGAGGAGCCCGATGAGCGCCTGCGCCAGCGCGCTCGGATCACCCGGCGGCACGAGGAGCCCCGTTTCGGGCGTCATGACCGCACGGTACCCCGCGATGTCGGAAGCGACGACCGGCGTCGCGCATGCAAACGCGCGCGTCAGGATCATCCCGAAGCTCTCCATGCCGATCGACGGCGCGGCGAGCGCCTTGGCGGAGAGGAGCTCCGCCGTCAGGTCGTCCTGCGGGAGGAAGCCGAGCACGTCGATCCCCTCATCGGAGACGTTATTGCGCGACATGAGCAGGCGCACGGCGAGTGGATCCGCCCCCACCAGGCGGAGCCTGCAGCCCGTCTGACGATGCACCTCCGGCCAGGCCCGGAGCATGATGGGCAGCCCCTTCCGGGGATCGTGGCGGCCGATGAAGACGATCCGGTTCTCGCGACCGGCCGCATCGGCGGCAGGCGGGATCAGGGTGCCGTTGGGGATGACCTCGTATTCCCCCGGTGACCAGCGAACAACCGAGTTGCGCGCCTGCTCGGACACCGCGATGCGGTGATCGATCCTGTCCATGAGAAACCCCCAGCACGGCATGCCGAACCGCATCCAGGCGAGGTCTCCCGCCGCGTGCCACGTGGCCACGACAGGACAGCGCGCAAGCGCCAGCGTGGCGACGCAGATCGCCGGCGTCATCGGCTCGTGCAGGTGGAGCACGTCGAAGTGCTCGCGCTCGAGGACCTTTCGGATCCTGAACGGTGTCCTCGGGCTCAGCACGATGTTCGGCAGCGACCCATTTGCCGGCGCGATCACCGAACGGCCCACCGGGAGCACGTCGGGCGGAGGCTCACCGTGCCGCCCGTGCCGCGGATGCAGGGCGCGGGTAAACGTGCCCGGAGGATCATTTCCCATGATCCTCCGCGTCTCGATGCCCTGGGCGCGGAGCGCCTCCGCCTGGAGCTCGGCGTGCTCGTTCACGGCACCCCAGAACGACCACGAGAACGGAACGACGATGCCTACCTTCATCCCTTCCCAGACTATGCCGTTCGCTCGACGGAAGCACCGAGCTGCGGCCGGCGTGCCGGCGGCACCCGCGCGCAGGCGCCGCCGGCCGCTCCGGGCTCAGACGGTCGTGGGCTGCGGCTCGGCCGGGCGACCTTCCCGCAGTCTGCGGATCAGGTCTGCCACGTCCGCGGTCTCCTGCTCGAGATCCTTCTGGTACTCCTCGAGGGCCTGGAGCAGCTCTTCCGCGTTCGGATAGCGCCGGCCGAAACCGGGCCGGCAGCCGCCGCGGTGGCGATGTCGATGTCCATGCATGGTCTTCACCTCCTCTCCTCGTCGTAGCGATGCAGGAAGTCGTTGATCAGCTCCTGGTTCTCGCGGAGCGCGGCCGCCCACGCGTCGAGGAGCTGCGTTCCCGCGGGGGTCAGCTCGTACGTGCGTTTCGCCGGCCCGGGCAGGTCGGCGCTCCACTCGGAGCGCACGACACCGTCCTCTTCGAGCGAGCGCAGCGCCCGGTAGAGGTTCCCGACGTCGACGCGGTCCTCTCCGACGAGCCCGGGGAGAAGCTCCAGTAGCTCGTACCCGTGCATCGAGCGCTCGCGAAGGAGGAGCAGGAGCGCCGGCTCGATGAACCGCTCGACCCGGGCCTTGACCTGCCAGTCGCCGGTCGCGTCCAGCCAGCGGGTCCGGGCGCGGCGGAAATGGCGGTGTCGTCTCATCGAGCGCATTATAGGTAAAAGACATATGTTTACGACTAGTGCTCTAGACTCGGCCCGTGCGACTTGTTCAGGAGCTCGGGGTCGAGATCGGGGAGCGGCGCTGCGGGACACCGGCGGCCGAGCGCGCAGCCGAAGCTGTCGCTGCCGCCTTTCGGGACGCCGGGCTGGATCCGCGCTTCGACGAGTTCGAGCTGATCGGCTACGAGACCGAGGAGCCCGAGCTGTGGATCGAGGGAGAGCGGTGGACGGCCGGGCCCTGCATGTATTCGCCGCCGACTCCAGAGGGAGGCGTCGAGGGCCGCATTGCCCGTCTCGGCACGGACATCTGGACGGAGGGGTTCTTCGAGGTACCGGTGTTCACGATCACCGACGAGGGGCGCGAGGTCGGGCGTGTGCGCGGGATTCCATTCGACGGCGGCGCGATCCCGTTCCTGGTCTCGCACGGTCACATCCTGGGCAGCCCGGAGGTGTTTGTATCGACGACGGACTCGAAGCGCCTCGACGAAATGCCGCGGGCGCACGCGCGGCTGCGGGTCGAGGGCCGGTTCGTCCCGGGTCGCCGCGATCGCAACGTGATTGCCGAGCTCCCGGGAGCGAGCAAGGAGACCGTCGTCGTGTGTGCGCATTACGACTCCGTCTGGCGGGGCCCGGGCACGATCGACAACGCGACCGGCGTCGAGGGGGTCCGGCGGATCGCCGAGCGGCTCGTCGGCCGCCAGCTGCCCCGCACCGTCCTCTTCGCCGCGTGGGCAGCCGAGGAGATCGGCCTCCAGGGGTCGCGCTGGTTCGTGGAAGAGGCGGATATCCGGGGCGAGCTCGGCCGTATCGTGGGCGTGGTCAACCTCGACTGCATCGGGCACGGCGATGCGCTCGAGCTGATGGTCGGCCCGCCGGAGCTTCGAGGCCGCGCCGTCCAGCTCGTCCATCAGCTCGGCCTGGGCGACCGGTACGAGCTCCGCGTCTTTCCGCCGGTCTCCGGCACCGACCACTACTGGTTCGCCCAGAACAAGATCCCGGCGATCAGCATCCTCCACTTTCCCTATCCCGAGTACCACCTGCCGACCGAGGAGATCGAGCTCGTCGACGAGCGGCTGCTCGAGGACGCGGTCGAGCTCGCGCTCGCGCTTGTCGAGAGCCAGCTCGCGCGCCCGGTGCAGAAGGTTTCCTGACGTGTTCCTTCAGCTCGTCCTCTGGGACCTCGCGGACTCGATGACGAACGTCGGCGAGCTCCGGCACGCGCTCGCCGACGAGCTGGATGCGGGCTTGCCCGGGCTCCGCCTGAGAGCGTGGATCTCGGACGAGGGCGCCGAGCGGTGGGGCGCGATCTCTATCTGGGAGTCGCGCGAGGACGCCGATCAGTCCAGCGACCTCGAGCGTGCGCGCGAGCTGATCGGCAAGGACCCCGTGATCGGCGAGGAGTTCGACGTCGAAGCGCTCAGCCCGTGAACCGGCCGCTCGAGGATCTGCAGCTCCGGCGGCGGGCGGCGAACGAACGAGCCGGCGAGGACCAGCTCGTCTGCGGCCTCGGGGTC
>Ga0075423_10007148_pt1 | contig 10520 bp, 9 predicted proteins | sample SoiMethybrSBSTD2_FD_80114 | JGI IMG/M metagenome (GOLD analysis project Ga0075423, IMG submission 80114) | Bulk soil microbial communities from a Populus tree surrounding site in Tennessee, USA - Soil MetaG P. TD hybrid SBSTD2 | ecosystem: Environmental > Terrestrial > Soil > Tree plantation...
AGACGCGAAGTGCGACGCACCCGGCGCGAATGACGATGCCTCGGGGACAGCAGCAGTGCTCGAGATGGCCCGCGTGATGGCGAAGTATGAATTCGACGCCACGATCGTGTTCATGGCCGTTGCCGGTGAAGAACAGAGTCTCCTCGGGTCGACTCATTTCGCCGAACAAGCCAAGCAAAAGAATTGGCACATCGACGCGATGTTCACGAACGACATCATCGGCAACACGCTGGGCGGCAACGGCGTGCGGGATCGCGGCACGGTGCGCGTCTTTTCCGAAGGCGTGCCGTCAAACGAAACGCCGGCAGAGGCGACGACGCGCCGCAGCGTTGGTGGCGAGAACGACTCGCCTTCACGGCAACTGGCGCGCTTCATCAAAGAGACTGGTGACGCGAATGTGCCGCAGATGAAAGTGATGATGGTTTATCGCCGCGATCGCTATGGACGCGGCGGCGACCACATTCCGTTTCTCGAACGCGGTTATCCGGCAGTTCGCTTTACCGAAGTCAACGAAGAGTTCCGGCACCAGCATCAAAACGTGCGGGTCGAGAATGGCGTGCAGTTTGGCGATCTGCCTGAGTTTGTCGACTTCGCGTACGTAGCGAATGTAGCGCGCGTCAACGCTGCTTCACTGGCGGCCCTCGCGTTGGCGCCTTCGCGCCCGAACGGCGTTGTCATTGTCACGGCCCGTTTGTCGAATGACACCGAGTTGAAATGGGAGGCTAATAAGGAGCCGGATCTGGCTGGGTACGAAATTGTCTGGCGCGACACGACGGCGGCCGTTTGGACCAATTCGAAACCGGTGGGGAACGTCACCAGCTTTACGATGAAGGGAATGTCGAAAGACAACTATTTCTTTGGCGTCCGGGCCATCGACCGTGAGGGAAATCGCAGCCCGGTGATGTATCCGAAGCCGCAGGGCAGAACTCAGCCGGCCACGACGCCCAGTACAGGTTTGTAACCCCAGATTTTTCGACCAAGCTGCGTCACGCCGCGTCTAAAGCGACATGGAATTAAGAAAGATTGTTGCACTCCTCCTGACCCCGGCGATTCTGGCCGGGCAAATCCTGGTCGCTTCCGGCCAAAAGCGGGCCAGAACCGCGGAACTGACGGAACAGCAGCGCATCGTTCACGTGCTGAACCGCCTCGGTTTCGGTGCTCGCCCAGGCGACGTCGAACGGGTAAAGGCGATCGGTGTTGAAAACTACATCAACGAGCAACTGAACCCCGAAAAGATCAGCGACAGCGTAGCCGAGAATAAAGTTCGCGATCTGAGTGCCCTCAACCTGACAACGGCTGAGCTTTACGAGAAATACCCACAGCCCGGACAACTCCTGCGCCAGCTTCAGGCGCGTGGGATGCTGCCTGAGAACCTCGCCGACGCACGTGAGAATCGAGTGAAGGGCGGCGCTAACGCCAACCCCAACGCCGGCGCGAATGTGGGCGAGATGCCGAAAGACGATTCGAAAAACAGTCCGGCGCAGCCACCCGCCAATCCCCTCGAAAACGAAAAGTACCGCGAACTGATCCAGAAGTATTACCGCGATAACGATCTGCAACGACCGCAGCGCATCAGCGACGAGTTACAGGCCTCGAGAATTCTGCGCGCCGTTTACAGCGAGCGACAGCTTCAGGAAGTGATGGTCGATTTCTGGACCAACCACTTCAATGTCTTCGCCGGTAAAGGCGCGGACCGCTGGTTACTTCCCGCTTACGATCGCGACACGATTCGTCCAAATGCGATGTCGAAGTTTTCGACGCTGCTGCAAGCGACGGCGCAGAGTCCGGCGATGTTGTTTTATCTCGACAACTTTCAGAGCGTGAGTCCCAACGCGAACGCGAACGTGAACCGCCGTATGCCGTTGTTCCGGCCACAACCGCAGCAACAGCAAAGACGCGGCATCAACGAAAACTACGCGCGCGAGTTGATGGAGTTGCACACACTCGGAGTCGATGGTGGTTACACACAGAAAGACGTGCAGGAAGTGGCGCGCTGTTTTACGGGTTGGACCATCTTCCAGCCGCGGGGTGGCGCCGCAGCGGCAAACGCGATGATGGGTCGCGAAGGCGCGCGACAGAACGCGGGCACGTTCGTCTTCAATGCGCGCATGCACGACGATGGCGAGAAGGTGGTTCTCGGTCACAAGATTCCCGCGGGTGGCGGCATCAAAGACGGGTTGATGGTGCTCGATATTCTCGCGCATCATCCGTCGACAGCGAAGTTCATCTCCACGAAACTCGTGCGTCACTTCGTTGCCGACGATCCACCGCGCGCGCTTGTCGATCGCGTCGCAGCCACTTTCACGAAAACTGACGGCGACATTCGCGAGATGTTGAAGACGATCTTCTTCTCCCGCGAGTTCAATTCCACCGAAGCTTATCGCGCGAAGATCAAACGGCCGTTTGAACTCGTGATCAGCGCCATTAGATCGCTGGGCGCGGATACGAACGGTGGACCCGGCACGCATCAATGGATCGCGCGCATGGGCGAACCGCTCTACGGTTATCAAACGCCAAATGGTTATTCGGATGTAGCCGAGAGCTGGGTTAACACAGGCGGCTTACTCGAACGAATGAACTTTGGTCTCGCGCTCGCGAACAATCGCATTCCCGGAACGCGAGTCAATCTTTCCAAGCTGAGCGGCGAACAATCCAGGGTGATGGACGAGTATTTGAAAAATCTTCTGGCCGGCGAGGTCTCAAGCGCGACACGAGAAGCGTTGGTCAAGCAGTTGGACCAGTCAGATCCGGTAACGAAAGTAGTCGGTTTGATCCTGGGCACGCCGGAGTTTCAGCGGCAGTGAAAGGTTCTACAGCAATGAATCGTAGATTTTTTCTTAAATCGGGCAGTATCGCGTTGGCGAGTGTGGGCATGTCGCTTTCCGCGCCGGGTTTTCTCCAGCGCGCCGCGTTGGCTAACACCGGCAAGACCGGGAAGCGAAAGACACTGATCGCGATCTTTCAACGGGGCGCGGTCGATGGGCTCAACATGGTGGTTCCCTTCGGCGAGCCGGCTTACTACTCGATGCGGCCGTCAATCGCGATCCCCAAACCCGAGGCGGCCAACGCAGAGTCAGCGATCAATCTCGACGGCTTTTTCGGACTGCATCCGTCGATGGCGGCGTTCAAGCCGCTGTGGGACTCAAAGAGGCTCGCGATCGTGCACGCGGCCGGTTCGCCCGACAACACGCGTTCACACTTCGATGCGCAGGACTACATGGAGTCGGCGACTCCCGGAATGAAGTCGACCAGCGATGGTTGGTTGAATCGTTACTTGCAAAGCAAGCCGGATCCGGATCGATCGCTGTTTCGCGCGGTCGCGATCTCGCCAAAGCGAACGATGCCACGCGCGCTTCAGGGACGTGCGCCGGCGCTGGCGCTGGCGAACCTGGCGGAGTTCACGATTCGCGCCGGCAAGTCTTCCGATAATCTGCAAAACGGTTTTGAAGCTCTCTACGCAAACAAGGTGAACGATCAATTGACCAACACCGGGCGTGAGACGTTTGAAGCGATCAATTATTTGAAGCAGGTGAATCCCGCGCAGTACAAACCCGACAACGGCGCGCAGTACCCACGCAATCCTTTTGGTACTTCCTTGTTGCAGATTGCGCAGCTAATCAAGGCGGACGTAGGGCTCGAGGTTGCGTTTACTGATCTTGATGGTTGGGACACGCACGTGAACGAGGGCAATTCACGCGGTCAACTCGGCAATCTGTTGCAGCAGTTCAGCGCCGGCATCGCCGCGCTCTATCAGGACCTGGGCCAACGGATGGACGATGTGACTATTCTGACGATGTCTGAGTTTGGCAGGACTGCGCGAGAGAATGGAAATCGTGGTACGGACCACGGCCACGCGAACGCGATGTTCGTCATCGGCAACGGTGTGCGTGGTGGAAAAGTTTACGGGAGCTGGCCGGGACTGAAGAGCGATCAGCTTTATGAAGGACGCGACCTGGCGTTGACGACCGACTTCCGTGACGTCTTCGGCGAGATCGCCACCAGCCACCTGGGCAACGACGCCCAAGCCATCTTCCCCGGCTACACCCTAAGCCGCAAAAACTTCAAAGGCTTTATCTAGGCCACAAAGAGCACAAGAAAGAGTTAGCCACAAAAAGGCACATAAGTCGCAAAAAGAAGAAAGAGAAAAAACAGGGAGTCCTTCGTGAACATCCCTGTTTTTCCTTTATGTGACTTATGTGCCTTTTTGTGGCTAATTCTTTCTTGTGCTTTCTGTGGCTACCATCGGACACGACCGAAGCGATTGATCAAATAAAGCATGAAGCCGGCAATGACGGAGACGGTGACTGCGAGCGTGAAGGCTTCGTTGTCGCGGCCCGCCTGGACGGCGTCGTAGATGGCGACGGAAGCGGTTTGTGTCTTGCCCGGGATGTTGCCCGCGATCATGATCGTGACGCCGAAGTCGCCGAGCGCGCGCGCGAAGGCGAGGGCGGTGGCGGCAAGCACACCTTTCGCGGCGAGTGGCAATGTAACGCGAAAGAAGATGCGTCGATTGTTCAGACCCAACGTGCGCGCCGCAGCTTCAAGATCAGTACTCACTCCTTCAAACGCAGCGCGCAGGCTCTTTGTCACCAACGGCAGCGCGTGGATTGAAGCCGCGATGATCGCCGCCGTCACGGTGAACGTCAGACGAATCCCCAGCGTGCGATAAAGAAATCCGCCGATCGCCGAACGCGTACCAAGCAACACCAAAAGGTAATAGCCCAGCACGGTCGGCGGCAGGACCAACGGCAGTGTCACTAACGCGTCGACGAGATTTCGTCCAGGAAAGCGCTTGCGAGCCAGCAACCAGGCGAGGCCCGATCCGGCGATCAGTGCAATCAACGTCGCGGCCGTGGCTACGGCAAACGAAAGCCTAATGGGAAACCAGTCGATCACGGGTGTCTCGCAGCATGATACAAGAAAACAGGGTGCCCACTATTATCCCGCAAAGGTCCGACTGTAGATCCGTGGCCGTGTCGTATGGACCCCAGATACGATGGCCGCCGAAGTAAACCTCGTCCCACAACTCGATGATCTCGTAAATTGCAGACAAGCTAAACACAATCGCGCCCGCAAAGAACGCTGTGAGCGTGAGTGGCAGCCGATAACCGGCCCGTTGCAACAGGCGATCGACCAGCCAAACGATCAGCGGACTGACGAGCACCTGGACCATCGTATGCGCGAACTCGTCATACTGCATTGGTCCAAACTGCCGGCCGTACATGCGAAAGAAGTTTCCCAGCGCGTCCACTTGCAACGCGACGAAGACAAGACCGAGCAGTATTAGCGGAATCCGCACGTTGAGACGAGCACTCACATAAAAATAAAAGACGGCGAGAAACACGACGACGAAGATCGTGTTGAAGGCCAGCGACAGGTAACACATCTTCGTCAGGAAAGCTGCGCCGGCAATCAAGGTCAACATTACGAGTGGGATTTCGATCCAGGTGCGGAGGCGAGCGGTGGGTTCTGTATAATCGGTTTCGTTCATATATGACGCTGCTCAAACCAAAGGTTTTGCGTTTCGAATCGTTGCCTTCCACCAACACCGAACTGGCGCGACTGGCATCCGAAGGCGCGGCGGAAGGCCTTGCGATTTTGGCGGATGAGCAAACCGCGGGCCGGGGACGTTTGCAGCGCGCATGGTCGTCGCCGAAAGGAGCGGGCCTCTACTTTAGTCTGCTTTTGCGGCCCGCAATTCCACAGGATCAATGGCCTTTGATTACATTTGTGGCGGCGCTCGCAGTCGGCGACGCGTTGCGCGAAGCGGCGGGCGTGGAGACGGACATCAAGTGGCCCAACGATCTTCTTTCAGGTGAGCGAAAAATCTGCGGCATACTTGCTGAGGCAATCGACACACCGCTTGGACGCTCGGTGATTCTTGGCATCGGAATTAACCTGACTCAGCGTGCGTTTCCGGAAGAACTAGCGGACGTGGCCACCTCCGTAGCCGAGGCAAGCGGACGGCAGCCTGACCGTGAAACAATTCTTGCCGCTCTGTTGCGAGCCTTGTCGCGCTGGTATTCGTTGCTGCACGAACCGGCGGGACGCGAAAAGATCGTGGCCGCATGGACCAGTAGATCTTCTTACGCGAAGGGAAGGTTGGTGCAGGTCAGTAATGGCAATGAAGTTTGGCAGGGTACGACTTGCGGAATCGAGGATGACGGAGCGCTCCGGCTCGACACCGCCACAGGTGAAATCAAAGTGGTGAGAGCCGGCGACGTTTACAGTGTCAGATAAATCCGTGAATGAAATCCGTGTTTATCTGTGGCTAAAACAATGCGTATTGTTCTAAACACTTTCGGCTCGTTCGGCGACATTCATCCTTACATGGCGATCGCCATGGAGTTGCAGCGACGCGGTCACAAGCCCGTGATCGCCACGATGCCGATCTATCGTGAAAAGATCGAGGGTGCAGGTCTGGAGTTTGCTCCGGTCAGGCCTGACGTACCGCAGCCGCGCGAACAGGACCGCGAATTCATCGAGAAACTCATGCAGCCGATGACTGGTCCAAGATTTCTCATCGAGGAAGTTATCTTTGCGGCGGTTCGTGATAGTTACGCGGATCTGTTGCAGGCCGTTGACGGTGCCGATCTTTTGGTGACGCATCCGGCGGCCCCGGCTGGTCCATTGGTCGGACGAAAGACCGGCTTGCCCTGGGTCTCGACTGTGCTTGCGCCGTTTTCTTTCTACTCCGCTTACGACCCGCCCGTACCACCGTTCTGGCAATGGACGAAAAAACTTCACGTGCTTGGTCCAGGCATAATGGGTTTCCTGCTGCGCCTGTCCAAGAGCACCTACAAAGCAAAAGCGATAGCGGACTTTCGTGATGAACTCGGTCTCGAGGACACGGGCAATCCGATGTTTGAGGGTCAACACTCGCCCACGTTGGTGCTGGCGTTATTCTCTGCAGTGTTTGGAAAGCCGCAACCTGACTGGCCAAAGCAAACCAGAGTCACTGGTTTCTGTTTTTACGATGGCCATCATGAGATGCAGATGCCGGACGAACTCGTGCGCTTCATGGACAGTGGCGCGCCGCCGGTTATTTTCACTTTGGGCTCGTCCGCGGTGTGGGTGGCGCGTGATTTTTTTGAGGAGAGCATCGACGCTGCGAAGCGTTTGGGACGTCGCGCGGTGTTGTTGATTGGCGACGAGCGCAATCTGCCGCGTTTGCTTCCCGAAGGAATCATCGCCGTCGACTATGTGCCTTACCAATCGATCCTGCCGCGCGCGTGCGCGGTGGTCCATCACGGTGGTGTGGGTACAACTTCACAGGGCCTGCTCGCAGGAGTGCCGACGCTGATCGTGCCGTTCGCTTTCGATCAATCCGACAATGCCGAACATGCTTACAAGCTCGGCACCAGCCGCACGCTGTATCGCAATAACTATCGGGCGCCGCGCGCGGCTGACGAACTCCACGAATTGCTTCGTCAACCAACGTACGCTCGCCACGCTATCGAGGTGAGCAGGAAACTGAAGCAGGAAAACGGACCGGCGCGCGCAGCCGATCTGCTCGAGGAGGTTTTGTCCGGCAATCCAAACAGCAACCGGAAAGTCGCCTATGCTTCTGGTAATTGACGCCGGCAACTCAAACATCACGTTGGGCGTGTTCCGCGGCGCGGAGCTGGTGGCCCAGTGGCGACTGCTTACCGATCGCGATAAAACCGGAGATCAGTATGGCGCGGAGATTCGTGATCTGGTCGAGCAGGCCAGTATCGATCGCCAGGAGATCGAAGGTATTGCGATCGCGTCAGTTGTGCCGCCGTTGGATCGGCACTTCAGACAAATTAGCGAAAGCTCTTTTGGACTGAAGCCGCTCTTCGTCGATCACACCACCGACACCGGTTTGAAAATCCTTTACGATTCACCCGCTGACATCGGCGCTGACAGAATTTGCGACGCCGCGGCGGCAGTGACAAAGTATGGAGCGCCCTGTATCGTCGTGGACTTCGGCACGGCGACCACCTTCAACGCCGTTAACGCAGCCAATGAATACCTGGGCGGCGTGATTGCTCCGGGCATCAAGATCTCCGCCGAAGCGTTGTTTTCACGCGCTGCAAAATTGCCGCGAGTAGAGATCAAGCGTCCGGAAAAAGTGATCGCCACATCAACCATCGGCGCGATGCAGTCAGGCCTTTACCACGGCTACGCCGGACTCGTAGACGGTCTGTTGGAGAAAATGATCGCTGAGATGGGTTCACGTCCACGCGTGATCGCGACTGGCGGATTAGCGCCACTCATCGCGGGAGCGTCAAAGTTTGTCGAGTTGATAGACGAAACCCTTACGCTCGACGGCTTACGGCTGATCTACGAAAGAAACAACAGTCGCACATAAGGCACAAAAATATTTAGTCAACCAGTTTGAATTACTTCAACTATTTCACCGAAATCGAAGATGCATTTGTCCGGCGACGCGGTAAGCATCTCTTTCTTAGCCCGATGGACTGGGCTTTGATGGAAACATGGAACCAGCAGGGCATTCCTTTGCACATCGTGCTTCGCGGCGTCGAGAAATCTTTCGATTCTTACGAGTCGCGTCCGCGCAAACGCACAGTCAAGTCGCTGCTTTATTGTCAGGAAGAAGTTGAAGCGCAGTACGCCGAATGGGTCGAAGCACGCGTGGGCGCATCGTCAAGTGCAAACAACTCTGAGCCTGATTCAGAGAAAACGCCGTTCTCGTTTGCGGCAATCAGTGAGCACCTGAAGCGCTGCCGCAGCGCGCTCGCGGACCTGGCTCGTTCGCGAAACAAAGACGACGATCTTTCGGAAACCCTCAGTCGCGCCGCTGCCTTGCTCGGCGACATCGAGAAAGACTTCCTGAGCGATGCTGCGTTCGACACCCGCAAGCTCGAAGATTCTTTGACGGGACTGGAAAGAATGCTCAACGATTCAATACTCGCCGTCGTTAATACAAAAGCGCTCGACGAGTTGACGCAGGAAGTTAAGGATCAGCTCAAACCTTATCGCACGCAAATGGAAGCTGCTGCCTACAAGCAAACGTTCGACAACCTGTTGTTGAAGCGTTTGCGGGAGCAATTCGCTGTGCCGCGGCTCAGCTTGTTTTACGTTTCATAGATAAAGGAGAACGTGATGGCTGAAATGACAATCAGACGCTTCGGCGTAATCTCAGTGGCTAAGATGTATGGCTTGCTGCTGTTTGTAATGGGGTTGATCATCGGAGTGATCTACGGGCTCTTCTTCATTATCTTTGGAGCAGCCATGACGGCGATTGCACCGGGCGGAAGAGACGCAGCCGCCGGCGGCGTGAGCACGATCATCATCGGCATCGGGTTGATGATCGGCATTCCGATTATGTACGGAGTTCTCGGGTTCATCGGGGGCGCAATCGGCGCGCTCGTCTACAACGCCTTGGCGGGCATCATCGGCGGTGTGAAATTTGAACTCGAGGGTGTGCAACAACAGGATTACATGCCGCCACCGCCGCCGCATCAGTGGACGCCGAATCAATATCCGGCACAGTAGCACCTCGGGTTTACAAGGATGAGCACGGGGCAGAGTTTTGAAGTTGAGGTGGAACGAATTCTTCCCGGCGGTATGGGATTGGCCCATGCCGCCGGAAACACTATTTTTGTTTCACTGGCAGCGCCCGGCGATCGCGTGCACGTGCGTGTCGAGCGCGAGCAGGGAAACGTGTTGTTTGCGTCGATTGAAGAGATCGTTACGCCGTCGCCGTTGCGGATTGAAGCGCCTTGTCCGTACTTCGGGCGTTGTGGTGGTTGCGACTTTCAACAACTGACATACGAATCACAACTGGCAATGAAAGCGGAGATGATTCGCGACTGCCTGCATCGCATCGCGCGCCTGGAGAGTGTTCCGGAGTTTGCGGTCACGCCTTCGGCGGAGCCGTGGCGCTATCGAATGAGAGCGACGTGGCAGATCGATCGCGAGCAGCGGATGATTGGTTATTACGAGCGCGGCTCGAGACGTGTTTGTGATGTGGTTGACTGTGCAGTTTTGCGGCCGCGGTTACAGGAGACGCTCGTACAGGTGCGTGCGACTGAATGGCGGAAATTCCCACCGGAGTTGAAACATCTCGATGTGGTTGAAGGTGAGAATGCGGTTTCGTTTGCGCCTGCGTTCGCAGAGTTTGAGACGAACGAGTTGATTTTGAACGTGCGCGGCGAGGTCTACCATTACAACGCGGAAACGTTTTTTCAGATCAATCCTTCATCGCTCGAGGCGTTGGTCGCTTTCGCGCTCTCCGACGCGAGCGGAGAAAGTGTGTTGGATCTTTACTGCGGTGTGGGCTTGTTCACACTGCCGTTGGCGCGACGATTCGCGAGAGTCGTGGGAGTGGAAGCGAATGTTGCGGCTACACGCTTTGCGCGCCGGAATCTTCAGCACGCAGGGTTGACTAATGCACGCGTTGACACGGCGACTATGACGCAGTGGTTTCGCAGTCCGGCGGCGAAAAGGCCGGTTGATTTTGTGTTGCTCGATCCGCCGCGTGCCGGTGCTGAGTCGGCGGTGATTAAAGGAATTCTGGACCTCCAACCCGC
>Ga0075423_10007149_pt1 | contig 10520 bp, 8 predicted proteins | sample SoiMethybrSBSTD2_FD_80114 | JGI IMG/M metagenome (GOLD analysis project Ga0075423, IMG submission 80114) | Bulk soil microbial communities from a Populus tree surrounding site in Tennessee, USA - Soil MetaG P. TD hybrid SBSTD2 | ecosystem: Environmental > Terrestrial > Soil > Tree plantation...
ACGCCAGTCGCACGCAGCTGATGAATCTGCGAACGCTGGACTGGGACGACACGTTGCTGTCGCTCTTTGGCATTCCACGCGTGATTCTTCCACGCATTCACCCGTCATCAGCGCGCGGTTGCTACGGCACGACGCACGGCCGTGGGCCGATAGGTGCCGAAGTGCCCATCACCGGCAACCTCGGCGATCAGCATGCCGCGCTCGTCGGACAGGTGTGCTTCGCGGCCGGCGAGGCCAAGAACACGTACGGCACCGGCAACTTCATGCTGCTCAACACCGGCACCGACATCGTCCCGTCGACTGCGGGCCTGCTGACGACGATGGCGTATCGGTTTGATGGGGGCGACGCGAAGTACGCCCTCGAAGGATCGATTGCGGTGACGGGATCGGCCGTGCAGTGGCTGCGCGATCAGCTGCAGATCATCACATCGGCCCAGGAGATCGAAGCGCTCGCCGCAAGCGTTCCCGACAGCGGCGGCAGCTACTTCGTCCCTGCGTTCTCGGGTCTGTTCGCGCCGTACTGGCGCAGCGACGCGCGCGGCGCGATTGTCGGCCTGTCGCGGTTCAACACGAAAGCGCATCTCGCGCGCGCGACGCTCGAGGCCATCTGTTTTCAAACCCGCGATGTGCTCGACGCGATGGTGAACGACTCCGGCGTGCGCCTCACGACGCTGCGAGTCGACGGCGGCGCCACCGTCAACAACCTGCTGATGCAGATGCAGGCCGACATTCTCGGCGTGCCGGTGGTGCGGCCCGTGGTGGCCGAGACCACCGCTCTCGGCGCAGCGTACGCGGCCGGACTCGCGGTTGGTGTCTGGAAGGATCTCGACGTCCTTCGCGCTCAATGGAAAGTCGATCGCGAGTGGCACCCGCGATGGAGCGAAGACCAGCGTGAAGCCGCGTATGCAGGATGGAAGAAAGCCGTTGAAAGAAGCTTGAATTGGACGGTGTAGGCCGGGCCTGATTTCTAGGCCCGGCTTACGTTGTCGCTGTCTTCCGACGTTTCCAGATCAACGCATCAACCACATAGTGATGGAAGTTGATGCCCATGTAGATCCCGACTGTCAGACCCATCCCGCCACCCAGGACGAGCGCAGTGAATCGATTGAGCACACCGTAGACGAGCGTCGTGATGCCGATGCACGTCGCGAAGTACGTGATCGCGCGCCCGGGCTGACTGATGCGCGACAGCAGGCGCGCCGTGGGATCGATGCCCTTCGCGTAGCGCTTGGCGTTGGCCATCCAGACGACGAGCACGTATTGGAAGTTGTGCCACACGTTGATCGCCAGCCAGCCGGTGTTCACGTCGGCGATGACCACGTAGGCCAGCATGAAGATGGTGACGTGCGACACGATGAAGGCGCTGTAGGCGATGTCGATGCCGTCGCTCATCGCCGCGCGAAGCGTCCGCGCCAACCACACCGCCACGGCCCCGGCCGCCAGCATCGCCAGCAGCGTGACGACACCAGGTGGCACGACGAGCGTGCGCACCGGCAGACTCAGAAACTGCGTGCCCATCGACGACGACCGCGACGCGATGCCGTAAATCGGCACGAGATAGATGACCAGATCCGCGGCCCAATCGCGCGCCGCGGGCAACTGTCCCTGCGGCGTCGCGCGGAAGTACATGCGGGCGATGCCGTAGCCCTGCCGCATGTAGTGGAACCACTGCAGATACAGAAACGCCGAGGCGATCACCCACACTCCCGCACTCATCGCAACGACCAGCGTGACGGCAGTCACGACGAGCAGGAGATCGACCGCGAGAAAGCGGTTCCGCCTGAGGCTCTGTCCGTCGAACGCCAGCCGCGTGTAGGTGGCAATGACGTGGTGATACCCGAGCAGCCACAGATCCAGGACCAGCAGGATCGGGTAGAGCTGCTGGTTGGCGGTGACCATCGCGGCGGCGGCAACACCCGCCATCACCGGCGCCAGCAGCAGCGTCGTGTCGAACGACTCGCTCCAGATGTGAGCCTTCGGCGCCGCCACGATTGGAACGGGAGTGGGCCGCAGCGACGCATCTAAGTACGTGGCCATGGATGTGAGGCAAGGCTGTGCAAGGTCCATGCTTCGCGGCGAGCAGCATCCATGTGCAGCGGCGGGCAGCAAAACGCGGGTCTGCGCGCCCTGGGGTGATCAGAATTCGTATCGGAATCACGAATCCAGCACCGGACCAAGGACCACGGACCAAGGACCAAGGACCAACTTCACTCCCATCGAAACACTTTCGAAGACAGAGCGACGCACAACACGAACGTGAGGGCGAGCGCGAACACATCGATCAGGTGAGCCGACCACGGATCGCCTTTCCAGATCCCTGACAGCAGCGACACCGCGTAGGTCAGCGGCAGCGCCTTGGCGAAGATCTGCAACGACGGTGGCAGCATCGCGACCGGAAAGAACAATCCCGACACGGTGAGCATCGGATACAGGACGAAGGTGGCAATCGGTTGCGCGAAGCGCGCGGTCGGCACCACGCTCGCGATCACGAATCCAATCGAGAGGATCGCCCAGGTGGAGAACAGGACCGCGATGCCGAACGAGAGATACGGCACCGCCGCGCCTGGTGGCACATAGCGACGACCGGCGAGGAGCATCAGAAACATCGTCAACGCGGTGAGCAGCAGCTTCACGATCACGTGGGTAGTCAGGATGATGGCCGGCTGAAGCGGCGTCGCCCGCAGGCGTTTGAGGATGCCGCTCTCGCGGTAGATCGAGATGATCGTGATGAGCGATCCCACCGCGCTCAGCGCAATCAGAACCGTGGTCAGCACGGGCAGGAATCCGCCGCCGGGCCAACCCCGCCGCGGCGGCCCCATCACCGCCGCCGGCGGCACCAGCCGCGCCACGCCAATGAAGACCAGCAGCGGAATCACGATGCTGCCGAACAGTCCGAGCGGCTCGCGCGCGAAGATCTTGATCTCGAGCCACGTGAGCTTGAGGAGAGACCGGACGGTGATCGCCGCGCTAGTCACGGATGGAGTGACCTGTCAGCTTGAGGAATACGTCTTCGAGGTTCGCGGTTTCGGTCCGGAATTCGGTGACGCGGATCCGGTTCTCGGAGATGCAGTGGATGACGTCGGTGACGAAGTCCTCGGTGCGGCCACGCAGCGTGAAGCGAGTGCCCTCCTGCTCCACCGACTCCAGCCCCGTGATACCAGCGAAGCGGCTGCGCGCCTCGGGATCGGAGGTCGACACCGAGACTGTCTGCTCGGGGCAGTAGCGGCGCACCAGGTCGTCCGGCGTGCCGACATCGATCACGCGGCCACGCTCGATGATCGCGACGCGATCGCACAGGCGCTCGGCCTCCTCCATCAGATGCGTCGTGAGCAGCACGGTCTTGCCGCGCTCGCGGATGCCGCGCACCATGTCCCAGATGGCGCGGCGCGCCTGCGGATCGAGACCCGTCGTCAGCTCGTCGAGCAGCACGACTTCGGGATCGTGAATGAGCGCGAGCGCGATGAAGAGACGCTGCTTCTGCCCGCCCGACAGATTCATGAACCACGCGTTGCGCTTCTCGCCGAGACCAAGCCGCTCGAGCAGCGCATTGCCGTCCACCGTGCGCGGATAGAGCGATGCCCAGAGATCGACGGCCTCCCACACCTTGATCCGCTTCTGCAGCTGCGCCTGCTGCAGCTGCACGCCGACGCGGTTCTGCAACGCTCGCGCGTCACGACGAGGATCGAGCGACAGCACCGAGATCGTTCCCCGATCGACCTTCCGCAGCCCTTCGACACACTCCATCGTCGTCGTCTTGCCGGCGCCGTTGGGACCGATGAGCCCAAAGATCTCGCCCTCGCGCACCTCGAACGACACGTCATCGACAGCGACGGTCGGACCGTAGGTCTTGCGAATACCTGCGACTCGAACGACGGGAACAGCGAACACAACGAGATGCTATGCGGAGACCGGGGCAAAGTGGAAAAAGTGGAAGAAGTGGAAGAAGTGGAAGAAGTGAAAGTGCTCAAGTGATCAAGTCGGAAAGTGCACCGAGGCACTCGCGCCGCTCGGTTGTACTTCTCGACTTCGAGACTTCCGAACTTCTACTTCTTCCACTTGTTCCACTTTTTCCACTTCTTCCACTTGTACAGTACGCTTTCACCAGCCCATGCCCGCTCTGTTCGACATCCGCGATCTCGCCAAGGTGTATCGCATGGGCGAGGTGGAGGTGCACGCGCTCAGGCAGATCAATCTGCGCCTGGACGAGGGCAAGTTCGTTGTGCTGCTGGGTCCGTCGGGCTCGGGCAAATCGACGCTGCTCAACATCATCGGCGGCCTCGATGTGCCGACGAGCGGCGAGGTGATCTACCGCGACACGTCGCTGACGCACGCCGACGAGGCGGACCTCACCAGCTATCGTCGCCAACACGTCGGGTTCGTGTTTCAGTTCTACAACCTGATCCCGAGCCTCACCGCCGTCGAGAATGTGGCGCTGGTCACCGAGATCTCTGACTCGCCGATGGATCCGGCCGAGGCGCTGAAGCTGGTGAACCTGGGCGAGCGGCAGGACCACTTTCCGGCCCAGCTCTCCGGCGGTGAACAGCAGCGCGTGGCGATCGCGCGCGCCATCGCCAAACGTCCGGCCGTGCTCTTGTGCGACGAGCCCACCGGCGCCCTCGACATCTCCACCGGCGTCATCGTGCTCGAGGCCCTCGAGCGCGTCAACGCGGAGATGGGTACGACGACGGTCGTGATCACGCACAACGCGGCGATCGCGTCGATGGCGGATCGTGTGATTCGACTGGCCGACGGCCGCGTCGTGTCGGTGGAGGATCGCACCGAGAAGCTCGCCCCGCGCGATCTGAGCTGGTGACATGAGAATCACGCCACTCAACCGGAAACTGTTCCGCGACCTGCTGGCGATGAAAGGGCAGGCGATCGCGATCGCGATGGTGGTGGCGGCCGGCGTTGCCGTCTACGTGATGTACATGGCGACGTTCACGTCGCTGCAGCGGACCCAGCAGGCCTATTACCAGCGCCAGCGCTTCGCAGATGTGTTCGCGTCGCTGAAGCGTGCGCCGCTGCGCGTGGTCAACGAGCTCGCGGCCCTTCCCGATGTCTCGGTGGTCGAGCCACGAGTTGTCTCCACGGTGACGCTGGACCTGCCGGCGTTCGAGGAGCCCGCGAGCGCGCGACTGGTCTCGATTCCAGTGAACCGCCGTCCGCTCATCAACGATCTCTACTTGCGGCGCGGACGATGGATCGAGGCCGGGCGGTCCGACGAGGTGATCGCGAGCGAAGGGTTCGTGCTGGCGAACAAGCTGAATCCCGGCGATCGGATTCCCGCCATCATCAACGGCCGCCTCCGGCAATTGACCATCGTCGGCGTCGCGCTGTCGCCCGAGTATGTCTACACCATCCGCCCCGGCGAAATGGTGCCGGACGACAAACGCTACGGCATCTTCTGGATGGACGAGCAGGCGCTGGCGGCCGCCTTCGACATGGAGGGCGGGTTCAACGACGTCGCCATCGGCCTCGCCCCGGGCGTCGCACCCGATGAGGTGATCGACGGCATCGATCGCATCCTCGAGCCCTACGGCGGCCTGGGCGCGATTCCGCGCTCGCTGCAGCTGTCAAATTGGACGGTGCAGAACGAGCTCAATCAGATGCAGACGTTCGGCGTGCTGCTGCCGGTGATCTTCATGACCGTGGCCGCATTCATCCTCAACGTCGCGTTGACGCGCGCGCTGGCGCTGCAGCGGCCGCAGATCGCCGCGCTCAAGGCGCTGGGATACACGAATCGTGCGATTGGATGGCACTACTTGAAGTGGGCGTTCGTCATCGGCCTGGTCGGCGTGGTGATCGGCACCGCTGGCGGCGCCTCGCTCGGCAGCGCGATCATCGACATGTACAACTCGTTCTTCCGATTCCCGGTGCTGCTCTTCGGCGTGCCGGTGCACGTGGTGGTCGAGTCGCTGGCGCTGACGTTCGTCGCCGCCGGCGCCGGTGCCTTCACCGCCGTGCGCCGCGCGGTTGCGGTGCCACCGGCGGAAGCCATGCGACCCGAAGCGCCGCCGCGATATCGACGATCGCTTTTCGAGACGCCGCTCATCGCGCGACAGCTCGGCACCGCAGGCCGGATGGTCATCCGCAACATCGCCCGGCATCCGCTTCGCGCCGCAGCGTCCGTGTTCGGCATCGGCTTCGCGGTGGCGATCCTGATGATCGGCTTCGTCTTCAACGGCGCGATCGATCGGCTGATCGTCACCCAGTTCTGGGAGGCCGAACGTCAGGACGTCACGATTAGTTACGTCGAGCCGCACAGCAGCACGGCGCAGTACGCGCTGGCGCGGCTGCCAGGCGTGATGGCTGTGGAACCGCAGCGATCGGTGGCGGCGCGCATTCGATCGGGTCATCACGATCGGTATCTCGCGATCAGCGGCGTGTCGCCGACCCAGCGCTTCAAGCGCATCGTCGATCGCGGGGGGCAGGCGATCCGCATGCCGCCGGGGGGAGTCGTACTCTCGCTGACGCTCGCCAAGGTGCTTCAGATCAAGCCGGGTGATGTCGTGACGCTCGAAGTGCTCGAAGGGCATCGGCCGGTGCGCACGCTCGAAGTGACCGGCATCGTCGACGACATCATGGGGCTGTCGGCGTACATGGATATCACCGCGCTGCACGAGATGATGCACGAAGGCAACGTGGCCAACGGCGCGCTGATGCTCGTCGACTCGGCACACGAGGCGGAGCTGGCGTCGACGCTGAAGAAGACACCAGCCGTCGCCGGTGCGGCGTTCAAGCGCGCGGTGCTGCAAAGCTTTCGCGACGTGATGGCCGCGAACATGAGCCTGTCCATCTTCATCAATCTCATCTTCGCCGGCATCATCGCCTTCGGCGTCGTCTACAACGCGGCGCGGGTGTCGCTGTCGGAGCGCAGCCGCGAGCTCGCCAGCCTGCGCGTGTTGGGCTTTACCCGCGCCGAGATCTCGCTCATCCTTATGGGTGAGCTCGCCTTGCTCACTCTCGTCGCGCTGCCGGTCGGCGGCATGTTCGGGTGGGGCCTGGCGGCGGCGATGGTGCACACCATCGACAGCGAGGTCTACCGGTTCCCCCTATTCGTCACCCGACAAGCGGTCGCGATGTCGTTTCTCGGCATCATCGTCGCCGCGTGCGTGTCGGGGCTCATCGTGCGGCGCAAGCTCGATCAGCTCGACCTGGTCGCCGTACTGAAGATTCGCGAGTAACGGCGTGATGCGATTCCTGAAAAACAAGCGCCTCATGGCAGGCGTGATCGTCGTGGTGGGCATTGTCGCCGCCGCGATGTGGCCCTCGTCTCTCGAGGTGGGGGCCACGACGGTGGGACGGGGCGCCATGCAGGTGACGATCGACGAGGACGGTGTCACGCGCATCCGCGATCGCTTCGTCGTGTCAGCGCCGGTTGGCGGACGTCTGCAACGCGTCGAGCTGGAGCCGGGAGATAAGGTTGTGGGTGGCAAGACGGTAGTGGCGCGGCTGACGACTGCGGAATCGCCGCTGCTCGATCCGCGGACGCGCGGCGAACTCTCTGCCGGGGTCGACGCCGCTCGGGCGGCGGTTGGACAAGCCCAGGCCGAGCGCGCACGAGCGGCTGCCGAACTCGAGCGCGCGCGTACGACGTTGCGTCGACAGCAGGAGCTGATGAAAGCCGGCGCGATCGCGAGCGATGCGCTCGACGCCTCGGAAACGGCCGTGATGACCGCGCAGGAAGCCGCCCGCGCCACGGAGTTCACCGTGTCGCGTTCCGAGTACGAGCTGCAGCTCGCTCGCGCGCGGCTGCAGGCGCCAGCGGCTGCGGGGCGCGCCGTCGAGATTGTCGCGCCGGTGAGCGGCGTGATCCTGAAGCGGCTGCGCGAGAGCGAGACGGTGGTACCGGTCGGCGATCCGATCGTCGAGATCGGCGATCCCTCGCGTATCGAGATCGTCGCCGATTTCCTGTCGACCGATGCGGTGCGCATCCCGCCGAACGCCGCGGTGCTCATCGAGCAGTGGGGCGGCAATCAACCGCTGATGGCCAAGGTGCGCCGCGTCGAACCCGCGGGGTTCATGAAGGTGTCGGCGCTCGGCGTCGAGGAGCAGCGCGTCAACGTGATCATCGATTTCGCCGATCCTGCTACCGCGGGCCGCAGCCTCGGCGACGCCTATCGAGTGGACGTGCGCGTGATCATCTGGCACGAGGACAACGTGGTGAAGGTGCCCGTGGGCGCGTTGTTCAGACGAGGCGAGGCGTGGGCGTCGTTTGTCGTCAACGGCGATCGCGCACACCTGCAGACGGTTATGCTGGGCCAACGGAATGCCACCGAAGCGCAGGTCGCGGGCGGCTTGTCACAGGGACAAACGGTGGTGCTCCATCCGCCGGATACGCTGATGGACGGCATGCGCGTGAAGACGAGACCTGAGTAAACTCAAAAACCAAAACTCAAAACTCAAGAAAGGAGACATGGAGACGTCCAACATCGGCCCTCGCGAACGCCGTCGACGCCTCGTCGTCGGCATCGCGATGTTCGTCATCGTCGGGGTAATCGCTGCTGTCCTCGTAGTCGCCGGCGCTCCCCGCGCCTGGCGCCTGTTCGTGCTGTTCCCGGCGTGGGTCGGATCGATCGGAGTGTTGCAGGCCAAGGAAAAGACTTGAGTGGCCCTCGCCAAGCGCGGTCTGCGCAACATGGATTCGGGAGAAGAAAAGATCGAGGACGCCAACGAGCTGGCACGCGTGCGCGCGCAAGCTCGTAAGGTGTACCTGCAGTCGGCACTCCTCGCAGTTGCTGTGACGCTCGTCGTTCTGTTATTGCCTGCCTGAGGGAACAGAGTTGCTGATGATACTGGAGCAACAGAGGCGTGTCTCAACACAGAGGAACAGAGCAACAGAGATTAACAGAGCACACCGCTTACGAACCTTGTCGTCAGGCGGGGTCGCGCGCTTCGCGCGCGAGCGGGATAAGAGGTGATCACGAATACAAACACCACCCGATCACCTGGTGCTTGTATTCGTGGTCACCTCTTATCCCGTCCGCCGGTCGAAGACCGGCGGCCCCACCTGCATCGATTGCCGGTCAGCAGCTAGCTCTGTTCGTCCTCTGTTCCTCTGTTGCTCTGTGTCAAGGCAAGCCTCCGTTACTCGATCAACCTCCGTTCCTAGAACAGCCGATTCACTCCGGCGTGCACGAACGCGGCGGCGCGGCCTCGCAGCCAGTTGAAGATCGGGTGACGCGAGCCGCCTTCCGCCTGGCGCCGGATCTCGCGCAGCATGTTCCAGCGGATGAAGTGGATGCCCACGCTGAAGAGGATCCAATACAGCGTGAAGCGGCGGCGTGCGTGCACATCGGTGGCGTACGCTCGTGTTTCGGTGCGGAAGCGCGTGCGCGCCTGGCCCAGCGGCTCGGCCTCGATCGTCCACACAATCTTCACGAGGTTGGGTTCGGCAAAGGCGTGGAACGCCTCCGGGGCGATGGCGCGGAAGGTGAGGTTCTTCTCCCACGGCCGTGTGGCGGCGCCCATCACCAGCACACGGCGCGGCTCCTCGGCCAGGACACCCCAACCGAGACCACGCGTCTCGGCCACGATACCCTGCGGCTTTCGCGTCACCGGCGCGTCGCCAATCACCTTCGAGCGCAGCCAAAAGATCGCGCGCACGATCGGCAGCGATCCGACGTCGACAGTCGCGGCGCGATCGAACACCACGTCAGCTGGCGCGGCGATCACGATCTCATGCGAGTCGTAGGCGTCGGGGCGCGGAATGAAGCGCACCGCCGGCGAGTGGGCGCGCTGCGGACGCAGCCGCCGCTCCATCAGCACCAGCGATCCGATCGCCGACAGCGAGAACGGGAACCCCGACCCGACGCCGAGCGGTGCGATGGCGAGCAGGAAGACGGTTGCGCCCCACACACCCAGGCGACGCGCGCGTCCCTCACGCGACAGCAGTATCGCGATAGTGAGCTGCCCCGCCGCGATCGACATCACGACTTCGCGGATATGAAGGCTGAACCAGCCGTTGATGAACGCGCCGTACCATTCCGACGGCGTCAATCCTCCGTAGGCCAGGTACACCCACGGTTCGACTGCGGCAGTGAACGTGTTGACCGTCGCCGCCCAGATGAAAATCGCAACCCATGCCCATCGCGCCCCTCTCGGCGCCCAGTATCCGAGCTCGAGCAGGATGAGTCCCACGGCGTTGGCAACGATGTACATGACGACAAATTCTTGCGGAATCATGTGCAGACCCGCCTTTCATGGGCCCGATCAGCAAGCCACGCGCCGACCGTTGTGGCGTGATTCGCTCAGGAAACGAACGCGAACTCAGTGGTTCGTGGGAAAGAATTCGTGAAGGCGAGGATTAGTCCACAAGGGTGACGTCGATTGTCGATCCCCACAACGCGGCGACCACGTCGCGGGTCTTCTCCGGCGGCCCTGTCGTCCAGACACGTTCGGTCCCGCGACTCGTGTCCGGCGCCAGCAGGCCGGCCGCATCGAGCCGACGCCGCACTTCGCGCGCGACCGCAACCGCCGGATCGATGATCGTCACAGACGGTCCCGCCACGGCTTCGATC
>Ga0075423_10007150_pt1 | contig 10519 bp, 6 predicted proteins | sample SoiMethybrSBSTD2_FD_80114 | JGI IMG/M metagenome (GOLD analysis project Ga0075423, IMG submission 80114) | Bulk soil microbial communities from a Populus tree surrounding site in Tennessee, USA - Soil MetaG P. TD hybrid SBSTD2 | ecosystem: Environmental > Terrestrial > Soil > Tree plantation...
CGATGCTCGTGTTGTACACGCGAACCGGCGGATTCCGCCGATTCAGCGATTGGTTGATGTTCGAGACGCTCTGGTAGCCGGCGACATCGAGAAACGTCGCCGTGCTCCCGTTGAATTGCTGTGGATTCAAAATCTGCGGCGGATTGCCGGTGGCGTCGCCGAGAACGCCGGGGCCGTTGCGCGGGTTGAAATTCTCGCCGAATCCGCCGCGCACGACGGTCGCGCGGCGGCCGCCCAGATTCCACGCGAATCCAAGACGCGGCGCCGCCAGAATGCCCTGGAAATCGACGAGACCTTCGGGATAGCCGGGTGTCCCCGACTTCACGACGCCGTTGTTCAAATCTCCGGTGCCCGGCACCAGAAATCCGATGAGCTGCGCCGGTTTCGGCGGACACGTCGGACAGGTCGGATCGATCGCCACGCGAGCGCCTTTGTCGTCGAACCCCGGGCGATAGAGCGCGGGCGCTTTCGCCGGATCGTAGAGCGCCGGGACGAACGTCGATGCGTCGTTGCCGATGGGCAATTGCGGGAGGCCGGCCGTGAACCGGACGCCCAGATCGAGCGTCAGTCGAGGCGTCACCCTCCAGGTGTCCTGTCCGTACCACTCGAGAATCCGCGTCAGCGGCGCGTACGTCGCGCGCGCCGTCGCTTCCGTATAGGTCTGGAAGTTGCCGAGCAGCGCATTCGCATACGCATTTCCGGTGTCGCCGGGATTGTTCGACGTCGTGCCGAAGTTGAAGGCCCCGGCGAAGTTGCCGCTGCCGGTGTGGTACTGGTAGTACACGGCCCGTTCCGCCTGGATCCCCGCCTTGAACTGGTGCGCGCGCAGGAGCTTGCTGACGCTGTAGGTGACGCTCCAAGTGTTGGCGACGTCGTACAGCGGAAAGCGCGCGTTGTAGCTCACGGTCGCGGCGCTCGCAATCCCTCCAAAACTCATCGCCGGAATGACGCCGAGCGGGTTGTTGACCGGATAACGCTGCCCGAGCGCGACGCCCATATTCACTCTCTGCAGCTTCGCGAGCACGCTCGGATCGATGATCTGTTCCTCGTCCCACGTCGAATATCCGAACGTGAATTCGTGGACGAGCGTCGGATTGACGATCCAGGTGACGTTCCCGCCCGCGCTCGGCCCGCCGGTGTGGTAATCCATCGGACCGATACCCCAGGTGAAGTTGTTCGTCGTGCTCGCCAGCCCTTTGTTGTGCACCGATTGGTGCCAGCCGCGCCCCCATGCGCGGACTTTCGACGAGACGACGTAGTCGATGCGAACGAGCTCCTGGGCGACCGGCCGTTCGAGTGTGTCCGACAGCTGCAGGTTGAAGTGGTGATCGGCGTCGGGCGTCACATTCGGCAGCGGAAAGATGTTCAGCAGCCTCTGCAGGTTGGGATCGATGCGGGCGCCAGGGATGCCGTTGCCTGGGAAGGGCTGACCGGTCAGTGGATCTCTGATCGTGATCGGCCTCAGGCTGCTGACGTCGATGGACTGCGAAAAGTCGCCGCGCCGTTCCGCCGCGGTCGGCACCGTGTAATTGCGCGGGCCGTTCGGCTGCACGTTGTGCAGCAGCTCCTGGGATGCGAAGAAGAACAGCTTGTCCCTGCCGCTGTTGAATCGGCCGGGCAGGTAGAGCGGCCCGCCAACATTCGATCCGAACGTGTTGTAGCGGTACTCGCCGCGCGGAAGGCCCTGCCGGTTGCGAAAGAAGGTGTTGGCGTTGAAGCGATCGTTGCGGACGTAGTCGTACGCCGCGCCGTGAAAGCTCCTGCCGCCGCTCTTGCTGACGATGTTGATGATCGCGCCGGCGCCTTTGCCGTACTCGGCCTGGTAGCTGTTCATCAGCACTTTGACTTCGGCCACGGCATCCATGTTGACGGGGTTGTCGATGTGATCGCCGCTGCGCACGTTCCCCGAGATCCCGTCGACGTTCATGCCGTTGTAGATGCCGCGCGTGCCGGACACCGCCGCGGGCGAGTTGAAGACGCCGAGCGCTTCGGCGCCTTCGCCGTCTTCGACCACGCCGGGGAGGATCGTCAGCAGCGCCATCACGTCGCGGCCGCGCGACATCAGGTTCGTCACCTGATTCGACGTGATCACCGCCGACCGCTCCGAGCTGACCGACTGCACCGGCGACACCTCGGCGCGCACGTCGACCGATTCGCTGATCCCGCCGACTTCGAGGATGAGATCGCCGGCCGACAGCCGGTCGGAAGCGGAGAGCGACAGCCCCCGTTTTTCGACCCGTCGGAAGCCTTGGAGATCGACGGTGAGGTGGTACTCGCCAGGTTGCACGGACGAGAACACGAATTCGCCCGCGTGGTCGGTCGTGAACGTTCGCGTCTCGCGGGTGTCGCTCTTGATCAGGGTCACCGCGGCGCCGGGAATCGGCTGACCCTGCGCGTCGAGCACGCGTCCGACGATGGTGCCGCTCGAGGTCTGCGCCGGCGCAGCGGAGGCAAGCGCGAACAGCAGCGCAGGAGCGAGGACGAAACGGAGCGGTCCGGCCATGGGCCTCCTCGGGCCGTTCTCACATGGATGCGGCGCCCCGCTGCGTCGAATTCGCCGCGGGGCAAAGTGAGAACGGCCCTCGTCGTGCGATCCTGATACTATGCTTTACCGGTAAAGTCAACGAACTGTAGCGTTAAAGTTACCTGCCATCGCCGTGGTGACCATCCGCTCACGCGCCGTTGCCCAGAGCCCGAGTCTCACCGCTCCTGGGCGACGAGGGGCTCTGGCGACCCGTTCCACGTAAAGCGATACGTCCGCGCCCGGCGCACGTTGGCGACGAGCGCCGGCCGGAAGCAGGCGACGCAGGTGCCGCCGGCGCGCCGCACGCTTGGATAGACCACGCCGAGCGATCCCGCCTCGAGCAGCCGCTCGCCAAGCGTCTGCGATTCGACGTAGCTGTCGGCATCCAGGCAGGCGCGGAAGCTGCGCGCGCGCCGCAGATCGTGAAAGCTCGCGCTGAAATCAGCCAGATAGTCGTCGTAGGTGACGCTGTCGTCGAAGCGATTGATTTCGGCGAGCTGCACGGACTTGTGGAATCCCACTTCGGCCTGGGACGAGGCGAGCTCGAACGCGCCGTACCAGGCGCCTCGATCGGGGCCGCTGAAGCGGCTTCCGAGGGGATGCGGGTGACAGAACGCCGCGTTGATCACCGCGGCGTACGGGACCCCGAAGACCAGCTCCTCGAGCCCGATGCCCGGCAGCATTTGCTGTTCGGCGAGCAGGCGCTCGTTGGTCGCGGCGTCGAGCTCGAAGAGCGCCTGCAGATGCGCATCATCGTCGGCGATGTCGACGAGCACGCTCTCGCCGTGCGTCAGATGCTGCGAGGGGACCAGACGATGCGTATCGAGCTGCCGGACGAGTGTGATCGGTGGAAGCGCCATGACCAAGGCAACGCTCGTGGTGAGCTTGTCGAACCACGAGCGCTCGGCTCGTCCTTCGACAGGCTCAGGACGCGCGTGTTTTACCCAGCCCGCCGCGCGTCGAGCAGGCGCCGCACCGTCTGCATCGAGGGGAGGCCGCCGCGGATCATGTACGCGAGCGGCGTCTGACCGGCAAAGATCGGATTGCTGTTGGGCAGCTGCACCCACTCGTCCGCGAGGCGGCGTCCGTGCAGGATGCGAAGCGCCTTGAACATGCCGATGAGATACGAGATGCGTGTCAGCCGGTCCACATCGACGGTGCGGTCGGGGTTCCGCTTCATCTCGTAGAACGGCCCGTTGCTGACCCCGCCGAGCAGCGCGCGGGCGTCCTCGTCGCGCACCTTCCAGTGCGCCATGATGTTGAAGAACGCCTTGAGCGCGGGGGCCGCGAGCCGCTCGCGTTCGCCGCGCGCCGTGAGATCCGGCGGGGTCTCCGGTCGATACCGGCTGCCGGGGTACCGCAGGGCCAGCGCCACGGATGAACTCCTATTCAGGAGTCTATTTACTCCTATTCAGTCTGTCAAGCCTGGCGTCCACGTCGCGGCGACGGCGAGAAATGTCCAGGGTCCCATCCGCCTCAGCCGTATAATCTGGCTTTCCCAGAGTCTGGAGGCACCCGCCCGCACGGCTGACGCGCCATCATGACGCCGTCCCCGCTGAATATTGGCCGATATCAGGTGACCGATCGCCTGGGGCACGGCGGCATGGGCACCGTGTATCTCGCGCGCGATCCCTCGCTCGAGCGCTTTGTCGCCATCAAATTGATGCGGATCGGCTTCGACAACGCGGAGCTGCGCGAGCGCTTCGTCCGCGAGGCGCGCGCCGTCGCCGGGCTGCGCCACCCGTGCATCGTGACGCTCTTCGAGTACGGCGATCACGAGGGTCAGCCGTTCATCGTGATGGAGTACGTGAACGGCAAGACGCTGGCCTCGATCATCGGCGGCCGGACGCCGATGACGCTCACGCGGCGCCTGCAGCTCATCGAGGATCTCTGCCGCGGACTCGAGCACGCGCACAAGGCGGGCATCATCCATCGCGACGTCAAGCCGGCCAACATCATGGTGGACGGCGAAGGCACGCTGAAGATCCTCGACTTCGGCATCGCGAAGCAGGGACACGCGGGGTTGACGCGGATCACGGGCCTCGTCGGCACGCCGAGATACATGTCGCCGGAGCAGATCTCGGGCCGGCCGGTGACCCGGCGGAGCGATATTTTTTCAGTCGGCCTCGTGTCGTACGAGCTCCTCGCGCTCGCGCCGGCGTTCACGGGCGACACCGATTACGCGGTGATGAACGCGATCCTGACCGGCGAGCTCCCGCCGCTGACGCGGCACCAGCCGGACATCGATCCGCGGATCGAGCGGGTGGTCGAAAAGGCGCTCGAGCGCGATCCCGATCGCCGTTATCAGGATCTGTCGCAGATGCGCCGGGACGTCGAACGAATCCGCCTCGAGCTGGTCATGGCGGAGCCGTCGTTCGTGGCCACCATTCCGCTGTTCCCCAGACCGCAAGTGCAGCAGCTGGAAGAGCTCGCGCATCGGCGAGCCCAACAGATCGCCGCGAACCTCGAAAACGCCGAGCGCGCGTTCGAGCTCGGCGACTACGGCGCCGCGCTGGCGGCGTGCGAAGACGTGTTGATCATCGATCCGCAGGAGCCGCGCGGGCTCGAGGGGCTGCAGCGCGCCCAGTCGGCGCTCGCCGAACGGCAGGCGCTCGCGCACTTGAACACGGCGCGGCAGCACTTCGAGAGCAACGACCTCACGCTCGCCGAAAACGACCTCCGCCTGGCGTTCGCGCTCGCGCCCGCGCTCCGCGAAGGGTTCGACCTGCAGGCCGAATTGGGATCCGCGCGTCAGCGAAAAGAGCAGCGGAGCCGCTCGCTGAAGATCGCTCTCGATCGCGCGAAGATTCGATTCAGCGAGGGAGCCTACGAGTCGGCCATGCACGCCGCCGACGAGGCGCTCGGGTACGATCCCGGGGATACCGAGGCGCTGCGGTTGAAAGCGGACGCCGTCGTCGCGCTGGACGAACAGCGGCGGCGAGCGGCCAACCGCCGGGCGCAGTCCGCGGTGGAAGAAGCGACGTGGTTTGCGGCGCGCGATCGGTACGACGAGGCGCTGAACATTCTGATCCATCCGGCGATCGCCACACACGCGCTGGTGCTCGAGACGCGCATCCGGGTCGAACGGTCGCGCGCCGAGTTCGAGCGTCTGAAGGCCGATGCGAACGCCACCGTGCCTGTCGCACGCGTCGAATCGACAGCCGATACCGTACGGCTCCCGCGGCCGGATACGCACATCCAGATTGCCGCGCATGCCCCGGCGCTCGCTGGTGGACCTGGGCCGAGGCCGGGCGCACGCGTGCTCGCGATCGACGAGAGCCTGGGCTTGCTGCCCGGACCGGTGCGGCCGCGACGACCCAAGCCGTCGCGACGCCCGTGCGTCTTTCTCGACGTCGACGGCACCACCGGCGGCGGCGCGCGCACGTGGTTCCAGGATCAACTCTTCGTCCCGGCGAAGCAGGGACACAATTCGATTGGATTCGGGACCTCGCTCACACTGCATGCCGTCGCGCTGGCGGGCATCGGCGCCGTCGTGCTCGCTCGGCCGGAACTTGTCCTTGCGCCTCCGAACACGCCACTGGTGATGGTCACCGCCGTTGCGCCTCCACCGCCGCCGGTCGTCGACACGAAGCCTGTGCCGGCGAATCCGACGCGATCCAAAGGGCCGTCGCGACCTGTCGCCGCGCCGACACCCGCTTCTCAGACGCAGGCTCCCGCGCTCGCGCCGGTCGAGGCGCCGGCGGCGATGCCGACCACCGATCCCCTCGTGACGCTCCCCGTGGCGCGCGAAACGGTCCAACCGGTGGTGATCGCGCCGCCCTCGCCGCTGGCGAGCGGCGGCATCAACGCAACGGTCAGCGAAATCCCGGTCAACGACTATGATCAGGACCCGGTGCTGCTGGGACGATGCGATCCGAAAGTCCCGGCCGGCGCGTCGGGCACCGTCCGGGCGGAGGTGACCATTCTCCCGAACGGCCACGTGTCGCGCGTGCAGCTGCTCGACGCAAACTCGCCGTATGCCGCCCTCGTGATGGATGCCGCGAGACAATGCGTCTTTCAGCCGGCGCGGCGTCGCGGGAGGCCGGTGACGGTGTTGCACCAACTCGAGTTCAAGCTCGGAACGAACAAATGACCCGTGCGGCAGGATTGCGCGTGTGGGCACTCAGCGCCGGCCTCATCGTCGCGCTCGATGCGTCCTCCGCGGGAGGACCGCTCCCCCAGCAGCGCGGCCGCACCGTGATCGAGACCGAGGTGATTCGCGTGCCGGTCACGGTATCCGATCGCCGCGGGCGATTCATTCCCGGCTTGAAGCAGCAGGACTTCGAGGTCTTCGACGACGGCGTGCCGCAGGAGTTGACGTCGTTTGCGATCGAGGAGTCGGGGATCGCGGCCGAGCTGCTGATCGACGTATCCGGCTCGATGAGCTATCGCCTCGAGGACGCCAAACGCGCGGCGATGCAGTTCGTGCAGCAGATGGGCGACAAGGACGTCATCAAAGTCCTGCAGTTCGACGAAAAGGTGACGCCGCTCAGCGGCTTCACGAACGACAGGTCGGTGTTGACGGCGGCGATCGGCAGAGCGCAAACGGGCAACGCCACGGCGCTTCTCAACGCGCTCTCGATGGCGATAGACGATCTCGAGGCGCGCGCGAAGGAGGACGAAGCGGCACAGCGACATCGAGCCATCCTCGTGCTGACCGACGGCGACGACACGGCGTCGGCCATCACGGAAGACGAAATCCTGGTCAAGGCGGGCCGCGTCGATGCGCTCGTCTACTCGCTCAGCCTCGATCGGAACAACGGCCAGCCGGTGACAGACGGGGCCTCGGCGATCCTGCTGCGACAGCTCGCGTCGCGCACCGGCGGCCAGTTGCAGTTCCCGGAGCTTGCGGACCTTGGGAAGTTCTATCGCCAGCTCGCGGACGAACTGCGCCACCAATACGTGCTCGGGTACGTGCCCGCGGGCACGAGACCCGGCGCGCGGTGGCACACGATCACGGTCCGCATCAAGAATCGCAGGGACGCGCGACTGCGCCACCGCGTGAGCTACTTCGGCGCCCCCGGCAGGATCACTCGATGAGCCGCCGCCATCTTCTCATCGTCTCGCTGACGCTCGTCGCCGCATCGATCGCGCGCGTCGAGGTGAACGCTCAAGCGCCTCAGCCGAGTGGATCCTCCGGAAAGCTGGCGGTGATGGTCAATCCACCCGCGGCGCTCTATGTGGACGGCGCGCTCATCGATGCGAACTTGACGCAGCAGGAAGTCGTCCTTCCCTCCGGTTACCATCGGCTGCGTCTGATCCACCCGGACTACCAGGATTTCGTCCGCCTGATTCGCATCGAACCGAATCAGACGAGCAGGCTCAGCGTGCCGCTGGCTGAAAAGGGCGTCCGGAAAGCTCCGCCGCCGCCCGGCCGAGGGCGGGGCGCGCCGGCGGGACGCGGCGCCGCCGGGCGGGCCGCGATGTCTCCCGCAGCCGTGGCACAACCGGGCGTGACGGATACCGACCTCATGCTCGGCATCGAGTTCTGGCAAGAGGGTGATTTTCCGCCCGCCGTCGACACGTTGCTCGCTGTCGTCCGGAACCTCGCCGGCGTGCCGCGGCTCGTCGGACAGCAGGCGATCGCGCTCATGTACCTCGGCGCTTCGTTCGTGGAGGTCGATCAAGTCGATCAGGCGAAGCGGGCGTTCGCGCTGGCTCAGCGCACCGATCGAAACCTCGTCGCACGACCCACGGAATTCTCGAGGCAGATTCTCGCCGTCTGGCAGGAGGCTCGAGCGATTCCAGGCGACGTCGACATCGACGTGACGACGTTGGCGATGGCGGGGCCCCCGCCGCTGCCGCTCGCGCCCCGACCGGCGCCGCCGGCAGCATCGACGCCCATTCCGGCCGCGGCACCGACGCCCAGTCCGGCACCGCCGCCACCGGCCGCGCCAATGCCGACTCCGGTAGCGCCAACGCCACCGGCAGCACCGACTCCCGCCGCGGCGTCGCCGCCAGCACCCGTCGCGACGGCGGCGGAGCCCGCTACGCCCGGGGCACCGGCCGGTCCCGCCGTGCCCGAGAAAGTCGAACCGCCCGAACTCGATCCGGAGGCTCCGTTCATGTCGGAATCGGACGGCGTCTTGATGATCGATTTTGCGGTGCCCACCGCGGGTTATCCGTGTTCAGGCACGCTGAGCGTGGACGCGGGGCAGCAGATCGTCGAGTGGGCGCCGAAGGCTGCCGGGTGCGTGTCCGAATTCACCGTGCCGTTCGCCGAAGTACGCTCGCCAGCCGCGGCGCCGCGCGGCGGTGTGCTCCTGCAGTTCCGGAGCGACCGTCCGTCGATGGTGCTGATGCCGGCGCCCGACGCCGACCTGCTCGAGCCTGGCGCGGAGCGCGGCACGCTCAACGATCTGCCGCCGGGCACGCGCGTGCACACGCGGGCTGCGCTCAAGCGCATCTTCGCCGCGCTGGATCGCCCGTGGACCGATTCGATCTCGACGCTGCTCGTCGAGGTTCCGATCACGGAGCTCGTCGAAAACCCGACTGATTACGACGGCGGGATCGTCCGCACGATTGGGAAGCTGGTCAGCCCGAATCCGAAGCGGGGACCGTATTTTCTCAACGACGAGAACGTGAACCTCCCGATCGCTCCAGCGGGCCCGGCCGTGGCGCTGCTGCGATCGCGCGGGTCGGACTGGATCGGCCGCGACCTGATCGTCAGCGGCACCTTCTCGCGTCCCGCGGTGACGTCCAACAACAGCAACCCCAAGGACAAATCGTCGACGCAGTTCCTGATTACGGCAACCCGCGTCGACCCGGCCGACGAGGTGAAGTACGCGGGACCCGCGCGCCAGATGACCATCGAGCAGCTCATGAAAGAGCCGCCGCGCGGCCGCGATCTGATCCGCGTGATCGGCAAGTACCGCGGCAACAACGTGTTCAGCGATCTGCCGCTGGACAGCCGGCGGGAATCGAGCGACTGGGTGATCAAGGATTCGAACTTTGCGGTGTGGGTCACCGGCAAGCGCGCGGCGGGCAGCGGGTTCGTCCTGGACTCTTCCTCGACCCGCGACGTCAGCTCGTACTGGGTCGCGGTGACCGGGACGATCATCGAGCGGAGAGGCTTCGTGTACCTGAAGGCAGAGAAAGTGGAGTTGTCCCCCACCGAGCTCAAGCGCGATCCGGTGACGCCCCCGCAGCGCATGGGCATCTCTCCGCGGACCCGTCCGGACATCATCTTCACGGCGCCATCCGAGACCGTCCCGGTGCTGCCGGACGCTCAGCTGCTCGTCCAGTTCACGAAGCCGATGGACGAAAAGAGCTTTGCCGATCACGTCCGGCTGCGGTACACCGACGGCACGCCGGAGACGTTCCCGTACCTGAGCGTCTCGTACATTCCGGAGCGGCGTTCTTCCGTGATCGTCGACCCGGGCAAGGCGCTCGTTCCCGGGAAGACGATCGAGCTCGCCTTCACGGCGGGCGTCAAGGACGCCGACAATCAGACGCTCGTCGGCAGCGACACGCCGAACGGACGCCTGCTCAAGTGGAACGTCGTTCGGCGGTGAGTCTTTTGATTGGATCGGCCACCTCATCTACTCGGATTTGCGGACTCTTTACGAAGTCGCGGTCGATGTCGTTGGTATAGTCGAAAGACGTCTTTGTGAAAGGAGACACGCCATGCCGACGACAGTGAGCCGCTTCTCACGAGCGCTGTGGGTTGCCGCGTTGCTTCTGGCAGGCGCCGGTTCGACGTACGCGGCGGGGCAGGCTGCAACCAAGCCGGCTGCGACAAAGCCAGCCGCGAAGACCGCGCACGCGAAGCCCGTCGCGAATCTCATCGACCTGAACACGGCGAGCAGGGAACAACTGATGACGCTGCCCGGCATCGGCGATGCGTACGCGGACAAGATCATCGCCGGCCGACCCTACAAGGCCAAGAACGAGCTGACGTCCAAAGGGATCATCCCCGCCGCCACGTACAGGAAGATCGCCGCCAAGGTGATCGCCAAACAGTCGAAGTAGAGCCGCAACACGCCGGTTCCGCCG
>Ga0075423_10007151_pt1 | contig 10519 bp, 10 predicted proteins | sample SoiMethybrSBSTD2_FD_80114 | JGI IMG/M metagenome (GOLD analysis project Ga0075423, IMG submission 80114) | Bulk soil microbial communities from a Populus tree surrounding site in Tennessee, USA - Soil MetaG P. TD hybrid SBSTD2 | ecosystem: Environmental > Terrestrial > Soil > Tree plantation...
CATCGCGGCCGGAACTATCGGCCGGTCGCGGAGACGATTGGCCGGCTGCTCACCGAGACGCGCGCGCACGTCGGATTCATCCTGCGGCCGGCCGGCGAGCAGGCGCTCGCCAACGTGCTGCACGTCGCCGAGCTCGCGCGGCAGTACGAAGCCGGCGGCGGCATCTCGTTCCGCGGCTTCATCGACGAGCTGCGCGATGCAGCCTCGGCCGAAGCCGCGGAAGCGCCGATTCTCGAAGAGGGCAGCGACGGCGTCCGGCTGATGACCGTGCACAAGGCCAAGGGGCTGGAGTTTCCGGTCGTCATCCTCGCGGATCTCACGTGCCGCATGACGCGCAGCGATGCGAGCCGCTATCTCGATGCGCCGCGCAACTTGTGCGCGATGAAGATCGGCGGCTGGGCGCCGCACGAGCTGCACGATCACGAGATCGAGGAAGTCGCGCGCGATCAGGCCGAAGGCGTCCGGCTCGCGTACGTCGCCGCGACGCGCGCGCGCGATCTGCTCGTCGTGCCCGCGCTCGGCGACGAGCCGTGGGAGGGCGGCTGGTTCAGTCCGCTGAATCGCGCGCTCTATCCGCCGCTCGCGGCGCGCCGCACGGCGGCGCGCGGTTCGCGCTGCCCGGCGTTCAAGTCGAAAGATGCGGTGCTGCAGCGGCCGAACGACGAGCCCGCGACGGCGTCGACGGTGTGTCCCGGTCAGCACACGTTTGCGGATGAGGGTGGCTACTCGGTCGTGTGGTGGGATCCCTCGGCGTTGGACCTCGACAAGCCGCGGCTCTTCGGCGTCCGGCGAGAGGATCTGATCGTGAAGGACGTGCCGAAGCACGTCATCGCCGATGGCCGTGCGAAGTACGACCGGTGGCAGCTCGCGCGTCACGATGCGCGGGCCGCCGGCTCGGTGCCATCGCTGCAAGTGCAAACCGTCCGCGAATGGTCTGAAGCCGGAGTTGAGTCCGACTCGAGTCAGATTCAAGTCAGACTTGTGATGATTTCGGGCGATCAAACTTTCGACAGGCCTTCCGGCGCGGGATTCGGCGTGCTCGTCCATGCGCTGCTCGCGCAGGCGCCGTTCGATGCCGATCGCGATCGCCTCGTGAGCCTTGCGGCCGCCGAAGCGCGCGTGTTGGGTATGACCGACGAGGACGCGCGCGCCGCAGCCGAGCTCGCACAGCGCACGCTCGGTCATCAGCTGCTCGCGCGCGCGCGTGCCGCCGACGCGCGGGGCGCGTGCCGGCGCGAGACGCCGATCACCTGCACCCTCGCCGACGGCGTCCTCGTCGAAGGGATCGTGGATCTCGCGTTCGAAGAAAACGGAATGTGGACCGTCGTGGACTACAAGACCGACCGGGAAATTGCCGCGCTTGGCGAGGATCGGTATCGCCGGCAGGTCGCGCTGTATGCCTCAGCCATTGCGCGGGCGACGGGGCAACCCGCTACTGGAATCTTGGTCAGGGTGTGACGAGCACGGGACTCATCTGGGACGTGCAAAACGCCCATGAGGTGTGTCAGTTGGCGGCAGAATCCGATCGACTGCCGTATTGTCTAGCGGCTATTCGTGGCACGAGATTCGCTGACTGCAGACAAAGGAGTTGATGTTCAATGGCTGAGTCGTTCCTGAAGGAACAACTCGAGCGGATTCGAAAGCTGACCGAGCGGATGTCGGCCGTGCAGAGCCATGCCGCCGAGCTTTCGGATGCGATGGCGCACGATCGCGCGGCGATGCGGCAGACGCCGCTCCACGAGGTCAGGGATTATCGGACGTATTCCGGTTCGGAGACCTACCAGCCGGCTGAGCCGCGACGATCGGTCGCGCGTGAATCCACACGCCGCCGGCGGCGCCGCTAAGATCCTTCCCGAGTTCCTTCGTGCCCCGCCTGCTCAACGTGCTCGGTGTGCTCGTCGTGGTGTCTGCCGGCGTGGGCTGCGCGCGCGTCCGTACGCCGCCGCATGTCGCAACCGCGACGGTCTGCCGCGGCGTGGTTTCGCTTCGTGAATCGCCCCCGGAACCCGTCGCGTGGATCGCGCCAGCCGACGAGCGCAGCCGCGGCCGCCTTGCCGACTGGTGTGCGATGGTCGGGCCGGTCGTCTACGAGCGCGCGCCGGCGCGAACGCCGGGCCGTCCGATCGATCGCCTCGCCGTGGTGAGCTGGAATACTCACGTCGGCGGCGGCGATCTGGGCACGCTCGTCGACGCCGTGCAGCGCGGCGACTTCACGCGCGGCGAGCGGTTCGACGCCGTTGTCCTCCTGCTCCAGGAAATGTACCGCCACGGAAGCGACGTGCCGGCGCGCGCGGCGATCCTGTCCGCCGTGCCCTCGCGCATCGCACACGCGCTTCACGCCGAACACACGCGCGACGTGAGGCGTGTCGCGAGCGAACGAGGTCTGGCGTTGCTTTATGCGCCGTCGATGCGAAACGGCGCCTTCGCCGACGATCCCGAAGATCGCGGGAACGCGATTCTGTCGACGCTGCCCCTGGCCGATCCGGCCGCCGTCGAGCTGCCGATCGAGCGCCAGCGGCGCGTGGCTGCCGTGGCGACGGTCGATGGGCACACCAGCGCCGGCGCCGCGTGGCGGCTGCGCGTCGCGAACGTGCATCTCGACACCGCGCTCGCGCCGCTGCACGGCGGACCGCTGACCGCACGCCGGCGTCAGGCGGACGCACTCCTGGTTGCGCTCACCGAATCACTGCCGTTTGCGGGACCGACGGTGCTGGCGGGCGACTTCAATGCCTGGCTCGGCGAGCGCGAGCCGGCGATTCGCGCGTTGCGCGCGGCATTTCCCGACGCGCCGCCACTCAGCGGATCGACGTGGGCCGGACCGCTCGGCCTGCGCGCGACGCTCGATTATGTGTTCGCGAAAGGACCAGCGGTCACCATCCAGGTTCAGCGTCTGCCGAACCGGTTCGGATCGGATCATTACCCGCTGTTGTCGGTGGTCAGGTTCTGAGGGCGTGAAGCAATCTGGGCGGCGCCATCGTCGAGACGTGAAGCCCGGGCACGACGTTCGCTGCCGACGAACAACGGATCGTGACCGGCTCGCCGGTGCTGCGCCGGATGCGATAGGAGCCCTCGTACCGGCCGTCGCGCAGGAAGCGCTTCCACGCCCGCTGTCCGCGCTCGACGACGTCCTCGGCGGACAAATCCCAGATCGACATTTCGAGCAGTTTCTCGCGTGGGTACCCGGTCAGCGCGCAGATCGCGGAGTTCGCTTCGACGTACCGGGCGTTGTCGTCCGCGACGAGCACGCTGATCATCGTTTCGGCGGTGCCGCTCGCGATCTGCCGCGCGAGGTCGCGCAGCGTCGCCGCGTCATCGTGCGATCCCTGCGCCGCCGCGCGGATGTCGGCCAGCGCGCGCCGCAGCGTGCGGCACTGCTCGCTTTGCGTCGTGCGCGCCCCGATCAGGCGATGCAGATGCTGCATCAACTCATCCTCGGAGCAGACGATGGGATGCACCTCGTCGTGCGATTCCATATCCGAGCCGGAGTCGCGTACTAAGATGGTCGGAATGTCCCGCATGTCGGGGTTCGATGCGAGCCGCGCGGTCAACTGCACGCCGTCGAGCTTCGACATCACCACGTCCGCAATGGCGACGTCAGGCACGTATCGCGCGGCCGAGGCGAGCGCATGCATGCCGTCGATCGCTTCAACGACACGATGGCCCGCCTGCTCGATGAGCGCAATCCGTTCTGCGCGTCTGATGGGATTGGTCGTCGCGACAAGCACCAGAGCGGGACGGCGGACCGTCGGTACCATGCCCAATAATACGTGACGAGCTTTCGGGCCAAAGCTCGACCGTTTTCGCGATTTTGTGAACTCGTCAGTGACCGTCCTACGCCGATACGCCTTTGGCGCCTGCGCCGTGCTCGTCGCGCTGCTGGTGAGGTTCGCCCTCCATCCGTGGCTCGCAGACACGACGCCCTACCTGCTCTTTCTCCCGGCCATTCTCGTCACGAGCTGGTATGGCGGCTTTGGCGCGGGACTCTTCGCCACGGCGTCCTCCGCAAGCGCAGCCGTCGTCTGGTTCGTCCACCCCGCGCGTCCGCTGTCGCTTGCGAATCCCGGCGACATCATCGCGCTGGTGTTGTTCATTGGAACCGGTGCGCTGATCGCGCGGCTCAATGACGACCTCCGGCGCAGCGCGCTCGCCCGCCGCCGCCTCGCCGCGATCGTCGAGTCGAGCGACGACGCCATCGTCGGCAAGGATCTGAACGGCATCGTGACGTCGTGGAACCGGGGAGCGGAGCGTTTGTTCGGCTACTCCGCGACCGAAGCGATTGGCCAGCCGATCGCGTTCATCGTCCCGTCCGAGCTGCTGTCCGAAGAAGATCGCGTGCTCTCGCGGATTCGCCGCGGGCAGCGCGTCGAGCCGTTCGAGACCCGCCGCCGCCGCAAAGACGGCACGACGGTCGACGTGTCGATCACGGTGTCACCGATCGCGGGTCCCGACGGAGCGATCCTCGGCGCGTCGAAGATCGCCCGGGACATCACCGAGCGGCTGAGAATCGAGCGCGTCCAGCAGGAGCTGCTCGAGCGCGAACGGGCGGCGACGGCGGAGGCGGTCGCGGCCCGCGACCGGCTGCAGTTCCTCGCCGAGGTCAGCGGGGTGCTGACCTCGTCGCTCGACTACGAAAAGACGCTCGATCGCGCGGTGCACATCGCGCTGCCGCGCCTCGGCGACTACTGCAACGTCCTGGGGCAGGACGAGCACGGCGTGCTGCGTCACCTCGCCTGGGGCCACGTCGTCCGCGACAACGAACCGCTCCTTCGAGAGCTGACACGCCGGCTGCTCGACGCGCCATCGGGCAACCCGCCGACCTTCTCCAGCGAGGTGATGAGGACGGGCCAGACGCTGGTCGTGCCGCACGAGCAGCTCCAATCGGCGATGTCGCGCTTCGAGCACCTCGATCCGCAACTGCTGACGATGGGCGAGCGGCTGCGGCCGTACGCATTCGTGGGCGCGCCGCTCCTGGTCCGCGGACGTCCGATCGGCGTGATGGCTTTCGGCACGACGGAGCAGGAGTCGCACCGCGACTACACGCCCGCGGACGTCGCGCTGATCGAGGAATTCTCCCTCCGCGTGTCGCTCGCCGTGGAAAACGCGCGGTTGTTCCGTCAGGCCGACGAGCTGAACCGCCTGAAGGACGAATTCCTCGCGACGGTGTCGCACGAGCTGCGGACGCCGCTGAGCGCCATTCTGGGCTGGTCGCGCATGCTCGCCGCCGGCCAGCTCGATCCGACGAAGGCAAAGCGTGCGGTCGAAGCGGTCGAGCGAAACGCGCAGGCGCAGGCGAAGCTCGTCGACGACATCCTCGACGTCGCGCGCGGCATGGCGGGCAACGTCCGCCTCGAGCTGAAGACGATCGACCTCAGCGCTGTCGCCCACCGCGGCGTCGAGGCCATCGCGCCGGCGGCGGCCGCGAAAGGGATCCGCGTCGACGTTCGCGCGCCGTCGCCCGTGTCGGTGTTCGGCGATGCAACCCGCCTTCAGCAGGTCGTCTGGAATCTCGTGTCCAACGCGGTGAAGTTCACACCGCCGGGTGGACACGTCACCGTCGCCGTCGGCGCGATGAACGGCAACGCGGAGCTGCAAGTCACCGACACCGGCGCCGGAATCCCGCTCGCGTTTCTGCTGTACGTCTTCGACAAATTCCGTCAGGCGGACGCGTCGTTCACACGGCAGTACGGCGGCCTCGGGCTTGGTCTGGCCATCGCCCGCCATCTGGTCGAACTGCACGGCGGATCGGTCGACGCGAAGAGCGAAGGCGAGGGCAAAGGGGCGACGTTCGTCGTCCGTCTGCCGCTGGCGAAGTAGTCGTTGGTCGGGTGGCCGTCAGGCCGGTGGTCAGCGCGGGACGCGCTCGGATGTGAAGCTCTCCAGCGACCAGCCGTCCTGCACGAGCGCCCGCTCGATGGCCGTATGCCGGTGAAACGCGGCCAGCGCATCGTCGAACAGCTCGTTGAGGGCGCCCAGAGGATTCCACGGAGGGGCGATGCGCAGCTCGTACGCCGAATTGTCGCCGTTCAGACCCAGCTCGCAGACGACCGTTTCATGGTCCCGCGAGTAGGTCCACCGCATGACGCGAACGCTGGTGTCGGTGTCGATCCCCGGAGTCTCTATGGTCACGCAGATAGCCATATAGCGCATCTATTCGCAAGTTGAGTACCACGTCGAATTCAGGAGCAGACGTCGGGGAATGCGTTGTCGCGCGCGCGATCGCGTGTCGTGACTTCGAACAGCATCGATGCGCCGTCTGACACTTCGAAGCTCAGCCGGATCGAGATCACGCCAGCCGTCAATCTTTTCCAAGCATCGCGAGGACCGCGATCGGATCCACCCGGGCGCCGTTGGCGCGCACCGCCCAGTGCAGATGCGCACCGGTGACGCGCCCCGTCGCGCCGACGCGGCCGACGATCTGGCCGGCCGATATGCGGTCGCCCTCGTGGACGTCGATGATCGACAGGTGCGCGAGCGTCGAAAACAGGCCGAGGCCGTGATCGATGACCACCGTGTTCCCCGAGAAATAGAGATCGCGGGCGACGGCGATGCGGCCAGCATTCGGCGCATGAATCGGCGTCCCGCTCGGGCTGAGGAAGTCGGCGCCGCCGTGCGGATTGCGCGGCACGCCATTGAAGATGCTGCGCGTGCCGAAGCGGCTGTTCGCCGGCTCGGCAACCGGCCGCACGAACGGCTCCGCCCACAGCCGCTCGCGCGACGGCGCCTGCCACACCTGATCCAGCAACCTGGCTTCCTGCGCGATGCGCTCGCGCTCGGACGATGGAGGGTTGACGAACGATTCGTCGACCGTCAGGCGGCGCGTGGGGAAGCGGCGCGGCTGCACGACCAGGTCGTACGTCGTGCGGAGCCGGCCGCCGTCCGCGTCAATCGCGACGGGATAGGTGCCGGGCTTCACGTCGAGATCAATCCCGACGATCGCCTGCCACGTGCCTGCGTCTTTGTCCGGCGGGGCAACAATCGCAACCTCGTGACCGAAGGCGCGCGCGCGCCTGTCGTCCACGCGCGACCGCGGCGTCAGCGTCAGCACGACGAGCTCGCCTGGTTGAACCGATCGCGCCTTTGCCGTGACGCCGATGGCGGAGCCGCGTCCGGCTGATGTCTGGCCATGTACCGATGACGCGAACGGCAGCGCGATCGCGGCGGCGAGGAGGATCGCTTTCATCGGCGGCTCGCGCGCTGGGGCCGGACCTCGGCCGAGCCGACGCGGCGGAAGGGACGCTCGGCTGCGGGGACGCGTGCGGAGGGGCGGAGCATCCGCTCGAGGATTTCCGACGCCGATGCCAGCGTCCGGCGCTCGCGGTCCGGCAGCGCGGCGAGCTGCTCGGCCAGGGCGTTGACGCGGCGGTCCCGCCCTTCGTGGAGGATGCGCGTTCCCTTCGCAGTCGGATGCAGCCACACGATGCGGCCGTCGCGCGCGTCGCTCTCGCGGCGCACGAGGCCGTCCTGCTCCATGCCGAGGATGAGCCGCGTCATCGTGGGCGCGCTCACGTGCTCGGCGTGGGCGAGATCGCCGATCGTGACCGGCCCCCCGAACACGACGACCGACAACGCCGACGCGCGCGCCGGCGACAGGCCCATCGCCTCGTCGTGGCGGCGCAGGCGCCGCAGCAGATGGATCGCCGCGGAGTGCAGGCGGTTCGCGACCGCGTGGTTGTCGTTGACGTCATTTAGTTGCATGTGCTAAGTATCTAGTTAGCGTAGCTAAATGAATATAGCACGCAGGAGGCGTAGCGGACATGACGATGACGGCCGAATCCTTCGGGCTCTCGACGATCGGGCAGATTGCGGTGATCGTCCACGATCTGCCGCGCGCGGTGGCGTTCTACCGCGACACGCTCGGCATGCGCCTGCTGTTCGAGGCGCCGCCGAAGATGGCGTTCTTCGACTGCGGCGGCATCCGGCTGATGCTGTCGCTGCCGGAAACCGCCGAGTACGACCGGCCCTCGACGATCATCTACTACACGGTCGACGACATCCAGCAGGCGGCCGCCGTCCTGCAGGCGCGCGGCGCCGCGTTCGACAGCCCGCCGCATCTCATCGCGAAGCTGCCGCACGCCGATCTCTGGATGGCGTTCCTCCGCGACCCGGATCGCAATCCGCTGGCGCTCATGAGTGAGGTCAAACCGTAAGGGTGCCGGGTGCACCACGCACCACGCACCCTTTATCGAAGGTGCATCTGCCACGTTTCGTCGACGAGATCCAGTCCGAAGCTGTGAGTGGCCTGCTGATGCGTGCGCGTGAAGCCGGCCTGCCGATACAGGCGGCGCGCCGCCCTCAGCTGGCTGTGCGTCCAGAGCGTCAGCGTGCGGTAGCCGGCGCCGCGCGCGAAGCGGACGCACTCGTCGACGAGCCGGCGTCCGATCCCCAGGCCGCGGGCGCTCGGCTCCACGAGCAGCAGGCGCAGCTTGGCGACCGTGTTCGACTTCGACACGACGAACGCCGATCCGACGATCGCGCCGTCCTTCTCCGCGATCCAGCAGCGCTCGCGCTTCGGATCGAAATGCTCGAGAAAGTCGGCGACGATGCGCGCGACGAGCGCCTCGAAGTCCTCGTTGTAGCCCCACTCGCGCGCGTAGATGGCGCCGTGGCGGTGCACGACCCATCCCATATCGCCGGCCTGGTGCGGGCGCAGGATGTAGGCGGCGCGATCGGCGGTCTGCCCGGCGAGCGCGCGCTCGATCGTCGACATCGCGTCGACGACCTGCCGTTGTTCGGTCGCCGAGAGGCGGCCGAGCATCGAGCCGACTTCGGCGCGCGCGCGCGTTTCGAGCGGCCCGAACGCGATGCGGCCGCGCCGCGTCAGGCGCAGATGATTCCGGCGGCCGTCGGTCGGCGAGGACGTGCGCGTGATGAGGCCGCGCCCCTCGAAGCGGCGGAGCATCCGGCTCAAATAGCCGGCGTCGAGGCCGAGATCGCGGCCGAGATCGGTGGCCGTCGGACCGTCACGGTGCGCCAGCTCGTAGAGCACGCGCGTCTCGCTCAGCGAGAACGCGCTCTCGAAGATGTGCTCGCCGAGCAGGCCGATTTGACGGGTGTAGAAGCGGTTGAAGCCGCGCACCGCGTCGATCGCGCGCGAGGGGACGGCGGGCCTGGCAGGCATCGGCGGACATTGTCAACAGGTTAGTTGACTCAGTCAAGTGTCCGCGCGGGAGGGCGGGCTACCGGCTGCTCGGGCGCCGCACCGGCGTCGCCACGTAGCCGGTGCGCGCGCGGACCCGATACTCGGAGCCGGGCACGCGGACGCGGATGCTGTGAAACTGGCCGTCGGCGCCGCGCGGCGAGGTGTAGCCGAGGACGTACTGGCTGTTCAACTCCTCGGCGATCCGCGCCGCGGCCTCGTTCAGCTCCTCCGCGTTCTGGACGACCTCGGTGCGCCCGCCGCTCTCGGCCGTGATCTCGCGCAGCGCCTGCGCGTTCACCCGCGTGTTGATCGCCTGCCGCTCGGGCGAGTCGATGGCGATGGCATAGACGAACGCGTCGCTGCGGTGCAGCGCCGACCGCACGTCGCGGATCGTCGCGGTGCTCGCCGTGTCGGCGCCGTCCGAGATGAGCAGCAGCGCCGCGCGCTGGCGCGATCGCCGCTCGACGATCGGCAGCGACTCGACGACCGCGTCGTACGCCGCGGTCCCGCCGAACGGCTTCAGGCCGTCGAGCGCGCGGCGGACGTCGGTCGCGGCGTGCGTCCAGCCGGTCAGCGGCCGCGCCTGGTGGTTGAAGGCGAGCAGGAAGAACTCGTCGTTCGCGTCGAGCAGCTCGAAGAGAAAGCGGTCGACGGCGGCGCGCGCGTCCTGAATCCGCTTGCCGAACATGCTGTCGCTGATGTCGAGCAGGACGCCGAGCCCGACCGGCACGCGCTCGTTGGTGAACTGCGTGACCGTCTGCAGCGTGCCGTCTTCGTAGACCTCGAACGCCTCGCGCCCGAGGCCGGTGATCAGGCGGCCCTCCTTGTCGGTGACCGTCGCCGTGATGCTCGTGATCTCGATGCCGGACTGAAAGGGCCGTTCGGCGCGCAGCGGCTGCTGCCGCGCGGGGCCCGCGGCCCCGGGCGCGCCGGCGAAGACCATCATCGCCGCGGCCAGCGACGCTGAGACCAGGGGCCAGGTCCGCACGACGCGATCTTATGTTATGGTGGGGCACACCCGCCGGGCCTTTTCCACGTTCGACAGCAGGCGGTTCCACGGGAGGACGTACCGTGACGAGAGCGCTGGCACTCACGCTCGCGACCCTGGCATCGCTGTCTGCAGCCGCGCCGGCCGGCGCGCAGTATTTCGGCCGAAACAAGGTCCAGGTCGAGTCGTTCGACTTCCGCGTCCTGCCGACCACGCACTTCGACATTTATTACTACCCGGAGGAGCGCGACGCAGCGCGCGACGCGGCGCGCATGGCGGAGCGGTGGTACGACCGTCTGTCGGCGGCGCTCCATCACACGCTCGTCGAGCGGCCGCCGATCATTCTCTACGCGAGCCACGCGCACTTCCGGCAGACCACCGTCGTGGGCGGA
>Ga0075423_10007152_pt1 | contig 10519 bp, 8 predicted proteins | sample SoiMethybrSBSTD2_FD_80114 | JGI IMG/M metagenome (GOLD analysis project Ga0075423, IMG submission 80114) | Bulk soil microbial communities from a Populus tree surrounding site in Tennessee, USA - Soil MetaG P. TD hybrid SBSTD2 | ecosystem: Environmental > Terrestrial > Soil > Tree plantation...
GACGAGCTCATCGTGATCGTGACCTGCTGGCCGGCGGTCCCCGGAAAGGAGTAGGCGTCGAAGTAGGTGTGGTCTTCGGTCAGAAAGCAGTCCGCCGAGGTCAGCTCACCGGTAGTCGTCGAGCCGCACGCGACGGCCTGGACCTGGGGATTGCCGTTCACGCAATCCTGCGGCTGGCTGGGGCTGAGCGTCTGTGCGCCGGACTTGTGCAACGCACGCACGGCCTCCCACTTGGCCTGACCCACGACGGACATGATGGGAACGTTGCTCTGGATCTCGGGAGCCGGCCGTGCCGGGGTCGCACCGACAGGCGTGACGGCGAGCAGAATGATTCCGATCCCCGCGGCGAGGATCCGGTTCCGTGTTCTCGGGCTCATGGAATCTCCCTGTGGAATCGTTATCGAACAACTTTCTCGCATTTCTGGTGGATCTACGAGAGGCCCAGTCCGCCGGCGGATTCTAGCATCGCGGGTCCATTCCGGGCTCTGCTAACGTCGCCGAATGAGAGGTCCTGCGGGAGGGCGGCCGGTGACAGCCGTCACGATCGCGGGCTCCGATTCGGGGGGCGGGGCCGGTATCCAGGCGGACCTGCTGACGTTCGCCGTGCACGGCGTTTACGGCGCAACGGTCGTCGTCGCCGGCACCGCTCAGAACACGCGCGGCATCGTCGCGGTCGCTCCGTTCCCGGCGCGGTTCGTGGCCCAACAGCTCGAGGCGGTTCTCTCGGATCTCCGGCCGCGCGCGGCCAAGGTCGGCATGCTCTACCACGCGGCGCACGCCCGGGTGGTGGCGGCGGGGCTGCAGCGCCACCGGGTCGAGAACGTCGTCGTCGACCCGGTGCTGCGCGCGAGCAGCGGGGCCACTCTCCTGTCGCCCGCCGGGTTCCGGGAGCTCCTTCGGAGTCTCCTTCCGCTCGCCGACCTCGTCACGCCGAACCTCGATGAGGCCGCCCGGCTTGCGGGCGTGGAAATCGTGACCGAGTCCGACCGGCGGGAGGCCGCGCGACGCATCGTGCAGCTCGGGGCGCGCGCGGTCCTGATCACGGGCGGTCACAGGAAGGGCGACAGAGTCCGGGACCTCCTCTGGGATGGTCGGGGGTTCCGCGATTTCGAGCATCGCCGGATCGCCACGGCGGCGACCCACGGGACGGGGTGCATCCTCTCCGCCGCGATCGCGGCCAACCTCGCCCTCGGGCGGGATCTGGACGATGCGGTCGGCCGGAGTATCCGCCACGTGAGGGCGGCTCTGCGGCGCGGTGTCTTTCCCGGAGGAGGAGTCGGGACCCCGGGTCTCGTCCCTACCAGTAGTCGAATCGGTAGCCCGCGCCCCCATAAGCGCTCTCGGCGATCACGCTCCGTTCCCCGTCGCGGGCGGCGGCCCGCTCGCGGTCGCGGTTCTTCTCCATCTCTTTGAGCTCGCCGACGATTCGATACTTCGCGGTCTGGACGAAAGCGCGCGCGATGCGGATCTCCTCTGCCGCCTTCTCCGGGCCGTTGCGCCGGACCGAGGAGGTGGCGCGCGACAGGACCGCGAGGGACGCGTAGAGGTCCACGGCGACGCTGGCCAGTCGCTCCTGCTGATACTCGCGCTCGAGCACGTTCTTGCCGAACCGTGAGAGGAACGTCCCGGCGGCGGCCGCGAACGAGCGGACATATCGGGTGACGAGGTCGGCCTCCGCGGCGAGCTCCGGCGCGACGGACTCGATCCGTTCGCGCGCGACATATCCGCGGAGCTTCCGCCCGACGTAGTCGGAGAGGATTCCGAGGTTCGACAGCGGCGTCTTGAGCGCGCGCGCGACTTCTTCGAGGTCCGAGCCGATCTCGCGGAGGCCCGACAAGGCGACGAGGACCCGCAGGATCTCGTTCGTCCCCTCGAAGATCATGTTCACGCGCGAGTCCCGCAGCGCCCGCTCGTACGGATATTCCTCCATGAAGCCATTGCCGCCGGCGACCTGGAGGGCATCGTTGATGACGTTCCATACCGACTCCGTCCCGAAGACCTTGCAGGCGGCGCCCTCGAGGGCGTAGTCGGAGAGGCCCCGGTCCACGAGCCCGGACGTCATGTACACGAGCGACTCGAGCGCGTAGGTGTTGACGACCATGCGAGCGAACTTGCCGCGGATCATCTCGAAGTCGGCGATCCGCGTCCCGAACTGCCGGCGTTGCGTGGCGTGCAACGCCGCCTCTCGGATCATGGCCTTCGAACCGCCGAGGCATCCGGCGCCGAGAGAGGTCCGGCCGGTGTTCAATACCTCGACGGCGATCTTGAAGCCCGATCCGCGGGGCCCGATCACGTTCGCCGACGGCACGCGGACGCCCTTGAGGTGTATCGGGACGGTCGAAGAGCCCCGGAGGCCGAGCTTCTTCTCCTCGGGACCGACCTCGAGGCCCGGCAGCTCCCGGGTGACGGCGAACGCCGTGATCCGTCGGTGCTCGTCGTTCGCGTCGAGCGCGACGTCCTTGGCGAAGACAGTGAAGAATCCGGCGATCCCGCCGTTGGAGATCCAGTGTTTGGACCCCTCCAGGACGAACGAGTCGTCCGCCGGCTCGTATTGGGCGGTGGTCCGGATCGACGCCGCGTCGGAGCCCGCCTCCGGCTCCGTCAAAGCGAAGGCGGCAATCTTTTCCCCGGCCGCGAGCTGCGGGAGCCACCGGCTCTTCTGCTCCGGCGTTCCGTAGAGGAGGAGTGCCTTCAACCCGATGGACTGGTGGCCGCCGACGAGGATCCCGAGCGAGGCGTCGGTGCGCCCGATCTCCTCCATGACGCGACAGTAGGCGCTCGACGAGAACGAATAGCCGCCGTACTCCTCCGGAACCGCGATGCCGAAGATCCCGAGATCCGCGAGGCCGCGTACCACCTCGGGCGGGATCGCCTTTTCGCGGTCGATCCGGGCGCTGTCGATGTGGTCTCTCGCGAACTCCCGGAAAGTGCCGACGAACGCCGTGACCGTTTCCTTTTCGTCGGGCGCCGGCTCGGGAAACGGAAAGAGCGCCTCCTCCAGCACCTCTCCCGCGAAGAGCGCCTTGACCGGCGAGGCGAGAGACTCGGGAACCGGCCGGGGCTTCGCGCTCACGACACCGCCTCGGTATCCAGTCGATCGCGCGGGACTCCGTAGAACGTCCCGCGTTCGTCCGCGAGGCGTCGGATGCTCCGCGCAGGCTCGAAACGGGAACCGAACCGTTCGGTGAGCTCTTCGAGCAGAGACCGCACCCTCGGCAGACCGATCGAGTCGGCCCACTTCAGGAGCCCCCCGCGGAACGGTGGAAAGCCCGTGCCGAGGATCATCGCGAGGTCGAGCTTTCCGGGGCCGGGCACGACGCCGTCCTCCAGGCAGAACGCGGCCTCGTTCACCATCGGAAGCACGAGGCGCGACTCGATGACCTCGGGGCTGTAGCGCGGCGAAGCGGTCGGCGGCTGAGCCCGCAGGATCTCGTACGCCTTGTCGGACGGGCCGCCGCGCTTTCCGTCGCGGTAGTCGTAGAACCCGGCGCCGCTCTTCCTTCCGATTCGGCCGGCCGCGACGAGCGCCTCGTCGCCGCCCGCCTTGATTCGCTGAGGGAACGCCGCCTGGAGCACCTCTCCCGCCTTGACCGCCACGTCGAGCCCGATGTCGTCTAAGAGCGCGAGCGGTCCGACCGGCATTCCGAACTCCTTCATGGTCCGGTCCACCTCTTCGATCCGGGCGCCTTCCCGCACCAGCCGCACGCCCTCCGAAAGGTACGGAGCCAGGATGCGGTTCACGAGAAACCCGGGCATGTCCTGCACGACGACGGGCGTCTTCCCGAGTTTCTTCGCGAGCGCGAAGATGGTGGCGATGGTCTCGCTCGACGACTGCGCGCCCCGGATGACCTCGACGAGCGGCATCCGGTGGACCGGGTTGAAGAAATGCATTCCCGCGACGCGCTCCGGCCGCTCGGCTCCGGCGGCGATCTCGTGGATCGGGAGCGTGGACGTGTTCGACGCGAAGATCGCGGTCTCCGGAACCGCCTGCTCCCACTCGGCGAGGACGGCGCGCTTGACCTCCACTTTTTCCACGACCGCCTCGATCGTGACCTCGCACTGGGGGAAGCCGGTGTAGTCGAGCGTCCCGGAGAGACGCGCCATCCGGAGAGTCATCTCCCGCGCCGTCAGCCGGCGTCGCGCGACGGCTTCCCGGAAGACCTGGACGGCGGCGGCGTATCCGTGCGCGAGGGCCTTCGGGTCGATGTCCTTCATCCGCGCCGGTATTCCGCGGTCGGCCGCGAGCTGCGCGATCCCGCCGCCCATGATCCCGGCGCCGAGGACGCCCAGGCGCGTCACCTCGCGCGGCCGGACGTTCGGATCGTCGACCCCGGTCTCCTTCTTCACCTGCTCCGTCGCGAAGTAGATGTCGAGCAGATTGCGCTGGACCTCTCCCCCGAAGACATTGGCGATGTGCCGGCTCTCGACCTCCAGTGCCGCCTCGACCGGCATTCCGAACGTCTCCTCGATCACCGCGAGCGCCTCGAGCGGCGCCGGGTAGTGGCCCCCGGTCTCCTCCAGGAGCTTCTCGCGGGCTTTGCGGAAGATGATCTTGCGGCCGAACGGCGTCGCTTCCAGCGCGCGCTCGGTCGGCGAAAGGCGCGTCGGCTTCGGAGCGCGCTTTCCGGTGCCGATCTTGCCCCTCGCGAACCGGCGCGCGAACTCTTCGAAGATCGGCGCCGGGACCGCCTCGTCGACGAGGCCGATCCGCTTCGCGCGCCGGGCGTCGATCTGTCTGCCCGTCAGGATGAGGTCGAGGGCGTTCGCGAGGCCGACGAGCCGGGGCAGGCGAACGCATCCCCCCCACGCCGGGAAGATTCCCAGCCGGACCTCCGGCAGCCCGATGCGAGCGGCGGGAGCGTCGGACATGACCCGCCAGTCGCACGCGAGAGAGAACTCCGTGCCGCCGCCGAGGCACACGCCGTTGATGGCGGCGACCGTCGGGAAGGGAAGGCGCGCGAGCTGCTCGAAGAGCGCCTGACCGCGCGCCGATCCCGCGGAGGCGTCTTCCGGCTTCACCTGCGTGAACTCCTTGATATCGGCGCCCGCGATGAACACGTCCGGCTTGCCGCTCACGACGAGGAGACCGCGGACGCGGGGGTCCTGAGAAAGCCGGACGAGGATCTCGGAGAGCTCGACGAACACCTCGCGCGAAAACTTGTTCACCTTCTCAGCCGGGAGGTCGAACGTCAGCACCGTGAGCCCGTCGGGAGCGACGTCGAGGTGGAACGCGCTCACGTCGCCTCGACGACGACTGCGCCGCCCTGTCCGCCGCCGATGCACATCGTGGCGAGACCGAACTGTACGTCGCGCCGATGCATCTCCTTGAGCAGCGTCGTGACGAGCCGGTTCGCGGAAGAGCCGACGGGGTGCCCGAGAGCGATCGCGCCGCCGTTGACGTTCGTCTTCTCCCAGTCGATCTCCCCGATGGGCCCTCCGGTGCCGTACCGTTCGTGCCACTCGCGCGACGGGAACACGCGCGCGACCGCGAGACACTGGGCGGCAAACGCCTCGTTCAGCTCGACGAGACCGATGTCGTCCCAGGCGACGCGAGCGCGTTTCAACGCGAGCGGTGTCGCCACCGCCGGACCCAGCCCCATGCGCTCCGGCTCGAGGCCGACGAAAGCGAACCCGCGGATCCTGCCGAGCGGTCGGTATCCGTGGGCGTTCGCCGCCTCGGCGCTCATGACGAGAGTCGCGGCTCCGCCGTCCGTGATCTGCGACGAATTCCCCGCGGTCACCGTCCCGAACTTCGGATCGAAGTAAGGCCGCAGCTTCGACAGAGCCTCGATCGTCTGGTTCTCGCGCACGCCGTTGTCGGCGATCGCCATGTCGGCGTACTTCGGGGGAACGGGCACGGGCACGATCTCCTCGGCGAGCTTGGCGCGCGCCAGCGTCACCCGCCGGTGTGAGCGGAGCGCGAACTCGTCCTGCTCCTCGCGGGAGATGTGGTGCTCTTTCGCCAGGACCTCCGCCGTCTCCCCCATGTTCAGGCCGCAGACGGCATCGGTCAGGCCCTGCTGGAGCCCGATCTCGGGTTTGAAGTGCTTCGGCCGGAAGCGGCTGGCGGCGGTGAGCCGCTTGCGGAGATCGCGGGCGGTGAAGACCTCCGTGAAGATCTCCTGGCTCTCGCGGGAATACAGAAAGGGAATGTTGGACATGGACTCGACGCCGCCCGCGATGATCGCGTCGGCGTTCCCGGCCGCGATCCGGTACCAGGCGTCGACGATCGACTGGAGCCCGGACCCGCACAGCCGGTTGACGGTCACGCCCGGGACCCGGCGGGGCACCCCGGCGAGGAGCGACGCCACCCGCGCGAGGTTCACGGCGTCGGGCGGCTGCGCGATGTTTCCGAAAATGACGTGGTCGAGGTCGGACGAGTCGAGTCCCGTCCGCGCGAGGAGCTCCGTGATGACGATGCGGGCGAGCTCCTGAGCGGGGACCTCCTTCAGAAGCGTGCCGGCCTTCGCGTACGGAGTGCGAAGACCTTCGACGATGACAACGTCACGCGACATGCGCCTTCTCGGCCGCCCGGTACATCGACTCGATCAGGTCGCGGTAGCGGCTCTCGAGGATCCGGCGCTTGACCTTCAATGTGGGCGTGATCGAACCGTCCTCGATCGTCAGATCCGCGGGAAGGATTGCGAACGCGCGGATCTGCTCGTGGTGAGGCTTCTCGCGGTTGTAGACGTCGATTTCGTGCTGGAAGAGGCGCCGGATCTCCGGGTCGGCGTCGAGGTGTTCCCAATCGACCGCGAGGTTCGCCGCGGCGGCGTGATCGCGCAGGCGATCGAAGTTGGGAACGAGGAGCGCCGCGACGAACTTGTGCCGGTCGCCGAGGACGATGGGCGTCTCGATGAGCGGCGAGCTCTTGAGCTCGTTCTCGATCGGCTGTGGGGCGACCTTCTTCCCGCCGGCGAGGACGAGGAGGTCTTTCTTGCGGTCGGTGATGGCGAGAAACCCGTCCTCGTCGATGTGCCCGATGTCGCCGGTGTGAAACCATCCCTCGGAGTCGATCGCCTCGGCCGTCGCCTCCGGCTTGTTGAAGTAGCCCTTCATCACGTGCGGCCCCCGCGTCAGGATCTCTCCGTCGGGGGCGATCCGGACCTCGACTCCGGGGATCGGGCGCCCCACCGTTCCGAGGCGCCAAGCGTTCGGGCCGTTGACCGCGATCACGGGCGACGTCTCGGTGAGGCCGTAGCCCGCGTAAATCATCACGCCCGCCCCGACGAAGAATTCCGCGAGCTCGCGCGCCAGCGGCGCTCCTCCGGACACGGCGAACCGGAATCGATTCCCGAGCGCGTGGCGGATCTTCGCGAACACGAGCCGGTCGGCGAGCTTCGCCTTGCGCGCGAGCGCCGGGGGCATCGCAATCCCCCGCTGCTCGTACGAGACGCGCTCCTTGCCGATGCGGACCGCCCAGTGGAACAGCTTCTTCTTCAGGCCCCCGGAGGCCTCGACCTTCGCCAGGATGCGCGCCTGGACCTTTTCGTAGACGCGCGGCACCGCTCCGAAGCAACTCGGGTTGACCTCGAGGAAGTTGTCCTTGAGCTTGTCGATCGACTCGGCGTAGGCGATCGATGCGTGGCGGTAGACGTACGCGTAGTCGAGCATCCGTTCGAAGACGTGCGAAAGCGGAAGGAACGACAGCGCGACGGCCTCCCCCGTGATCGGGACGAACTGGCAGGCGGACGTGACGTCGAAGACGAAGTTGCGGTGCGTGAGCATCGCGCCCTTCGGCTCTCCCGTCGTTCCGGACGTGTAGATGATGGTCGCGACGTCGTCGGGCTGGACGCGCGCCGCGCGCTGCTCGAAGACTCCCGGGCTCATCTCGACCATCGGCCGCCCCTTGTCGACGACGGCGTGGAACGACAGATAGCCGGGCTCGGACGGCGCGCTCGCGTCGATCGAAACGACGTACTCGATCGAGGGGCATTGCGGACGGATGGTCAGGACCTTGCCGAGCTGCTCGAGCGAGGAGACGAAAACGACCTTCGCGCCCGAGTCGTTCAGGAGGGGGGCGATCTGATGGGGAGGGAGCGTCGGGTAGATCGGAACGCTCCACGCTCCGGCGCACAGGATCGCGTAGTCCGCCATCGCCCACTCCGGCCGGTTCTCGGAAAGGATCGCCACGCGATCGCCGGGCTGGACCCCGAGCGAGTTGAGCCCGAGGGAGAGCGCGCGGACCGTGTAGCCGAAGTCCCGGGCGGAGATCGGGGTCCACTTTTCTCCCACCTTGGAAACGAGCAGATCCGATTTTCCCGACGCGGCCGCGGAGAGAAAGAAGTCGCAGAGCGTGCGCATCTCGGCGGTCATGAATTCCCCCACCCCCAGTCGATGCGCGCGATTGTGTCTCTCCCTCGAGGGGCGGTCAAGGAGATAGCGGTCGCGCGTCCGCCATCCGTTCGAGACCGACTATGCTGCGCGAGCCATGGCGTTCGCGCTCGCGCTCGGCACGCTCCTCGCGATCGCGGGCTTCCTCGTGACGTCGATCCAGGGCTTCGCGGTCGCGTCGGGCCTGCATTCCTTGAGCCCGCTCGCGAAAACTCTCGTGACGCGGCACGTCGGCTACGCCATTCCGACCGTCCTGTTCTCGCTCTTCTCTCAGTCGATGGTGATCTTCTTCTTCATCGGGACCGGAAGGCTCGTCAAGGACGAGACGGCCGACTACCCCGAAGCGGAGCGCCGCCGGATTCTCGCGGCGCTGGCGGACTTGAAGCGCCGGACGTCGCCCGCCGCGACTCTCTCGCTGATGTCCGCGATCGGCGTGTTCGTGCTCGGAGGCGCGGTGCACACGCGGGCGCTCCCTTCCTGGACGCACCTCGCCGCGTCCGTCATTGCCCTCGCGCTCCACGTCTGGGCACTCCTCGCGGAGTGGAAGGCCTTCGGCGACAACGCGCGCCTGATGGCGGACCCGCGGAAGTTCGTGCGGCAGGCCTGATCAGCCCCGCCGCCCGAGGTTACGATCCGCCCGTGACCCTGCCCCTGGAGGGAAAGATCTCGCTCGTGACCGGCGGCGGCATAAGGCTGGGCCGGGCCATCGCGATCGCGCTCGGCGCCGCGGGCGCGGACGTCGCCGTGCACTTCCGCCGGTCCGCGGGCGGAGCGGAGGACGCCGCGCGGGAAATCCAGGCCGCGGGTCGCCGGGCGATGGCGGTGGCGGGCGATCTCGGAGAGCCGGAGGACTGCCGTCGGATCGTCCGCGCCGCCATCGACGCCTTCGGAGGGCTCGACTTCCTCGTCCACTCGGCGGCGAACTTTCATCGCGCCACTCTGGCCGACACCGACGAGGACCTGTGGGACTCGTCGATGAACGTCAATGCCCGGGCCGGCTTTCTCCTCGCGCGCGAGGCGGCGGATACGCTGCGGCAGCGACGGGGCCGGATCATCCTCATCTCCGACTTTCTCGCGGAGAGCCCGGCCCGAAACTACGTCGCGCACGTCGTCTCGAAGGCCGCGGTCGAAGGGCTCGTGCGCGCGCTCGCCGTCGAGCTGGCGCCCGACGTGCCGGTCAACGGAGTCGCGCCGGGCACGGTCCTGCCGCCGGCGGGCACCCCCGCCGATGAAGTCGAGCGCCTCGCCCGCCGCGTCCCGGCCAAGCGCATCGGGTCGCCGGAGGACGTCGCCGCCACGGTCGTCTTTCTCTGCGGCGGCCCGGCGTTCATCACCGGGCAGGTGATCCGAGTCGACGGAGGTCGATCGATCGTTTAGCCCGAAAACTCGGCGTACTCCGCGCGAAGGCGTCTCGCGAACTCCTTCATCGCGGCGATGCGGGGCTCGGCGAGCGCGCGGCCCTCCGCGGTCTTGAGCGGCGGCACAGTCGCCTCCTCGATCGCGTCGGCAATCTCCCCGAATTCCATTCGCTCCCGGTAGCCTTCGACGAGTCGGCGAGCGATCCCGTAGGCCCCGAGCTCGTCGAGCCGCACGGCGTCGTGGACGATCTGCTCCTCCGGCGTTCGCGGGTCCCGCTCGAGGCGCGCGAGCCCCCGCCAGAGCGCGGCCACCCTGCGGGGTTCGGCTCCAACGGAGGAGAGGAAGATCTCGGTCCGGCTCTTGTGCCCGAAACGCGAGACCCATCTCTCCTGGCCGGAGAACACGGCGAGCAGATACAGGAGGTCGCGGTCGAGATCCTCGCGCTCTCCGGCGATTTTCGCGGACGCCGCCACGATTCGTTCGACATCACCGTAGTAGGTCACGCCGTCGAGACCGACCGCGAGGGGCTTGACGTACTCGGCGATGCGCTCCCGCGCCGCGCGGTCCATGCCGCGATCGTAACCCGCGGTCCCTTGGAGGCCGGAGACTTGCATGTCACGCGGTCATGAGAGCGATTGCCGTCGTGCTGGCTGCGAGCCTGTTCGCAGCGCCCCTTCTCGCCGACGTCGACGCGAGTCGGGAGGAGGTTCTCCTCTGCGCGGCGCCGATCGTCCCCGCCGCGTCGGGGACTTCGGCGGTCGGCGAAGACCCGACCGTTCCTCCGCCGCCTCCCCAGCAAGAGCCTCCGCCGCAGGCCACGCCGCAA
>Ga0075423_10007153_pt1 | contig 10517 bp, 8 predicted proteins | sample SoiMethybrSBSTD2_FD_80114 | JGI IMG/M metagenome (GOLD analysis project Ga0075423, IMG submission 80114) | Bulk soil microbial communities from a Populus tree surrounding site in Tennessee, USA - Soil MetaG P. TD hybrid SBSTD2 | ecosystem: Environmental > Terrestrial > Soil > Tree plantation...
AGCGATATTCGTATGGCTTGCGGCGGAAGTCCCAAGTGCCCGCCAGCAAATGCTCTGGGCTGGCCGGGTCCATCGACACCGAAGAGCAGCCCGTCGAAAGGTTGGCGCCCTTGAGGATCAGCGACCAGGTCCGACCACCGTCGCTCGTCTCGTACAGTCCCCGGTCGGGCGAATCTCCCCACAGTGCGCCGGGCGCGCAGACATAGACGATGTTGCCGTTCTTCGGGTGGACGATGATCCGGTCGATCCGCTCGGTCCCCGGAAGGCCCACATTCGTCCAGGTCTCGCCGCCGTCGGTCGACTTGTAGACCCCGTTACCGACCGAAACGGAGTTGCGGGTCCAGGCTTCGCCGCTGCCCACCCACATCACGTCCTTGTTGGTCGGGTCCATTGCAACCGCGCCGATCGACTCGACGGGCTGCTTGTCGAAGACCGGCTTGAAGGTCGTCCCGCCATCTTCGGATTTCCATACGCCGCCCGAAGCCGAACCGATGAGCAAGGTAACCTTGCCGTCGGCTTCCTGGCGGCCTGCCACGGCGGCGATACGCCCGGACATGGTGGCCGAACCGATGTTGCGGATTCCAAGGCCCGATACGGCGGCGCTGTCGAAGCTTTGGGCAGCCGCAGGCGTGATGGCGATCGCGGTGGATGCGAGCAGGATATTACGCAGCATGGCTCTCACTCCCCCTTCGGCTTGGATGAATTGGCGGGTGACACCTTGCCCTTCGCCGGTGGCTTTTTGCCCTTTGGTTTTTGCGACGCGTCTTCGCTGGCGGCGTTTGCCGGAGTTCCGGCGCTGTGCGGCTCGGCGAAGAACTCGGCGCCAAGCGGCGGGTTGGCCGCAGCGCCGGCAATCTGGACCCGGGTCCGCTGGTTGGATTGACCCTGGCTCCAGTTTTCGATCGACATCGGGAAATAGACGCCGCCGACTTTCTCATAGTCGCCGAGCTCGGTCTCGGAGGTCACTTGGGCCCCCCGGATCCGCCGAGTCTCGTCCATCTTGATCTCGAGATAGGTGTCGGGATCGAGCCAGTAAGTGAACTCGTCGCCGTCCTTCTGCGTGACCTTGAGCTTGTAGGCGAGTGTCCCGTCGAAATCCTCGCGGCCGAGATATTGAACCTTGCTCCCGTCATGCCGTGAAGCGAGCAGCGGGCCTTCGATCAGCGCCCCATCGGCGAGCTGGCGAGCTTCGTCGGCCGACATTTTTTCGGGGTCCTTGCGACCCTGGAAAGGATTGATCTTCCAGGCGGCGTGGCCGTCATACGACTGAACGACGTCGAGGCCTTGAAGGCTGAGGTCGGACCGCGCGGCATCCGCAGCCCCAAGCCGCGCGCGAGCCTCCTTGTAAGTCAGTTCGAAGTCGCCCGGGAAAATAACCCGACCTTCAAAGGTCACGCCCTTGAGGGCATCGAGGGCGGCAGCCCCGCCGCGCGCCTCGAGGTTCTTATTGACCAGGCTTTGCGCATCTTGGCCGACAGCAGGACTTGCTGCGAAGCCAAGAAGCAGCGCCGGGAAGTATTTTCGAACCGACATCGTACAGACCCCCTCGGATGAAGGGGCGGACCATGGAGCGGCTGATAACGTGAATCAAGATAAGGATGGCTCGCCACGGTTTGACCCCCGCGCCCCTGCGTGGCACTCGCGCCGCCATGTCGGATGACGGCCAGGAAATGTGGGGCGGAAGGTTCGGCGGAAAACCCGCTGACCTGATGGCCGAGATCAACGCGTCGATCCGTTTCGACAAGCGCCTGTGGCGCGAGGACATCGCCGGGTCGAAGGCGCATGCGGCGATGCTTCGCGAGCAAGGCATCATAGGAGAAGCGGACGCGGCGGCGATCCTCGAAGGACTGGACCGGATCGCCGCCGAATATGAGCGCGACGGCGTCCCGGTGAATCCCGAGCTCGAGGACATCCACATGACGGTCGAACATCGCCTCGGCGAGTTGATCGGCCCGGTGGCGGGAAGGCTGCACACCGCACGATCGCGCAACGACCAGGTCGCGACCGATTTCAAATTGTGGGTCCGCAATGCGTGCGACGAGACGGTGGACGCGATCCGTGCCCTGCAACGCGTCCTCGTCGAGCGGGCCGACGAACATGCCGACACCGTCATGCCCGGTTTCACGCATTTGCAGGTCGCTCAACCGGTGACCCTCGGCCACCATTTGATGGCTTATTACGAGATGCTGAAGCGCGATGGGTCGCGTTTCGCCGATGCGCGCTCGCGGATGAACGAGTGTCCGCTCGGGTCGGCAGCGCTCGCCGGCACGGGTTTCCCAATCGACCGCGAGCGGACGGCCGATACGCTCGGTTTCGAACGTCCGGCAGCGAACAGCCTCGATGCCGTTTCCGACCGCGACTTCGCGCTCGATTATCTCGCCGCCGCAGCCCAGTGCGGCCTGCACCTGTCGCGGCTCGCGGAGGAGCTGATCCTCTGGGCCAACCCGCAATTCTTGTTCGTGAAGCTGTCCGACGATTATTCGACCGGCTCATCGATCATGCCGCAGAAGCGCAACCCCGACGCGGCGGAGCTGGTGCGCGGACACAGCGGGCGGATTGTCGGCGCTCTGACGTCGCTGATGGTGACGATGAAGGGCCTGCCGCTCGCTTATTCGAAGGACATGCAGGACGATAAGGAGCCGGTATTCGAGGCGCGCGACCTGCTGATGGTCTCGCTGCAGGCGCTCGCCGGAATGGTCGAGACCGTCGAGTTCGTCCCCGAGCGGATGCGCGAAGCCGCGGCGTCGGGCTTTTCGACCGCGACCGACCTCGCGGACTGGCTGGTTCGCGAGGCTGACGTCCCATTTCGTGAGGCGCATCACATTACGGGCCGAGCAGTGAAGGAGGCGGAGGAGCGCGGCTGCGGACTTGCGGATCTGCCGCTCGATGCACTTCAAGCCATCGATGAACGAATCGACGAGCGTGTTTTCGACGTCCTCAGCGTTGAGGCGTCGGTGCGCAGCCGTACAAGCTACGGTGGCACCGCGCCCGAGCGCGTCCGCGAACAGATCGCAGCGGCGAAAGAAGAGCTAGGGCTTTAGCCGGCGATCGCGCTGCGCCAAGGTTCGCAGCCTGAGAGCATTCAATCGAATGAAACCCGCCGCGTCGCGGTGGTCGTAGCTTCCGCTTCCTTCTTCGAAGGTCACCAAATCCTGGTCGTAGAGCGAATGCTCGCTTTCCCGCCCGATGACGGTGGCATTGCCCTTGTAGAGCTTCACGGCGACCCGGCCCGTCACATGCTCCTGGCTCTTGTCGATTGCCGCCTGGAGCATCTCGCGTTCGGGGGAGAACCAGAAGCCGTTGTAGATGAGCTTGGCGTAGCGCGGCATCAGCTCGTCCTTGAGGTGCATCGCGCCGCCATCGAGCGTGATGCTCTCGATTCCGCGATGCGCGGCGAGCAGGATGGTGCCGCCGGGCGTCTCGTACACACCGCGCGACTTCATCCCGACGAAGCGATTCTCGACCAGGTCGAGCCGGCCGACGCCATTGTCGTGACCGAGCTGGTTGAGCCTCGTCAGCAGCGCGGCGGGCGAGAGCGTCTCGCCATCGATCGCGACCGGATCGCCGCGCTCGAAGTCGATGGTGATGACCGTCGCCTTGTCCGGCGCGTCCTCGGGCGAAATCGTGCGCTGGTGGACGTATTCGGGCGCGTCGGCGGCCGGGTCCTCCAGCACCTTCCCCTCCGACGACGAATGCAGAAGGTTGGCGTCGATCGAGAAGGGCGCCTCTCCCATTTTGTCTTTCGCGATGGGGATCTGGTGCTTCTCGGCGAAGTCGAGCAGCGCCTCGCGGCTGGCGAATTCCCACTCGCGCCACGGCGCGATCACCTTGATGTCGGGCTCGAGTGCGTAATAGCCGAGCTCGAACCGGACCTGGTCGTTGCCCTTGCCGGTCGCGCCGTGACAAACCGCATCCGCTCCGACCGCGCGCGCAATCTCGATCTGGCGCCTGGCGATCAGCGGCCGGGCGATCGACGTGCCGAGCAGATATTGCCCTTCGTAAACCGTGTTCGCCCGGAACATCGGGAAGACGAAATCGCGGACGAATTCTTCGCGCAAATCTTCGATGAAGATGTTCTCCGGCCTGACGCCCAGCATCTCGGCCTTGGCCCTCGCCGGCGCGACCTCCTCGCCCTGGCCGAGGTCGGCGGTGAAGGTGACGACCTCCGCGTCATATTCGGTCTGCAGCCATTTCAGGATGATCGAGGTGTCGAGCCCGCCCGAATAAGCGAGCACCACTTTGAGCTTCCTACCTGACATTCGTTCCCACTTTCTCGTCATTGCGAGGAGCCGAAGGCGACGTGGCAATCCAGACTGGATTGCTTCGCTTCGCTCGCAATGACGCTATGTTTGACCCTCAAGCATCCACAGCATGGCGCCGCGCGCCGTATGCATCCGGTTCTCGGCCTGACGCCATACCGCCGAGCGGGGCCCATCCATAACTGCCGCGGAAACCTCTTCACCGCGGTGCGCGGGGAGGCAGTGCATGAAGTGAGCATTGGGAGCGCGGGCCATCAGTGCTTCGTTGACCTGGTAGGGCGCGAACGCCGCCAGCTTCTGCTCGCTATGGTCGTCGCCCATCGACACCCAGACATCGGCGTAGACGATGTCGGCGCCCTCCACCGCTTCGACCGGGTCAGCCACCTGGCGGACGTCTTCGCCCTCGAACCCGTAACCAGGGGGACTGGCGATGACGAAGTCGGCGCCGAGCTTCGCGCAGCCCTCGGCGAGCGAGCGGGCGACATTGTGCGCTTCGCCGACGAAGGCGACCCGGACGCGGTCGATGCGCCCGAGCAATTGCTCGATCGTCAGCAGGTCCGCCAGCGCCTGGAGCGGATGGTCGGTCGCCGAGAGCAGGTTGAGCACCGGCGCGGCGTTCAACGCGGCCATTTGTTCGAGCAGCTGGTGGTCGAACACCCGAGCGGCGATGATTGCATGATAGCAAGCGAGCGTCCGGGTCACGTCCTCGACGCTCTCGCGAGTGCCGATGCCGAGCTCGGCCGGCTGGAGATAGACCGGATGACCGCCAAGCTGAGCGGCCGCCAGTTCCATCGAATTGCGGGTCCGGGCGCTCGGCTTTTCGAAATAGAGCGCGACTCCCTTGTCCTGCAGCACGCGCGGCGCCGGCTGCTGCGATGCATCGAGGATCGCGCGCAGATCGCCGGCCGAGAGGTCGCGGATCGCGAGGAGGTGCTTCACCAGCTCTTCTCCCGCTTCACCATCGTCCCGACCCCGTGGTCGGTCAGAAGCTCGATCAGCAGCGAGTGGTGCACCCGGCCATCGATGATGTGCGCGAAATTGACCCCCTGCTCGACCGCATCGGCGCACGCCCGCAATTTGGGAATCATGCCTTTGCCGACGCTTTCATGCTCGATCCGGTCGCGAAGCTCGGCGGCGGTCAGACGCTCAACGAGCGTGCGCTCGTCGTTCGGATCGTCGAGCAGGCCGGGGACCGCGGTCAGATACACGATCTTTTCGGCCTTCATCGCGACCGCGATGGCCCGCGCCGCCTCATCGGCGTTGACGTTGTACGGTTGCCCGTCGGCATTGGCGCCGATCGTCGAGATCACCGGGGTGAGGCCATCGTCGAGCAAGCGATGGATGAGTTCCGCCCGGACGCCCGTGACATTGCCGACGAAACCCAGCGCCGGATCGTCCGGAGTCACCGTCAAGAGCCCCGCGTCCTCGCCCGACACGCCGACGGCGACAGGGTCGTCCCCAGCCTGGCTGTTGATCGTCGCGACCAGGTCGCGGTTGATCTTCCCGACCAGCACCATCCGCACGATTTCGAGCGTCTCGCCGTCGGTCACCCGAAGCCCGTCCTTGAATTCCGGCTCCTTCCCGACCCGGCGGAGCATCGTATCGACCTGCGGCCCGCCGCCGTGGACCAGGACGCAGCGCACTCCGACGCTCCGTAGCAGGAGCACATCCTGTGCGAGCGCCAGGTCGGACTGCTTGTCGATCGCCGCTCCGCCCAGCTTCACCACGACCGACTTGCCGGCGAAAATGCGGATGTAGGGAAGCGCCTCGACGAGGACGCGCGCTGTATCAGCCGGGGTCATGACGTCCTCGAATTCTCTTTGATGTAGCCGGGGCCGAGATCGATCCCGATCATGGTCGCGGACGCCTTGCCCGCGCCGAGATGCACTTCGATCGAGACCTCGTCGCCCATCATATGTTCAGCGAGCGCCTGGCCGTCGTGATCGATCCCGACGCCGCCCTTCGCCACCGCGATCCCGCCGTAAGCCACGCGCGAGCTGGCGACGTCGAGATCGACCCCCGCGGAGCCAGCGGCAGCCATCAGCCGCCCCCAATAGGGATCGCCGCCGTACCAGCTGCACTTGACGAGATTGTTCTCGACGATCGACTTGGCGGCGCGGCGCGCTTCGGCCTCGTTCGCGGCGCCGGTGACGGTGAGGTGCGCCATGCGGGTCATGCCTTCCGCATCGCGCGCCATCTGCATCGTCAAATCGCGGCAGGCAGCTAGCATTGCGTTCGTAAACTCGTCGGCATCCGCCTTGCCGCGCCGGCCCGACGCCAGCAGCATCGCCGTGTCGTTGGTCGAGGTCGCGCCGTCGACGTTGAGCGTATTGAACGTCGCATCGGACGCGGCCTTCAGCGCTTTCTGCATCACCGCGCGGGACACGTCGGCGTCGGTGGTGAGGAAGGCGAGCATGGTCGCCATGTTGGGCGCGATCATCCCGCAGCCCTTCGCCATCCCGCCCAGGGTGAAATTGGACCCGCGGATCACGACTTCCTTGGCCTGGTGGTCGGTCGTCAGGATCCCGCGCGCGGCGTCGTGCCCGCCCGCGACCGAGAGCTTCTTCACGAGGTGCGGCACGTGCGACAGGATCGGCTCCATCGGCAGCGGAGTCCCGATGATCCCGGTCGAGCACACCATGACGTGCGAGTTGGCGATCTGCAGCGCCTCGCCCGTCGCCGCGGCCATCAGCTGCGCATCCTTGTAGCCCGCCTTGCCGGTGCCGGCATTGGCGTTGCCCGAATTGACGATCACCGCAGCCGCCTGGCCTCCGTTCGCGGCCAAAGTCGCTCGGTCGAGCTCGACCGGCGGAGCGACGAACTTGTTCTGGGTGAACACCGCGGCGCAGGGGACCGGACGCCCGTCCTCCGTCGCCAATAAAGCCATGTCGAACCGGCGCCGCTTGATCCCGGCGTGGCAGCCGGCTGCGACGAACCCTTCGGCCGCTGTGACGCTCATGGATAGACTCCGCACGCCGAGAGCCCCGCGGTTTCGTCGAGGCCGAGCATCAGGTTCGCGCACTGGATCATCTGGCCGGCCGCGCCCTTGCCGAGATTGTCGATCGCCGCGATCGCGAGAATGCGGCCCGTCCGCTCGTCATGGCGCGCGGTCACCTGCGCGCCGTTGGACCCGCTGACCCATTTGGTCGCGGGCGGCTCCGCGGTGACATGCACGAAGGGCTCGCCGGCATAAGCGGCACGAAGAACATCGAGCGGATCCGCTTGCGCCGTGGCTTCGCCGTAGCAGGTCGCAAGGATGCCGCGGCTCATCGGCGCGAGATGGGGGGTGAACAACACCGCCCCGCCAAGCGCCATTTCCATTTCGGCGGTGTGGCGGTGATTGATGAGGCTATAGGCCGAGAAGCTGCCGTCGACCGTGTTGAACGCGGTCGTTTCCTTAAGCTCGCGCCCCGCCCCGCTTACCCCCGAGGCGGCATCGACGATGAGGCTTCCGGGCTTGACCAGTCCCGCATCGACCAGGGGCTTCAGCGCGAGGATCGCCGCGGTCGCATAGCAGCCCGCGGCCGCGACCGCCTTGGCTCCGCGGATCGCCTCGCGGTTCAGCTCGGGAATGCCGTAAACGAACGCGTTCAGCAGCTCCGGGGCCTGATGCGCATGGCCGTACCAGCGCTCGTAATCCGCCGCGTCGTTCAGCCGGAAGTCGGCGCCGAGATCGACGAGCGGGATCCCGCGATCGAGGATCGTGGGCGCGATCTCCTGGCTCTTGCCGTGGGGAAGCGCGGCGAAGACCAGGTCGATCCGGCTCAAATCGCCGTCGAACTTTTCGATCGCAACGTCGGGATATGCGGCCGAAAGATGCGGATGCACCGCGCCCAGCGCCTGCCCGGCCTTGCTGTCGCCGAAGAGCTTCGCGGGCGCGAATTCAGGGTGCGCGGCAAGGCAGCGCAGCAGCTCGCCGCCGACATAGCCTGAGGCCCCGAGGATCGCCGTCCGAATCATGGGAGGGCGCATATCGGCGCATTTGCATATTTATTCAAGTATGTGCATATTAATGCATATGACCGACCTACGCGACCAGCGGCTCCGAGCCATCGCGGACCTGATCCGCGCCGAGCCGCTCGGCAATCAGGAGGAGCTCGCAGACCGCCTGGCCGCGCTCGGCTTCACTGTCACCCAGGCGACGATTTCGCGCGATCTCGAGCATCTGGGCGCATTCAAGACCCGCCGCGACGGCCGGCTTTGCTACGCTCTTGCCGACCGGGCGCTGCCCGCTTCAACCGACGGCCCGGAGCTTGCGACGGTGGTCCGCGACTGGGTGCGCGCGGTCGATTTCGCCGGCAATCTGGTGGTGCTGAAGACCCCGCCGGGCTCCGCGCACCTCGTCGGGGTCGCGCTCGACCGCGCCGGGTTGCCCGACGTGGTCGGAACGATCTGCGGCGACGACACGATCTTCGTCGCCGTCCGCGACGCTACCCAGGCGCCCGCGTTCGCCCGGCGGTTGCGGGGGCAGCAATCAGGCTAGGACGGCTCTGGCGAAGGCTGGTGGAGCTGAGGACTACCGAACTTCTAAGGAGAATTGGCCGACAATGTTGAATTGTTACCCCGTTCGTAACCCCACATGATTCGACAGCAGACTCCAATGTCCGCTTTCGCGCCAGGGCCCAGGTGGAAAGGTGTGAGCGGCACAGTTACTCCCGGATCCGATGAAGCAGGCTAGCAGCGCTTGACCCACCTTTACAGCTGTTGCTCCCGAATCCGCACCGTCCCTAACGACCATTGCAGCCTATGGGGTGAATGTCCGCTTTCCACCCATTGCGGACATTAGAGTGGCTTGTAATCGGCCAAAGGCCGTTGTTGTCGGAGGCATGCGAGCGCGAGTCCGGGCTCCTAATTGAGGGATGACGGCAACTCATTCCGCTTGCCGAGCCTAGCTGCTATGGCGCCCGCGCGGAGGGGTGCTGTCCCCTGGCGAGCCGGGCGTCCAAGCGACCCGCCGATCACCCCTGCCCATTCTGGGGAGCAAGGGGGAATCATGATGACACGGACAAGGATGATTTTCGGCGCATCGGCATTTGCGCTTGCAGTCGCACTGATGGCTGCGCCGGTGACGGCGCAGCAAAACGCCACAGCGCTCGGAGACGGGGCGATAGCAAGCGCCGACGGTGCGACCGCGGTAGGCGCCGATGCAGAGGCTTCGGGGCAGCAAGCTGTCGCGGTCGGCTCTGCGGCGGTTGCCGATTTCAATTATGCGATCAACATTGGCTACACCAATGATGTCCAGTCGGACTACTCGCTGGCCATCGGCAGCAATCAAGTCGCAAACGGCGTGGGCGCGGTCGCCATCGGTACCGGCAACAGCGCCACTGGCGACGGAGCGATTGCGCTCGGACTCGATGCCGATGCTGCCGGCCTTATCGGCGCGATCGCCATCGGCAATGATGCCAACGCCGAGGATACCGTCGCTTTGGCGGTCGGCTACAATGCCCATGCCACCGAGACCTACGCAATGGCGCTCGGCACTTTTAGCGAGGCGACAGGTGAATCTGCGATTGCAATCGGCCCCTTTGCCACCGCCACGAGCGGTGCCGCGCTGGCGGTTGGCACAAGTGCCAGCGCCACTGGCGATGCGTCGGTTGCACTTGGCATACTTGCCCATGCGTCGGGACTGGACTCGGTTGCGCTTGGCTTCGGGGCCGAGGCGACAGGAATCAGTGCGGTTGCCGTCGGCATCTTAGCCGACGCCTTCGGCCATTCAGCGTTGGCTGCCGGCGATCTATCCAGCGCCACGGGCGATTCGTCGGTTGCGCTTGGCGCCACTGCCCAGGCGACCACGACCAATGCCGTAGCGATCGGCACGAACGCCTGGTCGCATGGCACCAACACCATCGCGATGGGTGAAAACGCCTCGTCCGGAGGGTATCAGACGATTGCCATCGGCTCAGGGTCGGTGTCGGAAGGCTTCAAGGGAATCGCCATCGGCAGCAACACGATTGCCGCCAGCCAGAGCGTTGTCATCGGCGATGCGGCGGTTTCGACCGGGCTGCGCTCGACCGTGATTGGCGAAAGCTCGACCGCCAACGGCAACGACGCTTTGGTGTTCGGCTCGAACACGCTGGCGACCGGCGACGGGGCGATGTCGGTCGGGGCGCGAAGCTCCGCCAATGGCGCTGCGGCGACCGCGCTCGGCTTCTTCGCCTCGGCCCAGTTCGCGGGTTCGACGGCGATCGGCACCAACGCGACCACCACGGCGGCCAACCAGGTCGCGCTGGGCGGCACCGGCTCGTCGGTCAGGATCGG
>Ga0075423_10007154_pt1 | contig 10517 bp, 10 predicted proteins | sample SoiMethybrSBSTD2_FD_80114 | JGI IMG/M metagenome (GOLD analysis project Ga0075423, IMG submission 80114) | Bulk soil microbial communities from a Populus tree surrounding site in Tennessee, USA - Soil MetaG P. TD hybrid SBSTD2 | ecosystem: Environmental > Terrestrial > Soil > Tree plantation...
GACCACGATCTGATGCGGCCCGATGTGCATGGTCCGCAGCTCCACCAGTCGCTCCACCGCCTCGTCCTTTCCCACGATCCGGCGGATCGCCGTCTCGGTGCGCCGCGGGGCGGGCTCCCCGATGAGGAGGGAATAGTTCTCGGCGGCGAGCAGCGCGGCGACGCCGACGAGGAGAAAGCCGATCGCCGCGGAGGCGCCAGCGTCCCAGAACGCGTTGCCCGTGTGCTGGCTCAGCCAGATGCCGGCGGCGGCGAGCCCCAGCGAGAGGATCGCCGCGGTGTCCTCCAGCACGACCGTGGGCAGCGTCGAGTCGCGGCTCTCGATCCAGTACTGCCGCAGCGTCCGCGGGCCCTTCGCCTTCCGCAGCGAGTGGAGGCTGATGCCCAGCGAGATCGCCTCGAAGACGAAGCCGCCCGCCAGCACGCCGTAGGCCCACGCAGCGGAGCCCTCGTGAGCGAAGGGATGCAGTATTTTCCGCACGCCCTCCCAGATCGAGAACGCACCGCCCAGGGTGAACAGCATCACCGACACCACGAAGCCCCAGAAGTACACGGCCCGGCCGTAGCCGAAGGGGTGCTGCCGGTCCGGGGGCCGCTGCCCGATGTGCATGCCAAGAAAGAGCAACACCTGATTGCCGGAGTCGGCGATGGAGTGGAATGTCTCGGCGAGCATCGCCGCGCTGCCCGTGAAGGCCGCGGCCACGCCCTTGAGCACGGCCAGGGCGACATTGCCGGCCAGCGCCGCGATGACCGCCGTCTTGGACTCGTTCTCCATCGAGATCAGTATGCGCCGCGGCCGACCCGCTTGCCTGGGCACGGCAGTTCGGTTGAAATACCCCGTGTGACCGCGACATCGCTCTCTCCACGGGCCGCCATCGCGATCGGCGCCGGCCTCATCGCGTTCGGTGGGTTCATCGCGCTCTACGCCCTCGGCCTCGTGACCGGCACGCCGCCGTCGCACGAGGCGCCGCCCTGGGTGGGCGCGTGCGCCGGCCTCGTCTTCGTGTTCGGCGGCGGCGCGATGATCGTGGGCTATGCGCTGGCCGGAGGGGCGACGCCCGACGGCGACCTGCCGCCGGGGACGCCCTTGTGGATGCGCGTGGCGCAGATGACGCTCGGGCTCGGCATCGTCGGCGCGCTGGGCGCGGTCGCCTCTTGGGTGGCCTTCGGCCCGGGGCCGCGGACCTTCACGGCCAGCGGCACCTTCGCCTCGGGTCAGACGAGCGAGCGCGTGGGGCGGATGGTGTTCGGCGCCGGCGCGGTGCTGCTCGCGGTGGTCTTCGTGGCGCTCCTGGTCGTCAGCGTGAAGCGCCTGCGCGCACGGCCGTAGCCGGCTGGGGCCGGCGCCACGCCCCGCCGAGGATCACGGAGCCGACCACGACGAGATAGGCCGCGTAGCCGGCGGCCTCGAGCGGCGACGGGCGCTCGCGGTAGCCGAGAAGGCCTGCCAGGAAGCTGCCCACCACGCTCGAATCGCTCAGCAGCCACGACGTGTCCCAGAGGGGCGCCATCATCGGGAGCACGCCGAGCGACTGCAGCCGGCCGATGCCGGTGCTGAAGAGTCCGGCGGCGAGGAAGATCAAGAGCACGGTGGTGACGGTGAAGAACCGGGCCAGGCTCAGGCGCCGGCCGCCGCGGAAGATCATCCAGCCGAGGAGCGCGGCCGAGCCGACGCCGGCAACGCCCGCAGCGACGCTTCCCCAGCCGGCTGCCGACGTGGCCTCCGCCATGAGACCCCAGAGGAAGATCACGGTCTCCGCGCCTTCGCGGAACACGCCGGTGAAGGCGATCAGTCCCACCATCCACAGTCGCTGCGTGCGGCGCGCGTGTTCGATGCGCCGCTCGACCTCCCCGCTGATGCCACGCGCGTGGCGCTGCATCCACCACGCATGCCACGTGAGCAAGATGACGGCGAGGAAGATCACGGCAGCCGCGATGACGTCGGGCCCGAGATCGACGAGCGGGCCGGAGAAGTACGCCACCGTCACGCCCATCGCGATGCTGGCGGCGAGGCCGAGCGCGCCGCCGAGGCTCACCCACCCGAAGTGCTGCCGGGCGTCGATCTTGTCGAGGTAGGTGTAGACGAGCCCCAGCAGCAGCGCCGCCTCGAAGGCCTCGCGTAGCGTGATGAGGAAGGTGCCGCCCATCGGGCGCTACTCCGCGACGATCCGGCCCTGGGCGGTGGCCTCGTGGTACTCGCCCACGAACTTGTACGTGCCGGCCTTGAGCGCGGGCACCTTCACCTTCACGGTCTTGCCTCCGGCGATCACCTTCTCGATCTTCAGGTCCTTGCTCTCGAACTCCTCGGCGGACTTGTCCTTGTTGGTGATGACGAGCACGAACGGGGCGCCGGCCTTCACCTTGATCTCGGCCGGCTCGAAGCGGTTCTTCTCGATGGTGAGCGGGATCTCCTGGTCCGCGGCCCCGGCCGGCAACGGGACCAGGGCGAGACCGGCGAGGAGCATGACGGTGGCGAGCGTGGCAGCGAGCACTTTCATGATATTAGGGTCCCCCTTGTCAAGGACATCAGGGTTACCTAAATCACGGGCGCCTGTCAATGCCCGGCGCCCCGGGGCCGAGGGGTCAGAGCCCCCGCAGGTCAGAGCCCAGCAAGGCCTCGAGGTTCCGCCCGAGAATGCGCTCCTTCTCCTCGGCGGTGAGGGAGGCGAGCCCCTGGACCCAGGTCACGGGCGAGGGATGCCAGGGCACGAAGGGCCAGTCGCTGCCCAGCACGACGCGGTCCGCGCCCACCTGGTCGAGCAGGAAGCGGAGCGCCGCCTCGTTCCCTACCACGCTGTCGTAGTAGAGACGGCGCTGATAGGCGCTGGGAGGCTGAGGAATGCGCTGGGGCCCCTCGAAGCGCGTCTGCCAGGCGCGATCCAACCGGCCCATCGCGTAGCAGGCGGGCCCGCCCCCGTGCGCCACGCAGATCCTGAGCGCGGGGCAGGCCTCGAGGATGCCGCCCAGGATGAGGACGGCCACGACGATGGCGTCCTCCACGATCACCCCGAGGCTGTTGTTGAGCCGGTACTGGGGCGCGCGCTCCGTCATGAAGTTGTGGAAGGGCTGCGGGTGGTAGAAGAGCACCGCCCCCATCGCCTCAGCGGCCATGAAGAAGGGCAGGAACTTCGGCGCGTCCCAGTTCTCGCCGTTGACCGCGGTGTCGAGCTCGGCGCCCTTGAGGCCGAGCGTCGTCACCGCCCGCTCGAGCTCGGCGATGGCCGCGCCCACGTCCTGCATGGGCAGCGTCGCGAGGCCCGCGAAGCGCTGCGGCCAGCCGCGGACCATGCCCGCGATCTCGTCGTTGACCTCGCGGGCCAGCGCCTGACCGCTCGCCCCGTCCAGGTGATAGCCGAAGAGAGGCGTGTGGATGGACAGGACCTGGACGTCGACCTTCTGGGCGTCCATGTCTTCGATGCGCTGCTCGGGGGTGAAGCGCACCTTGGGCGAGACGAAGCCGTGCCGCCTGCCGCCGCCCACGACGACGCCGACGCCCTCGCCCGGCTCGTGACGGTAGCCGTGCCAGGGCGTGCCGGCATCGGCCGCGCGCCAGAGCGACTGGGGCACCACGTGCGCGTGGATGTCGATGGAGCGCATCGCGGCCCTCGCGTGTGTGCCGCCGCTACTCGGGGATCGCGTGGAGCAGGTACATGACCTGCAGGATCGAGCCCGGCGCCCCCATGTCCCCGAACCACTTGCGGTAGATCTCGACGATGTCGCCGGACCGGTACAGCGCCGCGAGGGTGCGATTGGCGACGAGGCGGAAGGCCGAGTCATTGCGCCGCACCATGAAGCCGTGGGGCTCGTACGAGAACATCTCGCTGGACAGGGCGTAGCGCTCGGGCTTCTGGGCGCGGCGGCCCACGCCGATGAGGATGGTGCGATCCGAGGCGTAGGCGTCCGCGGTCCCCTTCTCGAGCGCGGCCAGACCCTCGTCGTGCGTCTTCACCGGCACGATCGTCGCTTGCACCTGGGCGCGCTGCATGACCGCGTCCAGCGCGGGCGCGGTGGTCGTGCCGGGAATCACCGCCACGCGCTTCCCCCGAAGGTCAGCCACGTTCCGGATCCCGAGGCCATCCACGACGAGCAGGCTCCCGCCGTCCACGAATGTCATGTACGTGAAGTCCACCTGCTCCTGGCGCGACAGGCTCATGGTGGTCGAGCCGCATTCGATGTCCACCGTGCCCTTCGCCACGGACTCCACCCGGTTGGCCGCGGTCACGGGGACGAAGCGCACGTCCAGCTTCGCGAGACCCACGCTCTTCTGCACCGCGGCGGCGATGTGCCGGCACAGATCGACGGAGTAGCCGGCCGGCTGGCCCTGCTCGTCCTTGAAGGCAAACGGCCGCGCGGTGTCGCGGTAGCCGATGGTGAGGACGCCCGTCTTCTTCACGCGGTCCAGCGTGTCCTGCGCCAGCGCCGAGCCGGCGGCGGCAACGGTCAGCGCCAGGGCGAGCACCAGCATGCGTGCGGCGGCGTGCAGCAGATCAATGCGCATCCCTGCCTCCCGTGGTCGAGACGTTTCGAAGTCGCGCGGCGAGCCGCTCACGCGTCCGTGGCGGCCCGACTATATGCTTCCGCTTCGGCGTGGGTCAACCGAATGCGCGTCGGGCTACGGGCCACGGGGCCGCCATGTGACGACCCCCACCCAGCCTCGCTCCCAGGACAGCGCCCAGCGCCCGCTCCGCTCCTGCATCGCGTCGCGGGCGACGCGGGCGAGCCGTTGGCCCTTGGCGGTGTCCGGGCCCACGAAGAGCTGCTGATAGAGCCACGGCATCGGCCCTTCCGGGGTGGCGTGCGCGAGAGGCTCCCGCGGCAGCAGGCGGATGTCGAACAGACGCCCGCGCGCCAGGAGCACGACCAGGAACTCCGTGAGCGACGGGAGCCGGACGCGCGGCTCGGCGTGAACGGGTGGCCAGAACGGCTCGGCCAGATAGGGCGGCGAGGGCGTCACCAGCACGGCCACGCAGAGCCGCCGGGCCGCCCCTTCCATCGCCTCCAGGAACGACCCGATGTCCTCGACGTCGTAGCCGAGATGCGCGATGAGAGCCACGTCGGCGGACGGCGCCTCGGCCATCGGCCAGCGCGCCTCCACGACCTCGATGTTGGCGATCCCGTGCGTGGCCATGCCGTTCCGGAGCACGCCGAGCATGCCTGGGGACGGATCGATGGCGATCACCCGCCCGGCGTGAAGCGCGAGGGGCAGCGCGTAGCGGCCGCCGCCCGCGCCGATGTCCAGCCATGTCTCGCCCGGCTCCACGAGCGCGCGCAGCACCTCGAGGACGGGCTCATCGGCCCGGCGGGGATCGGCCTGAAAGTCGGACGCCACCGCGGCGTAGAAGTCGCGGGGCGGCGCGCCTTCGCGGAGCCGCTCGGCCTGCTCGCGATTGGCGCGCACGCGGCGGCGCCATGCCTCCAGCGCGTCCGCCGCGGCGGGGGCCAGCGCGTCGGCCATGGGCGGAGTGTGCCATAGCCGGCTTGACGGCGCGCGCGACTCGCGCGATCCTCGCCGCGCCGGCACTCGTCACCCCCACGGAGGCTCGCTCATGGAAGAGGTATTCCCCGTTCTCAGCGGCATCGTGCTCGGGCTCGCCACTCACGCCGTGCGGCCCGTGTGGCTCAAGGCCGTGCTCATCGCCGTGCTCGGCGTCGCCGCCGGCTTCACCGCCGCGTGGGTCAGCGGGGAGCTCGCCGTGAGCCGGGCGTATCTCCTCATCGACATCTCCCAGGTGGTGGGCGCCGCGGTCATGACGGGCGTGCTCGTCAGGGTCTGTCTCCGCCGCCGGGCGCGCTCGCTCGCCCGCTAGCCCCTCGGAACGAAGGGCCTGGAGCCGCCTGCCGCACGGCTCCAGGCCCCGGAGAAGCCCGCGGTGTACGCGGGCGCGACTCAGCCGCGGAGATTCTTGTTGAAAAACTCCACCGTGCGCTGCCAGGCCAGCCCCGCGGCCGCCCGATCGTAGCGCGGGGTCGTGTCGTTGTTGAAGCCATGCTGGGTGCCCGGATAGCGGTACATGGTGTAGGCGACCCCGCTGGCCTTGAGCGCGGCCTCGTAGGTGGGCCAGCCCGAGTTGATCCGGTCGTCGTTGTCGGCGTAGTGGATGAGGAGCGGGGCCTTGATCCGCGCCGCGTCCGCCGCCGCGGGCTGCCCTCCATAGAAGGGCACGGCGGCGGCGAGGTCCGGCAGCCGGGTCGCCAGCATGTTCGCCATCGTGCCACCCCAGCAGAAACCCACGACGCCGATCTTCCCCGTGCACTCCGGCCGCGCCTTGAGCACGCCCGCGCCGGCCACGAGGTCCTCGCGCGTCTTGGCCTGGTCGAGCTTGGCGAACGCCTCGCGCGCCTTGTCCTCGTCCCCCGGATAGCCGCCGAGCGGCGTCAGCGCGTCGGGCGCCAGGGCCACGAAGTTGTCCAGCGCGAGGCGGCGCGTGATGTCCTCGATGTGCGGGTTGAGCCCCCGATTCTCGTGGATCACGAGGATGCCCGGCAGCTTGCCCGTGGACGACTCCGGCCGCGCCAGATACGCGCGCACCTTGCCGGTTCCCTGCGGTGACTCGTAGTCGATCCATTCCGTGCGCAGCCGCTTGTCGTCCTTGGCCACCTGCTGCGCCTCCGCGAAGCGCGGGCTCAGCGCATCGACCAGCCCGGCCGCGGTCATCCCGCCCACCGCGAACTTCGCCGCGCGCTCGAGGAATCCACGCCGGTCGATGTCGCCGTGCACGTAGAGATCGAAGAGGTTCAGTAGCTCCTGGTCGAATTCGCCTGCCGTCCGTCGCTCCATGGTCCTGGTCTCCTGATTGTCGATGTGCACGTCAGGTCCGCTCCAGGAGGAGACTACACAACTCACGCGCCTCGTGTCGGTCAGCTTTGCGTCCCTTGCCCGCGCCCACCCCGTGTGCGAGGGTTTCGGCATGCGCACGGGAAAGGACTACCTGGCGAGCCTGCGGGACGGGCGCGCCGTCTTCCTCGACGGCGCGCGCGTCGCCGACGTCACGACGCATCCGGCCTTCGCGGAGTCGGCGAAGCGCGTCGCCGAGCGTTACGACGCCGCGCGCGAGGCGCCGGAGATCAACACCTGCGTCGATCCCGCCAGCGGCCGGCGCACCGGCGCCATGTGGCTCATCCCCCGCACCGCGGAGGACCTCGGCCGCCGGCGCGCCGTGCACCGCTTCTGGGCAGAGGGCTCCTATGGCCTCATGGGGCGTACGCCCGATCACGTCAGCTCCGTGCTCACCGCTTTCGCCGGCTGGCGCCAGCTCTTCGACCGCGGCGGGCGGCAGTTCGGCGACAACGTGGTGCGCTTCTACGAAAAGGCGCGTGACGAGGATCTCTACGTCGCCTACGCCATCGTGCCGCCCCAGATCGACCGCTCGACCCCCGCCCACAAGCATCCCGAGCCATTCCTGCACACCGGCGTCGTCAAGGAGACGGACGCAGGCATCGTGATCCGCGGCGCCCACTCCATCGCCACCTCGGTGACCATGGCGAACTGGCTCTACGTGAGCTACATCACGCCGCTGGCGCCCGGCGACACGGACTACGCCATCTCGCTCGTGCTGCCGGTGAATGCGCCGGGGCTGCGGCTGCTGCCGCGTCGTCCGTACGCCACGCTGGCCACGAGCGTGTACGACTACCCGCTCTCGTCCCGCTATGACGAGGTCGACACCACGGTGGTCTTCGACGACGTCTTCGTGCCCTGGGAGCACGTCTTCGTGAAGGGGAACGTGGATCTGGTGACCGCGCAGTTCCACGAGTCGCCCGCCCACACCACCGCCAACTTCCAGTCGCTGGTGCGCTTCGGCGTGAAGCTCGAGCTCCTGGCCGGGCTCGCGCTGAAGCTCGTGGAGGTAGGCCACGGCGAGGGCGATCCGACCACTCAGGCCACGCTCGGCGGCGACCTCGCCGCCTTCTGCGCCGCCTTCGACGGGCTCGTGAAGGCGGCGGAGCGCTTCCCGTTGATCAGCGAGGGCTACGCGCGCCCCCATCCCCAGTACATCTACGCGGGCATGAGCCTCCAGCGCCGGCTCATCGGCGACATCTACAAGACGATTCGCGAGCTGGCGGGTGGCGCCTTCCAGACGCTGCCGTCATCCGAAGCGGCCTTCTTCGCCGAGGACACGCGGCCCGCCACCGAGCGCTACTACCGGTCCACGGTGGCGTCCGCGCGTGACCGGGTGAAGCTCTTGCGTCTCATCTGGGATCTCATCGGCACCGAGTACGGTGGCCGTCAGCTCCAGTACGAGATGTTCTACTCCGCCGCCCAGCCGGTGGTGAATCGCCGCATGTTCCGCTCCTACGACTGGGCGGCGGCGAAAGCAATGGTGGAGCGCCTGCTGGGCGAATACTGACGGCTCCGGAGCGTCTCGTAACTCATAGGTACCAGTAGTTCTTCCTCCGCTCCACATTGTCTCGGCGACGGTAGTTGCACCGTCCGGTACAATGTCGCCCAGCAGCAACAGGCGGAGGACATTTCATGCGCGTGCTGCTCGTTCACCCCAGTCCCCTGATGTATTCCGAGATCTACCTCCGCCTCGAGCCGCTCGGCCTCGAACGGGTCGCCGCCGCCGTGCGCGCCGCCGGGCACGACGTCCGGCTGGTGGATCTGCAGATCTTCACCCACGCGGACCTCATGCAGGAGATAGAGAGCTTCCGGCCCGACGCGGTCGGGTTCTCCGTCAACTATCTCGCCAATGTGCCCGAGGTGATCGACCTCGCGCGCGAGACGCGCCGGCGCCGGCCAGAGGCGCTCATCTTCGCGGGAGGCCACAGCGTCTCCTTCATCGCGCCCGAGGTGCTGGACCATGCGCGAAGCGCCCTCGACTGCATCGTCCGTGGGGAGGGCGAGGTCATCACGCCACGGGTGCTCGAAGCGCGTGGCGACCGCCGGCTCGAGACCCTGCCCGGCGTCGTCACGCGTCACGGCGCCGGCCCCGCGCCGACGTTGCTCGACGATCTCGACCGCTTCCTGCCCGCGCGCGACCTCACCCGCCGGCGGCGGAAGTACTTCATCGGCGTCCTCGATCCGTGCGCCTCCGCCGAGCTCACGCGGGGCTGTCCGTGGGACTGCTCGTTTTGCAGTGCGTGGACCTTCTACAGCCGGAGCTACCGCAAGGTTTCGCCGGAGGCGGCGGCCGAGGATCTGGCGCGCATCCAGGAGCCGAACGTGTTCCTAGTGGACGACGTCGCCTTCGTCCATCCCGAGCACGGCTACGCCATCGGCCAGGAGATCGAGCGCCGCGGAGTGCGCAAGGAGTACTACCTCGAGACCCGCTGCGACGTGCTCCTGCGCAACCGTGAGCTCTTCGCGTACTGGAAGCGCCTCGGTCTCACCTACATGTTCCTGGGGCTGGAGGCGATCGACGAGGAGACGCTCAAGGCCCACCGCAAGCGCATCACACCCAACGACAACTTCCGCGCCCTCGAGGTCGCTCGCGAGCTGGACCTCACCGTCGCGGTGAACATCATCGCCGATCCGGACTGGGATGAGCGGCAGTTCGCGCTCGTGCGAGAGTGGGCGCTGAGCGTGCCCGAAATCGTGCACCTCACCGTCACCACGCCGTACCCGGGCACGGAGATCTGGTTCACCGATTCCCGCCGGCTGACGACCTTCGACTACCGGCTGTTCGACGTGCAGCACGCGGTGGTGCCGACGCGCCTGCCGCTGCGGAAGTTCTACGAGGAGCTCGTGAGCACCCAGGCCGTGATCAACCGCAAGCACCTGGGCTTCGCGGCGATGCGGGGGGCCTCGCGCATCATCCTGTCGCACCTCCTTCACGGGCAGACCAACTTCGTGAAGAGCCTGTGGAAGTTCAGCCGCGTCTACAACGCCGATCGCCAGTTTGGCGACCATCAGCGGCCCGTGAGCTACGCGATGCGCCCGCCCGCTGTCCTGGGCCGCTCGCGGCCGCGTCCGGCCGATCTCTACATCCACGCGCCGTCGAACGGAGCGGCCCGCGACCCGCGCGCCACGGTCCCCGTCCGCAGCGAAGATGCCGCCTCGTAGGGACTTGACCATATGAATACTTAGTTATATTCTCCTGGGGCGAGGAGGGCTCAACATGTCGACCGCCACCGCCACTGCCGCCGCCATCACCGTCCAGGCCTTCCGCAGCCCGGAAGGCTGCGTCGCCTACCTCATCGCGGACGAGGCCACCGGGAGCGCGCTCGTCCTCGACCCGCGCCTCGACCAGGTCGACCTGCTCGCGCAGGCCGTGGCGACCCGTGGGCTCCGGCTGACGCATGTGCTCGACTCTCATACGCACGCGGACCATCTCTCGGGCGTCCGCAAGCTCGCCCAGCGGACAGGCGCCACCGTGCTGGCCCACGCGACATCGAAGCTGAAAGGCCCCGCGCAGCGGATCGCCGGCGGCACGCGCCTCGAGCTGGGCGCCACGATCCTCACCGTGCTCGATGCGCCTGGTCATACCCCCGACTCCCTCGCGCTGCTGGCGGATGGCCACCTCTTCACCGGCGACGCCCTCTTCGTGGGCGGGGCGGGCCGTACGGACTTCATGGGCGGCA
>Ga0075423_10007155_pt1 | contig 10517 bp, 10 predicted proteins | sample SoiMethybrSBSTD2_FD_80114 | JGI IMG/M metagenome (GOLD analysis project Ga0075423, IMG submission 80114) | Bulk soil microbial communities from a Populus tree surrounding site in Tennessee, USA - Soil MetaG P. TD hybrid SBSTD2 | ecosystem: Environmental > Terrestrial > Soil > Tree plantation...
GAGCGCGAGGTCAGGACGCCGACCGTGCATCAGGGCTACATCGAACCGCACGCCTGCGTCGCCCGCTTCGGCGAGGACGGCCGTGCCATTGTGTGGTGCACGACGCAGGGCCCGTTCGCCGTCCGCGATCAGTGCGCCGCGATCCTTGGGATGGACGCCGCGCATGTGAAGGTCATTCCGAGCGAGATCGGCGGCGGCTTCGGCGGAAAGATCGTGGTGTATCTCGAGCCGCTGGCGCTCGCGCTCGCCCGCAACGCGCAGCGGCCGGTCAAGATGGTGATGAACCGCGACGAGGTGTTCCGCGCGACCGGCCCGACGTCGGCGACGAAGATTCGGGTGAAGCTGGGCGCGAAGCGCGACGGGACGTTCGTCGCGGCGAGCGCGTCGCTGTACTACGAGGCAGGCGCCTACCGCGGCTCTCCAGCCGGCGCGGGCATGATGTGCGCGCTCGCCCCCTATCGCATCCCCAACTTCTTCCTCGAAGCCTTCGATGTCGTCGTCAACAAACCGAAGGTCGCCGCCTACCGGGCACCGGGATCGCCGATGGTCAGCTTCGCGGTGGAGTCCGTCGTCGATGAAATCGCGCGCGAGCTGAAACTGGACCCGATCGACGTGCGGATCAGGAACGCGGCGGTCGAAGGGGACCTCGCGCCATACGGTCCCGCGTACGGACCCATCGGCCTGAAGACGATGCTGGAGCAGGCGCGGGAGCATCCGCACTGGAAGGCGCCGCTCGGGCCGAATCAGGGCCGCGGCGTCGCCTGCGGGTTCTGGTTCAACGCCGGCATGAACTCGAGCGCCACCGTCACCCTGAACATGGACGGCAGCGCCGCGGTCGTCACCGGCAATCCGGACATCGGCGGCACGCGCGCCGCGCAGGCGCTCATGGTCGCCGAGGAACTCAGCATTCCGGTCGAGCGGGTGCGGCCCGGCGTCGGCGACACCGACAGCAGCGGCATGACCGACCTGACCGGCGGCAGCCGCGTGTGTTACGCGACCGGCATGGCCGTCATCGGAGCGGCGCAGGATGTCCGCGAGCAGCTGCGCGCGCGCGCCGCGAAAACGTGGAACGTCAACGTCGACGCCGTCCGGTGGGACGGCGGCTTCGCGATCCCGCCGGAGCACACGGCAAACGCGCAGCCGCTCGGCGTCGCCGAGCTCGCGGCGAAGATGGCGCACACCGGCGGACCGATTGTGGGGCGGGCGTCGCTCTACGCGCCGATGGCGGGCCCGGGATTCGGTGTCCACATCTGCGATCTCGAGGTCGATCCGGAGACGGGCCAGAGCCGCGTCGTGCGCTACACCGCGTTTCAGGACGTCGGGAAGGCCGTGCACCCGAGCTACGTCGAAGGGCAGATGCAGGGCGGCGTCGCGCAGGGAATCGGCTGGGCGCTGAACGAGGAGTACATCTACAACGCCGACGGCGTGATGGAAAATCCCGGCTTCCTCGACTACCGCATGCCGGTCGCGTCCGATCTGCCGATGATCGAGACCGTGATCGTCGAGGTCGCGAACCCGCTGCATCCGTACGGCGTGCGCGGCGTCGGCGAGGTGCCGATCGTTCCGCCGCTCGGCACCGTCGCCAACGCGATGCGCGATGTCACGGGCATCCGGTTCACCGAGCTCCCGCTGTCGCCACCGCGCGTGCTCGCGGCGATCACGGAGCGCAACCGCGAGACGGTCGGTGTCTGATCCATGCGCTTGTGCATCACGAAGCCACGAAGAACACGAAGATCTTCGTGTCTTCGTGATAAGCAGGCTCGGCTAAGTGGCACGAGTCCATTTACCCAGCGGCCTCACGCAGTTCACCGGCGGCGTCGCTGACGTCGTGGTCGACGCGTCGCGCGCGCGCGATCTGCTCGATCGGCTCGCGGAACGGTTTCCCGCGCTCGCGCCTCAGCTCGACGACGTCGCGGTCGCGATCGACGGGCAGATCTATCAGGACCCCGGCTATCAGCCGGTCGGGCCGGCGAGCGAGGTACACTTGGTGCCGAGGATCGCGGGAGGTTGATGGCATATAAAACCGAGCTCGAAGCGCGTCTCGCCAAGAAGACGACGAAGGCGATCGTCGACTTCGACATGATCGAAGACGGCGATCGCATCATGGTCGGCCTGTCCGGCGGCAAGGACAGCTGGGCGCTGCTGCAGATTCTCGACGTCCTGCGCCGGCGCGCGCCGGTTCGCTTCTCGCTCGTCGCCGTCAACGTCGATTCCGGCTACAAGGAATACAAGCACGACCTCATCGCCAGCACGTGCGTGGCGCGCGGCTGGGAGTACCGCATCGAGCACACCGGGATTGGCGAGCTCATCGAGGACATCCTCGACGATGGCGACACGCCCTGCTCGCTGTGCGCGCGGCTGCGCCGCGGCGTGCTGTATCGCCTCGCGAAGGACGTCGGCGCGACGAAGATTGCCCTCGGTCATCACGCGGACGACTTCATCGAAACACTGCTGCTGAACCTCTTCTTCGCCGGCGCGCTGAAGGCGATGCCGGCCAAGCTGGTCTCGGATGACGGCGCTCATGTGGTCATCCGCCCGCTCGTGTACGTCGGCGAGGACGAGGCGCGCGCGTACACGAAGGAGAACGAGCTGCCGATCGTCGGCTGCTGCTGTCCGGCGTGCGGCGACCTCGGCCTGCAGCGGCAGCGCGCGAAGCGTCTGCTGATGGAGCTCGAGCGCGAGCATCCGGGCGTCAAGCAGTCGATGCTGAAGGCGCTCGGCAACGTCGCGCCGCGCCATCTGCTCGATACACGACTCAACCCGCCAGCCGAGTTGCGCGCGAAGGTATTAGTTACTTCTTGAGAGCGGTCGTCCAACGCGTGTCGTCGGCCCGCGTCACGGCCGGCGACTATTCGGCCGCCATCGAACGCGGGATCGTCGCGCTGGTCGGCGTCGAGCGCGGCGACGGCGCCGCCGACGTCGAGTACATCGCCCGGAAGATCCGCGAGCTCCGCATGTTCGACGCGCCCGACGACTCCAGCCGTGAGTCAAACACAAGCTTCGCGCTGACCGTCCAAGACATCGGCGGCGCCGTGCTCGTGGTGTCGCAGTTCACGCTCGCCGCCGACTGCCGGAAGGGCCGCCGGCCGAGTTTCGACGATGCCGCGCCGCCGGAGATCGCGAAGCCGCTGTTCGACGCGGTGGTGGTCGAGCTGCGGCGCGCCGGCATCGACGTTCAGACCGGCCGATTTCAGGCGACGATGCAGGTGGCGCTGGTGAACGACGGTCCGGTCACGTTGATGCTGGACAGCCGAAAACGATTCTGATGGCGCACGTGCGCTACCACGGAGGTCACGGAGATGAAACGCGACGACGGAGATCTCGGTGTTTCATGTAAGTCATTCGGTTCGATTTCCTCCTTATCTTCTGGATCCTCCGTGTCCTCCGTATTCCTCCGTGTCGTCCGTGGTATCGCAGTTGGCGTGATGTTGGCCTCGTCGGCGCAGTTCGCACACGCCCAGCAGCGCCCGCTCGTCACCGAAGATCCCGAGACGATTGGCGCCGGCCGTGTCCTGATCGAAGGCGGGTTCGACGTCGCCCACGATCAGCATTACCCCGTCTCGGGATTGAAGGGGAACCTGATTCGCCTTCCGACGATTGGTGTGAGCGTCGGCCTCAGCTCGATCGCGGAGCTGCAGATCGACGGCGGCTTGTACAGCCGCCTGAACATCACCCGGCGTACGCCGGCGCCGTTGTCGAACCTGCTGACCGTCACGGGCACGAGCACACACGACGTCGAGGACACGGTCGTCGCGACCAAGATTCGCATCGCGACTGAAGCCGGCAGCCGTCCGGCGCTCGGCATCCGGTTCGCCACGAAGCTGCCGAACGCGTCGAACGAAAGCGGCCTCGGCCTCGACACGACCGACTTCTACGCCTCAATCCTCGGCGCCAAGACCGTCCAGTCGATTCGCGTCGTCGGCAACGTCGGCGTCGGCATCCTCGCGGACCCGACCAGCGGCAACCGGCAGAACGACGTGCTGACGTACGGGCTGTCGTTCGCGCGGGCGATGACGCAGGCCGCGGAGCTCGTCGGCGAGATCAACGGCCGCGCGAACACGCGCAGCTCCGATCCATTCCCCGGCACGGAGAGCCGCGGCACGCTGCGGCTCGGCGGCCGCTACACGCACGGCATGCTGCGGCTCGACGCGGGCGTGTTCTTCGGGTTGACGACTGTCGATCCGACAATCGGCGCGACGGTGGGATTCACCTATGTGTTCGATGCCTTCAAGGTTCCGTAAAGCCCGGTGAACGAAAAACGAACCACAAAGCTCACAAAGACCACTTTCGTGGCTAGCTTTTGACAACCACGGCCGAGTAGAAACGCTTCACGTCCTCGATCTCCGCGCGTTTCCTCTCCTCCGACCACTTCAACTCCGCGCCCACGAGATCCGCCGCCCGGCGGATCGCCTCGTCGCCGGGATGGCCGACCGCACCGATCGGTGTCCGCCGAATCATCGCATCGGCGAGCGTGACCACCATCTCACGTCGCGCGGCGAGCACGAGCTCCGCGCCGATGACCGGCGATCCGGCCGCGACGCGCTTCTTCAGCTCCGGCCGGTTGTTCGTGAGATCGAGGACGTCCCGGAACCGCGACCCGTACGCCGCGATGAGATGGGGAATGGTGTCGGTCGGCAGCCCTTCGTCGTGCTCGCGGCGGGCGTCGGCGATCGCGAGGCCGACGTCGCGGATGCTGCCGCCCGGCAGGACCGTCGACGCGGTCTTGCACGGGACGGCGGGCCGCTGAAGTTTTCGCAGCAGCAGATCCGTGACACGTTCGGCCACCGCGCGCGCCGTCGTGTATTTGGTGCCCGCGACCGTCACGAGCCCGTCAACCGTCCCGCCACCGGACCCGTGGCTCGCGTGATCGCGAATCATCTCGCGTCCCTGCGGAACGGCCCTGTCGCCCCTGGTCGCGGCCGGCACGACGCCGCGGTGCACCAGCGTGACGTCCGCCGGCGACAGGTCCAGCGCGGGAAACGCGTAATTGAGGTCCGCGATGAAGGCGGCAAGGTCGCCGTGGTCGATGCCGGCGTCGCCGGGCTCGCAGACGCGATGCGATTCCCACGTGCCGAACACCGCGCGCTCGCGCCACGGAACCATGAACAGGTTGCGGCCCGCCTTCGACCGGCCGCCGAGCGCCTCTTCGCCCGCGTCTCGCCGCGTCACGAGGTTCATCGCCTTCAGCATCGGCACGCCGGCCGTGACGCCGATCGGCTTGAGCAGCGCGTCCGCGCTGCCGCCGGTCGCGTTCACGGTCACGTGCGCCGCGATCTCGAACGTCCGGCCGTCGACGGTGTCGCGCGCGCGGCATCCTTCGATCCTCGTGCCGCGCTTCAGCGGCTCGATCGCCTCGACGTGGTTGACCAGCACCGCACCGTGCTCGTGCGCCGCGATCGCCCACGAAAACGTCAGCCGATCCGGCTCGAGCGTGATGTAGTCGTACCAGACCGCGGCGCCGCGGAGGCCCTGACGCTTCAGGCCCGGAAAGTTCTGAATGGCGGATCCGCGCCAGTACACACGTCCGCCGCGCAGCCTGTGCGTCGCGGGGATGCCGCGGTTCCGGCCGACGCCGACGATGCGATCGAGCAGGAACCCGGCGCGCATCACGAGCTTTCCGCGCGTCAGCGACCGGTAAATCGGCAGCGCGAACGGCACCGGCTCGACGGCGTGCGGCGCGATGCGCGCGACCGTGCGGCGCTCGCGGACCGATTCGCGCGCGCGCCTGAAGTCGAGCGACTGCAGGTACCGGAGCCCGCCGTGAATCGTCCGCAGGTGATTGAACGACGCGCCGCTGCCGAAATCGTCGCGCTCGATCAGCGCCACCGACAGGCCGCGCTGCGCCGCGTCGCACGCGATCGTCAGCCCGTGGATGCCGCCGCCGACGACGAGCACGTCGAACGTGCGCGCCGTCAGCCGGTCGACCTCGCGAATCATGCGGCCGACATCCTACTGCTATAGTGATCCGCGTGGCGACGACGGCGGAGGTGCGCGCGTACTGGGACCGGCACATTCACGACCTCGAGATCACGCGGCATCCGGTCGGATCGCGGGGATTCTTCGACGATCTCGATCAGTATCACTTCGAAAAGCTCCACCACCTGCTCAGGCTCGTCGACTTTGACGGTTACCGCGGCCGGACGGTTCTCGAGGTCGGGTGCGGCGCGGCCATTGACCTCGCACGGTTCGCGCGCGCCGGCGCGCTGGTCACCGGCGTCGACCTCGCGCCGTCGGCGGTTGCCCTGGCCCGTGCCAATTTCGAACAGCTCGGCCTCGCCGGCCGGTTCGAGGTCGCGGACGGGGAGCGCCTGCCGCTTGCCGACAACAGCTTTGACTTGGTTTACGCGCATGGGGTTGTCCAGTACACCGCCAATCCCCGCCAGCTCGTCGCCGAGTGCCATCGCGTCGTCAAGCCGGGCGGGCAGGCGATTTTCCAGGTCTATAACCGGATCTCCTGGCTGAACGCGCTGTCGAAGGTCATGAAGGTACCGCTCGAGCACGACGACGCGCCGGTGTTGTTGAAGTTCAGCATCGGCGAATTCCGGAGTCTGCTGGCGCCGTTCCGGACCGTCCGGATCGTACCCGAGCGGTTTCCAGTCAGGTCGCGGCTGCACGGCGGCTGGAAAGGCAGCCTGTTCAACACGTTCTTCGTCGGGACGTTCAACGCGCTGCCGCGCCCGTTCGTCCGCCGCTTCGGGTGGCACCTGCTCGCGTTCTGCACGAAATGATGAGACCGCACCCGGCACCTGGCACCCGACACCAGGCACCATGAAGGTCACCAAAGCCCACGCCTACGGCAACGACTTCCTCTACGTCGCGGATGGCGTCGCCGGCCAGCCCGCCGACGATGCCGCGCTGGCGCGAACGCTTTGCGATCGGCACGCCGGCATCGGCGCCGACGGCCTGATCTTCTACACGGCTGCGCCCGGCGGGGCGACCATGCGGCTGCTGAACGCGGACGGGAGCCGCTCGGAGGTCTCGGGCAACGGCGTTCGTGGTCTCGCCGCCATTCTCCTGCGCGACGATGAACAGCCGCGGGCCGACGTGGTGATCCACACCGATGCGGGCGACAAGCGGTTGACGCGCATCGCGCGTGACGGATCGCGGCAGACGTTCGTCGCGGCCATGGGAACGCCGCGCGACCTGCGGCGGCTGCGCGCGTCGGTCTGTGGTGAGCAGCTGCACCTCGTGGTGATGGACTTCGGCAACCCGCAATGCGTCGTGCTCGGATCGCTGCCGGACGAGGCGCGGTTCCAGCGGTTCGGCCCGGCGATCGAGCGTCACGAGCTGTTTCCCGCCCGCATCAACGTCGAGTTCGCGCAGGTCGAAGCACCGGATCGCGTCCGCATCCTGATCTGGGAGCGGGGCGTGGGGCCGACGTTGTCGTCCGGCACGGGATCGTGCGCGTCGGCGATCGCGGCCGCCGCGTACGGCAACACTGCACCGGACGTCGACGTCATAGCCCCCGGCGGCACGCAGCGCGTCGAATGGCGCGAGGACAGCGTGTACCTTACAGGCTGGGCGGAGGTCCTCTTCGACGCCGTCTGGCATCGCGCGTAACCGTACGTAGTGTCCGCCTTCAGGCGGACCGTGAGCGTACGTAGTTCGGCGGACCCGTGGGCGGACCCTGACCGCGCGGCAAAAAACGCGTACTCGCGGCGCAACAGCCGATCAGATTCTTCGTTCTCGATCAGTGCCGGCGTCGCGGAACCGGCGCGGCCACGGCGTCGAGCTCGCGCGCAACTGCTTGCAGCATTGACGTTGCAGTGCTCGTCGCTTCCGTAGTCGCCGGATAGTCGCCCTGTGTGAACGCTGTGCGCGCTTTTTGCACGGCCTGCTCAGCGCTTGCGAGGGTCCGTCGCGGACGCACGAGCGCTCGCGCGGGCGCGCGCGAGGCCTCGGCGGCCTTCAGGCGCGCGTGCGCCTGCTGGAGCGCGAGCGTCGTCGTGCCGAGCGCGCGCTCGGCGTCGGCCTTCGCGACCGATTTCCGCGCGGTGGCCTGCTTCGCGGCGTTCTGCGCGCGCTCGCGGGCGTCGAGCGCGTTGTTCAGCGCGAGACGGTAGTCGCGCTGCGCGACCGCGTCGTCGGCGCGCTTCAGCGCGTCCTGCGCGGCCGTCAGCTCCTCGCGCGCGAACTGCTCGGCGCCGGCGGCCTTCGCCGCCTCGATGGCGTCGCGCCCTTGCTGGATTTCCTTGGCGGGAGGATCGCCGCATGCCGCAGGCAGTGCCGCCACCAATGCGAGCAGCACGAACACCCGGCGCGTCGGCATCAGGGCAGTATACCGGACTGTAGTACGATGAAAGAACTGTCGCGGGAAGATCGGCCGCGCGAGAAGCTGCTGCAGCACGGTGTCGCGGCGCTCGGCGACAACGAGCTGGTGGCGCTCGTGATCGGACAGGGCTCGCGCCATCGCGGCGGCGCGCTGACGGTCGCCAACGATCTGCTCGCGAGCTGCGGCGGGGTACACGGCCTGGCGCGGTGCGCGCCGGATGATTTGTCCCGCGTGCCCGGCATCGGCCGCGCGCGGTCCGCGCAGATCGTCGCGGCCGTCGAGCTCGGCCGCCGGACGCTGGTGCGCGGGCCGAGCGCGCGCGTCCTGTTGAACGATGCGCGGGCCGCGGCGATTTACCTGCTGCCGCGGTTCGGATCGCGGCCGGTCGAACAGTTCGGCATCGTCCTGCTGGATTCGAAGCACCGCGTGACGCGGACCACGATACTGTCGACCGGCTCGCTGAATTCGTCGGTCGTCGAGCCGCGCGACGTGTACCGCGAGGCGACGCTCGGCGGCGCGGCCGGAATCGTGGCGTTTCACAACCATCCATCCGGCGATCCCACTCCCAGTCCGGACGATGTGGCGCTGACGCGACGGCTGGCCGCCGCTGGCGAGCTGCTGGGCATCGAGCTGGTGGATCACGTGATCCTCGGGGACCTGCGGTACTACAGCCTGAAGGAGAGCGGGCATCTGTGAGCGCACCGCGACGGATTCTCTACTTCGACTGCTTCTCGGGGATCTCTGGCGACATGACGCTCGGCGCGCTGATCGACGCCGGCGTGCCGTTCGACGAGCTGCAGCGCGCGCTCGGCGGGCTGGCCCTCGGCGACGCCCACGTCCACGCGAAGAAAGTGCTGCGCGCCGGCGTGTCAGCGACGAAGTTCTCCGTGCACGAGCACGCACACGGAAGCGTCCACCACCACCACGACGACGCTCCGCACGTTCATGGATCCGATCAGCACGTTCACGAAACCGATCAGCACGTTCGTAGTTCCGATCAGCACGTTCGCGAAACCGATCAGCACCCCGATCATTCGCACCGGAGCCTGCCGGAGATCTTCGCGCTGATCGACCGCTCGTCCGTCGCCGCGAGCGCGCGGGAGCGCGCGAAAGCCATGTTCCAGCGCCTCGCCGAGGTCGAAGCTTCGATCCACGGCATGCCGGTCGAGCGCGTTCACCTCCACGAGGTCGGCGCCGTCGATTCGATCATCGACATTGTCGGAACCGCCTTCGCCATGGACTGGATTGGCGCGGACCGCGTCGCCTGCTCGCCGTTGAACGTCGGCAGCGGGATGGTACAGTCGGCGCACGGCCGGTTTCCGGTTCCCGCACCGGCGACGCTGAAGCTGCTGGGCGACGCGCCCGTGTACGGCGGTTCCGTGGCGCAGGAGATGGTGACGCCGACAGGCGCGCTGATCGCAACGACCTACGCGTCGTCGTTCGGGCCGATGCCGTCGATGACCGTCGAGCGCGTCGGCTATGGCGCCGGCGACCGCGATCATCCGTCGACGCCCAACGTGCTTCGCGTCGTGATCGGACGGGACGCGGCGGCGCAGATCGAGGAGCGCGTCACGGTCATCGAATGCGAGATCGACGACATGAACCCGCAGATCTTCGGCGTCGCGATGGACCGGCTGTATGCGGCCGGCGCGCTCGAGGTCTTCTACGTGCCGGTTCAGATGAAGAAGAATCGCCCCGGAACGCTGCTGACCGTCGTGGCGGCGCCGGCGAAACGGCCGGCACTCGCGGACGTGATCTTCCGCGAGACGACGACAATCGGATTGCGGTACCACGAGGTGGCGCGGGAGTGTCTGCAGCGCGAGATCGTCACCGTCGAGACGAGCCTGGGCGCGGTGCGGTTCAAGATCGCCTATCGCGACGGCCGCGTCATCAACGCCGTGCCCGAGTTCGAGGATTGTGCGAGGCTGGCCGCGGCCAATAACCTGTCGGTGAAGGACGTGCAGACGCTCGCCATCAAGGCGTACGAACCGTGAGCCGGTTTTTCATCACCACCGCCATCGACTACGTGAACAGCGTGCCGCACCTCGGCACGGCGTACGAGAAGGTGTGCGCCGACGTCATCGCACGGTACAAGCGGCTCGCCAGATTCGACACCCGCTTCCTGATGGGCAACGACGAGCACTCGCAGAATGTGTTCAAGAAGGCGGCGGAGGAAGGGCTGTCGCCGCTCGAGTACTGCGACAGGATGGAAGCGGAGTTCCGCCGGGCGTGGAGCCATCTCGAC
>Ga0075423_10007156_pt1 | contig 10516 bp, 11 predicted proteins | sample SoiMethybrSBSTD2_FD_80114 | JGI IMG/M metagenome (GOLD analysis project Ga0075423, IMG submission 80114) | Bulk soil microbial communities from a Populus tree surrounding site in Tennessee, USA - Soil MetaG P. TD hybrid SBSTD2 | ecosystem: Environmental > Terrestrial > Soil > Tree plantation...
AGACCGTCTGACCTGCGAACGGAGACTGTGACCAGAAACCAGAGTTCACGTTCACTGCCGCTTCCGCCTCGAACCTGCCAGTGGGCGGCGTGAAGCCATACCCAACTAGGATGTCTGCTCGCGACAAACTCCAGCCTAACGTGAAGGGCTGGAAAAACGAGTCCGCAAATCCACCCGAGTTGGCGTTGGGTCCAAAGTCCGGTGAATTGAGAGAACTATCGATCACTGGTAGGTCCGCGACGACAGCAAACTTCGCCCCAAGGATCGCCCCCTCGGTCGTCCACATCAAAAGATTGTGATCGACGGTGACCGAGAGGTTGCCCGAAACCGGAAGGCGTTCTCCATCTGGTCCCTTCAGCTGGTTGAATGAATATCGTTGGAAGAAATTGCTGTACGTTAACCCCGGGTCCGGCAAGGTTCCGGAGTTTGTCGAGTTGAGACCGGGCGAATACGGGCTTCTTATCTGAGCGTGGGAAGGCTCCGGGCAAAGCATCACTGTCGCTGCAAAGAGTGCTATCAGCAGACGCGCTTCAGCACCATTTGATTGGGTCACGTTGCCTCCTTTAGACCAGAGCTTCAATCCGGCCAGTCCCAAACGCACATTCCCGTGGCGCCGTGGAAATGTCGAACGCGAAACATGTGCAAGCCCGTGTCCGTTCGCTAGTTACATCAAAAATCATGGGGTTTCTCTGAGCTGACAGTTTCTTGGGGATGAACTCACGGCCGACCGTCAAGAAGGAGCGTTGGCTGGTCATCGGAACTATCGGACCCAGTCAACGGCGGGTGCGTCATTCTGGGAGTTCCCGCCGATGCTCCTCATAGGTACGGCAGCCACCGGCGGGATCGCTCTCATTAACTTGATTGGGAGTTTCTCGGGCTGGGTGGCGCCATTCGCGATCGCATGGCTCAAAGATCTAACAGGCACGACTTCAGCAGGTCTTTACGTGGTCTCAGGACTCGAACTGATCGCCGGAGTCCTTCTCCTTCTTTATATGCCGCGGCAGCGTCGGCGAATGTCTTCGATTTCTGTCGAAGCGCAGGAGGGCGAACGTTAAGTCGCGATCAACGGTAGGACTCTATCGGGAGTGACCCGGCGCGCGGACGCATGCCTCGAGCCCGGACGTTGACCGCCGGGTGCACTTTCGATAGAGCCGTTTGGACCAAGCCGCTGGCGCTTGCGGCGGACGCGGCCCCTCAGCTATGTGCGTTGAATTGTGTGGACCCCTGTCGTTGGAGCGTGCGGCACTCGAGCGATGAGTGACCACGACGTTGGGGACGCGGCCGGCGCGCTTCGCGGCGGTGCGCGCGATGGTCGATGCGACTGTTAGAAGACACCTCTAGCGCACGCGCGTACGAGCGCGATGGTGCGCGGGTGGCGGGCCGCGGGCGCGGCTTACGAGGTGTCATGGAAGACGTCAACCATGATGGCCGATCAACCGGCAAGTTGGGAAATCAGACGCCGACATCAACTGCAACAGCTTCTCGGCTTCGGCCTGTAAGTTGTCCTGTTCATTCAACCGCAAGAATGCGATCGGCACGGTTCGTTGCACCGCCTCCGTGCAGCTGCTCGAACGATCCAATGCTGTGGCCTTTTTCAAATTTGCGCTTTGTTCAGAAAGTCGCCTTTGTTCATTCAGCACGGTGGAGCGTGTTCCCCACAACGCGTATGGGCCCTACAGCGTTGCGCCGCGAAAAAGACTCATGTGCATGTACTTGCGGCAATCGGCCTGGCGGTCGCTGGTCCCAGGAATGTCGTTTGCCCTGCCTTCCTGCGGGTGCGTTTCATTGAGATCGAGTGTTTGGTGAGTGGGTTGGAACCGTCTGGTTTCAGACCCTTCCCACACTCCGTCTGAAGCACTACCGCGAACGACCTTCAGAGTCCTAGAAAGGAAGAAGACGTGAAGCGACATTGCATCATGCTCATTGCTGCAGCCGCCCTTGCAACGGCTTGTGGTGAGTCCAAGAACATTGCGGGACCATCTCCGACGATTGTCGACACGTTCGGACCAGCGGACAGCGCCCTTACGAAGCTTTCGACTCGATTCACTCCGGGCCCCAACTCTTGCCCCGACGGCGACTATCCGCGTCACTTGTGGGCACACGAGAACGGCAATGGCGGCGTCCGCCTCATCTGGGAGGAAGTGCTTAGCATTCCAACCTACATCGTTGAGTCCGAACGTATGAACGGCGTGAACGTCTACGAGCTTGAACTCTCGACCTCGACATCTGAACGCTTCGTTGACGCGACGGTTGCTGGCGGCCGTCACCGCTTCCGTGTGCGCACCAAGAACCTGTGCGACCGGCTCGGGCCTTAGAGCGAGTACGAGTACTATTCCACCGGCTTCGACAACAACAGCCCCCCACCCCCACCGCCAGACGACGGTGATGGCGACGATTACGGCTGGTATGGTGATCCCCAGCGTTAAGACGTGACGACGACGACAACGACGGCCATGGTCACGACAACGACGGCCACGACAACGACCGCCAGCGCCACGACGACGACGGCGAACTAGCTTCGACCGGCACCGCAGAGGCGGAAGTCAGTTGAACTGTTATGTCACGGTGCCGCTGAACGCGACCCCTTCATCGCGCGACACGCACGAGGCGGAAGGCTGAGCGCCGCGGCCTGGCGCGGTCGAGCTCTCGCGATGTCTCCGAGGAGGAAGTCGCGGCTGATCGCCTGATAGTCGTGGCGCAGCTCGTCGAGCGCGCCGACATCGAGACTTGGGAAGGACCTTTGCAGATGACGAAGCCGCCTGAGACGACGCGGCGATTCGTGCCGTCGATGGGTTCGGAAACCGGTGGTCGCACCCACATCGATGGGGGAACCGATGGCTTCGATTCGCAAAGAGATTCATACGCGCGCAAATGCGGACGAGGTGTGGGCGGCGCTACGCGACGTGGGCGCCCTGCACACGCGACTCGTCCCGGGCTTTGTAGTTGACACCGTGCTCGACGGCGACGCACGTATCGTCACGTTTGGCAACGGGATGGTCGTTCGCGAACCGATTCTCGAGATCAACGATGCCACGAGACGCGTCGCATGGGCGGCAGTCGGAGGTCCGGTCACCCATTACAACTCGTCGGCGCAGGTGTTCGGCAACCCGGATGGCTCTTCGACCGTCGTCTGGCTCTCGGATCTGCTGCCGAACGAGGCGGCGCCGGCGACCGAGGCGATGATGACTCAGGGTGCAGCGGTGATGAAGGCGACACTCGATCGGTTGACGACAACGACCGCGCCGCGCGCCTGAAGGAACTCTGAGCCGGCGATGACCCATGGGGATGAAGCCGGCGGCCGACATCACCATCAGCCCGTCCCGTGTCCAGGCCGCGGTCGCGGCGCTCGACACGTTGCGCGCTGACACAACCTCGGTTCTCGCGTTCACATCAAAGGTCGCGCTGATGTCCCTTCCGGGTCGGCGCTCCTCACCCCGAAAGATCTATATCCAGTAGGACGAATAGTTCTGGGACATTTGGGGCAGACAGCGGACGCCTGCCACGATAGTGGCTGCTCGTCACGTGCGCTGTGGATACACCAAACATCCCATCGAACGGAAGACGAACTTCATTAGCACGCCAGCCGCTAATCCCAGAGTGACGCTTGCGGGGTTTTCTTTCCGTTGTCGCGCTTACGTTTACGGCAAAGAAGCGCGACCCATTGCAGATACGTGTTTTCACGACGGCGGGACTGATGTCCGGCGATTCAGCAGGTCAATGATGACCTCCGAATGAGTGCGTCGACGAGGATGCATTCCTTCGCGAAAACAAACGTGCCTCGTTGTGTGGAGCTACAGAGGCGAGAAGAACCCTATCCGGCCGACCCGCTGGGGCGGCGCGTCATTGAAAGGAAAGCCATGAAGAACACACGCATACAGTTCTTGGTGACCCTGAGTGTGCTGGTCCTCTCGTTGGTCGGGAATGCTGGCGTGGCTCGTGCCGCCGGTCCCTGCGACGATCTCCCAAACTATGGCGCACTGAAAGCCGCGCTCGTGGCTGCGCGCAATCAGGCTAATGGCGGCTTCGATTTGGACATGTGGGCCACCGTCGTCAATCGCGACGGCATCGTGTGCGCCGTCGCCTTCACCGGCGGCAACCGCGGCGATCAGTGGCCAGGTAGCCGCGTCATCTCGGCCCAGAAGGCCAATACGGCGAATGCGTTCAGTTTGCCCGCCCTTGCGCTGTCGACCGCGAATCTCTATACCGCCGTGCAGCCCGGCGGCAGCCTGTTCGGCCTGCAAGAGAGCAATCCTGTCAACACGTCTCTGGCGTACGGCGGTGACCCTGCAGCGTATGGCCAAGCCAACGACCCAATGGTCGGCGGCCGCATCGGGGGAATAAATGTCTTTGGTGGAGGCCTCGCCCTCTACAAAGCCAATAAGCTCGTCGGCGGCCTCGGGGTCAGTGGGGACTCGTCATGTGCAGATCACAACATCGCGTGGCGGACGCGCTATGCGCTCGGCCTTGACCATGTGCCAGGCGGCGTGAGCGGCGACTCCCACCGTCCGGACAACATTGTTTACGACATCACGCCCCAAGCCGGTCAAATGCCTGGAGTCAGCGCTAGCGGTTGGGGGCATCCTACCTGCAATGCCGCCGCTACCTCGATTGCCGCGGCCTTGCCCTTTGCAAACTAAGGCGACACTCTTCGGCTTCGCGTGAGCTCGCGCGTCGCAACGCTCCCTGTGCACCGCCGGGTCCGATTCGGATGCGAATTTGATCCGGCGTTGCGCCGAATACAAGACGGGATGTATCAAATCGCGAAAACAGCGACCGGGGGTTACTGGAAGCATCAACAAAGCGCGCCGAGCAACCCTTTCGTTTCCAAGGCCGTATCCGCGCGCTGAGCAAGTAGATTCAAATCGCTGTTCAGAACTGAGGCGATTTCGCGGTCGGTCCCGGTGACGCCGAACGAAATAGCCCTATTTGACCGTGGTGTACAGCGAGCGATTTGCCAAGGTCGACGTGCAGATCGACCTCTAGCCCTTCCTGCCGATGAACGTGAAGTCGTGTGAGTGACTGCCCGTCACCGTCGACGTCACGGTGACGGAGCCGCCAAGCCCGAGATTCGACAACTGGCTCGCAGTGAGCGTGACCATGTGTGTGTGGTCGAGCGAAGTGGATGACGTGTAGCTCGCGTCGGCGGGTTTCTGCTGATCCGACGCCGGCACGTTCGCTGTGTGACTGTGCGCGTTGACGACCGTCGACGTCGCTTGGACTGAGGCATACGCTGAGAGCGCCGTGCTGCTGTCACCACATCCGATCGCGTACAGCGCTCCGATCACTACCGGGAACGCTTTACCCGCTTCGATCACAAATGTGCGACGTTCCATCTCAGTGTTCTCTCGTCGTTCTCTCGTCAATACATTGTTCTGCACTGAAAACATGGAACTCCCGCAACCCGCGTGCCGCGAGACGAACGGCTAGCCACGAATCGCGTACTCGCTGCCCGCTCTGGCGCATCGCGATGGTCGCACTCGCCGCGTACATCGCACTCGCATTCGCGGCCGACACATCCGGTGGGACGTCGCGGTTCCGTCCCGGCCCGGGTTCACTCACGATTCTGATGATCGGTCAGCAGCGCGCCCGGAGTCCTCAGTGTGACGGGTCCTTGGGCGCGACGTAGCTCTTTCGCGCCCGTGGTTTCAGCCCGCGCGTGGCGACGCGCACGTCGATGTCGTGCACCTTGCCATCGCGTTTCAGTGGAGCGAAGCCCAGAAGGTACTGGCTGTGGAGCTCGTCGGCGATGTTGGCAAATGCGGCGCCGAGATCCTGTCCGAAGCGAATCTCTGCGTAGCCGCCGCCGGTCTGCTCCGCCACGAGCCCGAGGCCCGGATCAGGAAGGTCCGCCGCCAGCGCCGCCTGAAGCCCTCCAGGGCCGATCCCCGGCTGAATGGGCTGCGATCCGCGGCTGCGCATGCCAATCCCGTAGACCATCACATCGTCGCGGCGCGCGCGGTCGATGACCTCGCCCTGGCTGACGTATCGCTCACGGAAGCTGATGGGGCCGCTGTCCTTGCCGTCGCTCAGCACGAGGATCACCCGGCGCGCCTCGCTCACTTCCCCGCTGAAGGCGTCCATCGCCTGGTTGATCGCGCGCCACAGCGGCGTGGGCGCATCGGGCGACACCGAGTCCGGCAGCTCGCGCCGCAACGTCTCGACATCGTGCGCGAACGCGGGAGCAATCGTGATCTCGCGCCCGAACGAGCCGACCCGCGCCAGATCGTCCGGACGAAGGCGCGCGAAGAGCTGCTCCGAGGCGGCGCGCAGCAGCAGTAAGTTGCCCTCCATACTGCCCGACACGTCCAACATCACGATCAGCCGAATGGGCTGGGGAGAGTTGTCGAACAGCGTAATCGGCTGCGGCTTGCCCTCGTCGCGGACCTCGAAGTCGTTCTGCGAGAGCGTCGTGACGATCCGGCCATCTCGATCGGTCACGGTGGCGAAGACGCGAACGGCGTCACTCGTCCCGCGGAACGTCAGTTGCTGCTCGGCCGCGACGAGCGCACCCATGACGCACATCGCGAGAGCCCCATACGCCAAGGTCCGATACATCAGCCACTCCTTCGTCCTCAGGCCAAGCAGCACGCCTGCAGTCATAATACGGGGTGAGCAGCATCACTCGATACGCCGAGACCTCAAACTCGGTCGAGCCTTACTTTGCTCCACGCCGCTGAATGGCGCGCCCGACTACAGGATCGAAAAACGATGCCACGTCGAAAGACTCTCCTTTCCCTATGAATCGTTTCCCTCTCGACCGTCGGGCCTCAATCCTTGGGCTGCTGGTGGAGGGAACCAGCCTCCGTGCCACGACGATGCACTACAACTTCGCCAGGATTCACAAGACATTGAGATCACACCGGGGCACCGGCGGCCGGAATCACCGATCACGTATGGAATCTTGAAGAGATCGCCAAGCTAACCTCGTTATAGAGACGACATGGCGGAAGATGACCACCATTTGACGCGCCTGTCAGAAGTACCATCGCGCGCGTGTCTGACACCTGGCCACGACCCGGCCCACAGAGACGCCCGCCGACGCTCGAGCACGCGCGATTTGTGGACGCTTCACTGGTCGAATTCAAATAGTGATTCTGGGGGTTCTACGGCTCAGTGCCGTCGCTTGTCGCAGCGGCCATCCGAGGGACTGAGCCCGTTCTTGTCTGACGGCGCAGGCTCATGATGCCCAGCTCGGTCTACTATGGCGTCGCCGACGGCTGGCGAATTGCGATGACTTCATTACCCATGCTCGAAGAGTCGAAATGCTGGAAGGTTTCAGGAGTGAGGACGGCGGCGGAGTTTTTTCGAGCGCTCCCCCTTTTAGTGCCGGATGCGACGCACATGTTCCTGGAAGGCTCACCCGAGCCGGACATCGAAGTGCTTTTGGTCGATGCTGCCGACGAGAGGGATTACACCGCACCGGCGGGCACCTATTGGTCCTGGCCACGGAAGAATCGGCGGTTTTCGGTCCGAGTGTCAGCGGAGCTCTTCGTGCGTTTGTCGAAGGTGGCTGCTCACCATGCCGAACCCGAAATCTGCGATCACATCCACTTCTACCGAGACCGAAACGCTCTGGTGCAATGGTTTGATGCCTTCTCAGACCCACTTCTTGTTTCGAAGTTAGTGCCACGCGAACGAGTGGAGCAGTTCGCGTCGGCGGTTGGTGGTGCCGTATCAGACGGTGCTGCCTGACATGCCTGCTGCCGCCGACCAATGCTGGACGCTTCGAGTAGGGGTGATGGCACGAGCTTGTTTATTCTTAAATCCTGGGTCCCGAAAGGGGCGTGTGGGTTCGATTCCCGCCCCCGGCACTGATTTCTTGCACCCCAGCGATCTGGCGGAACGATTTCGGGCTTCGAGCCGCGCGTTAAGCATGGAGGCGAACTGACCGAATCGCGCTTGTCGCGATACGGGGAAGCGCCCGTGTTGCTCATCGCTGACGACGTGAAGCGAGCTGATCGCGTAGGGGATGGACCGAGGCGCCGAGACAGACGTACGGGATCGACACCGAACGTCCGAGTCGCGTTCGTCTCGCTGAACGAAGGTCCTGATTGGACGACGAAAAAAACCCGGTGGAGCCCACTTCCGCTCGCGGTTCATGGGGTCATTCCGCCAGCAAGAGCAAACCACGGAAATCCGATCAAATCTGATCAATTCTCACGAGAACGAGCAGTCGCCCAGTGCTCACCTTCCGCATGGCACGAATCGAACCGCGAGGACTCGTTCGAGACACCAAAAAAAGCCGGTAACCACGCTTGTCCGGTTTGGTTACCGCGTCTTACGTTGACTGGCAGGGCATTGGCAGCGACGCGGTGTTGTCAGAAACACACTGAATGCGTGTGCGACGGGTCAATGTGAGCTAGGGCCGCGCATTCGCTTGCTCGCTTCGCTCGCGGGGCGCGCGCGATGTACTTACAGCTCTTCAACTCGCCCTCTATGTGATCCAGGACGTGTCGGCACGCCGCCGTAACGGCGGTGTGCGGTTGGGAGGCCATGATGGATGCGGCAGACTTGCTCCACAAGATCGGACAAACACTTGGGTCGACGGCGACCGTCAAGTCTGTGTTCGGAGAACCGATCTCCACGCACGGCAAGACGGTGGTGCCGGTGGCTAAGATTGCCTACGGGTTCGGTGGGGGCTTTGGAGCGGGCAGGCACAGCGCCCAGCCAGATCGCCAGGGAGAGGGTGGTGGCGGTGGCGGCGGCGTCCGCGCGTATTCCGCCGGCGCGCTGGAAATCACCGACACGGGTACACGCTTTGTACCCTTCACGGACCTGAAATGGCTTGTGGCCGCGTTCGCGGCCGGAGCGGTGCTCGCGAGCCTTCTGCGAGTGCCACGACGACGACCGTAATTGCCGCAGGCTGAACTTAGCTGGCGGTGAGGCAGGGATTCGAACCCTGGGTAGGACTTTAAAGGCCCTACAACGGTTTAGCAAACCGCCGCCTTCAGCCTCTCGGCCACCTCACCGATCGATTCGCGTCGCTCGCTTCTCGAGCGAGCGCCGGACAGATGGCTAAGTATAAAGCAGCATTCGAATAACGGCGCGAAAGATGTCTTGACGTCCCGCGATCCGTTTGCCTTCCGGTAACGTTTACGCACCAATCCTGTTCGAGATCGATGCAGTTTCGCCGGATTGGTTCCGTTGATTCAGGTCAACTTCGCCCGTACTCAGGTGTTCGCGTCAGCGGCCTACATCTTGCTCGGTTAGCCGGCGCTCGACTTCCCGATCGAGCATTCCCTTTCACTCTTAGCAAGCAGAACCTGCGGTAGGTTGACCGACAAAGATCTCTTGTCTTGTCGGCTGCCATCGCCATCGCTGTCTGCAGCGCGTACGTGCGAGTGAGCTTACCAGCCCAGAAAGAGGAGAGTCAGGGATGAAACTACGAATTATCGCAGGCACGATCGCGGTGTGGACGATGTGTGGCGCCTCAAGCGCGTTTGCGCAGAGCTCGAAGGCGGCGTGGAGATTCGAGGAGCTCATTGACTTCGCAGCAAAAGCCGGCACGCAAGCTACAAGTGGAAGCGTCACCGACACCGGCTGGGTGGACATCCTGACCACCCATATCAAGACGCCGAATGCAAAAGGAGATCGCGATCGGCGCCGCGCTCCAGTGCGGCCTGGTCACCGACACACGCCGGGCGTGCACGCGGTAACGGTGCGGGCGAGGGCGCAGGCGGGTATCTCGCTCGGTTGTCTGTCTGCAACACCTGGAGTTACGTGCACGCCGGCCGGTTCAGCGGGTGCTGCAGCATTCACCGGGGCGGGTGTCTTGAGCGTTGAAGTGATTCGGCTGATTAAGGACGCCGACGGAACGCGACCGATCTCGAGAACCTTCGCTGACAATCAAGGCGGGATGGCTTCGGCTGTCCAGCCTTTCTTTCACACCGCCGTCAGTACGTCGTCGGGACTGCCGCCAGGCTGGCGGCCGGTCCGTCCCACCTTTCATACAGCGTTCCAACGTCATGCATCCGCGGGCCGCCATTTGAGTACAGTTCTCCGAATCCAGCAGGCCGATACGCGCGACTGCAAGCGTTCACGCCGAAGAGAGGCAAGAAATGTCGTACCAGCTCGAGCACCGGACGATGAAAGTCGTCACCAGAGGCACGCATTATCCACTCGGGGCGACGATCACTCCGACCGGCGCGAACTTCGCGCTCTACTCGCAGCAGGCCACCGAGGTGTTCCTTCTGCTGTTCGACAAGGCTGATGGTGATCCGACGGACATCATCCGGCTTCAGGAGCGTGACAAATTCGTCTGGCATGCGCACGTGAACGGCGTGAAGGTCGGACAACTGTACGGCTACAAGGTTCGCGGTGAGTACCGTCCGGAGTGGGGCCTTCGGTTCAACGACGCCAAACTGCTTCTCGATCCGTACGCGAAAGCCGTGACTGGCAAGTTTCGCAACACGGACAATCTGCTGCTCGCCTACGATGCGCAACCCGGTGCCGGCGACGCCGTCCAGGATCGTCGCGACAACACCGCCATCGTTCCTAAGGGCATCGTCATCGACGA
>Ga0075423_10007157_pt1 | contig 10516 bp, 5 predicted proteins | sample SoiMethybrSBSTD2_FD_80114 | JGI IMG/M metagenome (GOLD analysis project Ga0075423, IMG submission 80114) | Bulk soil microbial communities from a Populus tree surrounding site in Tennessee, USA - Soil MetaG P. TD hybrid SBSTD2 | ecosystem: Environmental > Terrestrial > Soil > Tree plantation...
GCGACTCGGATCGGTCTCCCGACGCTCTTTCCCGAGCGCACGTCGATCCGCGTGACGGTCCCGCGCTCGGAATCGCCGACGAACAGATAGCGGCCGGCGCGCGCGAGCGACGCGGGTGCGCCGCCGACGTCGATCGGCTTCCCGACGGGCTCGAGCGTTCGTGCATCGAGCCGGCCGACCCGCCCGCGCTCGCGGTCGACGAACCAGACGCTTCCGGAGGCAACCGCGATCCCGGCCGGAAAACCGCCGACCGCCACGCGCTCGACGGCGAGACTCGAGGGATCGACTCGAAGAACCGCCCCCTCGTCTGACGCCGTGACCCACACGTACCGGTCGTCGACCGCGAGCCCGAACGCGCGCCCCTGGGAGAGGCGAAGCGGAGGATCCTTCGGCGTCAACGTCAGCGGATCGAGGCGGAGCAGCACCGCAGGCCGTGACTCCAGCGCCCAGAGATCCCTTTGCCCTTCGGCCAGCGGCCCCATCGGCGCAGGGAAGAGCCGCCTCGCGATGATGTCGCCGCTGCGCGAGTCGAGCGCGACGACGAAGCTCGGCCCGGATCCGTGGCTGCCGTCGTGCGCGACCGAGGCGAAGAGGACGTCGCCGTCGCGGGTCAGCGCGGATACCTGCCCGCCGAGCGAAAACCCCTGTGCGACCCTGCCGGAAGCGAGATCGAGCCGGAGCAGCGGCTGGTCGCGCACCGGCATGTGCGTGTCCCCGAGCGCCAGCCACAGCGCATCGGAAGCTGCCGCGACCGCGGTGGGATGCCCCGGAACACGGAGCGTCGCCGTGACGCCGCGCGTGGTCACCTGCGCGCCCGAGGGGTGGGCGACGAGCCAGCCGCAGCCGACGACCGCAGCGACGACCGACGTCAGGATGATTCCGAGCCGGAACCGACGCTGCGTCACCGCTCAATGATCCTCCTCCGCGTTCGGGGATTCCACCGAACTCGTGCGATCGAGGGAAAACCCTGATCCGCCGCGAAACAGGTGTGCGACGATTCGACGGTGCAGAAGCGCGTGCTGATCGTGGACGATCACCAGCCGTTTCGGGCCGTCGCACGCGAGTTGCTCGAGCGGGCGGGATACGTCGTCTCGGGGGAAGCAGCCGGCGCGAGCGAAGCTCTGGCCGCAGTTGCGGCCGACGCTCCCGATGCCGTGCTCCTCGACGTGCAGCTGCCGGACGGAGACGGATTCGCAGTAGCCATGGAGCTCGCGGCGAGCGATGGCCCCGCAGTCGTGTTGATCTCCTCCCGCGAGGCGGCCGACTACGGCCGTCGGGTCACGGCGTGCGGCGCGCGCGGCTTCATCCCCAAGTCGAAGCTCTCGGCGGCGGCGTTCGGCGCGCTGGTCGACTGATGGCGTCCGCCGCCGTCACCGCAGCGCCGTCTCGCGAGTGGCTCCGCGACCCGGTGCTGCTGTTGCCTGCAGCCGTCGCGGCCGGCCTTGCCGTCGGCTGGCTCGGCGTGCACGAGCACGTCGCCGGCTCGCGCGTCGCCGCGGATCTAGCGCTTGCATGGAGCTTGACGATTGCTTCGATCGTCGCGCTCGAGCGACCGCGGTGGCGACGCACCTCGTGGCTGCTCGCCGCGGCGGCGTTCGCGCTCCTGGTCGCGGATCTCGAGTGGGCGAGCCCGCACGCGCTGTCGACGTTCGGCCTCGCCCTTCAGGGGCTCTGGGCGGCGCTGCTGATTCAGCTGGCGTTGACGTTTCCGGACGGCCGCCCCTGGTCGCGCACCGCGGTGTTCGCAATGGTCGCCGCCTACGCGGTCACGATCGGCGGACAGCTCGCGGCCGACCAGGCGCAGGAGATCGCGAGCATCGCCGTCGCGCTCCTGGTGCTCTTCCTCGTCCTGCGACGCCTCCATGGCCTGCGCGGTCCGGCCCGCCGGGCGCAGGCTCCGCTTCTGGTCGCGTTCGCCGTCACGGTCGGAACCGGCGTCGTCTGGCTCGGGTCGCTGCTCGCGGCGGACGCGGGCTCGTACTCGGTTCAAACGCTCGTGCGTGTAGTCGCATTGACGATTCCGGTCGGCGTCGTTGCGGGCATCGGGTGGTCCCGACTCCGCCGCCCGCGCACCGCCGAGCTGGTCGTCGATCTCCAGCGCGACTCCTCGAGCATGCGCGAGCGACTCGCACGTGCGCTCGACGACCCGACGCTCGATGTTGCGTATCGACTCGGCGACGGTCGCTATGTCGACGCGAGCGGACGCCCGCTGGAGCTCCCGCACGGAGACGGCCGTGCCATCACGACGGTGACCGCCGGCGGAGAGGAGATCGCGGCGCTGCTTCACGATCCGGCGCTGCTCGACGAGCCGGCGCTCGTCGACTCCGTTCGTGCGACCGCCGCGTTGGTGCTCGAGAACGAGCGCCTCGCTGCGGAGGTGCGCGCGCAGCTCGCGGAGGTGCGCGCCTCCAGAGGACGCATCGTCGCTGCGGGCGACGCCGAGCGGCGGCGCATCGAGCGCAACCTGCACGACGGCGCGCAGCAGCGGCTCGTGACGCTTTCTGTCGCTCTCGGTCTCGAGGCGTCGGGCACCGATCCGGAGACGGCGCAGCTCCTCGCGCGAGCTCAAGACGAGGTGGAGCAGGCGATAGCGGAGCTTCGCGACCTCGCCAGGGGCATCCACCCCACGCTCCTGCGCGACGAGGGCCTCGGGGCAGCGGTTGAAGCGCTCGCTCGGCGAACGCCGTTGCCGGTCACCGTTCGGAGCACGCTCCGTGAGCGTCTGCCGGATTCCGTCGAGCTTGCCGCCTACTTCGTCGTCGCAGAAGCGCTCACCAACGTCGTCAAGCACGCCTCCGCGTCGCAGGCCTCGGTTCTGCTCGAGCGCGGACAACAGGACTTTCGGGTAGTCATCGACGACGACGGCGTGGGCGGGGCGCACATCGAGCCGGATTCCGGCCTTGCCGGCATGCGCGACCGGCTCGAGGCGCTTGACGCGACGCTGCGCATCGAGAGCGCAGCCGGCGGCGGCACGACCGTTTGCGCCGTCCTGCCATGCGCGTAGCGATCGCCGACGACGCGCCGCTCATCCGCGAGGGAGTCGCGCGCCTCCTCGTCGACAACGACGTCGACGTCGTCGCACAGGTGGGCGACGCCGAGACGCTGCTGGCGCGCGTTCGCGACCTGCTGCCAGACGTCGCCCTCGTCGACATTCGTATGCCACCCACGTACACCGATGAAGGACTGCGCGCCGCCCGCGAGATTCGCTCGCACCACCCGAAGACCGCCGTGCTCGTGCTGTCACAGCATCTCGAGGCCGACTATGCGCTGCAGCTCGTAAAAGCCAGGCCGGAAGGAGTCGGCTATCTCCTGAAGGAGCGCGTCGGCCGTATCGAGCAGCTGCTCGATGCACTCGAACGGGTCGCAGCCGGTGAATGCGTCGTCGACAGGGCGGTGGTCGATGATCTGCTCTCCCGCCAACGCCGTCCGGATCCGTTCGAGGAGCTCACGTCACGCGAGCGCGAGATCCTCGCGCTGATGGCCGAGGGCCGTTCGAACCAGGGCATCTGCCGTGCGCTGTGGCTGAGCCCGAAGACAGTGGAGACGCACATCCGCGGCGCGTTCACGAAACTCGGCATCTCGGCCGCGCCCGCGGACAACCGGCGCGTCCTCGCCGTGCTCGCCTATCTCCAGCGTTGACAAAGTCAGGTCTTGAAACTTGGGGCCTGGGGTGTCACGGTTGTCGCGCGGTATTTGGCGTCGGGGCTTAGAGAGCGGGGAGGAGACCATGAGGCGTCTGTTGGTGGTCGCGCTGGTCGTCGGCGGTGTCCTGGGCACCGTCAACCTGAAGAACGGGCTTTCGGCCCAAGGCGGTGGGACCTGCGCGGTCGCCCCCGTCCTCCGCGACTCGGCGGTGAACCAGGGAGTCAGCGGCACTGCCGGCTACTCGCCGCTCGTCCGCGGCAAAGACACGGTCGTCCGTCTGTACCTGTCGGGCCCGAACTGCGGCACGCAGACGTTCCAGCTGACGAGCGCGTCGCTGCAGGTCAAGAACGGCAGCGCGAACCTCGGCAACCCGATCCCCGCGGACCCTGCGCCGGTCAACGTCGGCGGACGCTTTCCCGCGATCGCGACGTACTCGGCAGCTGCGGTGGCGAACGACACCCCCGGCGACGCCAAGTTCCTCGTCCCCGGATACGTGTTGGCACCGTCTACGACGACGCCGTTCACCGCGACGTTCACCGCGACGATCGGCTGGGCGTCGTCGGGCGGCACCACAGGGACCTCGACCTTCAACGTCACCGCGCCGGTCGATCAGAAGTCGAACGCTCTGCGGATCCTCGTCGTGAAGATGGGCGACCTGAGCGGCACGGCGTACACGAACGGGTCCCCCCTCTTCGGGGCTGACGCGCAGACAACCGTGCAGAACGCGCTCAGCGGCACGCTTCCGCGCGCCTTCCCGGTTCCGAGCGCCAATGCGGCCGGCTCGGCGCCCACGGGTAGCCTCACGTCCGGCAGCGGCGGCATCCGGTACTCGTTCAACATCGATGCGCGCTGCGGCGGTCTCTCGCCGACGTGCGGCATGATCGACCTGCACGCACTCGTCGACGCGAACGGCCAGGCGCTGCTGTCGTCGACGCATCCGTTCTGCCTAAACGGCACGACGTTCGCGATCGTCCAGCCCCAGCTGACGAACATGCTGAACGCGTGGAACGCGGCGAACCCGGGCGCGATCGCCGACCGCGTCGTGGGCGTCGTCGACGGCTCGGTGTCCGACCAGTCGTGCGCGCTCGGGATGGCCGGTTTCGGGACGCCCGAGGCGGTTCTGCGGATCGACCCAGGCCGCAACAACAACGGTGCGACGCTGGTGATGGAGATGGCGCACACGCTGGGCGCGGTTCCCAAGGCGCGTTCGTCGATCTCGAGCCTCTACCACTCACCCGGGACGGAGGCGGACACCGGTTCGAGCACGGCCGACCCGAACTCCGGCACGAACCGGGCGTACAACCTTTCGACGCGCACGTACCTTCCGGCCGACCGGACGGCGATGCGCGTCGTCGACTCAAACTGGACCGACGACAACGTCGACTTCGAGGCGAAGGACTTCTCGCTGCTGCGGTGCGCGCTCGGGGGCTCGGTGCCGACCGACTCGACCGTCGGCTGCGGGACCACCGGGACGACGGGGTCCGGCGTCGGCGTGGCCGCGGACAACGTGTACGTCTCCGGCACGCTGCCGTCGCCGACGGCGAACGTCGCCAACGTGACGGAGTCGTACGTGAAGATCGGCGGCGGCGGCGCTCCGTTGACCGACGGCACGGCCAACACGGACAATTACTTCCTCGTCGAGCGTGCCGGCGCGACGGTCGTGAAGAAGCCGCTGCCTGTGAGCTGCGACCAGGATCAGGACCTCCACGGCGCAACCGGGGCGGAGGCGAGCACGAACACGTGCTTCTTCTCGGGCAACCTACCGTTCGAGGGAGCCGCCGACCAGATCGAGATCTGGCGCGGCGACCCGACCGGCGCGTGTACGGCGCCCGGCAGTCCGGCCGGCTGCCTGTACGTCCGCAAGAAGAGCGCGGCGCCGACGACGACGGTCACGACCGGCGGCGGCGGCGGCACCGGCGTCGGCGTCCAGACGACGTGGATCCACGACACGCTGCACAACGGCAGCGTGCAGGACGCGTCGACTGACAACGCGCTCTTCGGCGTCACGCACCCTGACGGCAACGGCAACGTCTACGCCGCCGGCTACGTCACCGACTGCTACACCGCGCCGACGTCCGGCTGCTCGAAGGACATTGCGGTCCAGAAGATCGGCCCGACCGGCACGGTGCTCTGGACGTCGCACGGCACGGGCGATGGGCAGCCGATCGCCGGGGACCCGGCGGACGACATCGCAACGGGTATCGCGCTCAGCCCGAACGGTTCTTCCGTGTATGTCACGGGCATTCGTCAGGGAACCTGCAACGGGATCGCGCGTTGTCCCGCGGGCGGCAAGGCGGCGTTCGTCGCCGGGCTGAACACGGACAACGGGGGAAACATTTTCCTCAAGCTGATCGACGGCCCTGGCAAGGACGTCGGCAACGCGATCGCGTACGGCGATGGGAACAACCTCCTGTACGTCGCCGGCGGCGCAGAGGGCACGGGCACCGTGAACAACGCGGACGCAACGCCGATGGCGGGAAGACTGTGGGTGCTCTCACCGACCGACGGCACGATCGTGCCGACGGACACCGGCCAATTCCCCGCAGCCCAGCGGAGCAGCGGCGCGGTCTCGAGCTGGACCGGCATCACGACGACCTCGAGCTCCGGCAGGGACGACATCTGGCTCAGCGGCAACCAGGTGGAGGCCGTGGCAATTCATTACGCCGACGTGTCCGGCACGCTGAGCCCGTCGGACTGGATCTCGAACTTCGGGTCGAGCAACCCGAACTGCCAGGTGACGCACGATCATTCCGGCCCAGGCGCGGGATCGACGATCACGTTCAACAATCAGAGCGGCGTCCCGGTGAAGATCTACTGGCTCAACTTCAACGGCAATCTCGAGGGGTATCCCAACGGCAATCCGAACGACATCCTGCCTCCCGGCCAGAGCTACACACAGGGCACGTTCATCACTCACCCGTGGGTGGCGATGACGTTGGAGGGCCAGTGCATCGGCTACACGCTCTCCGACGCCGCCAGCAAGACGTACACCATCCAGCCGCCGCAGGCGGCGAGCGAGACGACGGCCGGGATCGCGCACGCCGGCTCGAGCGTCTACGTGACAGGACATACGACCGGCACGCTCGAGGAGGGGCAGACAGGCTCCGGGTTCGTCACCGCGCTAGACGCCGGCGGCGACGGGACCCAATGGACACGGCAGTTCGGGGCCAACCAGGACAGCGGCGAGGGGGTCGCCGCCAACAACTTCGGCGTGTACGTCGGAGGCTCCGCGGCCAACGCGATCGGCAACGCCAACAACCACGGCGACTTCGACGCCTTCCTCACCCACTACGACCCGAACGGGACCTTCCTCTACGCAACCGAGTTCCCGACGAACAAGTACGACCGCGGCCACGGCGTCTCGCTCGACAGCGAGAGCGGCGACATCTTCGTCGCGGGCGAGACGGTCGGGAAGATCGACCTCGACCCGGGTGCCAACGGCCGGAACGGCTTCGTCGGGCGGTTCACCGAGGTCACGCAGGACAACACGGGTGGCACGGCGACCGTCAGCTCGTCGTGGCCGGCGGCAGCCGACGCAACCAACGCGCGGCTCGACGTCTACTACCACTGCTCCGATCCGAACGGCGAGGGGTCGATCAACTACCCGATCGCGCTCGCGCTGACGCCGACGGTCGACGGGAGCACGGCCCAGTTCAACGTTCCGAACGTGCCGGACGTCGGGTGCGCGAACGGAACGATGCAGCTCTTCGAAAACAACGGCTTCTCGCGCTTCGACGTGACGCCCTCGACGCCGATCACGCTCACCGCGCCGACGAACACGGCGCCCGTGGCGGCGATCGCGGAGGCGAAGCCTGGGACGCACTGGCTCCAGTACCAGACGATCCCGGCCCTCGGCACCGCGACCGACGCTCAGGGCGGCGATTTCCACGGCTCCGCTCTCCACTGGTCGCTGACCGGACCGAGCGGGACGACGACGGCAACCGGCGACAATCCCACGTTCGGCGGCCCGCCGAGCGGGCTGACGCCCGGCGACTACGCGCTCACGCTCAGCGCGACGGACTCAGGCGGCCTGACTGGCTCCGCGACGGTGCAGTTCACGGTCGACCCGGACGCGAACAACGATTGGATCCCGGGCACTGTCTCCTGCATCAGCGACACGGCGCCGGCTGTCGCCTTCGGTGACGCGGACAACGACCACATCCCGAACATCGACGACGCGCATCCCTGCACGCCGGACACGCTCCCGGACACGACGCGGCCGACAATCACGGTCACGCACGTCACGGGCACGAACACCAACAACACGAACGCCACCGTCACGTTCACCGTCAAGGCCTCGGACGCGGGGAGCGGACTGCGGTCGGTGTTCTGCACGGTGGACGGGAACCCGGCCAACGGCCTCAAGGACGCGGCGTGGGCGGCTGCGACGTTCACCGACACGTTCACGGAGACGGCAACCGGTGCACACGCCGTCGTCTGCACCGCGACCGACCTCGACTACAACAGCGCGACGGCGACGGACAACGTCTACGAGTTCGTCGGGTTCCTCCAGCCGATCGACAACCCGCCGACGGTGAACACCGGGAGCGCAGGCAAGACGTATCCCGTCAAGTTCAAGCTCGTCTCGCCGAGCGGCGCGTCGCTCGGCGACGCGAGCCTGATCAAGGACACGAAGTTCAAGCCCGTCGCGTGCGGCGCGTTCTCGAGCGACCCGCAGGACGCGCTCGAGACCGTGGCGACCGGCGGTACGAGCCTGAGGTTCGACGGGTCGCAGTGGATCTACAACTGGGCGACGCCCTCCGCGAAGGGCTGCTACGTCCTCTACGTCCTGCTGAGCGACAGCTCGACTCGGCAGGCCAACTTCCAACTCAAGTAGGAGAGGAGGAGCATGAGGAAGCTCATAGCTCTTGCGGCGGTTTGCGGGACGGCGCTCGTCGTCGCCGTCTCGCCGGCCAGCACCGCGAAGATTGACGACACGCACGGCGGTCCGGTGTGCGCAGACATCCTGAACGACAGTGGGATCACCGACTACTCGAACGGCACCGTCACGTTCGCGTTGCGGACTGCGGCACCGTCGTGCCGCGGGATCCTCTACACGGTCAACGTCTACGACAGCACCGAGCCGCACAATTTCCTCGGCTCAGGCAGCAGCTACGGCACGAAGGCAGCGGCGCCCGACGACGCCGCGACCGGCATTGTCTTCGTCACCGTCCCGCTCAGCTCGCTGGCGAATCCGAACGCACAGTCGTTCTGCATCTCGGCAACGTCGTCCGGCGACCGCGTGTTCGACAGCGCGCCCGACGCGGGATGCATCTCCTTCAATACCCCGCAGAGCGGATCCGGGGGCGGCCAGAGCGGCTTCAACTAGGAAGCAGCAGCGTCCGGGCTCGGTCCGACACGGAGCGGGCCCGGACTTCTTCTCCGGCCTGCGCCCACGCGTCCGCGGCGACGGCTAGAGCGTCTCTCCCCTGTTCGCCCATGCCGATCTCGAGGTAGAGGGCCGACGCCTCCTCGGCCCGCTCGCCCGCCTCCGCGAACCGCCCCTGTTTGACGTAGATCGCCGCCAGCGTGTCGGTTGCGTCGGCCCGCGACAAGGCGTGCCCGATTCGCTCGGCGAGCTCGAGCGCACGCGCCGCCCACTCCTCTGCCTCGTCGACGCGGCCGCTCTGCGCGAGCTTGTGGGCGAGGTTTGCGTAGCCGGTCGTCCGTCCCGACCCATGTCCGACCCGCTCGAACTCCTCGATCGCCTGGCGATCGCACGCGATCGCATCGTCGACCGCTCCTTGCTCGAACTCGAGGATCCCGAGGTTGATGAGGCACCCGCCGATCTCCTCGACGCTGCCCGTGCGCTGCGCGAGCTCGAGGCCGTGCCGAAGCGTCGCTGACGCCTCTGCGAGCCGGCCGGCGCGGGCCTGAGCCTCACCTCTGATCCGCATGGTCGAAGCGAGGCCGCGCGGATCATCGACCTCCGCGAAGATCGGCTCCGCTTCGAGCGTGTGTGCGACGGCACCGTCGAAGTCGCCTCTGACCGTCTCGGTGCGGGCGAGCTGTAGCAGCAGATCTCCGACGACGGCCTCGTGGCGACCGTCGGCGCTCTCGAGCGCCGCGACCAGCATGTCGGCGGCTTCCTCGACACGGCCGGCGACCGACAGGCTCCAGCCGCCCTCGAGCCACAGCGGCAACACGTCCTGGCCGCGAAGCTCCTCCGCGTGCAGCGCGTCGTCCACCGTGTTGAACGCCTGGAGGTATTCGCCCTTCTTCCGGTGCGTCGACGCGAGCCCCCTCCACGCACGCACGTCGCCCGTCGCCGCGCGCACGCCCTCGTACGTCGCGAGCGCCTCCTCGTATCGTCCGACGAGCTCGTACAGCTCGGCGAGCTGCAGGAGGATCTCGGGATCCGGCGACAGCTCCGACGCGTGGCCGAAGTGGAGGATCGCCTCCTCGTTTGCGAACAGCTGCTTCGCGCGCGCGCCGGCCCGTACGAGGTAGCCGACCGCCTTCTCGCCGGCCTCGGCGAGGTAGAAATGGCGCGCGAGCAGGCCGATCACGTCGTCGCGAGCGCCGTACAGCACCTCGGCCGTCTCGCCGACGCGGCGGTGGAGGTCCCGCCGGTGACGGCGGAGCAGCCGGCCGTAGGCGACGTCCTGCACGAGCGCGTGGTGGAACGAGAACACCTCGACTCCGTCCGAGCCGACGCGATCGAGGAGACCCGCGGCGACGAGCTGGTCGACGGATTCCGCCAGCCCGAGCTCGCCGGCGACGGCCTGGAGGAGCGGCAGCGGCACCTGCCGCCCGATCACCGACGCAGTGCCGAGCGTCGCGGCCGCGGCGCGGGGCAGGAGGTCGATGCGCGCGGCGAGAACGCCCTCGATCGTCGGGGGGACGTCGCCCTCGTCCCAGCCGGGACGCA
>Ga0075423_10007159_pt1 | contig 10516 bp, 11 predicted proteins | sample SoiMethybrSBSTD2_FD_80114 | JGI IMG/M metagenome (GOLD analysis project Ga0075423, IMG submission 80114) | Bulk soil microbial communities from a Populus tree surrounding site in Tennessee, USA - Soil MetaG P. TD hybrid SBSTD2 | ecosystem: Environmental > Terrestrial > Soil > Tree plantation...
GTAAAGCCCGCTCCCGCCAATGATTCCAATCTTCGAGGCTGTCATTTTGTTACTTAACCGGGACTGCCTGGAATTTGCCTTCTCTTTCTGCGATGCGTGCGAGCGGCTGATCCGGATCGTGATAAAACAAGCATGTCCATTCTTCGCGCGCTGCCTGCGGCAACAATTTCTTTTTTGCCTCGACCGTTTCCACCGGATAAAGATCGTAGCCCATTACCCATGCGAACGGCACATGAGCGCGCATCGGCACTAGATCGGCAAATCCGAAAAGCGTCTGTCCATTCTGCTGCAAGCGCCAGCACTGCATTGAACGATTATGGCCGGGATGCGTTTCCATCATGAGCCCCGGCACCACCTCGTAATTCGCCGGCTTCAACTCGAGCTGTCCGCTCTCTTTCAAGGGCCGCCAGTTCTCAGGAAAATAGCTCGCCTTGTCGCGATCGATTGGCGATTCGGCATGTTCGTACTCAGTCTGCGAAATAAAGTAGCGCGCATGCGGAAATTGCGGCCGCAGCTTTCCCGGTTCATCCGAGACTGTGTTGCCACCGGCATGATCGAAATGGAGATGCGTATTGACGACGATCGTCACATCTTCAGGCGCAACGCCGGCGATCGCCTGCACCGATTCAGCCAGCGAGCGTTCGCGATCGATGCCATACATCTCGGAATGCTTCTCTGACCATTTGTCGCCGATGCCGGTTTCGATCAACACGCGGTCTTTTCCGGTGTCGACCAGCACGCAGTTCATGCTCATGCGAATACGGTTCTGATCGTCTGGGGGACAGAACTTCGACCAAAGATTGCGCGGCACGACTCCGAACATGGCGCCGCCATCGAGTCGGAACTCACAATCCGGCACAATCTCGACGCGATAATCGCCAAACTTCATCACTAGTAAAAACGCTTAGTGTTTCTTGGCAGGCGAGTTCTTGCCTCTCGGCGCCGGAGTGGCTGCCGCAGGCGCTTGCGGCTCAAATGGAAATGACGGTTGCATCTGCTGCGGCGGAGGCGCCTGCACGGCGAAATTCTCGGCGACAGCGACATGCCCGCCTTGCCGCTTCACGATCTCATCGATCAGCTTTTTCGCCTTCTCCTGTTCTACCTCTTGCGATGCTTTCTCAGGATCGCCATTGCGCTTGGCTTCGAGCTTGATGATGTGAAAACCGAACTGTGACTCAACAATCTCGCTGGTCTGCCCTGGCTGCAAAGCGAAAGCGGCTTTCTCAAACTCCGGCACCATTTGGCCATGGCCGAACCAGCCGAGGTCACCGCCGATCTGTTTGCTTCCGGGATCAGTCGAATACTCCCGTGCCAGCGACTCAAAATTCTCACCGGCCTTGACCCGCTTCAAAACTTCTTCGGCCTTCGCGCGCGCCGCATTTTTGTCGAGCCCTTCCTCTCCTTCCTCGGAAGGCCTCTCGGCCGATTTCATGGATATCAGAATGTGACGCGCATGCACCTGTTCTTCGGGATGAGCTTTCATGTACTCATCGATCTCGGACGGCGTCGCTTTTAGTTGCTTCGATAAGCTGTCATCCGCATACATCGAACCGATTGAACGCGCCTGCTGCAGCAAAATCTGCAATTCCGTTTTTCGCTGCTTGTCGATGCCGGCCGCTACGCCGCGACGCTCGCCAACCAGGACGCGACCGAGTTGATGGCGAATCTCTTGCATTTGCTCTTGCGGAATATCCTGTCCAGCCATCATCGGATTGCGCGCTTTCAGGTCAGCAATGAATTGTTTCAGGCGCTCTTCCTGGGCGGGCTCTTTAAAAAACGCTTCAATGTCGGCATCGGAGATTGGCGGCGCGCCGGCCTGTGCCTGTTCGTAATTCTGCGCGATGATAAATGCGCGCGCCAACTCAAGCTGTCGCTTGACCTCTGGCTTGTTCGCGTAACCTTTTGCGCGCGCTTCTTCAGCCAGCGCCAGTATCTCGCGGACGTTCTTCGCGAATTCCTTGCGCGCGTTGTCGTCAGACGCCAGCCGCATTCGCATCTGTGGCGCCAAATCAGCCGCAATCAGCGACATGTCGTCAGGCGACAAATTGATCGCGGCGGCGCGACTGACTCGCACTTGCCAAAAAATCAGTCCGACTGAAAACAGGATGCCGATACCGGCGGCAATCCAGGCTTTAGTAGTTGATTTCACAAAAAACTCCCTTTCGAAATAGTGCTCGATTACGATTGCGATTCCTGAACCAGTTCCAGCAGAACGCCTCCGGTGGATGATGGATGAATGAAAGCGACAAGGCAACCGCTCGCGCCCGTGCGCGGCTGTTCGTCAATCAGGTTGACGCCTTTCTGCTTCAAATCGGCCAGCGTGGTGTGGATGTTTTCGACCGTGACCGCTACGTGATGGATTCCGCCGCCGCGTTTATCGAGAAACTTTGATATGGGCGAATCTGCGGACATCGGCTCGAGCAGTTCCAGCCGTGACTCGCCGATCGGCAGCATACATACCCGCACTCGCTGACTCGGTACGTTCTCGCAGTGATCGACCTTCAGGTCGAGCAAGTCTTTCCACAGCTCACTCGCGCCATCAATGCCGTTCGTGGCAATGCCGATGTGGTGAATCTTCATAATCCCAGAATTCAGGAGTCAGAAGACAGAAGTCAGAAGCGCGAACCTTACGGTTTCAGGTGTTGTTACTGACTTCTGACTTCTGACTTCCGACTTCTGTTTTCATCAGCTCCTCAACCGCCGAATACGGATCACGCTGCTTTGATGCGACTTCGTTAGCCAATCGATCAAGTTTGGCCACTGCGCCATTGCCATTCAGAGCTTCACTCACAAGTTGTTCCCGCAACAGTTCGAGAATGCGCCAACGGGCGATTGCGCGGCGACGTTCGCTCAGCTCCGGACGCGAGCGCTGAAACTCGCGATTGTGTTCGATGGCTGACGCCAGATCGTCGATGCCTTTGTTTTCAGTGGCGACAGTCTTGACGATGGCCGGCTGCCATTCGTCTTCGCGCACGGCCAGCGTCAGCAACGCCTGAAGTTCTTTTTCCGCGCGCAGCACGCCTTCGCGATCGGCCTTGTTCAGCACGAGCACGTCGCCGATTTCCATGATGCCCGCTTTCAACGTCTGCACGTCGTCGCCCATGCCGGGCACCAACACGACCACGCAAACGTCTGCAGTCTTCACAATTTCCACTTCGTCCTGACCCACACCAACCGTCTCGACCAGAATTTTTTCATAACCCGCGGCATCGAGAATCGCCACTGCGTCCACTGTCCCGCGCGCGAGTCCACCCAGGTTCCCGCGCGTCGCCATCGAACGAATGAAGACCCCTTTGTCCAAACTAAGCGTCTGCATGCGAATGCGATCACCGAGAATCGCGCCGCCGGAGAAGGGGCTGGAGGGATCGACTGCGATGATGCCGACGCGTTCGCCCTTCGTGCGATAGTGAGCTGCGAGCTTGTCAACGATAGTCGACTTCCCTGCCCCAGGCGCGCCCGTGATACCGATGACCAGCGCCTTGCCCGCGCGCGGGAAAACCTGTTTCATCAACTCTGCAGCACCAGACGCGCCGTCTTCCACACGCGAAATTGCGCGTGCCACGGCTGTCGGATCGCCGCCCGTTATTCGTTCGATCAGGGTGCTCATCAAGCGTTAGAACTGCTTCAGAATCTCGCGCGCGATAATGATTCGTTGAATTTCAGACGTGCCCTCGCCAATTGTGCACAGCTTTGAATCGCGCCAGTATTTTTCGGCCGGGTAATCCTTCGTGTAGCCGTAGCCGCCGTGGATTTGAATTGCCTCTTCACAAACCCGCACGCTTATTTCCGAAGCGTACAACTTTGCCATCGAAGATTCTTTCGTCGTCTTCTTACCCTGGTCTTTCATCCATGCCGCGCGATACATCAGCAAACGCGCCGCATCAATCTGGGTCGCCATGTCAGCGAGCTTGAATTGGATCGCCTGGAACTCGCGAATTTGTTGGCCGAACTGCTGACGCTCGCCCGAATACCTGACCGCCGATTCGTATGCGCCCTGCGCGATACCGACCGCCAGCGCGGCAATCGAAATGCGGCCGCCGTCGAGAATTTCCATCGCGTTCACGAACCCCATGCCTTCGTCGCCGAGGCGATTTTCATCCGGGACGAAACAATCTTCGAACACGACGCTCGCCGTTTCCGAAGCGCGCAGACCCAGCTTGTTCTCTTTCTTCGAAGGCGAAAAACCTTTCATGCCTTTTTCGAAGATGAATCCGGTAATGCCCTTGCTGCGCTTCGATCGATCGCTGGAGGCAAACGCGACGCACGTGTCCGCGTGAATCGCATGCGTGATGAAATTCTTTGCGCCATTTATCACCCAGCCGCCATCTTTTCTTACCGCCGTCGTGCGCGTTCCCGACGCGTCCGACCCCGCGCCCGGCTCAGTAAGTCCCCAGGCGCCAAGGTGTTCGCCACTCGCCAGCGGTACGAGATATTTTTTCTTTTGTGCTTCGTTGCCGTGTAGAAAAATGTGGTTTGAGCAAAGCGAGGTATGCGCCGCGACTGAAATTCCCACTGAGCCATCGACGCGTGACAGTTCTTCGATGACGGTCGCGTATTCGATATAACCGAGACCGGCACCCCCGTACTGCTCGGGAAAAATGACGCCGGTTAATCCAAGTTCCGCGAGTTTCGGTTTCAACTCAATCGGAAAATGCTGGGTTTCGTCCCACTCGCTGACATGCGGCGCAATCTCGCTCGTAGCGAATTCGCGCACGCTCATCTTCATCTGTTGCTGTTCTTCAGTAAGTTCGAATTCCATCTTGTTTTACAGAGCCGCTGGTAAGGAGCGGGTTAAGCCTTACACTCGAACGACAGGCAATAGCGCCTGTCGTCGCGATCAAATCAACCTGTCATTGTAACCTAACGCGAGGAAAGTCGCAGTCTGCGGCGAGGCGGTTTCGCGTCAACGGTTGAACGAGAAGCGCCCTTATAGAATCTTCTAACTTCGACCGGCATCAAGTGCCGCCATTCACCGACTTTCAACCTCGGCTCGCTGAGCGGCCCAATCCGTACACGCGACAACTTCAAAACCGAATGCCCTATCGCATCGAACATTCGCCGAATCTGTTGATTGCGCCCTTCATGCAAAGTGACTTCGAACCACGCATTCGCCGCCGTCTTTTCCACCGGCCGAATCTCAGCGGGTGCCGTGCGTTCGTCGTCCAGACGAATTCCGCGACGCAATCTCCCAAGCGCATAGTCGGAAGGAATGCCTTTCACCTTGACCTTATAAACCTTTGCAATGCGATTGCGGGCCGACGTGACGTGGTTCGTGAAGTCGCCATCGTTTGTGAGCAGCAGCAGACCTTCGGTATTGAAATCCAGGCGACCCACGGGATTCAGCCGCCCCAGCGACGCTGGAACCAGATCCGTCACCAGCGGGCGGCCTTTTGGATCAGACATGCTGCTCAAATAGCCTTTCGGTTTGTTGAGCAGCACGTAGACCTTCTCGCGCGGCTGCAGCTGCAGATTGATCAGCCGGCCATTGACTTTGATGTGATCGGTTTCGGGATCGGCCTTCGCGCCCAGTTGGTCAACAACCTTGCCGTTGACGGTAACGCGCCCGGCGGTAATTAGTTCTTCAGCGTGACGACGAGAGGCGACGCCTGCCGCGGCAATTAACTTTTGCAGGCGTTCTTTCATTTGCGCTTGTACGACAGGCTGGCAGCCTATCGTACAAAGTCGATCATTCGGCCGCGAGATCCTGAAAATCTTCAATGCTAGGCAATTCCGAGAGGTCCTTCAGGCCAAACTGAATCAGAAATTCTTTCGAAGTGCCGTACATCATCGGCCGGCCAACAGTTTCTTTGCGGCCTTTGGCGACGATCAGCTTCTTGTCGAGCAGAGTTTTGATCGCTGACGGCGATTGCACGCCGCGAATTTCCAAAATCTCCGGCACGGTCACCGGTTGCTTGTAGGCGATCACGGCAAGGGTTTCGAGCGAAGCGAGCGACAACTTCGCACTGGGCCGCGATTTCAAATACGCGCGGACGTGTTCGTGATTTTCGGGGCGCGTGGAGATTTGCCAGCCACCGGCGATTTCGCGAAGCTGAAGCCCGCCACCGCGCCTGTCGTATTCTTCCGCCAGCGACTGAATCGCGTCATCAACCGCCGATTGCTCCACGCGTAAGACCTTAGAGATCGTCTTCGCGTCCAAAGGCTCGTCGGCGACGAAAATCAATGCTTCGGTAATTGACTGGAGCTCCGTCGCCGAGATTTCGCGAGTGCCGTCGAGGGCTTCGACTTCTTCGGCTTCGACGACCTCGACTTCCATTTCGACCGCTGCTTTTGCCTGTTCACTCATAGACAATTCTTTTGCGCCCTCACTCACGGTCGGGCTACCGCCCCGGCGGACTAAGCCGGGCTCGCCGCACGCGCGACAATCTCTCCAAAAGTTTCTTTTTGCGTCAGGGAAATCTCGGCCATACGCACCAATTCCAAAACGGTCAGAAATGCCACCACCAACTCACGTCGCGATTGGGCGCGCTCGAAAAACGTCACCAGGTTCAATTCGCCGGCCGAACGAATCATGTTGCGGAGCCGTTCGATCATTTCGGCCATCGAAACTTCCTCGCGCTCGATCTCCATCATCACTTCTTCTTTATGCCGCGCGAGAATTTTTTGAAAGACCGTCAGAAGATCAAACAGCCCGACGGCGACTTCCGGATTGTTCTTGTCGGTTTCGATTTCCGCGCGAGTGAACACTGCCTGCTCGACCGTGGCGCGCGACCAGAGCATTTGCGCCGCCGCTTTGAACTTCTCGTGCTCAAGCAGCCGATTGACGAGCTCAGTGCGCGGGTCCTCAAGCTCTTCTTCCGCTGCGAGTGGATCACGCGGTAAGAGCATGCGCGACTTTAGCTCGATCAACTGCGCCGCCATTACCAGAAAATCACCCGCTAACGCGAGATCGAGCTCCTGCATCAGGTTCAGGTAGCGCAGGTATTCATCCGTAATGCGCGCAATGGGAATGTCATAGATGTTGATTTGTTCCTGGCGAATCAAATACAGGAGCAGGTCAAGCGGACCTTCGAATTCGCCCAAAGTAATTTTGAGCTGATCGTGTTCGCGGTCCGGGGCGATGGTGGGCGCGGCGCCTGCAACGCTGATGGTCGGCGTCGAGTTCTCTCCAGCTGAACCGGTTGTTGTTGTCACGGTTTCGGTTACGGGTGAGTCGTCCATTTATTTCCGCGCGCCGGCGAGTCCCATCTTTACCTTCGCGTCTGACAGTGTTGCTCGCGCAATGGCCTGTGCGTGCGACGCGCCATGTTCCAAAATCGCGTTCAGTTTATCATCATCAATCGCTTTTACGCGCTCCTGAATTGGCTTGAGAAACTCAATCGTGACATCCGCGAGCTCCTCTTTCAGTTTGGCGTAGCCCTTGCCGCCGAAGTGCTGTTCGATTTCATCCGAGGATTTGTCGGTGAGCAGATGATAGATCGTCAGCAAATTGTTGATAGCGGGGCGATTTGGATCGAAACGAATCTCAGTGCCTGAGTCAGTCACTGCGCGTTTGAATTTCCGGCTCACAGCATCGTGGGAATCGAGCAACAAAACGCAGCCTGCCTCACTTTCTTCGTCGGATTTCGACATCTTCTTCAGCGGATCAGCCAGGGACATGATGCGCGCGCCAACTTTCGGAATAAATGGCTCAGGCACGCGGAAGGTCTGGCCGTAATCGCGATTGAAACGGATGGCGAGATCGCGCGTTAATTCAAGGTGCTGCTTCTGGTCTTCGCCGACGGGAACGAGGTCAGTCTGATAGAGCAGAATGTCGGACGCCATCAGCACGGGATAGTCAAACAGACCAACGCTGACGTTTTCTCCCTGTTTACGTGCCTTGTCTTTGAACTGCGTCATGCGCTCGAGTTCCGATGTGCGCGCAACCCCATTCAGCAGCCACGTCAGCTCCGTATGCTCGTGCACGTCGGACTGCACAAAGACCGTGGAAACATCCGGATCGATGCCGACGGAGAGATAGATGCGCGCCAACTCGCGCGTCTTTTCAACCAGAGTTTTCGGGTCTTGAGGGACAGTGATCGCGTGCAGATTTACGATGCAGAAAAAACTTTCGTACTCATGCTGGAGCGCCACCCAGTTGCGCAGCGCGCCGAGATAATTACCTAGATGTACGTTGCCCGTGGGCTGTGCGCCGCTGAAGATTCTTTTCATATGAGCCGAACACCTGTCCCGATAAAAACCAACAGCCACGCAGGCACGAGAAAAAATGTGATGACCCTACCCACGACGCCGGTGAAGACGGCAAGAATCAACAGCAGCCACCCGAACTGATGAAGTGCTTCAATTCCACTTTCAAAACTTGGAGGCAACAAGCTACTGAGCACGCCACTGCCATCGAGTGGCGGAATAGGAAAAAGGTTGAATACGCCGAGGGCGATGTTCAGTTGAAAGAAGGTTGTCAGTAACTTGAGCGCGCCGATCGCGACGACGGATGTGCTCCCTACCGGAGCCAGCAACGAAGCGCCCGTTGGGTCAAAATCAATCACGCCGAATGTGTAAAGCAGACGGATCAAGATGCCTGCGATAATCGCCATAATGAAGTTGCAGGTCACTCCCGCGGCTGACACCCAGAAGTTGGCCACGCGTTTGTTTCGCCACCGCAAAGGATTAACCGGCGTTGCTTTGGCCCATCCGATCACGGGAGCATGCGTAAAAAAGCCAATCGCCGGAAGTAACAATGTGCCGATCGGATCGATATGCACGAGCGGGTTCAGGCTAATCCGTCCCTGCGATCGAGCAAGATCGTCGCCAAAATAACTCGACGTCCAGGCATGGGCCGACTCGTGCACGGAGGCAGAAAAAAGAAAGGCGATCATTCCCAGAATGAATTCGCCCATTGCACTGGGACTAAAGTCCAATTATGTCTCCACCAAAGTTTTTGATGAGTAGATCGTTTACGTACGGGCGTTTTAGCTTGAGCCGCCCGGCGAAAGTAGCATCACGGTCTGTCGCGCGTCAAAGCCCAATCCTGCGACAACAACAAGCCATGAATGCCAAGCGGCAGGCGGTAGATGGCCTCGTTGGTGGCGACAACCATCTCGCCTTTCGAACTGAACGCGACACCAACGACATTCATACCGGCGACTATCAATTCAGCGGACGCGCCATCAGGCGTGATCCGCACGATGCCCCGGCGGCCACGAAGCGCCGCGGCAACATACAGGTTGCCCTTAACGTCAAAGGCCAGGCCCTGCGGACGGCCGAGCCCCCGGTAAAACAGTTCCGGCGTTCCGAGTTTGTCGAATCGCGTAATGACGTCATAGCTGGAAACGGTCGGCCCGGTAACATAAAGATATTCGTCGGGCCCAAAAGCGAGATGATACGCAGAGACCGATGGTTCGTGTTCAGCCCAGGGCGTCGCTTCGCCGATGCCGTTGACTTTGAAAATCGTGCCACCGCGATCGCCCACGAACATGTCACCTTCGTGATCGAAAGCGAGCCCAGTCGCAACGCCGAGATCGCTGGCGAACACGGAACACTCTTTCAAGGCCGTGACGCGATAGACCGTACCGTCGAGCCGGCTGGTCACAAACATCTGCCCGCGATGATCGAAAGCAATTGCGGTCGGATTCGTGATGTCGCCGGAAAACTCTTCAACTTCGCCTTCGGAATTGATGCGATAAAGCGAAACCGGCACGTGCTCGCCCCGCGAACCGGACCGCGTGACATACAGAGATCCGTCGGCCGGATCGAACGCGGGATTCGTCACCGGGTGGACGTCTTCAGCCAATTTCGTACCGACCAGACAGGTGGCCGCTTCATTCAAAGTTGAGTCGTCAACTGAGAGCGCAACTTCTACTTCGCCACCCTCCGTCTCGTTCGGAACCAGCGCCAGCACACGTCGACGCGACGCGGCAACGATCTGTGCTTCTGCGCGGTCGATCAATACGCGCCGAGGGCTTGCCGGCTGTTGCAGCTCGATTTCTATCGCAATTTCGCCACGAGGAATCGCCGCAGCCGGAATGATTCGTTTAATCACGGTGCTCATCGAAGAGAACGTTCATGGTAGCGACGCTGACAGTGATTGTCGAACCGGCCACGCTTCGGAATCGGTCGCGAGGAAGCTAGAATAAACCGAAGTAAATGAGGAGTCTGCACGGAAACACTCACGGCCTGAAACCAAATCAGCTACGGCGCATCCAGAAGCTCTACCAACGCCGCGTCAGTCCGGATCAAATCGTTACGCCCGAGTTTGCGCGCCAGTTGAGCGAACTATCGCACGAAACCAACCGGCAAATCGGCGTACTTATCGATCGCAAAGGTTACGTCGAATACGTGACCGTCGGCGATGCCCGCCGCATTGAATTACCGGATTTCAAGCGCGTGCGCACCGCCGCGGATCGTTTCCGCGGCTTGCGTTGCGTGCACACGCACCTGCGCGGCGAAGAGTTGACGCGCGACGACCTGACCGACCTGGCCCTGTTGCGCCTCGATTTAATGGCCGCGATTGACGTCGATGCGCGCACTGGTTTGCCGGGGGTCGTGCGCGCCGCGCACA
>Ga0075423_10007162_pt1 | contig 10515 bp, 9 predicted proteins | sample SoiMethybrSBSTD2_FD_80114 | JGI IMG/M metagenome (GOLD analysis project Ga0075423, IMG submission 80114) | Bulk soil microbial communities from a Populus tree surrounding site in Tennessee, USA - Soil MetaG P. TD hybrid SBSTD2 | ecosystem: Environmental > Terrestrial > Soil > Tree plantation...
GGTTTCGTCGTTGACCGCCATGCGCAGCGCCTGGAACGTGCGCGTGGCGACGTGGATTCGTTTTGGCCATGCGGCGCGCGGCACGCCGGCGCGCACGGCGGCGACGAGCTCGCCCGTCGTCCGCATCGGACGACGTCGTACGATGGCGCGCGCGATACGCCGCGCGAAGCGCTCGCCGCCATGCTCGAAGAGCAGCTGCGCGAGCTCCGCCTCGTCCGCGTGGTTCACGAGGTCGGCCGCGGTGCGGCCGCGCGTGGGATCGAGCCGCATGTCGAGCGGCTCGTCGTGTTGGAAGCTGAAGCCGCGTCCGGACTCGTCGAGCTGGTAGGACGATACGCCGAGATCGAGCAGCACGGCGCGCGCCTTCTCGATGCCGTGCTCGGCCGCGACGCGCGCGACGTTGCGGAAGCTCGCCTGCGCAAGCACGACGCGATCGCCGAAGGGCGACAGACGCTCGCGCGACCGTGTGAGCGCCTCGGGATCCACGTCGAGACCGAGCAGACGTACGTCAGCGCCGCTCGTCCTCAGCATTGCTTCGGCGTGGCCACCCATTCCCACCGTCCCATCGACCACCCAGCCCCCGCGCCGCGGTCGCAGGACAAACGCGACCTCGTCGATGAGGACGGGAACGTGAACCGCTAGACTCCCAACGCCGACAGCTTCTCGTAGAGCGAAGGCAGCTTCGGCTGGCCAGTGCGCTCGTATTCCTCGAAGCGAGCGCGATCCCAAATCTCGAACTTGTCCAGGCCTCCGCCGACGATCAGGACGTTCTTCTCGAGGGCCGCGTCACGCCGGGCATCGGGGGCAATCAGCATTCGACCTGCTGCATCTAGCGTTACATCTTTTGCACGTGACACGTAAAGGCGGCTGATCTCGCGGACCTCGCTGTTGAAGCGAGACTGCTCTCGTAGCTTGGCTTCCATCCGCTCCCACTCGGCCAGGGGGTACACCTCGAGGCACTCCCCATCCGGCACCATGACGAGGTCGCCCGCTTCGTAACGGCCGAGCACCTCCCGGAACCTGGCCGGGATGCTCACCCGCCCTTTGGCGTCGACGGTCGCCGGATAACGTCCCCTGAACATTGATTTTTAGGGTTGTGTCCCCACTTACTCCCACTTTGTCCCACTTGATTGGCGAATCTACAGTCGCTATTCGGGGTGTGTCAAGCGAAAACCACACGATTTTTTTAGGGAATTACGCTACCCACGCGTTTGGCGGACGTATGGGGCAGACGTCGACCCAATCCCACGGCGGATGGTGGAAACGAGTGCTAGCGGGGGGTGTAGTACTGCAGAGCTTCGGGCAGCCAGGCCTCGATCTGCGCGATCCGAGTCTGTGGGAGAGGGTGGGTCGAGAGGAATTCGGGTTGCCGAGCACCCCCCTGCGACGCCATTCGGACCCAGAGATCGCGTGCGGCTTGCGGATGGTAGCCCGCTTTCGCCATGTAGATCAGGCCGAGATGATCCGCCTCGGATTCCTGCTGTCGGCTCCAGGGCAGCAGGAGGCCCACAGTCGCGCCGGCGCCGAGGCCGGCGGTGATCAGCTGCATCGTCGCCGGGTCGCCGCGCGAGAGCGCGGTCTGCGTCGCGATGAGGCCCCCCTGCACCGCGAGCTGCTGGCTGATGCGCTCGCCGCCGTGACGCGCGATCGCGTGTGATACTTCATGGCCGAGCACGGCGGCCAGGCCCGCGTCGTCCTGGGTGACCGGCAGGATGCCCGTGTAGACGGCGACCTTTCCACCGGGCAGGCAGAACGCGTTCACCTGCTTGTCTTCGAGGACGTTGAACTCCCAGCGATAGTCGGTGCGGCCCGTGGCCTCCGCGATCCGTGTTCCGACGCGGCGAACCTGCGCGTTGTATTCCGGATTTTGCGAGACCTTGCCCTTTTTCAGAATGTCCTGATAGGACGACAGCCCCATCTGGACCTCGGTGCCCTCCGGGATGAGCAAGAGCTGCGAGCGATTCGTGAGCGGCACCGTCTGACATGCGACGACGCCGACGACGGCGAGCGCGAGCAACGGCCGTGAGATGCCTCGCACGGCCGGTATTCTAGCCGAGCGTGGCGTCCACGTCCTGAGATCTAGCGAATGCTGGCTTCGCGAATGATGCGGTCGAGCGACGCGCGCTCGGAGTGTGGCCTCGCTTCGAGGTCCGCCATGCACAGGAACGGGCAGCGCGCCTCGGAGGCGGCCGCCTCGCCGGCCAGCCGCAGCGCGCGTGACGACGGCCCGACGGAGACGAAGACGTGCAGCGTCCGTCCCTCGCGCACGCACTGACCGATCACATCGGGCGGCGTCTCGAGCGTCGGCGCATCGGGCGCGGGAGAGATCACCAGCGAGCGCACCCGGCGGTTGCGTGCGAACCACGGCAGCTCACCGAGGGGATCGAACCCGTCGGGCAGCGGCGCATCGAGCTCCACCAGATAGCGCAAGAGCCCGAAGTACCCCGGCAGCGCGCGCGCGAGCCGGCCTTCCAGCACGGGCAGCGTGAGGTCGAACGTCAGCGGGCTGATGATCCGGAGGCCGATGGCGCGACCGACAGCCACCTGGGTGGGACGCCGGGACGGAGGCAGGTTCATCGCGCGCCCGTCGCGAAACGCAAAGTACGCGCCGCATAGCGGCATGACGCAAATGTCGGGAAATGTGGACATGACCCTTCACGGTCCGACCAATGCGGTGGCCTGTCACTGGGCAATGACGCCCAGTAACGGGCCAGTTACCGATTGCGGAGATGCGCACGGGTGCTAAAGACCGTGGAGACATTCGAGCCGGCGACCGAGTAATCGGGCCGGGTCGCGAGCACGATCTCCACGCTGCGCACGGCACCGGGCGTCGCCGTCGGGGCGCCGGTCGCGTCGAAGTACGTCAGCGTGAGCCGGGCCACGCCGTTGACGATGGGCTGCAGGCCGCCACCGGCGTCGCGACGCAGCACGGTGCCGACGAGCCGCCACGTCACCCGCTCGCCGTTGATCGCGATGAGACCGTCGCCGTCGAGATCCTGTTGCAGCACGATCGCGTCCGGCGCCGCGAGCGCGACGGCGTCGAACGCGCCGACGCCGCGCCCTGCCAGTCGGATCTCGGTCGCCAGACGCGCGAGCGCGACCCGCGCGCTCTGCTGCGTCTCCGCGCGCGCGATGCCGAACGCCCAGGCGCGCTGGCCCTCGTCCAGCAATGTGAGCGCCGCGGTCCCCACGACCGCGAAGATCGCGACGGCGACAAGAAGATCGGCAAGGCTCACGCGGGCAGCGTCGTCGGCGACGCCGCCCGCGTCAACGTCCAATGATCGGTACGGCGTCCTCGATTATCCCGAAACCAACATGCCGCGCAGGCTAAAGCCGATGGAACCCGCGGTGGCCGTGGTGCCCGCCGTCGCCGTCGTGTCGGCACCGTTCACGAGCTGCACCGCCTGCCCCGGCCCGAACTCGATGCCCGTGGTGAGGTTCAGCACCGTGGTCGTGCGCGGCGCGATACAGAGTGGACCGGTGATAGTCGAATCGGTCTGAGTGATCGTCCCGGCAACGGTCGGCGTCGTCGTCGTCCCCGGCACCGCAGTCGTCGAGGTTCCGGTGCTGCCCGTGGTGGTCCCCGGTGTGGTTGTCGTCGGCGTCGTGGTTGTCGTGCTCGGCGTTGTGACTGTCGTGCTCGGCGTTGTGACGGTCGTGCTTGGCGTCGTGGTCGTCGTCGACGACGTCGTGGTCGTGGAGCCGCCCGCGCGATTGATCGCCGCGCCACACGTGGCGGCCGTGCTCGTGTTGGTCAGCAGAACATCGGTGACGATCAACGTCTGCCCCGCCGGCACCGTGAAGGCGGTCACCGCGGTCGTCCCTGCGGGCACCTGCTGCGTGATCTCGACGACGTTGAGAACCGTCGGCGTCGCCCCCGTCGCCGCAGCGATGGGGAGCGCGTTCGCCCCCGACAGGGTGGTCGGCGCCAGCGGCGACGTCGTCGTCGCGGTCGTGCTGCCGGGGCTGAGCGTCGGCGTCGCCCCGGTGCCCATCGTGGACGTCTGGGCCGAGAGTTGGCCGGCAACGCCGAGCGCGACGAGCGCGCACAGGCACAGAGCGAGCAGTGTCACGAGCTTCATGAAGGACCTCCTGGACGGAACTGGCTCCGGGCATGCACGCAATGCCAGTGCCAGCGACTTCCAGAGTGGTCAGACGAATGTCAGGCGATCGGAGGTCGCTGATCGCGCCACGGGCGCGCGCGCTCGAACGCCGCCGAGGCGCGAAGCACGAGCGCGTCGGCGAAGCGGCGACCCACGATTTGCAATCCGATCGGGACCCGGTCTTTCGTGAACCCGCAAGGAACCGACGCCGCAGGCTGACCCGTGAGGTTGAATGCCGGCGTGAACGGAATCCACCCGTAGAACGACACGGCGCGCCCGGCGATGGCGCCGGGCGTGTCGAGTCCCACGCGGAATGGCGGGCACGCAATCGTCGGCGTCAGCAGGAGATCGTATTTCTCGAAGAACGCGCGCGGGTGCTGCCACCAGTTCAGCCGATCGAACCAGGCCTGGACGTAGCGTGTGGGCGGGTTCTTCAGCGTGGCGTCGATGAAACGCAGCAGCCCGGGCTCGATCAGGTCGCGCTGGTCGAGATACGGCGCTAGGCGAGTGGCGATGCCGCCGCAGAAGATCTGCTCCCAGCACTCCATCATCGAGGGCCACTTCGGCTGCACCTCGTCGACGCGACAGCCGAGCTCGCGGAACGCTTTCGCCGCGCGCGCGCACACCGCGCTGACCTCCGGGTCGACGACTTCCGCGAAGCCGAGGTCGTCGGTATAGGCGACACGCAGCCCCTTGAGATTGCCGCCGAGCGCGCGGCTCCAGCGCGCGCCGTCGGCGGGGAGCGAATACGGATCGCGCTCGTCCGGTCCGGCGCAGACGTCCATGGCCAGCGCGGCGTCCGCGACGGTTCGCGTCATCGGTCCGATGTGCGAGAGGCTCCAGGCGCCGCTCGGCGGGTGTAGCGGAATGCGACCGTACGACGGCTTGAAGCCATAGATCCCGGCGCACGAGGCGGGAATGCGAATGGATCCGCCGCCGTCGGTCCCGACGTGCAGCGCGCCGAGGCCCGCCGCCACGGCCGCCGACGCGCCGCCGCTCGAACCACCCGGCGTTCGATCGGGGTGCCACGGATTGCGCGTAGGGCCGAAGATGAGGTTGTGCGTGGCGCCGATCCAACCGAATGTCGGCGTGTTCGTCTTGCCGATCATGATGCCGCCCGCCGCCTTGAGCCGCTCGACCATCGGCGCATCCTCGGTCGGGATGTTGTCGCGATAGAGCGGCGTGCCGAAGGTCGTCCGCACATTCTTCGTCACGACCAGATCTTTCACGCCGAAAGCGACACCGTGCAGCGGCCCGAGCTTGGCGCCGCGCTTGCCGACGGCGCGCTCGGCGGCCTTCGCATCACGACGCGCCTGATCCGCATTGATCAGCACGAACGCATTGAGGCGCGGGTTGATCTTGTCGATGCGCGCCAACAGCGCGTCGACGATCTCGAGCGGCGAAATCTTTCGCCGCCGGATCAGCGCGGCCTGCTCGGTGGCGGACAACCAGGTCGGATCGGTTTCAGTCATGAATTAGCCCCGGCGCAAGATAATTGAGTTCCGGTGTGGGCCGCAACGCAAATGAGGGGGGTTGGCGGCGAAACGGTGACTACCCTCGCGTGAATGAGGGGGCTTGGGGGAACGGTGACTGCTCTCAACGCGAATGAGGGGTTTGGGGGAACGGTGACTGCTCTCAACGCGAACGAGGGGGTTTGGGGGAAGCCGAAGGGGTCCCCCAACTCAATAGGCGTCATCGCGACCCCCGTAGCCGCGGATCGAGCGTGTCACGGAGCGCATCGCCGAGCAGGTTGCTGCCGAACACCGCCAGGCTGATGGCGATACCGGGAAAGAGCACCAGATGCGGTGCTTTTTGCGCGTACTCGGCGGCCGAGACCGACAGCATGCGGCCCCACGACGGGTACGGCTCGGGAACGCCCATGCCGAGGAACGAGAGCGTCGCCTCGACCAGAATCGCGCTGCCGAGCTGCGCCGTGCACAGGACGATGAACGGCCCGATGGTGTTGGGCAGGATGTGTCGGAAGGCGGTACGGAGGTGGCGCACGCCGAGCGCGCGCGCGGCCTCGACGTACTGCATCTCACGGATGCTGAGCACGCTCGCCCGGATCACGCGCGCCGCGCGCGGAATGATCGGGATCGAGATCGCGATGATCACGTTGCGGACCGAGGGGCCGAGCGACGCCGACATGACCAGGGCGAGGACGAGCAACGGCAGCCCCTGCAGGATGTCCAGCAGCCGCTGCGTAATCAAGTCCGTCTTGCCGCCTGCGTACGCCGACAGCAGGCCGATGATGCCGCCCAGCACCGAGCCGAGCAGGGTGCTGCCCAGGCCCACGACGAGCGACACCCACGCCCCGTGCACGATACGCGAGTAGATGTCGCGCCCGAGGTGATCGGTGCCGAGCCAATGCTCGGCGCTCGGACGGCCGAGCGTGTACGCCGCGTCGGTGGCGATCGGATCGTGCGTCTGCAGCCACGGCGCGAGCAAGGCCGTGAGCACCATCACGATCATGATGAAACCGCCGGCCGCGCCGAGCGGCTTGCGGCGGACGAAGCGCGCGAGATGCGTCCCCCACCCCGGCCGCGCGGGGGCGCCGACGATCACGAGATCGACGGGGACGCCGACGGGCCTAGCCATACCGGACGCGCGGGTCGAGGACGCCGTAGAGCATGTCGACGAACAGGTTGGAGAAGATGACGATGATCGCGATGAACATCACCAGGTTCTGCACGATCGGATAGTCCCGCCAGAGAATCGCCTGGACGAGGAACCGCGCGACGCCGGGCAGATTGAAGACCGTCTCCGTCACGACGAGGCCGCCGATCAGGAACGCGAACTCGATGCCGATGACCGTGACCACCGGGAGAATGGCGTTCTTGAGCGCGTGGCGCCAGATGACGACACGCTCCGCCTGGCCCTTCGCCCATGCCGTGCGGATGTAATCCTCGCGCATCACCTCCAGCAGCGACGAGCGCGTGATCCGCATGATCAGCGCAGATGAGCGATATCCGACGGCGAGCGCGGGCAGCATGAACTGGATCGCGTGAGCCTTGAAATTGTCCGTCGGCTTGACGTAGGTCAGTGGCGGGATCCAGCCGAGCCACGAGACCATGCCGAGGATGATGACCATGCCGAGCCAGAAGGATGGCATCGCCAGTCCCGCGAGGCTGACGATGCGCAGCACGTAATCGAGCAGCGTGTCCTGACGGACGGCGCTGATGACACCGGTGGGGACGCCGAGCACCACGGCGACCAGAATCGACAGCACCGCGAGCTCGACGGTCACCGGCACCAGGGGTCGGATCACATCCCACGCCGGGATGTCGTAGCGGTACGACTTGCCGAGATCGCCGGTGACGATCTGACGCATCCAGTCCAGGTACTGCACCCAGTACGGGCGATCCATGCCGAGCTCCTTGAGGATCGCCTGCTTCTCCGAGTCGTTCACGTAGCCGGCGGTGGAGAAGAGGATGTCGACGATGTCGCCCGGCGCCAGCCGCAGCAGCGCGAAGATGACGATCGACATCCCGACGAGCGTCAGGATTGCGATGCCGAGGCGCTGGGCGACGTAGCTCTTCATGCGGCTACTTGTCCCGCCAGACCTCCTGCATGCGCCCGAAGTTGTAGACGTTGTTTTGCGGCACGAGCCCCTTCACGTGCGGCCAGTGGGTGAAGTAGTCGATGCGCCAGGACAGAATCGGCCGCGCGGCGTCGTCCTCGAGCTTCTTCTGGATCGCGTAGACCATTTGCAGGCGCTTTTTCGTATCGATCTCCTGCGACTGCTGGTCGAACATCTTTTGCACCTGCTCGTTGCAGTAATGCGTGTAGTTGCGCGGCGAGCCGCACGCATAGTTCTCGTAGAAGTTGCCGTCGGGATCGTCAGCGCCGAGCCCCGTGAGATTGGCGCCGATCTGGTACTCGCCCCGCACAGCCATAGCGTGCCACTGGGCCGTCTCGATCTGCTTGAGGGTGGCCTCGATGCCGATCTGTTTCAGCTCGTTGATGACGAATGACGCCATGTCGATATAGATCGCGATCGCGCGCGTGACCATCTCGACCTTCAGCGGCTTTTCGGGCGTATAGCCGGCCTCGGCCATCAGCTTCTTGGCGATGGCCTTCTCCTCGGCCGCCTTGCCATAGCCCGGCAGCGACTCCAGATCCTTCTCGCCCAGGCCCCAGAACGCGTGAGGCTTCGGGGCCATGGCCGCCCCCACGACGCCCCCACCCTGGTACACGGCCTGGATGAGCGCGCGACGATCGATCGCGTGGCTCACCGCGAGCCGGATCTTGAGGTTGTCGAATGGCGGCTTCTTGATGTTCATGATGATGTTGTTGTTCACGTTCTCGCTGACGGGCGTCACGACGAGCTGCGGAACCGCCTTCTTCAGCTGCTCGGACTGCGTCTTCGAGGTCTCGCCCGGGTACGAGACATCCACCGCGCCCGACTGCAGCGCGGCCGTCCGAGTCCCGCGCTCGACGATGACGACGTACTTCAGCCCGTCGAGGTACGGTCGGCCCTTCACGAAGTAGTCAGGGTTCTTCACGTACTCGACGAACTCGCCCTTGCGCCACTCCTTGAGCTTGAACGGCCCCGTGCCGACGCAGCCGGTGCGGTAGCTCGCAGCAGGGACGTGAGCCGCGTAGATCGGGGTGTAGCCCGACGCGAGCATCATCAGGATCGACGGCTGCGGGCGCTTGAGGTGAAAGACGACCGTGTTGGCGTCCGGCGTCTCGATCTTGTCGACGTTGGCGTACCAGTCCTTGCGCGGGTTGATGCGCAGCTTGGCCGGCGCGTCGGGTGCCTCGCGGATCATGTCGAACGTGTACTTCACGTCCTTCGACGTGAACGGCTGGCCATCGTGCCACTTCACGCCCTTACGGAGGAAGAACACCAGATTGCGGTAGTTGTCCTGCCACGACCACTTCTCGGCGAGGTCGCCGACGATGGTGTCGAGCGACTCCACCTTCTTCGTCGGGTCGTACACGACCAGGTTGTTGAAGCACGGCATCGACGGCCACACGGTGGAGCTGGTCTGCGTCTCGTGGATCGCAAAGCCCTGTGGCAGATCTTCGCGCTGCGTGATGTTCAGCGTGCCGCCAGCCTTCGGCGTCTGACTGATGGCCGGTGTGCCGAGCGCAATGACGAGCACGAGGCTGAGGACGGCGAGCGATATCGATACGCGCATGCGTGACATGCGTTTCCTCCTCGATAGATCGGGGGCGTTGAATGGTCGCTGAGTCTACGTGAAAAGTGAAGCGCCCTCAACACTTACAGGAGGTGGAAGAGCAGGTGTATGCCATAGATGGCGCCGCCCGCGAGGCCACCCACTACCGTTCCGTTCACGCGGATGTACTGCAGGTCGTCGCCGGCGTGCTCGTCGATGAGCCGCACGACGCCGTCGGGCCCCAGCGCGCGAACGCCGTTGGCGATGAACTCGGCGATCCGGCCGTGATGGCGCAGCACCAGCTCCGCGACGCGCGCCTTGAGCCAGCCGCCGATCTCGACGCGGAGCGCGGAGTCGGTCAGCAGCGCCTGTCGGGCGCGCTCCAGCCGCTCGGCGATCCAGGCGGCGGCCTCCGAGCGCGGCGCAGCGAGATCGGCGAGTAGCGTGCGACGCAGGGAGCCGGCCAGATCGTCGAGCAGCGCGACCACCGCCGGCGTGGCGAGCAGCTCCCGCTTCGCCGCCTCGACCCGCGCGGCCAGCGTCGCGTCGCTCGTCAGCCGCGTCTCAAGGTCGCCGACGATCTCGGTGACGCGCGCCCGCAGCGGATGATCGGGGTTCTTCGCCACCTCGCGCAGGCCCGCGTGCAGCGCGTTGACGATCCGCTCGCGGTCCAGCACGCCGAGCAGCTCAGCGAGGCTGATCCACAGCCGCGGGTACACGCCCATGCGCGCCCGATAACGCGTGAGCAGGTCGTCGATCACCTCGGCCACGGTCTCGCGCACCTCTGGACGCTCGAGCGCATCGGCGAGCGAGAGCACAAGCGCCTGCACGACGCGGCGGTCCCAGCCGGCGTCGCGGGCGATGCGCAGCGCAGCGGCCAGCGTCGGCGCCATCGGCTGATCGACGAGCATCGCGCGCAGGCGCGCGACGAGCTCGGAGGCCGCCGACGGCGTCAGCTGCTCGGCCGCCCAGCCGGCCACCGCGCGCGTCGCCGCCTCGAGATCCGCCTGTGAGAGACGCTCGGCGCCACGGGCGAGCAGATCGGCCGCATCGACCCGTTCGATCTCCTGCACGACGTACTGTGGCGTCAGCACGCGTCCACCGACCATCGCGCCGACCCGCTCGGCCAGTCCCTCCCAGTTGGCTGGGATCAGCGCGGTATGCGGAATGGGCAGTCCGAGCGGCCGGCGGAAAATCGCCGTCACCGCGAACCAGTCGGCGAGGCCGCCGACGACGCCCGCCTCAGCGATCGCGAGCACCCAGCCGCCCCACCAGGTGCCGCGGAA
>Ga0075423_10007163_pt1 | contig 10514 bp, 6 predicted proteins | sample SoiMethybrSBSTD2_FD_80114 | JGI IMG/M metagenome (GOLD analysis project Ga0075423, IMG submission 80114) | Bulk soil microbial communities from a Populus tree surrounding site in Tennessee, USA - Soil MetaG P. TD hybrid SBSTD2 | ecosystem: Environmental > Terrestrial > Soil > Tree plantation...
GTCGCCGCGGCACTACCCCGACAACGACCTCGTCGAAGTGCGACGCGTCGTGGCATGGGTCCGGGCAGTTCCCGGCTACGCCGTCGCGCCGCTACCCCTCGACGAGATGCAGGGCGGTTCTCCTATTCCCGACCCGTCGGTCACGGGCGACTCCGACGCGATCGACAACGGACTGCTTCGCGTTCGTCTCGAGGTCGACCGCACGATCTCCATCGCGGCCTCCGATGGGTCGTGGTCCGTCGCGAGCGCGGTCGCCATCGAGAACGTCGGAGATCGCGGCGACTTGTACACGCACTCCCCGTTCGGCCCGGTTCGCATCGAGAACCGGTTTCTTCGTTCACGCCTCATCCACGCGGGTCCGTTGCGGGCCGAGCTCGAGACGCGGTGGCGGATCGTGGTGCCATCGGCTGCGGATCGCCGCATTGCCGGAGCGCGTCGCGATGGACACGCTGGGTTCGTCGATGTGCGAGTCCGGCTTCGCCTGGACGCAGGCTCGCCGTTTCTGCGCGTGCTCGTCGACGGTGTCAACGGCGCTGCCGGACACCGGCTGCGCGTTCGCCTTCGCACCGGTGTAATCGATGGGGCCGTGTGGGCCGACGCCGCGTTCGGTCCCGTACGGCGCCGGCCCATCGTCGTGTCGGACGCTGAGCGGCGCGTCGAGGCGCCACCGGCAACCGCGCCGCTTCATCGCTACGTGTCGCTGTTCGACTCGGCCCGCGGCGTCACGGTGTACAGCGACGGCCTGGCGGAATACGAAGCCGAGCCGACCGGCGATGTCGCGGTGACGCTCGTTAGGTCCGTCGCCGATCTGTCTCGCAACGACCTCCCCGAGCGGCCGGGACATGCGGGCTGGCCGGTGCCTACGCCGGAAGCGCAGATGCTCGGGCCCTTCGCCGCCGAGTTGGCGCTCCTCCCGCATGGCGCGCGAAGCGCCGAGATGATCGACCTCGTCGAACGAATGGCCGATGATGTGCTGCTGCCCTTGACAGGTACTACGCTCCGATCGGCCGTGGCGGATTATGCGGCGACGAGAGGGCTCGAGCTGGAGGGCAGGGGGCTCGCGTTCTCGTCGGCAAAGGAGAGCGAGGACGGCGAATGGCTCGTGCTGCGATGTGTGAACCTCACCGACGACGCCGTAGCTGGCCGCTGGTCGCTCCCCTTCGTGCTGCGCGAAGGTCGTCTGGCGCGACTCGACGAGACACCGATGAGCAGCTTGAGCGTTTCGGGCCACACGCTGGAATTTTCCGCTCCCCCGCGCGCCGTGGTGACGGTGCTTGTTCGCTAACGGCAACTGCGTAACGGCAACCACGAACGCTGAGGCCGCAGACGCGAGCGGCGCTGAACACGCTGAGAGTGCGATATCGGGAAAAGAAACAACGAGCAAACCTCGATTGTTCATTTGGTTGAGTCCGTGCGCCGGTCGAGTGGCTCTCGCCAGAGCATTATGCAGCGGCCACAGCGTTCGACAGATCAGCGTCGTCAGCGTTCGTGGTTGCCGTTCGCGTTACCGCTTCGGAACCCTGTCCCGGTTCGGCCACGCTCACCCGGCGGTCGACTGAACTCAGGCGCGCTCGGCAATGTCCCGCGGGCGCTCACCCGCCAGACGATCACGCAGGCTGTCGCCCAGGAGCGTGCACGCCAGCACCGTGACGATCAGCGCGACGCCGGGTGCGATCGCCACCCACGGCGCCGTCACGATCAGGTCGCGCCCGCCCGCGATCATGTTCCCCCAGCTCGGCGCCGGCGGCTGGATGCCAAGCCCGAGAAACGAGAGGCCGCTCTCGAGCAGGATCGCGTTGCCGACGCCCAGCGTCGTCGCGACGATCGCCGGACCGAGCGCGTTGGGCACGACATGCCGCCACAACACCCGTGACGATGACGCACCTAACGCGTGGGCAGCCGACACGTATGGCTGGGCACGAACGCCAAGGACCTCGCCGCGAACGAGCCGCGCGACGCCCATCCATCCGGTCGCACCGAGCACCACGAGCACGGTCGCAGCCCCCGGCTGCCACAGCGCGGCGCAGAGCAGAAGCAGAATGAGGCGCGGTATCGAAAGCAGGGCGTCGGACACTCCCATTGCCACTCGATCCGCGAGGCCGCCGCGCCAGGCCGCCGCCGCGCCGACCACCGTCCCGACCACGCCGGCGAGAAGCGATCCGGCCACGCCCACGGTGAGCGAGATGCGCCCCGCCAGCATCATGCGGACGAAGAGATCGCGCCCGAACCGGTCGGTGCCGAGCAGGTGAAAGTGGCCTAACGCGTCCAACGAGGCCGGAGGCACGAGACGCGTCGCCAGCACGTCTCCGATCGCGAGCGGGTCGGTGGCCGCCAGCGCGGGTACGAGGGCCACGGACGCCACCAGCACGCCGAGGAGAACAGCCGAGAATCGCGCGAGTCGGTTCATGCGCGACGCCGTGAGTGGCTCACCGGGCTACGCGTCACGTCGCGGATCGAGCAGCGGGAGCACGAGGTCGGCCGCGAGATTCGCGAGGATCACGAGCGCGGCGTACAACACCGTGGCACCCATCACCACCGGATAGTCTCGCGACGCGATCGCCACGACCATCACGCGCCCCATCCCCGGCCACGCGAATACGCTCTCGACGAACACGGAGCCCGCCACGACACCGGGCAGCGACAGCCCCAACAGGACGACCAGGGGCGGCAGCGCATTCGCAAGCACGTGCCGGCCGTACACTGCGCGCGACCGAAGCCCCTTCGCTCGCGCAGTCCGAACCCACTCGGCCGCGGCGAGATCCGCCACCGTGCTGCGCGCATAACGCGCGATGCCGGCCGCACCCACAGCCGCGAGCACTGTCACCGGCAGCACGGCGTGGCGCACGAGATCGACGGCGGCAGCCCAGCCGGTCTCCACGCCGGCGGGGTCGCGAATCCCGAATGCCGGCAGACGCAGCCCGACCGGCAGGCCCCACACAGTCGCGCCGTACGTGAAGACCGCGATGAGCGACAGCGCCAGCCAGTAGCTCGGGGCCGCGTAGATCGCCGTCGTCGCGAAGGTGAGCACCGGGTCCACGATTGTTCCTCGACGGGTCGCCTGCAGCGTGCCGACGGCGACGCCAACGAGGAACGTCAGCACCAGCGAGGAACCGCCGAGTCCGAGCGAGACCGGAAGCGCCTCGCGCAGCACTCGAGCCACCGGCCGTCGCTGAGAGAAGCTCTCCCCGAGGTCGCCGCGCAGCAGCCCGCCCATCCACTTTGCATATTGCACCGCGATCGGCGCATCGAGGGCCAGTTCGGCTCGCAGCCGGGCGGCATCTTCCGGTGTCGCCGTGGGTGGAACGAGGAGCGCCGCCGCATCTCCCGGCGCAAGCCTGACGAGGATGAACGTGAGCGTGACGACGAGCCACAACAACACGACTGCCGCCGCCAGGCGACGCATGAGGGTTCGCACACGGGGATGATGCGCCTCGGCGAACGCACGTCAACTTGCGCGGCGTTGATCTTCGGCGCGGCTGTCGCCGCATCCTGCGGCGCGCCCGTACGCGGCACCGACACCGTCGTCTACGCGTCGGGCGCAGACCTCGAGTCTGCGAACCCGCTCGTCACCGTACACCCGCTGTCACGCCAGATCCAGCGGTTCGCGCTGCTCGTAACGCTCGCCCGATACGACAGCGCGCTGGTTCCGCAGCCGTACCTCGCGTCGCGATGGGACTGGAACAAGGCAGGCGATGAGCTCACGCTCCATCTGCACTCGAACGTCAAATGGCACGACGGCCAGCCAACCTCCGCGCGTGACGTGGTCTTCACGATCGACGCGGCGCGCGATCGCGCTACGGGATACCCTCGCTACGGCGACCTCGCGAGCATCATCGAAACACGCGCTATCGACGACTCGACGGTCCGCATTCGATTCTCCGCCGCGCCGCCCGGATTCCCGCCAGTGCTGGCCGAGCTCCCGATTCTTCCGTCGCACTTGCTGGCCAACGTGGCTCGCGCGGACATGCGACGAGCCTCGTACAATACGAATCCGATCGGCAACGGCCCGTTTCGCTTTCGCACGCGTGAGGCAGGTCGTCGGTGGGTGTTCGAGCGTTCGCCGGATTTTCCTACGGAGCTTGGAGGCCCGCCAAAGATTGGTCGGCTCGTCGTCGCCGTTGTCGACGAGCCGACGACTAAGTTCGCGGGCCTCGTGAGCGGGGAGCTCGCCGTTGCCGGTATCGCGCCGACCATGGCATCGCTCGTGTCGCGAGACCCATCGCTGCGTGTGATCTCGTATCCGGTGCTGGTGTCGAACGGAATCGTGTTCAATTCGGCGCGTCCGCCTTTCGACGACGTACGTGTGCGCAAGGCCGTGTCCGCGGCGATCGACCGCAAGCGCATCATCGATGCGGCGCTCGCCGGCTACGCGACACCCGCCTACGGCCCGGCGCCTCCTGACAATCCGCTCGCGCTCCCGGTAGCGGCGCCGGCACGAGCTGCCGACTCGCTCCTCGACGCCGCAGGCTGGACCCGCGCCGCCGATGGGCGACGCTTGCGCGCCGGGAAGACCCTCGGCTTCACCCTTCTCACCGTGGGCAGTGGAGACAACGCGGTCGAGCAGCTGCTGCAGGCCGACATGCGCGCGCACGGCATTGCGATGGAAATCCGGCAGCTCGAGTTCGGCGCGTTTCTGTCCGAGGCGCGCGCGAAGCCAAAACGCTTCGACGCGCTCTTCACCGGAATCCCGGGCGACCTGTCGCTCTCGTATCTTGCGGCGATGTTCGACTCGAAGCTGTCGGGCGGCGCGCTCGATTACGCCGGCTTTCACACGCCGGAGCTCGATGCCGCGTTCGAGCGCGCTGCCGGCGCGCGCACGCACGAGGAGCTGGTCGACGCGTGGCACCTCGTGCAGCGCGAGCTGAACGAGGCGACGCCGGTCGCGTGGGTCTACCACTCGCGCGGCGTGCAGGGCGTCACGGCGCGCCTGAGTGGCGTGCGCATGGATCTTCGCGGCGAGATGCCGACGCTGGCGGACTGGCGCCTCACCGAGTCTCCTGCTGGCCGGTGACGGTCCTGCTGAACGGCGCGGATCTCGCCGCGCGCCGCCGGGCCGCGAGCGGCGGGCTGCGCGGGCTTGCGAAGTCTTTGGCGCAGGATCTCGAGCCACTGCTGGCAGCGCCTTTGTTCGTCCCGCCCGAAAAGGCGCGGATGACACGTCGTGGCGGGCGATGTGAGAACGACGGGACCATGCTCGACTTCGACCCGTGGTCTCCGCGCGCGCACAGATGCCCCAGGTGCGGATCGGTGTTCGACGACGAGACGCACTACCGCTGGTGGATCATGTGGTACCAGCTCTGGCTGGCCGAGCGAGCAGTCCATGCCGCGACGCTCTTCGCGCTTAGTGGCCAGCGGCGACACGCCGAGCTCGCGAGCGCTATTCTCGCAGCGTACACGGAGCGCTATCTCGCGTACCCCAACAAGGACAATGTGCTCGGGCCGACGCGGGTCTTCTTCAGCACGTATCTCGAGTCGATCTGGCTGCTGCAGCTCGTGGTGGCGCTCGATGTTCTCGAGGCTACGGAAGGGACACCGCGCGGACTCGGCGGCGATGTGCGGGACCGGCTGGTCGAGCCGAGCGCGGCATTGATCGCCGGGTATGATGAAGGTTTGTCGAACCGGCAGGTCTGGAACAATGCCGCGCTGCTCGCCGCCTCGCGGCTCCTCCACGGCCGCGTCGACGACGCGCCGCTGCACGGGCCGTCAGGACTCGTGAGGCACCTAACGAGCGGTCTGCTGGGCGACGGAACCTGGTACGAGGGGGAGAACTATCATCTCTTCGCCCATCGTGGCCTCTGGTACGGCGTCACCATCGCCGCCACGGCCGGCGTGCGGCTCGACGCTCCCCTTGTCGAGCGCTTCGACGAGGCGTTCGCCACGCCGTTCGTCACGGCGCTGCCCGACTACACCTTTCCCTCGCGCCGCGACTCGCAGTATCGCGTGTCCCTGCGTCAATGGCGCTTCGCGGAGCTCGCGGAGCTTGGACTCGTCAGGCGGCCGGGCGATGAGCGACTGTGCGGCGCTCTCGCGACGCTGTATGACGGAACGGTCCCGCACGGCGATACCGGCCGGTCCCGTTCGACCGCGGAGGCCGAGCGAAACACGCCGGCCGTGGGGCTCGACCGCGCGGATCTCGGGTGGCGTTCACTCTTGTTCGCCATGCCCGAGCTGCCTGCGCTTGCCTCATCCACACCGCGATCGGCGCTGCTGGCGGATCAAGGTTATGCGATTCTTCGCCGAGAGGGCGGTAGACTGTACACCGCGCTCGACTACGGGCACTCGGGCGCGGGACACGGTCACCCCGATCGCCTCAATTTCGTGCTCGTCCACGGCAGCGATCGGTGGCTGGACGATGTCGGCACCGGTTCGTACGTCGACCCGTCGCTGCATTGGTATCGGAGCACGCTCGCGCATAACGCACCACTGGTCGATGGGCGCTCGCAGGAGCGAGTTCACGGGACCCTGGTCGCGTACGAGGATCGCGGCGACGCGGGCTGGGTGCGCGCGTCGGTAGACGGCGTGGCGCCCGGCATCTCGTTCGACCGGGCCATTGTGGCGATGGCGGACTACGTGATCGATGAGCTCACGTGGGACGCAGACTACGACGCCCAGGTCGATCTTCCGTTCCACGTGGACGGCGAGCTGCTTGGGGTGGGTGCGTGGATCGCCGCGGATCCCCACGGTGGGTCCGGCGTCGAGGACGGATTCGGCTTCCTCGCGGACACGGAGACCGCTGCCGGTGCCGTCGACGTTAGGCTACGCGCCCGGCTCGGGGCTTCGTCGGCGGTCGCGAGCATCATCACCGACGGTCCGAGCGCGTGGTGGCGAGCCACGGCGCTTGGTGTGCCCGGCTCGGGTAAGACGCGTTTCCACTTCGTCCGCATGCGGGGCGCGCGGGGCAGAGTGCTGAGCGTCTGGGACGTGCATGGAGCAGTCGAGTCGATCGCTCGGCTCGAGCGTGGGGTCGCTGTCCAGTTGCGCGATGGGAGTCGCCACGAACACGCGCGCGGCGACAGGAGCTGGCACGTCACCATCGGTGGGTCGGGCGCAACCACGACGGTAAGTCTGGGTGGCGCTCGGAGTCACGCGACCACGCCGGCTCCGCGCGCAGTCGCCGATCGCGCGCCCTTGCCTATCCCGCGTGCTCGGGGCGGGGAACTCACAATGGCGCCGCTCGCGCTGGACTTATCCGAGCCTCAGTACCGGCGATCGGAGATGACGTGGGCTGATGCTGGAAAGCCTCGCGCGACGGTCTCGCTCTGGGCCGAAGCCGACGAGCTCATGGTGGTCGTCGACGTGGAGAAGCGCGACGTTTACTTCGCGCCCGCGGTGGAGCACAACTCGCTCGACAACGAGCATCCCGACACGAACAGTGACGGCGTTCAATTGCACGTCCTCGTTCGCGACGCATCCCCGAGCGGGAGAGCTCCCCGCGAGATCAACTGGCTTCTCGTCCCCGAACCGGATGGCGACCGCGTGCGCGTCAACGCGCGTGCAGTGCGAGGCAATGCGCCACCGCTTCGCGCGTCCTGGCGGCGTACCACGCAAGGCTATTCGGTCCGAATCAATGTCTCCCTCACCGCACTCGGCGCCGAAGCGTCACAGACACTGAAGCTCGGCGTCGTGGTCAACGACATGACATCCGATCGCGAGCGCCGCCGCGGACAGTTGGTGCTGGGAGGGCGCTCCGGAGAGTTCGTGTATCTTCGCGGCGACAGGCTGCCCGCGGAGGATCTTCTCGACTTTCGCATCGCCGATGCCTGATGATGACTGATTCCGTCCTCGAGCACGTCCACGTCGTTCTCTACGAGCCACAGAATCCCATCAACATTGCCGCGGTGATTCGCGCGATGAAGAACATGGGAGTGAGCTCACTGCGTCTCGTCCGACCAGTCGACTACGATCCCTATCGCCTCGAGGGCATCGCGCACGACACGAACGACATCATCGAGCGCATTCAGCGATTCGACGATCTCGATTCGGCGATCGCGGACTGCGGGTATGTCGCGGCGTACACGGCGAGGCGGCGTGCCGCGAAGTGGATCGTCACCGATCCGCGGCAGTCGGCCGCGGACATCGTCGCCGCGACTCGGCACGGGCCCGCCGCGATCCTGTTCGGACGCGAGGACAAGGGTCTCCCGAACGACGCGCTGGACCGCTCGCGGACGGTGGTGAACATTCCGACCACCGATCACGCGTCTCTCAACCTTGCGCAGGCTGTTCTGATTGCGCTCTACGAGCTGCACCTGGCTGCGGGGGACGCGACGCGCGTGATCGCGCCGCCGCGCGACGAGGCGCCACCCGCGACGAGCGAACAGTACGAGCGCTTGTTCGCCAACGTATCCGACGCGCTCGAGATCATCGCCTTTTTCAAGACTCGCTTTCCCGAGCACATCATGCGTAGTGTTCGGTCGTTGGCGTTTCGGGCGAATCCGGACGCGCGCGAGATCGAGCTCATGCGCGCGATGGCGATCGAGGTCGTGCGTGCAACGGAGCGGGAGCGCAAGCAGCACGCCGCCGCCCTCGAGCGCGCGTTATCGGCTCGCCCATCGGACGCCTAACGTCTGTCTTTCGTCTCCCGTCTTTTCGTCTCCCGTCTCCCGGCTCCCGTCTCCCGTCTCCCGTCAGTTCCCAATTCCCGATGAGACTTTCCCGTCTATTCGGCGGCGGCAAGCCCGACGAGCCGCAACAGCCTGAAGAACCCGAGCAGCCGGAGGCCGAGGCCGTCGCTGAGAACGGCGCCGGCGACGGCGAAGAGTACGAAGGTGTTCCCGAGGGCGATTCGGATGTGGACCTCGATCAGCAGTGGCGCGGGCGCGCGGCCGACGTGATCCCCGGTGGCGCGTCGACCGGCAGCAAGCGACCATCGGCACTCTACGGCGAAGGGACCGCGTTTGGACCCACGCACTACACCCGTGCGTCGGGCTGCCACGTCACGACGGCTGGTGGCCACGTCCTGATCGACTGCACGATGGCGCTCGGAAGCGTCGCCATAGGGTACGCCGACGAAACCATCACGCGCGCAGTTCTCAATGCCGCGGCGCTCGGCAGCGTGTCCGGACTGTCGCACACCAGTGAAGTCGATATCGCGGACCGACTGTGCGACATCATTCCGTGTGCCGAACAGGTTCGCTTTCTGAAGAGTGGTGCGGAGGCGGTTTCCGCGGCCGTGCGTATCGCGCGCGCGTACACGGGGAAAAACAAAGTTGTCGGGTCGGGGTACTTCGGCTGGCACGACTGGGCGAACGATGGCCGCGGCATTCCGGCGGCTGCACGCGCTGACGTGCTGCGCGTTCCATTCGACGACGTCGGTGCGCTCGAGACGGCGTGCCGGCAGGCCGGGTCGGACCTCGCCGCGATCCTGCTGGAGCCGGTCGTCGAAAAGCTGCCGTCGGCTGAATGGCTACAGGCAGCGCGCAGGCTCTGCGAAGCACAGGGGGCCGTGCTCGTCTTCGACGAGATGAAGACCGGCTTCCGGCTCCGGCCGGGTGGCTATCAGGAGTACGGCAGTTTCGAGCCGGATCTCGCGACGTTCGGTAAGGCGATGGCGAACGGCTTTCCGATCGCTGCCGTGGTTGGGCGTGCCGCGGTGATGGAAGCCGCTGCCGATACGTGGATCTCATCGACGCTCGCCGGTGAAGCGACGGCATTGGCCGCGATTGCCGGTGTACTGGAGTGGCACGAGAAGACTGACGTGTGCGACGCGCTCTGGCGGACTGGCGAGGAGATGATCGGGGCCGTGAAGCGCGCGATCGCGGCGAGCGGAGCCGAAGGCGTGAGCGTCGACGGGATTGGCCCCATGTGGTTCCTCCGCTTCGACACGCCGGAACGAGAGTCGCGGTTTCTCGATCTCGCGCTGGAGCAGGATGTGCTGTTCAAGCGCGGGGCTTACAACTACGCGGCCATCGCACACGACGAGCAGACGCTGATCGACATCGAGCACGCGGCGAGTTCCGCGTTCGTCCAGCTCGTCGAGGAGATGCAGGGGTGACGACGTCGCCCGCGCCTCTGGCCGGCCCGACCCCGCTCATCGACGTTCACGCTCATTTCTTCTTCGAGGGCTGCGGTCGTGCGGAATGGGACGCGCTCAACGCGGCGCGGTTTCGCGCGGGCGAGCGCATGGGCATCTCGATTCACATCGCGTCGATACTGGGCTCGTGGGGTCGGTTCTCACCGACGTACTTCGCTTCTCCCGCCGATACCGCGCTGGGCAACGACGCCATGCAGGCCATCGCGGCCCGATATCCCGATCGCGTTCGCTGGTACGTGGCGGTCAACCCTAACGACACGGAGTTCGCGCTCGCCGAGATCGACCGTCGAGTCGCTGCGGGCGCGATCGGCGTGAAGCTGGCCGCTGGTCGTCGCGCTGATGACGCGCTGGTCGATCCGATCGCCCAGCGGGCCGCCGAGCGGAACCTTCCCATTCTGCACCACATCTGGCAGCACCGCCGCCGGCACTGGCCGTCCCAGGACGCGAGCGATGGCGCAGATCTCGCGCGCCTCGCTGCGCGGCA
>Ga0075423_10007165_pt1 | contig 10512 bp, 9 predicted proteins | sample SoiMethybrSBSTD2_FD_80114 | JGI IMG/M metagenome (GOLD analysis project Ga0075423, IMG submission 80114) | Bulk soil microbial communities from a Populus tree surrounding site in Tennessee, USA - Soil MetaG P. TD hybrid SBSTD2 | ecosystem: Environmental > Terrestrial > Soil > Tree plantation...
ATCTACCTCTGGAGCCTGTTTACGCGACTAGGGATCACCGACGCGGTCAGATCCAAGTACAAGGACGGCTCCGGCGCCGAGCTCGCAGGTAAGGGCGAGAGCGAGATTGGGCTCACGCAAGCGAGCGAGGTTGTATTGGCGGCGGGCGCGGAGCTTGGCGGTCTGTTGCCAGCAGAGATCCAGAACTACACCGTGTTTGCCGGCGCGATTGTCGCCAACGCCAAGCAGCCGGCAGCCGGAAAGGCGCTGCTCGAGTTCCTCGCCGCGCCCGACACGATCAAGGCCATGAAGGCCAAAGGTCTCGAGCCCGCGAGTTGACGCGGCTAATAATTACCCTCGGATGTCATTAGAAGACACGTCACAGCAGGAGGAAGGCCATGAGAAGAGCAATGAACGCCGCAACGACTGGATTCGCCGTGATGCTGGCGTTTGGCATTTCGGCCAATGCGGCCGAGATCAAAGTCTTAAGCTCGAATGCCTTGAAATCAGCGCTTGAGGAGATCGCTCCGCAGTTCGAGAAGGCCGGTGGGCACAAGGTCGTGTTCGTGTGGGGCGCGGCTGTCCCGCTGCGGGGGCAGATCGAGAAGGGCGAGGTCTTTGATGCGACAATCCTCAACACGCCCGGCATTGACGCGCTCATCTCGCAAGGCAAGCTCGACAGCACAACGCGCACGCCGCTTGCGCGCTCAAGCATCGGTGTCGCAGTCCGCAAGGGTGCACCTAAGCCGGACATCAGCACAACGGAGGCATTCAAGACTGCGCTTCGCAATGCCAAGTCGATCACCTATGTGGAGCAAGGCGCGAGCGGCATCTATCTGAAGGAGCTGTTCGTGCGGATTGGCATTGCGGACGAGATCAAGTCGAAGATCAAGCCCGCACCGACCGCCGCTGCCGAGTTCGTCGCGAAAGGCGAGGCCGAGATCGGCATGACGCAAATCAGCGAGATCCTGCCCTTTGCAGGCGCCGACCTCGTCGGCCCGCTGCCCGCGGATATTCAGCTCTACACGAGCTTCGCGGGCGCCAACGGCGCGGCCACCAAGCAGCCCGATGCCGGCAGGGCATTCTTCAAGTTCCTGGTCACGCCCGACGCCGCCAAGGTGATGAAGGCGAAGGGGCTCGAGCCCGCAAGCTGAGGAACCGCAACGGCCGTCTCACGCGTGAGACGGCCATCCTCACACCGTCGCGCCCCTCGCCTTGGGGCGGCGCAGGTGCTCGTCGAGCCGCGGCATGATCTCCACGAAGTTGCATGGGCCGTGGCGATAGTCGAGCTGGTGGAGGAGAATCTCGTCCCAGGCGTCCTTGCAAGCGCCGGGCGATCCAGGCAGGCAGAAAATGTAGGTTGAATTCGCGACACCAGCGGTGGCACGGGTCTGGATCGCCGAGGTACCGATCTTGCGGAAGCTGACCATCAGGAACAGCACCGCAAACGCTTCCATCTTCTTTTCAAACAGCGGCTCAACCGCCTCGGGCGTCACATCGCGACCGGTAAAGCCAGTGCCGCCGGTGGTGACGATCACATCCACTGCGGGCGTATCAATCCACTCCTTCACGCGCGCCCGGATTGCCTCCACATCGTCGCGCACGATGGTGCGCTCGAATACGATATGGCCGGCGGCCTTGATGCGCTCGGAGAGCGTCGCGCCCGACTTGTCGTCGGCCAGTTCGCGCGTGTCGGAGATGGTCAGCACCGCGAACTTAAGCGGCACGAAGGGTTTGTTGGGATCGATTCCAGCCATGCAGCACTCTTACCAATTTCGGTGCGGCAGGAAAGTGAAAGGCTTGTCCTTTTTCAACAACCCAGCCGAACCGACAGTCAACGCGAATCAGCGCTCGAAGCGAATCAGGCTTGGCGCCCGAGCACATTGCCAAGATCGTGATAGATCGTGTGCAGGTGTAGCGCCGCGGGATCGACCGACCCAAGCTCGATGACGAAACCATCCCCGATCACGCGGTAGCCGAACGCCCGCTCGGGCGTGTTGGGTCCATACCACGCGAAATGAACCGCCTCGCGGTCGCCGGTGCGCACGCGAGCCTTCTGAGCGGTTGCAAGCGGCGCCGACAGGTGATCGACCGCGTAGGTCTCGATCAGCTGCCAGAGGAGATCGCGCTGCGCCGAGGACAACTCGGACGCCGGAAGACCAACCTTGCGGCCGTTCGCGCGCTCGCGTCCGGCGTAGGAGAGAATGTTGTCGATCGGCGTGTTCGACAAACGCGCCCTCCCTTGCAATCGGGGGCCGAGATCGCCGATCAGCCGCCGCGCCAGCGCCTCCTCCGCCTGCAGAGTGACGAGGCCGGCGTGTCTTCCGGAGGTGACGCGATTAGGATTGGTCGAGAACGAGGACGGTGAGACCGAGATGATCTGGCCATCCCGCACGGCGATCGACTGATGCAGATGGTGCCCTTCAAGCCGAAAGCCCCACAGGCCGGTATCGCCCGGGGATCCGTAGACGGCAAATGAAAACCGCTCAGCCGAACGCTGCCCGACGCCGTCGCCGAGCTCCATCAGCACGTCCTGCAATATCATGACATTGCGTGCCTTCTTGAGTCCTTCAGGCGACATCACGGTCGCCAGCAGCGTCCAGGCGAGGTCCTTCTGGGCTGCATCCATCTGCTCGAGCCGCAGGCCGGGCTTGGTCACGCTCGGAAAGCCGAAATAGTTCCAGCCACGCCACTCCTTGCCGTCCCATTCGAAAGACGCAGCCTTGCGCTTGTCAGGATCAAGCCCGGCGAGGAACTCCCGCGTGCGTGCGGTGAGCTCGGCAGCGGAGGCTAGCCCCGCCTCAGCCGCATCAGCAGCTCCGGGGAGCACAGCCGCACCGACGAGCGCGCTCCCGGCCACCAGCACACGGCGACGATCCGGCCGATCGTTACGCGACACTTCGCAATTCAAATCATTGCGCGACATCGAGCCCTCCCGTGTGTGGCACTGCACCGCCGCGCGACATTGCACCGCTCGAAGCCGATGGCTCAGAGCTGTGCCGTGGGCGCGAACGTGTTGCAGGCCTGTTCCGTACCCTGCTTCAGGCCGTTGGTGAACCAGCGCTGCCGTTGCTCGGAGGTGCCGTGCGTGAAGCTGTCGGGCACCACCCTGCCCTGCGCCCGCCTCTGCAGCGTATCGTCGCCAATGGCCGCGGCAGTGCGCAGAGCGGCCTCGACATCACCGGGCTGCAACAGATGCCAGCGCTCATCGGACTTGTTCGCCCAAATGCCGGCGAGGCAATCGGCTTGCAACTCGACACGAACCTGGATCCGGTTTGCCTCCGGAGTCCGGCCACCCGCAGCCTGCTGGGCCGAATGCGCCCTCGTCAGAATACCCTGGAGATTCTGGACGTGATGGCCGACCTCGTGCGCGATCACATAGGCTTGCGAGAACTGGCAGGCTCTTCCCTCGCAGCCACGAAAGCGCGTCTCGATCTCCCTGAAGAATGAGGTGTCGAGATAGATCTTCTGGTCGCTCGGGCAATAGAACGGGCCCATTGCGCTTTGCGCAGCACCGCCACAGCCTGCCGAGGTCTGTCCGCTGAACAAAACCAGTGTTGGCGTCTTGTAGGTCATCCTGGCCTTCGCGAACTCGTCCTTCCAAACCGCTTCAGTGCTACCCAGTATGCGCGACACGAATCGACCAGTGTCGTCCTTGGGACTTCCGGTCGGGCGTGTCTGCGAAGGGGCGCTCGTGCGCGGTTGCTCGCGCGTTAGTATCTCCGCACCGCCAATCAAGAGGCTCGGATCAATGCCGAGCGCCCAGCCGACCAATCCAAGCACCAGGACGGTGCCGATCGACAGGCCACCTGCACCGCCCGGAATTCCACCAAAACCACCGCCTCCCGTCGGGCCTTCGTCGCGACGATCCTCAATGTTGCTGCTTTCCGGCAGGTCATCATATTGCATCGCCGGCCCTCCTCGCGTGTACTGCCGTGATCACCGTGATCACCATCCAAGCTTATCGTGGTGTGCAGAAACCGTCAGCTGCCCTTGAATATAGGTTCCCGGCCATTTTTGCCCAGTGGTGGGCAAGTTTGATTAAGCCGTTTTTTACCTTGGTGCGGCATCATGCGTGCCAGTCGGTTGTAGGTCCCGCGTCACCGGCCGCGTCGCCTGAGTTCAGAGTTCTGAGTCATGGTTGTGTCGCGTCGCGGGGCGTCCTCAAGGGCGCCCCGCGTAGTATCAGAGTCCCGCGAGAGTGCGCGTATCGTCGTTGGCGACTGCGTCGCCGAGATGGCGAAGATCGCGGCCTCTTCCGTCGATCTGGTCTTCGCAGATCCCCCTTACAATCTACAGCTTCAGGGCGACCTCAAGCGTCCTGACGACAGTCGCGTCGACGCGGTCGACGACGATTGGGACAAGTTCTCGAGCTTCGCCGCTTATGACGATTTCACTCGCGCCTGGCTGATCGCCTGCCGGCGCGTGATGAAGCCAGCTGCGACGCTGTGGGTGATTGGCTCTTACCACAACATCTTCCGGGTCGGCACCATCCTCCAGGATCTCGGCTTCTGGATTCTCAACGACGTGGTGTGGCGCAAGACCAATCCGATGCCAAACTTCCGCGGCCGGCGCTTCACCAATGCGCACGAGACCATGATCTGGGCGGCACGCGAAGCCGGCGCGAAGGGCTATACGTTCAACTACGAGGCGCTCAAGGCCGGCAACGAGGACATCCAGGTCCGTTCCGATTGGACGCTGCCGTTGTGCACCGGCGACGAGCGGCTCAAAGGTGCGGACGGCAAGAAGCTGCATCCGACTCAGAAGCCGGAGTCACTGCTCGCGCGGGTGATTCTCTCCTCTTCGCGTCCCGATGACCTCGTGCTCGATCCATTCTCCGGAACCGGAACAACCGGCGCGGTCGCCAAGCTCTTGCGCCGCCGCTTCATCGGCTTCGAGCGCGATGCAGCATACGCGGCAGCGGCGCGCCAGCGCATCGCAGCAGTCGAACCATTGCCGACCGAGAGCCTGGCGCCGTTCATGACCGCGCGCGAGGCACCGCGAGTCCCCTTCTCTGCGCTCATCGAGCGCGGCCTTGTCTCAGCCGGCGCGCGCCTTGTCGACGCCAAACGCCGTCATACTGCGCTGGTGCGCGCCGACGGCGCCATCACACTCGGCGGGACCGTTGGCTCGATCCACCGCATTGGCGCAGTGGCACAGGGGCTCGAGGCCTGCAACGGCTGGACCTTCTGGCATGTTGAGACCAAGAAGGGCCTCGTCTCGATCGACGCGCTACGTTCCGAGATACGCGCCGGGATGACGGCGGATTAGTCAGTGCAATAAACGGAGCGGGCCCACTACGCTGCGCGCACTTTCGCGAGGAATTTCTCGACTTCGCTTTTAAGGCGGACGCTTTCAGTCGACAGCCCCTGAGCGGACGAAAGCACCTGTGCCGATGCCGATCCGGTTTCGGACGCACCGCGGTTTACTTCAGTGATGTTCGAGGCGACCTGCGCAGTTCGCGACGCTGCCTGCTGAACATTGCGGGCGATCCCCTGCATGGCCGCGCCCTGCTCTTCGATCGCGCTCGCAATCATCGACGAGATCTCCGAGATGCGATTGATCGTCGTATTGATTTCCTGGCTGTAGGCGACCGACTCCTGAGTCGCTGTCTGGATGCCAGCGATCTGCTGGCCGATCTCGTCGGTTGCCTTCGCGGTCTGGGAGGCGAGCGCCTTGACCTCGGCTGCCACCACCGCAAAGCCTTTGCCAGCGTCGCCGGCGCGCGCCGCTTCGATCGTAGCGTTGAGCGCCAGCAGATTGGTCTGCTCCGCAATCGCGCTGATGATCTTCACGGCTTCGCCGATACGCGCCGAGGCCTTGGACAAAGCGCTCATGCGCGCATCAGTCTGCTGCGCCTGGCGGACCGCATCGGCTGCGATTTTGCTCGACTCCTGCACCTGACGCATGATTCCTCCGACCGAGGCCGCAAGCTCCTCAGTTGCCGCGGCGACGGACTGCATGTTCTCGGAAGCCTGATCGGAGGCCCCGGCCACGTTCGTAGACAGCGTCTGCGTTGTTCCTGCCGTCTTGGTCAGCGTTTGCGCCGCTGCCTCGAGCTCAGTCGAGGCGGCAGAGACGAGATCGACCACATTGCCGACGGCCGTTTGGAACTCGTTGGCGAAAGTATGCAAAGTGGCCCGCTTTTCGCCGCTGGCGCGCCTTTCGGCCTCGGCCTGCTCAGCTCGCAGGCGCTCGGCCTCGATCATGTTGTCCCTGAACACCTGGACCGCACTGGCCATTGCGCCAACCTCATCCCTGCGTCCGACGCCAGGCGGAACGATCTTGACATTTCCTCTCGCCAGCTCGGTCATGGCCTCTGTCATGCGCACGATGGGTCGCGAGATCGAGCGCCCCACCAAAGCACCAAGAATGACGACGCAAAAGATGATCAACGGAATGGCAAAACCCGCTTGCACACTTACGCTTCTACGGCTGGCCGTATAAGCGGCTTCCGCCCCATCTCTGATGCCTTCGACCGCCTTCAGCACGGCTTCGATCAGCGGATCAATGGTCTCGTAGGCCTCCAAAGTCGCTTTCTGCTCCTTTGCGAGCACCGTTGCGGCGTCCATCCAGGCAAAGAAGTCGCGTTGATAGGCCTGCAGCTTCTGGGCAAGGTCCTGCTTGACCAGCGGTGGAAAGGGCGCAGAAACGAGGCTGCGCTCGAACTCGATCGCGCCTTTCTTCATCGCCTCGCCATAGCGCGGGTCATGACTCAACATGAAGTCCAGCTCCTGCCGGCGCATCATCAGCATGGCAACTTCGATGCGAGGGTCGTCGAAGTCATTAAGCTTCTTCTCGATCGCCTCAATGGAAGCACGCAGCGCCCCTTCGAGACCTGAACTCTCATTCAAGCCGAGCTCTTTTTGGACGCTGACGATCGAGGCAAAATGCTTCTCGTATGAGCCGAACACCTCGATGATGGAGGCGATCTGTCTGGCGAGCTCGGTTTGATCTAGCGATCGAGCGCTGTCTCGCAGCGACGATAGGTTCGATTGGATCGCCCTGCTGACCTCCTTATGGCGGGTCACATGGTCAAGATCGCGCCGCAACAGGAAGTCTTTCTCCAGGCGTCGAGTATCAAGAAAGTCGACCCGCAGCTTGAGTGCGGCGCCAGCGATTCTCTCGGCGTCATCGCTGGCGGCCCGAAAGCCATCCTGAACCCAGTTGCCATAGAAGTAGAGCGCTCCAACCAGCATCAGGCCGAAGACGCCGACAGCGCCAACGGCCATAATCCTTCGCGCAACATTGATATTCATGATGGATTGGCACCCGCAGGAATCAGCGGCACAGTAGGACGCTGGCGGTATTATTTTAGTTAACCAAGAATATATCGGTTATATCAGTGATTTAGCGCCCCGGCTGGCCGAGCATACGTGTTCCAACCGGCATTCGATGCCGGACGGTTGATTGCATGCTGCTGTCGTATTCGCCTCATCAGGACGCCGCGATGCTTCAACGGCCTGAAATGGCAATCCTCCGCCATGCTCGCGCACCGAGTCCAGATGAGGCATCGCGCCCGGATGTGCTATTGTGTCCGAACTCCAGATCGCCTCCGGGACACGAAAGTTTCAGGACACGTTGGTCATGCAACAGACATTCGATCGCAGCGCCGAAGACCTAGGGAATGCCATTCACCTCGAGCACGTCAACGTCACCATCCCAGACCAGCGCCTTGCGACGCTGTTCTATGTCGTGGGTCTCGGACTCACGCGCGATCCCTATCTGATGACGTCCGACAACAACATGTGGGTCAATGTGGGAAGAAGCCAGTTCCACCTGCCGGCCGACAAGCCGCAAGTGCTGCGCGGCCATACCGGCCTCGTCATTGCAGGCCGCGCGGCGTTGCTCGACCGGCTTGCTTCAGTGCGCAAGAAACTGGAGGGAACGAAGTTCAGCTTCACCGAGCATAACGACTACGTCGAGGCGACCTGCCCGTGGGGGAACCGCATTCGCTGCTACGAGCCGGACGTCGCTCGCTTTGGCCGCATCACGCTCGGGATGCCCTATGTGGAGTTCGATGTGCCAGTCGGCACTGCGCGCGGCATTGCGGCCTTTTATCCAGCGATGATCGGCGCGCCCGCGACCGTAACCAATGGCGACGGCACGACTGCGCGCGTCAAGGTCGGTAAGGACCAGTATCTCGTGTTCCGTGAGACTGACCGGCCCTTGCCAGACTACGATGAACACCACGTGCAGATCTATGTGGTCGATTTCTCCGGCCCGCATCGCCGGCTGGGCAAGCTCGTCAACCGCGAGGACAACCAATATCAGTACCGGTTCCGCGACATCGTCGACATCGAGAGCGGCCGGCATTTGTTCACGATCGAGCACGAGGTGCGCAGCATCACCAATCCGATGTTCCTGCGGCCGCTCGTCAACCGCAATCCGCTGCAGAGCAACCGCACCTATTCACCCGGCTACGATGGGTCGTCGTGGTCCATGGCACCGGAGCACTTTGACGATCAGCCGGAGCGGATTGTCTCTTGAGGCGAAAACGCGGAGCAACTTGCTTCACGGCAGTAATGCCCAACTATGAGGAGCGGAGTTCCTCGCGAACCGCTTGCGCGATCGTCTTCTGCCGATCAAATTCGGCGCGCCTGCGGCTGATCTCGTCCGATGACAGACGATCGATGTTGCAGTAGTCGAGCTTCCAATCCGAGCTGTCGCCCCACGTCAATGGCGACTGCACAGTAGTCCGAGGCGCCGGCGCCCCTGCAAGCAGGCGCAAGGCAAGATCCAGGGTGAAAGCCTGCGAGGCGCGATCGCGCGGACGTCCCGCGGCATTGCCGAGCGGAAAATCTGAGAACAGGAAGCGCGGCACGCCAACATATTCGACGATGTCCTTGGCGCAGCCCATCACCACGGTCGCAATGCCGCTCTCCTCCAGCGCGCGCGCCGCCAGGCTCACGCTCTGGTGACAAACCGGACAATTGGGAAGAAGGAGCGCGGCGTCGACCTTATCCTCCGTGCAGCGGCGCACGACCTCGGAGCAGTCGACCTCGATCGTCACGCGATGGCTGCGGTTGGTCGGCAGGCCATGAAAACGTGCCGCTACGGAGCCGATCCGGCCATCGGCAGCGAGGCGGCGCAGCTCCGCCAGCGGGAAGTAGGTCCCAGGGTCTTCCGCGCTCGTGTGCGCGCGATCAATCGCGATGTGCGAGATGCGCAGATCGTGATCGACCGTGGTGTCGCCCGAATAGACTGTGAAGAACTTCGCCGCCGAATTGTAGGGAGCGCCCGGCCCCTGATCGCCCTTGTCCGGCTGAAACGGCGCCGCCGTCGTGATAATGGCGAGCCGGCACTGCGACAACGGCTTCGCCAGAGGGCGAAACGGCACGTGCGCATAGTGCGCCCATCGGTAAGGCGCCCCATACCCCAGTCCCTGGTAGTAGCTGCGAATGCGCTACATATACGGGATCGGCGCGTCGTCCGCGGCAGCAAAGCCGAGTTCGCGAACGTCCTCGCTCATGGTCCTCACCGCGCCGCGGTCACCCGGATCTCGACCATCTTGGCAGGCGACTGCAGTCGCGCCTCGATGCAGGCCCGCGCGGGCGCACAGCCTTGCGGCACCCATGCATCCCAGACCTTGTTCATCTCGTCGACGGTGCGGATATCCTGCAGCCAGATCGTCGCCTGCAAGAGCTTCGACTTGTCCGTTCCGGCCTTGGCAAGGAGCTCGTCGATGGCGGCGAGGATCTCTTGTGTCTGCGCGCCCACGCTCTGGCCTCGGTCTTATCGGCGGTCAGGCCGGCGAGATAGACGGTGTCGCCGTGGATGACGACCTTGCTCAGCCGCGCCCCGACATCGATACGATTGATGGTCATTGGTTCCCCCTGTTGTCACTCATACGCTGAACGTCCAAGATAACGCCCAAGATAACGTTCAAGATAGCGAGCTTAGAGCACTTTTGTCATGCTGCTGCAGGATGCCACCATGAAACGTCGCCAATTCCTCAGGCTTGGGGTCGTTACCGCCGCGGGTCTCGCGGCGCCAGCCGCCTGGAGCCAGGCCTATCCGGCAAGACCTGTCCGCGTGATTGTCACCTTTGCGCCCGGCGGCCCAACGGACGTCGCCGCGCGCCTGATCGCACAGAAGCTGTCGGACAGCCTCGGCCGCCAGTTCTACGTCGAGAACGTGGCGGGCGCGAGCGGCAACATCGGCACCGTCCAAGCAGCGAAAGCTGCCCCCGACGGCTACACGTTGCTCGTGACCGTGAACAATCTCGTTATCAATCCGCCACTGTTCGGGAACGTCACATATGATCCCTACAAGGACTTTGATCCGGTGGCGATGGCGGTCGGTTTTTCATCCGCTTTCTCGGTTCATCCATCGGTGCCGGTGAAGAACGTCAACGAGCTGATTGCTCACATCAAGGCAAACCCCGGCAAGCTCAGCTGCGCCTCCCCGGGGCTGGGCACGCCGTCGCATCCCCTGGGCGAGCAGTTCAAGGTGACGCTCGGCCTTGACCTCGTGCACGCTCCCTACGCCGGCAGCGGCCCAGCGATCGCCGCCACGGTCGCCGGCCACACA